>Ga0190274_10001885_pt1 | contig 12313 bp, 9 predicted proteins | sample Popmic531T_FD_133002 | JGI IMG/M metagenome (GOLD analysis project Ga0190274, IMG submission 133002) | Populus adjacent soil microbial communities from riparian zone of Yellowstone River, Montana, USA - 531 T | ecosystem: Environmental > Terrestrial > Soil > Riparian zone | place: USA: Montana...
AGCAGGTCCAGAGCTTCGGCACCGGGTTCGTCGTGCGCGCCGATGGCGTCATCATCACCAACCAGCACGTGGTGGAGGGCGCCGACCGGATCACCGTGACGCTGGCCGACGGCAGCGATGTGCCGGCAACGCTGGTCGGGGAGGACGCCACCACCGACATCGCCGTGCTCCGGGTCAATCGCGTCGGGCTGCCCGTGGCCCCGCTCGGCACCAGCGACGACCTCATGATCGGCGAATGGGTCGTGGCGCTCGGCAATCCGTATCGCTTCCTGCTCAGCAACGTCGAGCCGACGGTCACCGCGGGCGTGGTCAGCGCCGTGGGACGCAACATATTGCCCACCGGCGACCAGCCCGGCCTCTATCTCGACATGATCCAGACCGATGCCGCGATCAATCCTGGAAACTCGGGTGGACCGCTCGCCAATGCCCAGGGACAGGTGATCGGGGTGAATGCCTCGATCTTCTCCAGCAGTGGTGGCTCCATCGGTCTTGGCTTCGCCATTCCCATCGAGCGGGCCATGCGCGTCACCGGCGAGATCCTGAAGCGGGGCGAGATGCATCGCGCCTGGACCGGCATCGACGTCGCCGGCGCTCGGCAGATGCAGCTCACCCGCTCGCCCGACGGCCTGCGCATCGATGCAGTCGCCACCGGCAGCCCCGCCGCCATCGCCGGCCTCAAGACTGGCGACATGATGGTACTGGCCAACGGCCAGCGGATGCGCACCTGGCTCGACTGGGAAGCCGTCAAGCTCGACGTGGCGGTGGGTGACACCGTGCTCGTCGAGGTGAAGGGCCCCACGGCGGCCAACCTGCGGCGTCGCATTCGCACGGGCGAGCTGCCCAGCGTCACCGCCGAGAAGGTGCCGGCGTTGCAGGACATCCAGCTCGTCACCGTCACGCCGGCCATTCGCGCGGAGCGCCGCATCGCAGCCGAGCAGGGCGCCCTCATCTTCAGCATCTCGCCCGACGCCGCCCGCTTCACCGGGCTGCAGAGCGGCGACGTGATCCTGGCGATCAACAATTCGCGGGTGGAGGACGCGGCGGCGGTGGGGACCACCATCGAGCGCCTCCGGCCCGCCCGGGGCTTCCGCGTCTTCTTCGAGCGCGATCGCCGGATCCGGTTCACCGACCTTTCAATCAACTCATGACCGACGACCGCTACCGCTCACCGCTCGGCACCCGCTACGCCTCTGCCGCCATGCAGACGCTCTGGGGTGATCGTCACCGCGTCGGCCTCTGGCGCCGCCTCTGGCTCGCCCTCGCCGAGTCCGAGAGGGAGCTGGGCCTTGCGGTACCCGACGACGCGATCGCCGCGATGCGTGCGCACCTCGACGATGTCGACCTCGACGTGGCCGCCAAGTACGAGCGCCGGTTCCGCCACGATGTCATGGCCCACGTGCACGCCTTCGGCGACCAGGCCGTGGCCGCGCGGCCGTTCATCCACCTGGGCGCCACCAGTGCCTTCGTCACCGACAACGCCGACCTCGTCGTCATGCGCGAGGGCCTGCGGCTGGTGCTCGGTCGCCTCATCGCCCTCCTCGGCGCGCTCGACACTTTCGCCATTCGCTATGCCACGGTGCCCTGCCTCGCCTACACCCACTTCCAGCCGGCGCAGCTCACCACCGTGGGCAAGCGCGCGACCCTGTGGATGCAGGACCTCGCCCTCGACGTCGAGGAGGCCTGTCATCGCCTCGAGACGCTGCGGTTCCACGGATGCAAGGGAACCACCGGCACCCAGGCCTCGTTCCTCGAGCTGTTCAACGGCGATCACGAGAAGGTCCGGGAGCTCGACCGGCGCATTGCCGCGAAGATGGGCTTCGACGACACCTTCGCCGTCTCGGGACAGACCTACCCGCGCAAGGTCGACACACAGGTGCTCGACGTCCTGAGCGGCGTGGCGCAGTCCACCGCGAAGATGGGGGCCGACCTTCGCCTCCTGCAGCATGAGGGCGAGCTGCTCGAGCCCTTCGAGTCGGAACAGATCGGCTCGAGTGCCATGGCCTACAAGCGGAACCCGATGCGCGCCGAGCGGATCTGCAGCCTCGCGCGCTTCGTCATCTCGCTCCAGGCCAACGCGGCGCACACTGCAGCGAGTCAGTGGCTCGAGCGGACGCTCGACGACAGCGCCAACCGCCGGCTCACGCTCCCCGAGGCCTTCCTCGCGACCGATGCGATCCTGGTGCTCGCCGCCAACGTCGCCGCCGGGCTCGAGGTGCGGGAGGCCGTCGTGCGGAGGCATGTCGATGAGCAGATGCCCTTCATGGCGACCGAGCGTTGGCTGATGCTCGGCGTGGGCCAGGGTGGTGACCGGCAGGCGCTGCACGAGGTGATCCGGAAGCACAGCCTCGCCGTCGCCGAGGCGGTGAGCGGCGGCGCGAGGAACGACCTGCTCGACCGGCTCGGGAAGGATGCGGCCTTTGCGAAGGTGCCGTCGGCGTCGCTGCAGGCCGAGCTGGAGCCGCATCTCTACACCGGCCGCTCGGTGCAGCAGGTCCAGGAGTTCACCCGGGATTACCTGCCGCCGCTGCTGGCGCGGGCCCGGGCGCTCGCCGCCGAGGCCGCCATTGCCGAGGTGCGCGTATGACCACCGCCCTGCGCGAGTCGTCCCTGCCCCTCCCGCTGGTGCGTCGCGGCAAGGTGCGCGAGGTGTACGATGCGGGCCCCGAGGCACTCCTGCTGGTGGCGAGCGATCGCGTGAGTGCCTTCGACGTGGTGATGAACGAGGCAGTGCCGTTCAAGGGCGCCGTGCTCACGCAGCTGTCGGCCTTCTGGTTCCGTCACCTGGAGCGGGCGGCCCCTTCCCACTTCATCACCGCGTCCGCCGACGAGATCGTCGAGCGGTTGCCCGGGCTCGCTGGACACCGCGAGCAGCTCGGCGGTCGCGCGATGCTGGTACGGCGCACCGAGCCGGTGCCGTTCGAGTGTGTCGTGCGCGGGTATCTCAGCGGGTCGGCCTGGCAGGAGTACCGGGCGGAGGGCACCCTCGCCGGGGAGCCGCTGCCGAAGGGGATGCTGGAGAGTGCGCGGCTCGACCCGGCGCTCTTCTCGCCCGCCACCAAGGCGGAGTCGGGACACGACATCAACGTGACCTATGCCGCCGTCGAGCAGGCGCTGGGTGCGGATGTCGCCCGCCGCCTCCGTTCGCTCAGCTTCGCCGTGTACACCGCCGGTCGCGACTACGCCGCCGGCCGGGGGATCATCATCGCCGACACCAAGTTCGAGTTCGGTCATGCTCCCGACGGCACCCTGCTGCTGATCGACGAGGTGCTGACGCCCGACTCCTCGCGCTTCTGGCCCGCCGATCGCTACGCGCCCGGTGGCACCCAGCCGAGTTTCGACAAGCAGCCGCTGCGCGACTACCTCGCGACGCTCCGGCAGGCCGGCGCGTGGAACGGCGAGGCGCCACCGCCGCCGCTCCCCGATGACGTCATCGCGGCCACCAGCGCGCGCTATCTCGAGGCGTATCGCCTCCTCACCGGCCGCGAACTGGGACCGTCCGCATGATCAAGGTCGCACCCGAGGGGAAGCCGTTCATTGTCGGTGCCTTCGTCATCCTGGGCCTGCTGCTCATCTTCTGCCACTGGTGGGGACTCCTCTGGCTGCCCATCGCCATCTGGGTGGTGGCGTTCTTCCGCGACCCGCCGCGCGACGGCGAGCGCGGTCCCGACCTGGCCATCGCGCCGGCGGACGGGCTCGTCGTCGATGTGCGCGAGATCGACGAGCCGTCCTTCATTGGCGGCAAGGCGCAGCGGGTCTGCATCTTCATGAACGTGTTCGACTGTCACGTGAACCGGTATCCGCTGGGCGGCACGGTGGCCTACCGTCACTACAACCCGGGCAAGTTCCTCAACGCCGCCGACGAGAAGTCGAGCCTGGAGAACGAGCAGTCCTCCGTCGGGCTCGATACCGCGCACGGGCGCATCCTCGTCCGCCAGATCGCCGGCCTCATCGCGCGGCGCATCATCACCGACCATCCGGTCGGGACGGCGGTGCAGCAGGGCCAGCGCCTGGGCATGATCCGGTTCGGTTCCCGGGTCGACCTCTTCCTGCCGACCGACGCGCGCGTGCTGGTCCAGCGCGGCATGCGCACGAAGTGCGGCCTCACCGTGGTGGCACGATGGAACTGAGACCTCGTGGGAACGGCCTGCAGCGGCCGATGCGGCAGGTGGTCGTCGTCATGCCGAGCGCCTTCACCCTGGCCAACCTGTTCTTCGGCTTCTGGGCGATCATCTCGGCGTACAACGGCAACTTCAGGTGGGCCGGCTGGTTCATCGTCTTCGCCGGCATCCTCGACGTGCTCGACGGGCGCATTGCGCGGCTCGCCAAGACCAGCAGCCGGTTCGGCGAGGAGCTCGACTCGCTGGTCGACCTCGTCTCCTTCGGCGTGGCCCCGGCGCTCATCATGTACTTCCTCGAGTTCAATACCGCGGGGAAGTTCGCCTGGGTGCTCTGCTGGATCTACGTGGTCGCCGCGGCGATCCGCCTGGCCCGGTTCAACGTGGTGGCGGCCGGGAAGCCCTCGGCGTGGTTCACCGGCATTCCGTCGCCGGCCGCGGGCATGACCCTCGCCTGCTACTACCCGTTCACCCAGACCCCGTGGTATCGCGCCTCGCTCGCGTACCTCGACCTGCAGCACCAGGGACTCGTGCTCCTCATGTTGGTGCTCGGCGTGCTGATGGTGAGCAACGTGAAGTACCCCAAGATGCCGGCCTTCAGCTTCCGCACCGGGCGCCAGGCCATGGTGACCATCCTGGTGCTCGGCTGCATGCTCGCGGCACTGATCAAGCCTGACGTCGTGCTCTTCCCGCTGGGCCTCACCTACGGGCTCTTCGGTATCGTCCGCGGCGCGTACCTGGGGTTGAGCGAGCGCCCGGAACCTGAGGTGGCGGCAGCCATCGTCGATGACGGTAACGCCGAGATCACGTCCCTTACCCGCGAGCGCCGGGAGCGCCGCAAGGAGATGGAATGACGTACCGGGTCCACGTCCGAGTCATGCCGAGGGCAGGCCTGCTCGATCCGCAGGGACAGGCGGTCGAGCATGCCCTGGGTGCCCTGGGCTTCGCCGAGACGCGCACGGTGCACGTGGGACGCGCCGTCGAGATCGAGGTCGATGCCAAGTCACGCGACGAGGCTGAGGCGCGCGCCCGCCTCATGTGCGACCGGCTGCTCGCCAACCCGGTCACCGAGGATTACCAGGTAGAGGTGGAGGCCGACTGATGGTGCGCGTCGCCGTAGTCCGGTTTCCCGGCAGCAACTGTGATGAGGATGCCCGCCGCGGCGCGGAGCAGAGCGGCGCCGAGGCCTATTTCGTGTGGCATCGCGACACGTCGCTGCAGGGCGCCGACGTCGTGGTCCTGCCCGGCGGGTTCAGTTATGGCGACTACCTGCGCTCCGGCGCCATCGCCCGCTTCAGCCCGGTCATGCAGGCCGTGCAGGCACACGCCGCGGCCGGCGGCAGCGTCATCGGCATCTGCAATGGCTTCCAGATCCTCTGCGAGGCGCACCTGCTGCCTGGCGCGCTGATGCGGAATGCCGGCCTCACCTTCGTGTCGAAGCCGGTCGACTGCATGGTCGAGCGCTGCGACACGGTGTTCACGTGGGCCTTCGACCGGAAGACGCCGGTGCGGATCCCGGTCGCGCACGGCGAGGGCCGCTTCGTGGCCGACGCGGAGACCCTGGCGCGGCTCGAGGGGGAGGGCCAGGTCGTGCTGCGCTACCTCAAGCCGTCGCCGACCACCGAGGGCAATCCCAACGGCTCCATGGGCGACATCGCGGGCATCTGCAACGCGGCCGGGACCGTCGTCGGCATCATGCCGCATCCCGAACGCGTGGTCGACCCGAAGCTGGGCTCGGCCGATGGACTACTGTTCATGCGATCCCTCGCCGGCGTTCGCCCAATGGCGGGATTCGGCCGATGATCCGCGCATCCGTGGTCCTCACCGCGATCCTGCTGGCGGCGTCCACCTCGGCGGCACGCGCCCAGACGCCGGTGCGCCCGGGCATGACCGCCGAGGAAGTGACGGCGGCCTGGGGTGCTCCCACCGCGACCCGCACCCGCGGCGACTTCACCTATATGAGCTATCCGTCGTCCTGCATGCCGGCGTGCGGCACCCAGGATGTGGTGATCCTGCAGGGTGGCAAGGTGGTCGATGCCATCGCGCGCTCGAGCAATCATCCGTATGAAGGGCCATCGAGCGTCAGCGGCAAGGCGCCCGGGTTCACCGATTCGGCCGGCGTCACGACGCCGGCAGGAAAGCCATGACCACCGCCGACATCATCGATCCATCCCTGCTCGCGGCCGCCGCCTTCCCCGGCGAGCGCCTCGTGACACCCGAGGTGGTGCGCGAGCACAACCTCAACCAGTTCGAGTACGAGAAGATTCTCGGCCTGCTCGGGCGCGCACCGACGCTCACGGAGCTCGGCGTCTTCTCCGCACTCTGGTCGGAGCACTGCTCCTACAAGCACTCGAAGCCCGTCCTGAAGAAGTTTCCCACGACCGGCCCCGCGGTCGTGCAGGGTCCCGGCGAGAACGCCGGCGTGCTGCGCCTCAAGGATGGCTGGGCGGTGGCCTTCAAGATCGAGTCCCACAACCATCCCTCGGCGGTCGAGCCCTACCAGGGCGCCGCGACCGGCGTGGGGGGCATCCTGCGCGACGTTTTCACCATGGGCGCCCGGCCGATCGCGATGCTGAACAGCCTTCGCTTCGGCTCGCTCGACACGCCGCGGAACCGGTACCTCTTCGCCGGCGTCGTGCGCGGCGTGGGTGACTACGGCAACTGTGTCGGCATTCCCACGCTGGGTGGCGAGGTCAATTTCGCCGAGGGCTACACCGGCAACCCGCTGGTCAACGCGATGTGCGTCGGCCTGCTCCGCGAGGACCAGCTCATCACGGCCCGCGCGCACGGCGTGGGCAACGTCCTCCTGGTGGTCGGCGCCCGCACCGGTCGTGACGGCATTCACGGGGCCAGCTTCGCCTCCGAGGAGCTCAGCGAGAAGAGCGAGGCGCGCCGCCCGCAGGTGCAGGTCGGCGACCCCTTTTGCGAGAAGCTCCTCCTCGAGGCCAGCCTCGAGCTCATCCATGGGGGCTATATCGTCGCGATCCAGGACATGGGCGCGGCGGGCCTTACCAGTTCGTCCGCCGAGATGGCAGCGCGGGGCGGAGTTGGCGTGCAGATCGACACCGCCCTGGTCCCCACGCGTGAGCCGGGCATGACGCCGTACGAGATCCTCCTCTCCGAGTCCCAGGAACGGATGCTCGTCGTGGCCGAGCCCGGTCGCGTCGCCGAGGTGCAGGCGGTCTGTGCGAAATGGGAACTGGGTGCGACCCCGATCGGGCACGTCACCGACGACGGCGTCTTCCGTGTCACGCACGACGGGCTCACCGTGGTGGCCATCCCCGGCCAGCGCCTCGTCGACGATGCGCCGGTCTACTATCCCGAGGCCCGCGAGGCCGAGGCGGCCATCGCCCGCCGGGCCGCGACGCCTCCGCCACGCGCCGGTGCCAGCATCGAGGGCGACCTCAGGGCGCTGCTCGACACGCCGACCATCGCGAGCAAGCGCTGGGTCTACGAGCAGTACGATTCCACCGTGCAGGCCTCGACCGCGTACGGTCCGGGCAGCGATGCCGGCGTGGCGCAGGTGCCCGGCACCAGCTTCGGCATCGCGGTCACCGTCGATTGCAACAGCCGGCTGGTGGCGCTCGATCCCTACGAAGGCGGCAAGGCCACCGTCGCCGAGGCGGCACGCAACATCGCCTGCACCGGCGCCGTGCCGCTTGGCATCACCGACTGCCTCAACTTCGGCAATCCTGAGAAGCCCGAGGTGTTCTTCCAGTTCCGTGAGGCCTGCCGCGGCATCTCCGATGCCTGCGTCGCGTTCGGCACGCCGGTCACCGGCGGCAACGTCTCGTTCTACAACGAGAATCCCAACGGGGCCATCGACCCGACGCCCACGGTCGGCATGGTGGGCATCCTCGAGTCGCTCGACTGCCGCGTCAGCAGTTTCTTCCGCAACATGGGCGACGCGATCATCATCCTCGGCCACACCGAGGGTATGCTCGGTGGATCGGCACTGTGGGCCGAGCTCGACCGGTTTGTCGGCGGGCCGCCGGCGAAGGTGGATCTCGAGGCCGAGTTGAAGCTGCAGCACTTCCTGGTCACGGCGGCTCGCGAGAGGCTCCTCCGCTCCGCCCACGATTGCAGTGAAGGTGGCCTGGCCGTGACACTGGCGGAATGTGCCATCGGCGGGCCCTATGCTCCCTCCGCCATTGGCGCCGCGATCGACCTCACGGCGTATGCCGGTACGCTCGATCCGCAGCGGCTCATGTTTGGCGAGGATCACGGCCGCGTTGTGATCACCTGCTCCCGCACCCAGGCCGACCGCGTCGTCGATCTCGCGACGGAGCTGGGCGTGAGTGCAACCCCCGTGGGCTTCGTGGGCGAACGGCATGGGCCGCTGTCCATCCGGGCGGGAAGCAGCAGCTGGCAATGGCCGGTGGATGACCTCCGCCGCATCTTTTTCGACGCAATTCCCCGGCGACTGCAGCATGTTGCCGCGGATGCGGCACTGGAGGCCTGACCGATGTGCGGTGTGATTGGCGTATCGAAGATTCCCGAGGCCGGGCGGCTCGCCTACCTCGGCCTGTACGCATTGCAGCACCGCGGCCAGGAGAGCGCCGGCATCGTCGCGGTGGATCGCGAGGGCCAGGCGACGGTGCACCGCGGCATGGGCCTGGTCTCGGAGAACTTCCCCGAGCCGGTCATGAAGCACCTCACCGGCGACGTGGCGGTGGGCCATACCCGCTATTCCACCGCGGGCAGCACCGTGCTGGCCAACGCCCAGCCCTGCTTCGCCAACACCCGCTCCGGTGCGCTGTCGGTGGCGCACAACGGCAACCTCACCAACGCGCCCGAACTCCGGCGCGAGCTGGTCGAGGAGGGCGCCATCTTCACGTCGTCATCCGACACCGAGTGCCTGGTGCACCTCATCGCCCGCTCCGGCGCGTCGACCATGGAAGGCCAGATCCGCGAGGCGCTCGGTCGCGCCGAGGGGGCCTACAGCCTGGTCATCGGCTCCGGACGGGAGATCTACGCCGTCGTTGATCCGCGCGGCTTCCGCCCCCTCATGCTCGCGCGCCTGGGCGACGGCATCGTCGTCGCCTCCGAGACCTGCGCCTTCGACCTCATGGGGGCCACGCTCATCCGCGAGCTGCAGCCGGGTGAGTTCGTGCGCATCGTGGAGGGCAAGGTCGAGACGCTGGCGCCCCTGCCCCGCAAGACCATCACCCGCTGCGTCTTCGAGCTGGTGTACTTCTCCCGGCCCGACAGCACCATCTTCGGCCGCTCGGTCGACGCGGTGCGTCGCGAGATCGGCCGGCAGCTCGCGGTGGAGCACCCCGTGCCCGGGGCACAGGTTGTGTTCGCGGTGCCCGACAGCTCCAATGCCATGGCCCTTGGCTTCAGTGAGGTGTCGGGCACGAAGCTCGAGTACGGCCTGATCCGCAATCACTACGTCGGCCGCACCTTCATCAACCCGACGCAGGCGCTGCGCGTCGCCAAGGTGCGCATCAAGTTCAACCCGGTGCGCGAGGTCATCGAGGGCCGGTCGGTCGTGATGGTCGACGACAGCCTGGTGCGCGGGACCACCAGCAAGGGCCTGGTGCAGATGGTCCGTGCCGCGGGCGCGAAGGAAGTCCACCTCCGCCTCGGCTCGCCACCGATCACCGGGCCGTGTCACTACGGCATCGACACGCCCACCCGCGAGGAACTCATCGGGGCCACCCATTCGGTGGAGGAGATCCGCGACTTTCTCGGGGTGGACTCCCTCGGCTACCTGTCGCTCGACGGCATGCTGGATGCCGCCGGGCGCGGCACCGGATTCTGTCACGCCTGCTTTTCCGGGCAGTACCCGACGCCCATCACGGAGGAACTGGTGCAGCTCCGCCACGCCGCTCCCCTCGCCGCCACGCTCGTATGACCGGCGCCTTCACGCCGCCCCTGGTCTACTTCTTCGGCCAGGGGCGGGCGGACGGCACCGCCGCCATGAAGGAAGTCCTCGGTGGCAAGGGGGCCGGACTCGCCGAGATGACCACGCTCGGCATCCCTGTTCCTCCCGGCTTCACCATCACCACCACCATCTGCCTGCAGTACCTCGAGGCGAAGCAGTTCAGCCAGCGCCTCAAGGCGCAGGTCGAGCAGGCACTGCAGCGACTCGAGAACGCGACCGGCCGCACCTTCGGCGATCGCACCAGCCCGCTGCTCGTGTCGGTCCGCTCCGGTGCACCCGTGTCGATGCCCGGCATGATGGAGACGATCCTCAACCTCGGCCTCACCGACGAGACGGTCGAAGGCCTGGCCCAGCAGAGTGGCAACCCCGCCTTCGCCTGGGACAGCTACCGGCGCTTCGTGCAGATGTATGCCAGCGTGGTCTTCGACCTGCCGAAGAAGACCTTCGAGCACGTGCTCGACGAGCAGCGCCGCAAGGCCAGCGTCGCGCGCGACATCGACCTGCCCGTGCCGGTGCTGAAGGAGATCGTGCGCGCGCTCAAGGCCCGCGTGAAGGAGGAGACCGGCAACACCTTCCCCGAGTCCCCGGTCGACCAGCTCTGGGGCGCCGTCGCCGCCGTCTTCGAGAGCTGGAACACCCAGCGCGCCATCGACTATCGCCGCTTGCACGACATTCCCGATACCATGGGCACCGCCGTCAACGTGGTGGCGATGGTGTTCGGCAACATCGGCGAGGATTCCGGCACCGGCGTCGCGTTCACCCGCGATCCCTCCACCGGCGAGCACCGGCTCTACGGCGAGTACCTCATCAACGCCCAGGGCGAGGACGTGGTTTCCGGCATGCGCACGCCGGAGCCGATCGAGACCCTCGCGCAGCGGCTGCCCGCGTCGTACCGCGAGCTGGAGCGCACCGCGCGCCTCCTGGAACGGCACTTCCGCGACGTGCAGGACATGGAGTTCACCATCGAGCGCGGCCAGCTCTACATGCTGCAGACGCGCCGTGGACAGCGTTCGGGTCATGCCGCCGTGCGCATCGCCTGCGAAATGGTGGATGAGGGCGTCATCTCCCGCGAGGAAGCGGTGAGTCGTATTCCCCCCAATGACCTGAACCAGCTCCTCCACCCTACCATCGATCCGCACAGCGCGCTCGACCTGCTCACCACCGGGCTTCCGGCGTCACCGGGAGCCGCGAGCGGCACGATCGTCTTCGATGCCGACCGGGCCGAGCAGCTGGGCCGCGCCGGCCACTCGGTCATCCTGGTGCGCAGCGAGACCTCGCCCGAGGACTTCCACGGCATGGTGCTGGCCAAGGCGATCCTCACCGCGCGTGGCGGCATGACCAGCCACGCCGCGGTCGTGGCGCGCGGCATGGGCACGCCGTGCGTCGCCGCGGCGCAGCATCTCGAGGTCCTCGAGGGGCTGAAGGTGCTGCGGGTCGGCGACCGGACGCTGCGCGAGGGCGACTGGGTCACCGTCGACGGCAGCGCCGGGAAAGTGTATGCCGGCCAGGCGGCACTCATCCCACCGGAAATGTCAGGCGACTTCGAGCGCCTCATGGAGTGGTCCGACGATCTGCGGCACATCCGCGTGCGTGTCAACGCCGACACGCCGGCCGACGCGCATCGGGGTCGTGACTTCGGCGCCGAGGGCATCGGGCTGTGCCGCACGGAGCACATGTTCTTCGAGGGCGACCGGCTCACGGCCATGCGCGAGATGATCGTCGCCCAGGACGAGGCGGGCCGCCGCAAGGCGCTCGCGAAGCTCCTGCCGATGCAGCGCGGCGACTTCGAGGCGATCTTCCGCGCCATGGAGGGCTATCCGGTCTGCATCCGGCTGCTCGACCCGCCGCTCCACGAGTTCCTGCCCCACAGCGACGCCGAGATCGACGGCCTCGCGGCACAGCTCGGCGTGCCTCCCGAGCGCCTCCGCACCATCGTGCACGACCTGCGCGAGGTGAACCCCATGCTGGGCCTGCGGGGTTGCCGGCTCGGGATCATGTATCCCGAGATCACCCACATGCAGGCGCGCGCGATCCTCGAGGCGGCCTGTTCCATCGCGCTCCGCAAGGGACGGGTGATGCCCGAGATCATGGTGCCGCTCGTGGCCAGCGTGGTCGAGTTCCGGAAGCAGGCCCTCATCGTGCGCCAGGCGGCGCACGAGGTGTTCAGCGAGATGCAGATCTCCGTGCCATTCCTTCTTGGCACCATGATCGAACTCCCCCGTGCCGCGCTCACCGCCGATGAAATTGCGCGTGAGGCACAGTTCTTCTCCTTCGGCACCAACGACCTCACCCAGACCACCTGGGGCCT
>Ga0190274_10001886_pt1 | contig 12307 bp, 10 predicted proteins | sample Popmic531T_FD_133002 | JGI IMG/M metagenome (GOLD analysis project Ga0190274, IMG submission 133002) | Populus adjacent soil microbial communities from riparian zone of Yellowstone River, Montana, USA - 531 T | ecosystem: Environmental > Terrestrial > Soil > Riparian zone | place: USA: Montana...
TGACCCTGCCGATTTCACGTAGGCATTTCTCGGGAAGCTCGGATCAATTAGGTAGGTCTCAAGATTTTGAATTGAATACAACTCCAACGGAGTTCGCTAATTCCAGCCCAGGGCTTCCTACCCTGGGAAACAAATCAATTAACAAAAATTGATGCTGGTTGATTGACCCAGGGTAGGAAACCCTGGGCTGAAATTAGCCAACGCCTTCGGCGTTAAGCCTCTTCCGAGACTTTGTGTACAACGCCATCGCAAACTAATCGGGGTTAGTCTTCGACGCCTAGATGCCAGGAGAGCACAGCTTCTTTGAGTTGGGGGTTTTCGGCCCAGGACTTGGCCGACACAAACGAGAACTTATCGTAAACCAGAACGATTGTTCCGAGAGGCAGGAGCTTGCTCACTTCGCGAGCGGCGAACATTGGTATCCGAATACAACCATGACTGGCTGGTTCGACCGGAACGGAACGGGCCCCATGAATCGCCACGCTGCCGCTAATGGCATTCGGGTAATAAACTGACCCCAGGGAACCCTTCTCCCATCCGTCCACTTTTTCATAGACAACGAACCGGCCACGAGGTGTGTAGGCGATGCTCGTCTGTCCTTCATCGACGAATGGCTGACCATTGCCCGACGAAACAGGAAGAACCCGCACTCCACCGTCGTTGTTGACCATTAGTAACACCTGACGATCCAGATCTACTTCAACGTGGCTGTACCCATGGTCCCTGGGTTTTGGCGCGGCGCTATGGCGCATTGCCTCGAGCTCCTCGAGATCAAGCCGGCCGGTGGTCGGACGGCCCTCCCATTTCTGAAAGGCGATCAACGCGGACCGCGTAGCAGGATCAATTAACCCGTCGATCGCTCCGGTCCAGTAGCCCAGGTCGGACAACCGGCTTTCAGCTTCTCTGACTTGCGCGCGGGTCGGTGATACCTGCTGTTTGCCGCGCAGCTGCGCGTTCGCGTTTGCCGCAATTGAAACCAGCAGTAAGCAGAGTGTAAGAAATCTCATTCCGGTGTTACCTGAGCGCCTTTCTATCTCTAATTCAGGGGCAAGTCAAGGCAGACGGTTTTAGGCAGACGGTTTTAGGGTGGTGTCCTAACTGAGTGTTCACTCAGGAAAACAAGAACGATCCACTAAATCACACGAAACAACACTAAAGTGCTTGTTCGTGATATTGGGTTTTCGTGTTCTTTCGTGTGATTTAGTGGATCGTTCTTTCATCTACCGACACGAAGGGACGCCTTGGAAAACTAGATTAGCACACCAGTAGGTACCGGGATTCTTTTGAATTCGGTCTCCACACCGGATTACTATCATCAGCCCGCTCAGTGTTAAGCTGATGCGGGCCTAAATTTTTTGCGGTTTCACTGTTCGATGTCACTAGAAGTCTATTTTCGGGCGTTCTCCTATGCCACTGTCGCGGTCGCGACCCTGACGCTGATGTTAGCCGGCGGTCTGTCGGTCATCCTTGGCGCCCTGGTTCTGTTTTTCATGGCGGTGGCCTGGTGCTTCGAAGGAACCAGATGGCAACTGTCGGAACGGACCGGCCTGGTGATAGTGCTGCTTTCCATTCCGCTGTTTTTTCTTGATTGGCACTACCAAAAGACTCTTGGGGAGCCCTCCGCCAGAGTTGGGGTTAACGCGCTGGCTCATCTCATCGTCTTCCTGGCAGTCGTGAAGTTACTCCAGGTTAAGAAGGATCGGGATTGGGTATTCTTATACCTTATCTCTTTCTTTGAAGTACTGCTGGCGGCGGGCCTCAGTATCAGTCCGGTTTTTTTGGCCAGCTTGACGTGTTACCTGCTGTGTGGCCTTTCCACAATCATCGCATTCGAAATTCAGAAGTCTAAAAGAGCAATAGCTCCCAGCGAGACGCATCTGCTGGTGCCACCCGACTCACGTATTTTCAAAAACTCAGCTCGTCGCCGTAGCAAAAGAAACGCTGAGACCCAGCGACTCCCTTTGGTTGCTCTGGGTTTGCTGTTGCTAATCATAATCTTAGCGGTGCCGTTGTTTCTGGTTGCGCCACGCTCAGGCGCTGCCGGCCTGATTCGCGGGGGCGCCGGGCTCACCAACTTCATTGGATTCTCCGACAGCGTCAGTCTGGGAGAAATTGGCACTCTCAAACGCGACAACTCGGTAGTAATGCGAGTCCGCGTGGAGAACCCTCAGCCGGGGCGCCAGCTAAGGTGGCGTGGCGTGGCCCTGGATGAATTTACCGGGAAAGGTTGGAAGAAATCGCCCGCGTTGCGACTCACCGAACAACCGAAAGACGGGCCCGGGCTAATCGGGATTGCGACTATCACGAGCGAGATGCTAACGCGTCTGACGATTCAAACAGTCTTTCTGGAGCCAATAGGGTCGCCGGTGCTTTTTGCAGCTTACCGGCCCATCGCCATTCAGGGCAATTTCTCCAAGATATGGTTTGATGCCGAAGGATCCCTGCAGACGCGCAAGGGAGAATCTGAGCGAGTGATGTACAAAACTCGTTCGGATATGACAGAACCGGAGCCGGAAGTTTTGCGAAGTGACACCAGGCGAGACCCCGCGAATTTCGAACGTTATAAAAAACTCCCGGCCTTAGTCGATCCGCGAATTGGCGCGCTCGCGAATGCCATGGTGTCAAACGTTGGAGCGGGGAATCGATACGATGAAGCCAAGGCCATTGAATCGCAATTGCAACAGGATTATGGGTACAGCCTGGAGATGAAGGCGGGCGGGCCGGACCCGCTTGCCGATTTTCTTTTCAATATTAAGACCGGACACTGCGAATACTTTTCGACCGCCATGGCGGTAATGTTGCGCACCCGCGGAATCCCGTCTCGAGTCGTCAATGGTTTTCTTCCGGGCGAATACAACGACGCAGCCGACGCCTACACGGTGAGACAAAGCGACGCGCATTCGTGGGTGGAGGCTTATTTCCCCGAAACTGCGTCCTGGGTAACTTTTGACCCGACGCCGATGGCCGGCAGGACTGAACCAGTCAGCACGGGGCTTGCTGCCCAGGCCAGCAAGTATGCCGAAGCGCTCGAATTGATCTGGTTTCAGTACGTGGTTGGGTACGACAAACAGGAACAGCGTTCACTCGCAACTTCTCTACAGAGTGGGTTGATTGACTTCCGCCGTGCCCTCGCGCTAATCGTGACTGAGATTCAGAAAACGATACTTGCGGAGACGAAGGTCCTCACCCTTATCGGTTTTGGATTAGCAGGTGTGGTCCTGCTGGTGCTGGTGGCAAGACGTGTTCGTCGCTTCGGTTGGCGCCGAGGCTTGAGGATTCGACCAGGTCAAGCCGTTGAACCGCCGTCAACCGTTGTTTTTTATGAACGCTTAATCGCGTTACTGGCGCGGCGTGGAGTCGAGCGAGACTGTCATCTAACCCCCCTTGAGTTTGCCGGCAGTCTTGAATTCCAGCCGGCGCTGGCCATAACTCAGGCGTACAACCGCGTCAGGTTTGGCAGACAGCGATTGTCTCCGGCAGAGCTTCGGGAGATAGAAGAGACACTAAGGAAGCTCGAAGGCGAAAAAGAAATATAGGACCTATAAGTCCTATGGATCCTATATCTCGTTGGTTTAAGGTTTACTGAAAGCAGAGAATGAAAAAAGTTGGATTTATCAGCCTCGGTTGTCCCAAGAACCTCGTCGACAGCGAAGTAATGATGGGACAGCTCAAGGCAAATGGTTACGAACTGACAGCGGACGCCAGCGATGCTGACACGGTCGTGGTGAATACCTGCGGCTTTATCGACTCTGCGAAAAAGGAGTCGATCGATACGATTCTCGAGGCCGCACGTTTGAAGACGAACGGCAAAGCGACCCGGCTGGTGGTTGCGGGTTGTTTGGTTGAGCGTTATCGCGATGAATTGAAAGCTGAAATGCCGGAGGTAGATGCGTTCATCGGCACCAGCCAGATTAACGACATCCTGGCGGTTTGCGATCCGAAGACGGACACCCGATCCCTTCCGGTGATTTCGCTCGGCAATCAAAGTTCTACCTACCTGTATGACGAATCGACGCCCCGGGTACTCGCCACACCCAGTCACTATGCGTTCATAAAAATCGCCGAAGGATGTGACCGGCCCTGCGCGTTTTGTTTCATTCCGCAGATGCGCGGGCATTTTCGCAGTCGTCGCTTCGGATCTATCGTGGCTGAAGCACACCAGCTTGCCGAGGAAGGGGTGAAGGAGTTAATCCTGGTCGCCCAGGATTCCTCTCGCTACGGCGAGGATCTCGGAAAGGACGATGCGCTGGCCCACCTGCTGCGAGAGTTGTCACACACTGACGGAATCGAATGGGTACGGGTCATGTATACCTATCCCACTCACATCAGCGACGGATTTCTTGACGTACTTGCGGAAGAACCAAAGGCAGTTAAGTATCTCGATATGCCTCTGCAACACGCCTCTCAAAATGTGTTGAAGCTGATGAAGCGGGGCGGCAACCGGCAAAGTCTGGAGCGACTAATTAAACGCGTGCGTGCGCGTGTGCCTGATATTGCGGTGCGCACGACGTTCATAACCGGATTTCCCGGCGAGACTGACGAAGACTTTGAAGAGCTGTTGGCCTTCATCAAAAACGTGGAGTTTGACCGGGTCGGCGTGTTCACCTATTCGGATGAAGAAGGCACACCAGCGTTCGACTTGCCTGACAAAGTCGATCCGAAGGTGGCCAGGCAGCGTCGAGCGCGGCTGATGAAGGAGCAAGCAAAAATATCGCGGCGCCGGAACAAAACCCGCGTCGGCCAAACTGTACGAGTCCTTTTTGAAGGTGAATCAACTGAGAGCGACCTACTTTGGCAGGGGCGCATTGAAACCCAGGCGCCCGATATCGATGGATGTGTTCTGATCAACGATGCTCCCGAAGACTTTGTGCCGTTACCGGGGGCGATGGTTAACGTCCTGATCACCGAAGCGCAGCAATACGATCTGGTGGGAAGAATCGTCGCGTAAATCGGAGTGTTCTTCGCGGCTTTGCCGCCCGTGCGGAAGGTCTGTGACCTTCCGAGATTGCCCCTTCATCGTTTCAGGGCTACGCCCCCAATTTGGGGCGCGGCCCCAGCGAACGAAACCGAGAATCTTCGGTGGGGCATAGCCGCCACCGCACATCGGACGGCGGAGCCGAAAAGCAGTCTCCTGCGTAAGTTGGAGGCTAGACCTGTCCGTTCCCAATGGCAATCAAAGAATCCAGCGATGAACTGAATCCGACCGTCGCCACGTCCGGCGCGGTCGCGCCCGTTTCTCGACCGGCGCGAACTATTAAGGACTACCTCGCCCTTGCACTCGCTACGTGCGGAGTTGGCTACCTTCCGCTGGCACCGGGGACCTGGGGGTCGCTGCTGGGCGTAGGGGTTTATCTAGCGATTCAGTGGTTTGCCTGGCAGCATGTCGAGCGATCTGGCTTGTCAATTTTCGAGCTACTACCGCTAATTCTCGCGGTTGAATTAGTTATGATTGGCGCCATCGTCATAGGTGGTATTTGGGCAGCATCGCGAACTGAAGGGTTAACGGGCCGCAAAGATCCAGGAAAAATTGTTATCGACGAAGTCGCCGGGCAGATGATTGCGCTTTTGCCGATCATTCCAGGACGTAACTTGAACTGGATTAGTATCTTTATCGCCTTTGTTCTATTTAGACTCTTCGATATAGTCAAACCCTATCCGGCACGTCACCTTGAGCGTCTGAAAGCAGGCCTGGGCGTGATGGGTGACGATGTTGTTGCGGGAGCATACGCGGCGATTGGAACCGCTGTATTGATCGCGGCTCTATTCACGCCCTAGTCCAACAAGGAGGCATAGTATGGCGGATCCGAAACAAGAAAAGGCTTTATCTGAGAAGAGTACTGATGAAGTTTTGAAGGAACGGCGGTCGGCTGCGACAAGCGATGAAATGGTAAGCGATCTAGAGGACATTAAAGAAAGTTCAAATGAAGTTAGCGGCAATCCCGATTCTGGACCATCGCCAGACGGTGCGCTAGACGAGAGTGAGGAAATAAAAGACGCAGGTCCTATGTAAAAGGAATAAGGGAAAAGGGGAACGGGAAAAAGGGGCAAATCTCGACGATTGCGATAACGCTTCCCCTTTGCCCATTCCCCTTTTCCCCAGTTTCCCTTTTCTTCACTCCACCGGCATCAGCGAAATCTGCCAGGCTATGAACGCGATGAAGACCAGCATGAAGCCGAGGATCACGATGACCACCGGCTCCATTCCCAGGTAAGTCTTTTCGTCGCTGCCCTCCATCATGTCTACCGGGACATGCAGACCCTCATTGTCGACGATGATCGCACCGTAATGGGAATCCGCTGGTGGAGCATCCGGGCCAGGCTGTGCTCCCGACAGGGGCGCAGCGCTACTCGTGCCAACCTCTTCCGGCGGAGTTAACCGGGCCGCAAGTTGAGCGTCCCTGGTGAACTTTGGGTGTCGTTGCAGGCGTTTTCTTAGATCCATTTTATTTTCTTCAAGTAAATGTAAAGAGCGATTCCAACCAGGACCATAGAACTCAAGGCATAAACGTAACCATAACGCCACCTCAATTCAGGCATCAACGTAAAGTTCATCCCATAGATTCCCGCGATCAGCGTCACCGACATCAGAATCGTTGAGATCGAGGTAAGCCGTTTCATGATCTTGTTCATGCGATTGCCCGAGACGGAGAGATACGCGTCCATGGTCGACCCGAGCATGTCGCGGAGAGTGTCGATTGTATCGGCCACTCGAATCAGGTGATCAAACACGTCCTGAAAGTAAATATGGATTTCGCGGGGAAAGATTGGTTGCTCCCGTCTTAGCAGCATGTTGAAGACGTCCCGGAGCGGAGTTATGGCCCGGCGCAGGTAAAGCAGCTTTTTCTTGATGGTGAAGATATCTTCGATGGAAGAGGCGCGCCATTCGCCGAAGATCGAATCCTCGAGATCGTCCATGCGATCGCTGACCAGGTCGAGCAACGGCAGGTAGTCGTCAACTATGCCATCAATCAGGAGGTAGGCAAGGAGTCCGGCGCCCTGTTCAGCGCGATCGGTCCATTCATGCCAGAGTCGCGAGGCGGTGGCAATAGCACGAATGGGGCGACTGTGAACCGTGACCAGGTAGTTCCTGCCGAGAAAAATATTGAGCTCGCGCAACTCCAGACGATCGTTGGAACCAACCAGCTCCGCTTCGTAGAGTACGATGAAATAGTAACCGTCATACTCCTCTACTTTTGGGCGCTGATGTTCATTCTGGCAATCTTCGATCGAAAGATGATGGAAACCAAACTCTTCCGCCAGTTCTTCGAAATCGTGACTGGTAGGATCGCTCACGTCGGCCCAGATAACGTTGCCCTCGACCAGGCGCAGTTCGCTGATGTCTGCCGCAATGCAGTTCTCAGTAAAGGTTCTGGCTTTTGAATTCAGACATACAGTGGTAATCATTAGCTGCTCCGGTGCTACGAGCTCTATGTGCGGAGTCAACTCCTTGGAGTGCGGCGACACGCCACCCCAGCGCGGTTGCCGCGCTGGGGACCCCGGCCTGGCGCCGCTTTGGCCGGAGTTTGGATAGCGTTAATGCTAAACAATTTAAGGCTGTGACGGCGTTGCGTTTGACCAAAGCGGCGCCAGGCCGCCGCACTCCAAGGAGTTGAAACTGGCGCGAGAGTTTATCAAAAGACTGCCGACAAGACACTCCAAAATAAAAACCGTTATAATCCGCTCACCAATGACACAACAAAAAATATTCGTAGCTGACGAAGTCAGCGATAGCGGTCTTCAGCCTTTGCGCAACGCCGGGTTTGTGGTTGATAAGCAGGTTGGCCTCAACCTCGCGGAATTGCGAGACGCCCTGGCAGGTTGCGCCGGCCTGGTGGTCCGCAGTGAAACCAAAGTCACCGCCGATTTAATGGATGACGCTCCTGATCTTCGAGTGGTGGGTCGAGCCGGAGTAGGCGTCGACAACATCGATGTACCGGCAGCTACTGCGCGCGGAATCGTGGTAATGAACGCGCCCGACGGAAACACGATTACCACCGCTGAACATACGATGGCGCTTTTGATCGCGCTCGCGCGCCGCGTGCCCCAGGCCAATAGCAGTTTGCGAGCAGGCAAGTGGGAACGAAAGAAGTTCATCGGAGTTGAGCTGCAGGGAAAAACGCTGGGTGTTTTGGGTCTCGGCCGTATTGGCCGCACGGTCGCTGTCCGGGCTCATGCGTTTGGCATGAACATCGTCGCTTTCGATCCATTCATTGCCCCTGACCAGGCTCGCGATCTTGGCATCGAGGTGGTCCCATTCGACGACGTGCTGGCGCGAGCCGACTTTCTTACCGTACACACGCCATTGACGGTCGAAACTCGGGCGATGGTAGACCGCGATGCTTTCGCCAAAATGAAAAAAGGAGTACGCGTGATCAACTGCGCTCGCGGCGGATTGATCGATGAAGATGCACTTTACGAGGCAATTAAATCCGGCACAGTGGCCGGGGCCGCACTGGATGTTTTTGTCCAGGAACCGCCGCCGGCAGATCATCCGCTGCTCGGACTTGAGGAAGTGATTGCCACTCCGCACCTTGGCGCCTCGACAACTGAGGCGCAGGAAGGCGTCGCTTTCACGGTGGCGGAACAGATGCGCGACTATCTACTTTCAGGAGCATTGCGAGGCGCAGTGAACGTGCCGGCGCTGGGCGCCAAGGAGTTACAAACACTGCAGCCCTTTCTTGCTTTGGCCGAAAGTCTGGGAAGGTTTCAGGCCCAGCTCGTTGACGGCGCGGTCAGGGAAGTCAGAATCGAATATGCCGGCGAGATAGTCGATCAAAACGCTGCCCCGGTCACCAGAGCATTTTTGGCGGGACTCTTACGTGACGTCAGCGCGCGGGTGAATGCCGTGAACGCATTCTTGATTGCTGAAGAGCGCGGCATCACCATTACCACCAGCTACCTGCGTTCAGCGAGCGATAAAGTCCCGGCCATTGGCAGCAGGGTGATTACCAGTGGAGGCGAACAGACTCTCGCCGGGACACTATTTGGCTATGGTGAACACGCACGCGAGGGACGCATCACCGAGATCAATGGCTTCCACATCGAGGCTATTCCTCATGGACACATGTTAGTTATGCGCAATCGCGATGTCCCCGGGGTGATTGGAAAGGTTGGAACCATCCTTGGTGAGGGTGGGATAAACATCAGCCGCTTTCATCTCGGCCGCCGCGAGCGGGGCGGGGAAGCGATGGCTGTCATTGAGATCGACGCCCCCGTAGATGGTCAAACACTCAGCGCTCTGCGTTCGTTTGAATATGTCCTGGCAGCTCAGGAAATTGAACTTTAGACCGCGCCGGGATCGTGTTCGTGTTTCTTTCAGTTCGTGTCATTTCGTGGATCGTATTGCCCCGACCTAAAAGAACGATCCACGAAATTACACAAAGTCTCACGAAAGGGCACTAACTAGTTCCAGTGTTTAGCCGAACTTTTCCTTGCGGTAAATCGTCTTAATCGGCAGAATCCGCCCAGCCGTATGGAGTTGTTATGGAAGGCAACGTTTCACCCCAAACATCGTCGCCAGAAATTCTTCCGCAGGCTTACGTTGATTCGCCACCCCAACCAATAAGGCCACCTAAAAGTCGCATAGACTCGATCGACCTGTTGCGCGGCATCGTGATGGTAATCATGATGCTGGATCACACGCGCGACTTCGTGCATCGCGACGTAATGCTGGGCTTCGATCCAACCGACCTCACAAAGACGAACGTCATCCTCTTTTTTACAAGGTGGATCACCCATTTCTGCGCGCCGGTATTTGTTTTCCTCGCGGGAACTGGAACCTATCTGCAATTCATGCGCGGCAAGAGCAAGCGAGAGTTGTCGCGCTTCCTGGTCACGCGTGGGCTGTGGCTGATCTTCCTGGAGTTTACCTGGATAAGGATCTCCGTCACCTTTAATGTGGATTACCGGTTTATCGGCATTATGCAGGTGATTTGGGTTATTGGTCTGTCAATGATCATCATGGCCGCGCTTATCCATCTGCCATTGCGTGTAGTCGGAGCTTTTGGCGTTTTGATGATTGCGCTGCACAACCTGCTCGATCGTTTTCATTTTGCCGGCTGGCAGGGGCCAGGCAGTGCGGTTCCGAGTTATGGCGCCAAGCTGTTTATGATCCTGCACCAGGCGTTCGAGGGTTTTCCGATAGTTTGGTGGCCTAGTCCAGTGGTCGCTGTGATCTATCCGTTGATACCGTGGGTGGGTGTGATGGCTGCCGGCTACGCATTTGGGGCCGTGTACCAATGGGACGCTCGGCGCCGCCGACAGTTTCTGATGAGCCTCGGAAGCGCCGCGATTGTGCTGTTCCTGGTGGTTCGCGCGATCAATCACTACGCCGATCCTTCTCAGTGGGCACGCCAGGACACGATTGTCTTCACGATTCTTTCATTTCTGAATACCACCAAGTATCCACCCTCGCTCGCGTATTTATTGATGACACTTGGCCCAGCCCTGTTGGCCCTGGCATTGTTTGAATCCAGTAAGCCTCCTGCGGGAACGGTGACTGCTCCTTCTCCGGGCCTTATTGGCAGATTGCGAGGCGCCCTGATTACCTTTGGTCGAGTGCCGCTTTTCTTCTATCTGCTGCAATGGCCCACGGCGCATCTCATCTCGGTGATTCTCCACCTGGCTACCGGCAAACCTATCGCCTGGATGTTTAGAAGTGCTGTCGAGTCTTTTCAGCCGCCGCCGGAGGGTGTTGGATTCAACCTGGCTGTAGTCTATGCGAGCTGGATTGCGGGAGTTTTGATTCTGTATCCGCTGTGCAAATGGTTCGCGGGCGTCAAAGCGCGCCGGCGCAATTGGTGGCTGTCGTATTTATGAGTGGAAACCCTTTCGTGCTCTTTTCGTGTGCTTTCGTGGATCGTATTGCCTCGACTAAAGAACGATCCACTAAAGCACACGAAAGAGCACGAATTGGTTTGTGCAAACCCAAGGGATAAAGGGCAAATACAAAAAAACTGCGACCTCACCAAATGACAATCAAACCACAACTGGCTGATTGGCATCTGATAAACTGTTACCTGGTTTTACAACTCCAAACTTCGCAGATCCGCATGAGAAATTTTAGAGTACAAATCGCGGTCGTGGGTATTTCCCTTGCCATTTTTTTGGCCGCTGTGTTGATCGTTGTGAGGACAGGCAGTGGCCAGTCGAAGTCTCGATCTAAACCCGCGTCCGGCGTCAAGCAGGTGGTAAAAGTCACCGGCGAACCAGCAGCACCGCCCGTGCGCAACGCCGTGCTTAGTAAAGAGCTGAGCTGGACTTTCGGAAGCAAAACGCAGCACGGCTGGTATCTTTACAAGCCTTTGATCGATCGCCTAATCGACACCAAACAGAACGCTGCATCTGATGACTTTGCGAAGGCGTTGGCACGCTGGCAGCAGAAGGCGGGACTTTTGCCCAATGGTGTGCTGGACGACGAAACCCTGTACGCAATGATTAAGACCTGGCAGGACGACCGACTCAAAGACCGCTCGCCGGCAGCACCCGAACAATTGCTCACTGCGCCAATCTCGGATTTTTACGATCCGACACGCGCTGAAGAACTCCGGCAAGTTGAACGTGAGACCTACGCGGCTTACAAGCGGATGGTGTCGGCCGCAATCTCCACGAAATCACTCGGTTTGGCGCACGCCGGCAAGGGCGAACTCGCGCCCCAGGAGCAATACCTGAAGATTATTTCCGCCTATCGTTCGAAGGACTATCAGGAGAAGCTGCGTCGCGAGTCGCCAAACTCGGGAAGTGCCGGTCTTGCAGTTAATAGTCCGCATTTCACCGGACGCGCACTCGACATCTACGTGGGCGGCGACCCGGTAGATACCAGGGATTCAAATCGATCAATCCAGGTAGAAACTCGCGTCTACCAATGGCTGGTCAAGAACGCTGATCGCTTCGGCTTCCGTCCTTATTGCTTCGAGCCTTGGCACTGGGAGTATGTGGGGAAAAAGCAGTAGGCAGTAGGCAGAAGGCAGGAAGAAAAAATAGGCCTTATCAGTCTTTCTGCCTTCTGCCTACTGCTTTCTGCTTACTGGCCTCTGCCTTCTCGGGATCAAAGGAATCACCTTTCCATCTTCCAGCGCTCGCCCCTCAGCAATACTCCTTGTCTCAACCACAAACTGAGTCCGGCGAGTGGCTTTCGCGAGCATGCGCTTCAATAACTTCTCGTTCACTTTCGACACGTCCACGCCTGCTGACTCCAACTCAGCGCGCAGGTGCCTGGGCAAGTTTGTCCGGCGACTGTACACGTCCGGATAGATGTGTAGCATGCCGCCTTCGACAACCAGTGTGTCGTAGTTGATGTCAACGGGCA
>Ga0190274_10001887_pt1 | contig 12306 bp, 11 predicted proteins | sample Popmic531T_FD_133002 | JGI IMG/M metagenome (GOLD analysis project Ga0190274, IMG submission 133002) | Populus adjacent soil microbial communities from riparian zone of Yellowstone River, Montana, USA - 531 T | ecosystem: Environmental > Terrestrial > Soil > Riparian zone | place: USA: Montana...
AAACACGAAGGGCCGGCGCCGCGCGAAAGCGGCCCCAGCCCTCTTTGGAACTTTGAAGTCAGGAGTTCGAAGTCAGAACAAGCCGATTGACCAGCCCAATTCTGACTTCTGACTTCCTACTTTTGACTTCCCTACGGTTGTCCGCCTGCGCTGCCGCCGCCGGCCGCTTCGCGCCGCATGCCGTCGGTCACGACGCCGATCTTCTCGACGCCGGCGCCCATGGCCGCGTCGATGACAGCCATGATCTCGCCGTAACGAACGTTGCCTGCGCCGATGAGAAAGAGGGTCTTGTCCTTGCGCGTCTCGTAGATCTCACGAAAGCGCTCTTCGGCCTGCTGGATTGGCACTTCCTGCTTGTTGATGGTCAGGCGGCGGTCGGCCGTGTAATCGGCGACCACCTGACCCAGCACGTCCGCCGCCTTGGCGTTGGCGTTGGTCTCGAGCGGCAGGTTGATGTCCGTCCCTCGCTGCGCCAGCGGCAGCGCGGCCATGAAGATGATCAGCAGCACGAGCAGCACGTCGATGAGCGGCGTGACGTTCATGTCGGCCGATGCTTCGGCCTTGGACGCTTTGAAGACGCGTTCCGCGCCGTGGTGCATGTGGGCGTGTGACATTACTGCGCTCCTGTCGGCTTCAGCGGATCGGTGATGAGCGCGACGGACTCGATCTTGGCGCCGCGAAGCGCGTCCATCATCTTCATGACGGCGCTGTACGGTGCGTCCCGATCACCCTTGAGATAGACCACTTTCTCGGCCTTATCCTCGAGGATGTCCGTCAACCGCCGGATCAACTCGGGCTCTGTCGCCTCGAGCGCATTGATGTAGAGCCGGCTCTGGCCGTCGATGTAGACGACGGTCTGATCGGAGGTATCCGGCTTCTCCTGCGTATGTGCGGCCTGGGGCAGAGTCACCTGGACAGGCGTCTGCAACAGGGGCGCGACAATCATCATGATGATGAGCAACACCAGCATCACGTCCACGAGGGGCGTGACGTTGATGTCGGATTTGACGCCACCTTTGGCGCCGCCGACATCCATTGACATGACTTATCACTCCTCGCCGGCGTGGGGCGTGCTCGAGGCGTGGGACGTCGGTCCCACGCCTCGAGCCACAGGTTCCCCGACTACGCCGTCTTCTTAATGAAGTAGTCGACGAGCTCCGAGGACGAGTTGTCCATCTCGACGCTGAAATACTCGAGCCGGCCGGTGAAGTAGTTGTACATCCAGACGGCCGGGATGGCGACGACGAGGCCGAGCGCGGTCTCGATCAGCGCTTCCGAAATACCGGCCGAGACGGCGCCGAGGCCGCCCGATCCAGCGGCCGCGATGCCCTGGAACGCCGAGATGATACCGACGACCGTGCCGAGCAGTCCGACGAACGGCGCCGTCGCGCCGATCGTTGCGAGCGCCGGAATACCCTTCTTCAGGTCGTTCGACGTGAGTGCGGTCGCGCGCTGGATGGCGCGACGCACGGTGTCGACCAGGTCGTCGCGGTTCATCGACGCACCGGAATCGGCCTGGAACTGATACTCCTGGAGCCCAGCCAGCACCACCTTGGCAAGGTGGCTGTACTGATACGTCTTGGCCTGCGAGACCGAGAGCGCATCCTTCAACCGGCCTTCCTTGAGGTGCTTGGCCACCTGGGGCGCGTACAACTTCGACTGCTTGCGCGCCTGCGAGAACGTGTAAAACCGTTCAATGGCCACGCCAAACGACCACATCGACATGAAAACCAGAACGAAGGCCACGAGCTTCGCGACCCAGCCCATCTGGCTCCACATTTCCATCAGATCCATTGCCAGCCTCCGAAACCTGTCTTGACTTGCGATTACGCCAACGAATCAAGAGTTCTGCCGACACGGGCACCGGTCAGAACTCGAGACGACACGAACAACAACGCTGCGCCCGGCGCGGCGTCCTTACTTCTAACTCCTACTGGATTGCGAACGTCACGTTCACGGACATGATGACTTCCACCGGCTGGTTGTTGAGCAGCGTCGGCGTGTAGCGCCACTGATTCACTGCGTCCAGCGCGGCCTGGTCCAGCATCGGGACCGAGCGAATAACCTTGGCGTTCTTGATCGTGCCGTCTCTCGCGATCGTCGCCTCGATGATCACCATGCCCGCGACGCGCGCGGCTTTCGCGATCGGAGGATAGATCGGATCGACCTTCTTCACGATTTCCGGACGCTTGATGTCGCCACCGACGCGCACGGGCGCGGCAGGAGGCGGCGCGTTCCCCAACGCCATGGTGTTCGCCGCCGCGGGCAGGTTCGTCGGAATACCACCAACGACCGACATCAGCCGGGGCGGTGGCTCGGGCTTGATCTCACGAGGCGCCTCGACCGGGGCCGCCGCAGGGTTCACGTTCACCTCCACAGGCGGCGGAGGCGGCGGCGCCGCTGACGGCGGCGGTGGCGGCGGTGGTGGTGGCGGAGGCGGCGGAGGCACGGCGGCAAACGCCATCACCGACTGCGGGGTCGGGAGCGCGTCAGTCGCGAGCAGCGGGATGACGATCATCGCCGCCAGCCCAAGCGAGTGCGTGAGAATTGACAGCGGCACCGTGTACCACTGCTTGGTTCCCACCTGGATGGACGGTTTGACGACATCGCCGAACATTTCGCGTGGCACGAGTGATCCTCCTTACGGCCGTTCCCTTACCGTCAGACCTCGGCGATGACACGCATCGGTCGGGCGAATACCAAGGACTGCGGCGCCCGAAGCGTCTCCCGACTGATTTCGTAAAGGCCCGGCATTATAGTCAGACACAAAAAAACGTGTCAACGAACTCGACGACCTTGGGGGGCGTCCGGCAAACGGTCCGAGCCGGTCGCGCCACAGCGACTGAGACGTACACCACTTAGACACCAGTCACGGGGAAACGGACACGCCCCATCGACACCCACCACGATTTCTCAGTGCCTTGCCGGCGGGGGCGCCGACCCGATCCGCATCGCGTAAAACGACCGCCACACGAACACGAGACAGACCGCAAAGAACACGGCGGCCAGCACTTGCGTCAGTCCCTGCCCCTGCTGGCTGGCCAGCTGCACCGCCAGCTCGACGGCAAGCAGCCCGAACAGCGTGGTGAACTTGATCACCGGGTTCATCGCCACCGACGACGTGTCCTTGAACGGGTCGCCCACGGTATCACCAACGACGGTGGCCGCGTGAAGGTCCGTCCCCTTCGCCTTGAGCTCAACTTCAACGATTTTCTTAGCATTGTCCCAGGCGCCGCCCGCGTTGGCCATGAAAATCGCCTGGTAGAGGCCGAAGAGTGCGATCGAGACGAGATAGCCGATGAAAAAGAACGGTTCGAAGAACGCGAACGCAAGCGTGCCGAAAAACACGGTCAGGAAGATGTTGAACATCCCCTTCTGCGCGTACTGCGTGCAGATCTCCACTACGCGCTTCGAATCCTCGACCGACGCCCTGGTCACGCCCTCGAGGCGAATGTTGGCCTTGATGAACTCCACGGCCCTGTAGGCCCCGGTGGTCACGGCCTGAATCGACGCCCCGGTGAACCAGTAGATCATCGCGCCGCCAGTGATGAGACCGAGCAGGAACGGCGGGTGCAGCAGCGACAGCTTCGCGACGAGCTCGGGCGCCAGGCCGTCGGTCAGGCCGACAATGATCGAAAAAATCATCGTGGTGGCGCCAACGACTGCCGTGCCGATCAGCACGGGCTTGGCCGTGGCTTTGAACGTGTTGCCGGCGCCGTCGTTCTCCTCGAGGTTGTGCTTGGCCCGCGCAAAGTCCGCATCGAAGCCATATTGCTTCTTGAGGTCGGCCGCGATGTTCGGCACGTCTTCGATCTGCGAGAGCTCGTAGACGGACTGCGCGTTGTCGGTCACAGGGCCGTACGAGTCCACAGCAATCGTCACTGGTCCCATGCCAAGGAACCCGAAGGCGACGAGACCGAACGCGAAGACCGCCGGTGCGATCATGTCGATGTCGCCGAAGCTGAGGCTCACCCAGTAGGCGATCGTCATGAGTCCCATGATGGTCATGCCGAGCCAGAAGGCGCTGAAATTGCCTGCGACGAGCCCAGAAAGAATATTCAGGGAGGCCCCGCCCTCGCGAGACGAGGTGACGACCTCACGCGTGTGCGAAGACTCGGTGGACGTGAAAACCTTCACGAGCTCAGGAATGACCGCGCCGGCGAGCGTGCCGCACGTAATGATCGTCGAGAGCTTCCACCACAACGTGGTGTCGCCCGAGGCCCCGAGCGCCGGAATCAACAGGTACGACGCGACATACGTCAGCGCAACGGACACGAGCGATGTGACCCACACGAGCCGGGTCAAGGGCGTTTCGAAATTCATACGGTCGACGTTGGCGAACTGGCTCGTCGCGACCGCTTCGTTCAGCAGGTAGGAGGCGCCCGACGCCACCACCATCACGATGCGCATCATGAAGATCCAAACGAGCAGCTGCACCTGGGTCGCCTGATCGCCAACGGCCAGCAGGATGAACGAGATCAGCGCGACGCCGGTGACGCCGTACGTCTCGAATCCGTCGGCCGAGGGTCCCACCGAGTCGCCGGCGTTGTCGCCGGTGCAGTCCGCGATCACGCCCGGATTGCGCGCGTCGTCCTCTTTGATTTTGAAGACGATCTTCATCAAGTCCGCGCCGATATCGGCGATCTTCGTGAAGATGCCGCCCGCGATTCTGAGCGCGGATGCGCCGAGCGACTCGCCAATCGCGAAGCCGATGAAGCAGGCGCCCGCGTAGTCGCCGGGAATGAACAGCAGGATGACGAGCATCAGCAAGAGCTCGACACTGATGAGCATCATCCCGATGCTCATGCCGGCCTTGAGCGGAATCGCGTAGCACGGGAACGGCTTGCCGCGCAGGCTGGCGAACGCGGTTCGGGAGTTCGCGAACGTGTTCACCCGGATGCCAAACCAGGCCACGCCGTAGCTGCCGGCGATGCCGATCAGGCTGAACAGCAGGATCGTCGCGACCTTGAACGCCGTGAAGTGCTGCAGGAGGCCGAAATAGATCGCGATGATGACCCCGATGAACGCTTCGAGAATCAGCAGGAATTTGCCCTGCTGAATCAGATAGGTCTTGCACGTTTCGTAGATCAACTCGGAGATCTCGAGCATGGCAGGATGCACCGCCATGTTCTTCAGCTGGCTGTAGATCACGAGGCCAAAGAGCAGGCCGAACATCGAGACGACGAGGCCCGAATAGAGCAACGTGTGGCCATCGATGCCGCCAAGAAAGCTGACCTGGCTCAAATCGGGGAGGATGAGATTCGCTTCCCCGCCCATGTGCGGCTGCACGGTGGCAGGCGGCGTCTGCGCGGCCACCTCAAGGCCCGCCCAGCCCAACACCGCGCCAAGCACCACTAACGCTGCCGTTCGTCTTGCCCACACTTTCAGACCTGTCATTCCTGCTCCGTCTTGGTCGCTTGGTCGGGGGCTTCGCCCCCGCGAATCCCTACGCGCTCACTCGTGGGGCCCCAATGCCCCACTCCGTTCGCGCGGGCTCACTTCGCTTCGCTCGTTCGCGACTGTCGCAGCCGCCAGGAAACAACCTGACAAACATCAGCTCGTTCCTCGGACCCGGCGTACCCTCGCACGAGTCGTACCTGCTGTTTGGCGCCGCCCAGTCTAACCCGCCCGGGGCCGCTCCTGACCGGCATCGCCGGTGCGAACGGCGTCTGGCATCCCCATGCCGCCGGTGAGAAAGACTCGAACGCCCTCCTCCACCGTCATGTCAGGGAACGACACCTGATCAATCCGACAGACCACAACGTCTCCCAGATAGAGGTGATTTGTCGGCATATAGACGGCCACGAGTGCCTCGGGGCCCCGGCCGCGATCGACAGAAAACTCCTTGGTCAAGAAGCCCAACGCGAACCCCCTCGACCCGTTGTCAACGAGGACCATCCGTTTGAAGCCGAATTCGTTGTCAGGGGAAAACGCCGAGATGAGCTGCTTGACCGGGGCGTACACCGTGCGAAAGAGCGGAACGTGCAGGAGCAACTGTTCAGCGCGCTCGAGGAACCGCCGACCGATGACGTTGGTCGCCACGATGCCGACAATCAGCACGAACAGCGCCGTGGACACGAGGCCGAGCCCCGGCACGTGCTGCCCTAGAACACGCTCGCTCAGCCAACCGGTCAGCCGGTACGCCCAGCCAAACACCCAGACGATCGCCACGACACTGACGACGAGCGGTACGGTGACAAAGAAACCGGTGATGAAACGCCGGCGCAGCCAGAGACCCGGCCCGCCGCCCACTACTCCCACCCGGCGGCCAGTGCCGCGAAGAGACCCAGTCCCACCACGATGCGGTACCAGGCGAACGGCACGAAGCCCGCGCGAGTCACAAACCGCAAGAACGGGCGCACGACAAGAAGCGCGGCCAAGAACGCCGCAAGAAATCCGACCCCAATCTCCGTCAGGCGCTCAGCGCTCAGCAGGTCACGGGCCGACCACATCTCGTAGACGAACGCGCCCGCCATCGTCGGCATCGCCAGGAAGAACGAGAACTCGGCGGCCGCCGGCCGATCGAGACCGGCAAGGAGACCGCCCACGATCGTCGCGCCGGAGCGCGACACACCCGGAACGAGCGCGGCGGTCTGGCACACGCCGATCGCGACTGCACGTGACATCGGCGTCCTGTCCGCGGCAAACACGGTGGGCACGGGCCGCACGCGTTCGACGACCAGCATGATCACACCGCCAACGACGAACGCTGCGGCGTAGACGGCAGGGGTTTCGTAGAGAACGCTCTTCACGGTGTCGGCGAACAGTGCTCCGGCAACGGCGGCCGGCAGAAACGCCGCCAGGAGCATCAGCGCGAACCGGCGCGCGTCCGGATCCCGGCCGAGCCCCGCCACGACCGACCAGATCTTCGGGCGGTAGAGCCACATGATCGCCAAAATCGAACCGAACTGGATGACGATCTTGAAGACGTCACCGGGATCGTCGAATGCGAGCAGGCGCGCACCGATCAGCAAGTGCGCCGTGGACGAGATAGGGAGAAACTCCGTGAGTCCCTGTACAACCCCCAGGAGCGCCGCGTCGAGGAGACTCACTGGACAAGGGCAAAGGGCAGAGGGCAGAGGGCAACGGTCTGGAACGAACTGACGCCTGTCATCTTTCCTTTGACCTCAACCCTTCCCTTTGACTTTTGGCCTGTGCCCTGTGCCCTTGTCTACGCCCTCTTCCGTCGGGCTTCGACCGAACGCGCCCCTTGCGGACTCGACACGGCCGGCCGCTTGCTCAACAGAATGGCGATAGCCGAGGCGATGAAGATCGTTGAATACGTGCCGGTCACGATACCCACGAGCATCGTGAAGGCAAAGCCGCGAAGGACTTCACCGCCAAAGAGAAACAGCGACACGACCGCGAGGAAGGTGGTGCCGGCGGTGATGATGGTCCGGCTGAGCGTCTGGTTCACGGCCTGATTGACGATTGTGTCGAGCGATTCCCGCCGCAGAATCCGCTGGTTCTCTCTCACGCGGTCGAACACGACGATGGTGTCGTTCACCGAGTAGCCGGCAATCGTGAGAATCGCCGCCACGACGTTGAGCGTGAGGTCGTAGCCAAACCATGTGAGAAACGCGAGGGTCACGAGGATGTCGTGAAACGTCGCCACGACAGCGCCTACCGCGAAGCCGAAACGGAATCGCACGGCAATGTAGACGAGGATGCCGCCGATCGCGGTGAGCGTGGCCCAGATGCCCTTCTGCTGAAGGTCGCGCCCGATCGTCGCGCCCACGAGCTCGCGGTTGATGACGCTGAACTGACCTACGTTCGCCGCTCTCAGCGCTTGTTCGACGCGCTCCGACACGGCCGACAGCGAATTGTCCTGGTCGGCACCCGGCTCGAGGGGCAACCGGATGAGGATTGCGTTGTTCGTGGCCGGACCGAATCGTTGCACGGAGGCTTCGGACGACATCGTGCCGAGCGCCTGTCGCACGCGATCTTCGCCGGTCGGCTGCGTGAACTGGACGACGATGACAGTGCCGCCCGAGAAATCCACACCGAGCGGGAGGCCGCCACGCGCGACGACCGTCAGGATGCCGGCGAGGATCACGATCGCGGAGAGCGCGATCGCGTGCCAGCGCCACTTCAGAAAATTGAAATTGGGATTGGAGAGGAACCGCATGGCGCGAGACTCCCGGCTAGATGCTCAACTGGGTCGCGCCAGCAGGCCGCCTCGAGAGAACGAACTCGAAGACTGTGCGCGAGACAAAGACGGCCGTGAACACGTTGGCGATCAAGCCAAAGAAGAGGGTCGTCGCGAAACCGCGAATCGGCCCCGTGCCGAACTGAAACAGGAAGGCGGCCGCGATAAGCGACGCGACGTGTGTATCGATGATCGTGATGAGGACGCGGTCGAAGCCGGCAGCGATCGCCTGGCGCGCGCCCTTCTTCGACGCGAGCTCCTCACGAATTCGCTCGAAAATCAGGACGTTCGAATCCACGCCCATGCCAATCGTGAGGATGAAGCCCGCGATGCCGGGCAACGTCATGACGGCACCGAGATACGACATGAACCCAAGCAAAATCACGAGGTTCAAGGCGACCGAGACGAAGGCGTTGATGCCTGCCAGCCTGTAGTACGAGAGCATGAACAACGTGACGAGTAAGAGACCGACGATCGAGGCCGTCACGCCGGCCCGAATCGAATCGGCACCGAGCGACGGGCCGACTTCACGCTGTTCGAGGTACGTCAGCGAGGCCGGAAGCGCACCCGAACGCAGCACGAGCGCGAGGTCACTGGCCTCCTGTGGCGTGAACGTGCCGGTAATCCGGCCCTCGCGTTCGATGGGGCCGTCGATGCGAGGCGCCGACATCACCTGGTTGTCGAGCACGATCGCGAGCGACCGGCCGATGTTGTCCGTCGTGACCCGACCGAACTTCACGGCGCCCTCGCTGTTCAGCGAGAAGCTGACGGCTGGCGTGTTGAACTCGTCGAGTGTCGGACGCGAGTTTCGAAGGTCGCGACCGGTCACCGCCGGTACTTTCCGAATCAGGTAGTAGGCCGCGCCCATGCCAGGCGCCGCGCCACCGATGATCTCGAGGTCGGGCGGGACCTGGCCGTTGAATGCCTGGAGCAAGGAGGCCTGATCGGCCGCGGGGCCCGCCTCGACAAGCGTCAACTCCAGCACGGCCGTCTGGCCGATGATGTTCTTCGCGCGGTTGATATCGGAAAGCCCCGGAAGCTGGACCAGGATCTGGTTGTCCGTCGACCCGTACGGCGCCACGGTGGGCTCGGAGACGCCGAGCTCGTTGATCCGGCGCTCGATCGTCTGGATTGACTGGGTCACGGCTTCGGTTCGCCGCTGCACGGCGATGTTCGGCCGCATGTTGAACGTATGCGTCCCTCCGCCGGTCGCCTCACGAGTGAACGCAAGCGAGGTCAACTGGTCGGCAAGCACCCGGAACTGCTGGTCCATTCCGCCCGGAACGCCTTCGGCCAGGAACGTCTCGAGCCCGGTGACGCGCGTCGTGATCGCGATATTCGCTTCCTTGGCGGCCACGCGCAGCTGCTCTGAGGTCGTCTCGGTCTCGAGTCGAACGGCATCATCGGTCTTCACTTCGAGCACGAAGTGCGCGCCGCCCTTGAGGTCGAGACCCAGCGCAATTTTCCGGCTCGGAGGAGTGAAGGACCAAATCGATAGCCCGGTGACCGCGGCTATCACGAGGAGCTTCCAGCGAAGGTTCTTCTGCATAGTTAGAGCCCGCCCCTGTCCGGCGGGACCACCGGGTCCTGGCCCTGATAGCCGCCGATCGAGGCCCGTGCCACGTCAATCCGTACTTTGTCAGCAATCTGCAGCTGCACGGACGCCGGCTCGAGCTTCGTGACCGACCCGTAGATGCCGCTCGTCGTGATGACCCGATCGCCCACCTTCAGCGCGCCCTGAAACTCCTGGATCTTCTTCTGGCGACGGCGCATCGGCAGCAGAACCAGCACGTAGAAGATCCCGATCATGAGCAGGATCGGAATGAACGACACCAGCATGTTCTGGGGCTGTTGGCCGGAAGGCTGCATCGCGAACACGATTGGAACGAGGGCGTCAGTCATCTACTGCGATCGTCGGCGGGAATAGGTCTCGAGGAAGGTCGTTTTGAACGACTCGAAGTTTCCGAACTCAATAGCCTTCCTAATCGCTCGCATGGTGTCAAGGTAAAAGTGCAAATTATGCAACGTGTTGAGGGCAGCGCCGCTCATCTCACCGACCATGAAAAGGTGGCGCAGATACGCGCGTGAATGATGCCGGCAGGTCGGACATGTGCACCCCGGATCGGGCGGCAGGGTGTCCTCGGCATAGCGCGCGTTCTTGATCGAGATCGGACCCTCCCGGGTGAAGAGCTGACCGTTCCGCGCATTGCGGGTCGGCAGCACGCAGTCGAACATGTCGATCCCGCGAGCCACGCTTTCAACAAGGTCGTCGGGAGTCCCGGTCCCCATGAGGTATCTGGGAGCCGCCTCGGGCAGGGCTTGAGCCGTGTGCGCCACGACGTCATACATGGTGGCCGTCGGTTCGCCGACCGAGAGTCCGCCGATGGCATAGCCCTCGAAACCGACGGCCACCGTCCCAGCCACGCTGCGATCTCGCAGGTCGAGGAACGTCCCGCCCTGAACGATGCCGAACTGGGCTTGGCCGGGCGTGGACACGGTGACGGCCGCAGCGGCGGCCGTTCCGAGCGTCTCGAAGCGCGCGCGTCCGCGGCGCGCCCATCGGAGCGTACGCTCCATGGCGGCTTCGGCATCAGTCTGCGGGATCGGCCAGCTCGGGCATTCGTCCAAGATCATCGCCACGTCGGAACCGAGACGCGACTGAATGTCCACGGCGGATTCGGGTGACAACGAAAGTGGTTGTCCGTCGAGATGCGATTGAAAGACGACCGCGTCCTCGGTGACCCGCCGCCGGGCGGCGAGCGAAAAGACCTGGTAACCGCCGGAGTCGGTGAGAATCGGTCGCGACCAGCCAACAAACGCGTGCAGTCCCCCCAGGCGGGCGATGCGATCGTCGCCAGGCCGCACGTGCAGGTGGTACGTGTTCGCGAGGAGGATCTCGGCGTCGAGATCGCGCACGGCGTCGATCGTGATGGCTTTGACGGCACCGCGCGTGCCAACCGGCATGAACGCCGGCGTCTCGACGACGCCGTGTGGAAGGTGCAGGCGGCCGCGCCGCGCGCGTCCGGCACGAGAAAGAATTTCGAACGCGAAGCGGGCGCTCACGGCGCTTAGCCTATAATGACTGCCCTCGCGCCGGCTTCGAGCTGTCGCGTTCCTTTTCCTTCTTCGACACGTGAAGCGACTTCGTGTAGGCGTCTTGTACGGCGGCCGCTCGGGCGAGCACGAAGTGTCGCTCGCGTCGGCGGCCTCTGTGTTCGCGCACATCGATCGTCAGCGCTACGAGCCCGTCGCCATCCGGATCGAGAAGGACGGTCGCTGGGTCCTCGCCGATCGGCCACCGTCGGCGTCATCGGCCGCTGAAGTGATCGAGCAGATGCGCAGTGATGTCTCGCGCCTGCGCACCGGTCGCACCGTGTTCCTCCCGCCGTATCCGGGCGACGACACGCTCGTCCTGGTCGATCGTCGCGGCACCGGCGGCGCCGAAGCCGCGGCGACACTGACCGGGCTCGGGCTCGACATCATCTTTCCGGTGCTCCACGGCCCGTTCGGTGAAGACGGGACCGTCCAGGGCCTGCTCGAACTGGCCGGCGTGGCCTACGTCGGCTGTGGCGTGCTGGCCTCCTCGGTCGGCATGGACAAAGCCGTCATGAAGGTCTTGTTTCGCGCGCACGGGCTGCGCGTGCCCGATTGGGTGGTGGTCCGGCAACCCGAGTGGACAGCTGATCGGGCACGGGTGATCGAGCGTATTCACGACGCGCTCGCCTTCCCGCTGTTCGTGAAACCCTCCAACCTGGGGTCGAGCGTCGGCATTTCAAAGGTGCACGAGCCGTCGGCTCTGGCAAGCGCCGTCAACACCGCGCTGGACTACGACCGGAAGGCGGTCGTCGAATGCGCCGTTCCGGACGCGCGAGAAATCGAGTGCGCGATCCTCGGGAACGACGCGCCGGAGGCGTCCGTACCCGGCGAGATCGTCTCATCGCGCGAGTTCTACGACTACGAAGCGAAATATCTCGACGGCGCCTCGCGCCTGATTATTCCGGCGCCACTCGATCGGGAGATGGAATCCGAAGTGCAGCGCCAGGCGCTCCAGGCGTTTCGCGCGATCGAAGGCGCGGGCCTCGCGCGCGTGGATTTTCTGTTGAGCCGATCGACCGGCGAGCTCTTCACGAACGAGATCAACACACTGCCGGGCTTCA
>Ga0190274_10001888_pt1 | contig 12300 bp, 10 predicted proteins | sample Popmic531T_FD_133002 | JGI IMG/M metagenome (GOLD analysis project Ga0190274, IMG submission 133002) | Populus adjacent soil microbial communities from riparian zone of Yellowstone River, Montana, USA - 531 T | ecosystem: Environmental > Terrestrial > Soil > Riparian zone | place: USA: Montana...
CGGAGCTGCTGCGGGTCGATCATGCCTTTCGGGGGGTGCGGGTGCCGGCCGGGACCCACCGGGTTGTGTTTTCCTATGAGGACCGGGCGTTGCAGGTCGGCCTGGTGGTGAGTGCCGTGAGCGTGCTCGGCCTGGCCGGGCTGTGGCTGTGGAGGCGACGAGGCCAAGTGCGCCGATGACCATCGACACCTCCCGCGCCGCTGCCGAACCGGCAAGCGCCGGCGACCCGGGAGGCCAGTCGCGGGCCAGGACCGAGCTCCGCTGCTTCCTGGAGCTGTTCGTGCTGTGCGGGTTCGTGGTCGCCCAGCCGCTGTTCGACGTGGCCGGCCGCAGCCCCGACTTCTTCCTGTTCCGCCGGGCCGGCGCCGCCGACATCCTGGTGCTGGTGGCGCTGACCGTGCTCGGCCCACCGCTGTTGCTGTGGGCCGGGGAGGCGCTGGTCGGGCTGGTCAGCGGCCGCCTGCGCCGGGTCGCGCACCTGGTGGTGGTCGCCGGGCTGCTGCTGCTGCTCACCATCGAGCTGGCCAAGAACCTCACCTCGGTCCGCGGCTGGCCGCTGCTGCTCCTGGGCGTCGCCGGCGGGGTGGCGGCCACGGTGGTCTACGCCCGCAGCGCCGCCGCGCGGCTGTGGCTGCGCTACCTCAGCCCGGCCCCCCTGGTGTTCGCCCTGCTGTTCGTGACCGTCTCGCCGGTCGGCAAGCTGGTGGTCGGTGGCGGCGACAACGGGCCGGCCCGGGCGGTGGTCCCGGCGAGCGCCCGGGTCCCGATCGTGATGGTGTTCTTCGACGAGTTCCCGATGACCTCGCTGCTCGACTCCAAGGGCCAGATCGACCGGCGGGTCTACCCGAACCTCGCCAAGCTGGCCGACCAGTCCACCTGGTACCGGAACGCCACCGGGATCGGCCCCTTCACCCCCTACGCGGTGCCGGCCATGCTCACCGGCCAGTACCCGACCCGCGTCGGCGTCGCCCCCTCCTACACCGAGTACCCGGACAACCTGTTCACCTGGCTGTCGGGGTCCTACGACGTGCGGGCGCTCGAGACCGTGACCCAGCTCTGCCCGCCCCGCATCTGCGCGGCCGCGGCGGGCGTCGGCGGCCACACCGGCTGGCGGGCCCTGACCCGGGACCTGGCCGGCGTCTGGGCCAAGATCGTGTCGCCACGGCGGATGGACGAGGACCCGACCGCCCAGTTCGTGGAGGCCGCCGGCGACCCGGCGGCCGGCGCCGACCAGAAGAAGCGAGGGCCGACCTTCCGCTTCAACCAGCTCAAGGCCAACCAGCCGTCGCGCTTCAACGACTTCCTCGACCAGCTGCGGCCCTCCGACCAGCCGGCCCTGCACTTCCTGCACATCCTCCTGCCCCACCAGCCCTGGAAGTACCTGCCCTCGGGCGCCCAGTACAGCTACCCGTCGATCAACTTCGGCTACGACCGCAAGGTCGGCTGGACCACCCAGCCGGCCCCGGTCCAGCTGGGCCAGCAGCGCCATCTGCTCCAGGTCGCCTACACCGACCGGCTGGTCGGCGAGGTCATCCAGCGGCTCAAGGACCAGGGGCTGTACGACAAGTCGCTGGTGGTCATGACCGCCGACCACGGCATCAGCTTCACCCCCGGACAGGCCCAACGGACCCTCCAGGAGCGCAACGCCCACGAGCTCATGTGGGTGCCGCTGTTCATCAAGGCCCCCCACCAGCGGTCGGGCAAGGTCGACGACCGCAACTGGGAGCACGTGGACCTGGTCCCCACCATCGCCGACATCCTCAAGGTCAAGGTGCCCTGGCACGTCGACGGCCTGTCGGGCCTGGGGCCGGAGCGATCCCGGACGGAGAAGCGCTTCTACCCCAAGCCCGGCCAGCCAGCCGAGGTCGACGGCCCGCGCAACCTGGCCCTGGCCCTCCGCGGGGTCACCGACCGGGTCGCCCGGCCCGAGGACGGCGTGGCCGGGCTGTTCGAGGTGGGGCCGTACGCCGACCTGGTCGGCCGCAAGCCTGAGGGGGTCGGGGTGGCCGGTGGCAGCGGGCTGCGGGCCAAGCTCTACGATCCCGAGAACCTCGAGGACGTGAGCCCCGAGAGCGGCACCATCCCGGCGCTAGTCTCGGGCGCCCTGACCGGCACGCTGCCCGACAAGCCGGTCACGCTGGCGGTGGCCGTGAACGGGACCATCGGAGCCGTCGGCCTCACCTTCACCCAGAAGGACACGCCGCAGACCTTCGCCGCGGTGGTGCCCGACCGGCTGTTCCGGCCGGGGGGCAACCGGGTTCAGCTCTACCAGGTCGAGCGGGCCCGCGCCGGGCCCCGGCTCCACCCGGTCACGGTCGCCGACTGACGCCGACCCCGCCGGGTCAGCGCGCCGGGACGGTCGCCCAGATGGTCGTCCACGGGAACGGGTTGGTCACGTCCCTGACCTCGGCGACCGAGGAGACAAAGCGAACGAAGCTGCGCTTGGACCAGTGGTTCAGGTGCCCGGGGGTGTTGCCCAGGTCGCGCACGTAGCGGCCGGTGAGCAGGTTGCAGGAGCGGAAGATCGGCTCCCGCGGCACCGACACCACCAGGTGGCGCCGGGTGACCCTGGCCATCTCCTGGAGGCCCCGCACCGGGTCGGGCAGGTGCTCCAGCACCTCGGCCGCGACCACCACGTCGAACTGGCCGTCGTCGAAGGGCAGCTCGTGGGCGCTGGCGTGCAGGAACCGGGGGCCGTTGTAGCGGCACCAGTCGGCCCGCAGCCCGGCGTCGGGCAGGTCAAGGGCGACCACCTCGCCCCAGCGGCGGTGCATCTTGTCGGCGATCACGCCCTCGCCGCAGCCGACCTCCAGGGCCCGCGCAACCCCCTGCTGGTCGGCGCTGACCTGGCCGAACGCCCGGTCCAGGTTGGCCACCCAGCGCTCGGTGAGGAAGCGGATGGCCGGGTTGCGGGCGGTGTACTTCTGGGTGTGGTTGCCGATGACGACCCCGACGGTCTCGGGGGCCTCGGGAGCCTGCATCGGGCGGGCCTCCATCTAGTCGGTGGCGGTGCGCCGCACGACCAGGTCGGCCAGCAGCGCGATGGCCATGATGTTGAACGCGGCCAGCCCGACCAGCACCGTGGACCCGGCCACCCGCAGGTCATGCACGAAAAGGTCGATGCCGGCCTTGACGAAGGTCGCGGCCAACAAGGTCAGGGCGACCGGCATCAGCACCCGCAACGGGTTGAAGTACATCACCATCCGGAGCACCTGGATGATGTAGTTGTAGGCGTCCTTGAAGGGGTGGAACTTGGAGCGCCCGGCCCGCTTGAAGTAGTCGATGGGCACGTACTTGACCTGGTGGCCGTTGGACAAAAAGGCCAGGGTGATGGTGGTCACACACGAGAACCCCGGCGGCAGCAGCCGCAGGTAGGGCAGGGCCACGCTGCGCTTGAAGGCCCGCAGGCCCGAGTTCAGATCGGGGATCTCGGTGTTGGTCAGGTAGGCGGCCAGCTTGCGGATCGCCCACTTGGCCGGCACCCGGAACAGCTTGTAGGTGCCGGCCTCGGTCTTGCGGGCCCCGACCACCTGGTCGTAGGCGTCGTCCAGCTGGTTGACCAGCTCGGGGATCAGCTCGTTGGGGTAGGTCATGTCGGCGTCGGTCCAGACCACCACCTGGCCCCGGGCCTGCTGGGTGCCGATGCGCCGGGCCGTGCCCGAGCCCTGGTTGCGGGGCAGCAGGATGGCGCGGATGCCGGGCATGGTCTGGAGGACCTCCCGGGTCCCGTCGGTGGACCCGTCGTCCACGCAGATCAGCTCGTAGCTCATCCCGGCCGCGTCCAGGGCGGCCCGGATGCGCTTCACCTCCAGCTCGACGTGGTTCCGCTCGTTGTAGCACGGAAGCACGACGGAAACCTCTGGTGCGCTTGGCGCGCTCACGCTCACGACAGCTTCTCCTGGCCGAGGAACTGCCGGATTGTAGCCGAATCTCCCATCACACGGCCGCCCACACGAGGGCGGGACATCCTGCGCTGGCTATCGACCGGCAGAGGGAGGAAGCCCATGACCACCACCGAGACCTCACGCCCCGACCTGGCCGCGGTCAAGCAGCGCCAGCAGCAGACCTGGGCCAGCGGCGACTACTCGGCCGTGGCGGCGCGGATCGCGCTCATCGCCGAGCGCCTCGCCGACGCCGCCGACCTGCGGGCCGGCGACATCGTGCTGGACGTGGCCACCGGCAACGGCAACGCCGCCCTGGCCGCGGCCCGCTGCGGCGGCGAGGTCATCGGCGTCGACTACGTCCCCGAGCTGCTGGAGCACGGGCGGGCCCGGGCCAGAGCGGAAGGGCTCGAGGTCGAGTTCCAGGAGGGGGACGCCGAGCGCCTGCCGTTCTCCGACGCCTCCTTCGACGCCGTCCTGTCGTGTCTCGGGGTCATGTTCACCCCCGACCAGGAGCGGGCCGCGGCCGAGCTGGTCCGGGTCTGCCGTCCGGGCGGCACCATCGCCCTGGCCAACTGGACCCCGACCAGCTTCGTGGACGGGATCTTCCGCACCGTCGGCAAGCACGTCCCGCCCCCGGCCGGGCTCAGGCCGCCCGGGCTGTGGGGGACCGAGGAGCGCCTCCACGAGCTGCTGGGCCCGGCCGTGTCGCGGCTGACGGTGCGGCCGCGCCAGTTCGTCTTCCGGTTCCGCTCCGCCGACGAGTTCGTCGAGTTCTTCCGGGCCAACTACGGCCCGGTCCACAAGGCCTTCCTGGCCCTGGACGAGGCGGGCCGCCAGCGGCTCCATGACGACCTGGCCGCGCTGGCCAGGGAGCACGACCGGGCCGTGGGCCCGACGGTCGCCATGCCCTCGGACTACCTAGAGGTGATCGCTACGCGTCGCTGATCCGGCCAGCCGCCGCCGGGCCAGCTCGACGTACTCGGGGATCAGCTCGAAGCCGAGGAAGTGCCGGCCCAGGCGGCGGCACACCACCGCCGTGGTCCCCGACCCCATGAACGGGTCGAGGACCACGCCGCCCGGTGGGCAGCCGGCCTTGACGCACGGCTCGATCAGCGCCTCTGGGAACACGGCGAAGTGGGCCTCGCGGAACTTGCCCAGCGGCACCGACCAGACGGTGCGGCGGTTGCGGCCGGCGGGATGGAAGTACTCGTCCCAGCGGGCGTCGTGGAGGTTGCCGTTGCCCTGGTTCTTGCCCCGCTCGGGCGTCCCCGCCCGCTTGCCGAAGTGCCCGCGGCCTCCGCGCATACGGCTCCGCTCGGTGAAGGTCACGTGCGGCTCGCGGATGGCGTCGGCGTCGTAGTGGTAGCTGGCCAACTTGGACAGCAGGAACAGGTACTCGTGGTCGGTGGTGGGCCGGGTCCGCACCGAGCTGGGCATGGCGTTGGGCTTGTGCCAGATGATGTCGGCCCGCAGGTGCCAGCCGGCGTCCTGGAGGGCCAGGGCCACCCGCCAGGGGATCCCCAGCAGCCGGCCCTGGCGGTAGGTGTCGCCCAGGTTGAGCCAGAGGGTGCCGTCGTCCCGCAGCAGCCGGCCCGCCTCGCCCAGGCACCCGACCAGCGCGTCCACGTAGTCCTGGGGCGTCTTCTCCCGCCCCAGCTCGCGGGGGTCGCCGGCCGCCGAGTAGGCGCGGTGGCCGTAGTAGGGCGGGCTGGTGACGATGCAGTGCGCCGACCCGGCCGGCAGCCCCCGGCTCAGCTCGCGGACGTCCCCCAGCAGCACCTGGTCGAGCGGCAGCGGGACGGCCACCGGGCTCAGCCGCGAACGATCTGCTGGACGGCCCAGCGGTTGCCGTCGGGGTCGGCGAAGAACACAAACCGGCCCCAGGGAAAGTCCTGGACCTCGCTGACGTCGACGCCGCCGTCCACCAGCTGGGCGCGGGCGGCGTCGATGTCGGAGACGACCATCTGGAGGCCGCGGACCGAGCCCGGCGAGGCGTCGGTGACCCCGGTGCCCAGGGCGATCGAGCAGGCCGAGCCGGGCGGCGTCAGCTGGACGAAGCGGAGCTCAGGGCTGATGCGGTGGTCGTGGTCGGCGTCGAAGCCGACCTGCTCGGTGTAGAAGCGCTTGGCGCGGTCCACGTCGGTCACGGGTACCGCGACCAGCTCGAGCTTCCAGTCCATGGCATGGTCCTCGGCGGCCGGGGATGGGCACGAGGCACACTATCGCCCGCGTCGGACACCGTGGCCAGCGCGGCTTCCCTATCGTGGGCAGGTCATGCGTATCTCCACCATCACCTACCCGCCGGAGCTGCCGGTCAGCCAGCGCCGGGCCGAGATCGCCGAGGCCATCCGGGACCATCAGGTCGTGGTGGTGGCCGGGGAGACGGGGTCGGGGAAGACCACCCAGCTGCCGAAGATCTGCCTGGAGCTGGGGCGGGGCGAGCGGGGGATGATCGGGCACACCCAGCCGCGGCGGCTGGCCGCCCGGACGGTGGCCGAGCGGATCGCGGCCGAGCTGCGCGCGCCGCTGGGCCAGACGGTCGGCTACCAGGTCCGCTTCACGGACCGGGTCAGCCGGGACACCCAGGTCAAGCTGATGACCGACGGGATCCTGCTGGCCGAGCTGGCCCGGGACCGGACCCTGCGCCGCTACGACACGATCATCATCGACGAGGCCCACGAGCGCAGCCTCAACGTGGACTTCCTGCTCGGCTACCTGGCCCGGCTGCTGCCCCGCCGGCCCGACCTGAAGCTGATCCTCACCTCGGCCACCATCGACCCCGAGCGCTTCAGCCGCCACTTCGGCGGCGCCCCGGTGGTCGAGGTGTCGGGCCGCACCTACCCGGTCGAGGTCCGCTACCGGCCGCTGGCGGAGGACCCCGACGACGACCGCGACCAGACCCAGGGCATCCTGGACGCGGTCGACGAGCTGTGCCGCGAGGGCCCCGGCGACATCCTGGTCTTCCTCTCGGGCGAGCGCGAGATCCGCGACACCGCCGACGCCCTGCGCCGCCACAGCTTCCCCCGCAGTCCCGGCGGGGTGGAGGTGCTGCCGCTGTACGCCCGGCTGGCCGCGGCCGAGCAGCACCGGGTGTTCCAGGCCCACGCCGGGCGGCGGGTGGTGCTGGCCACCAACGTGGCCGAGACCTCCCTGACCGTGCCCGGCATCAGGTACGTGGTCGACCCGGGCACGGCCCGGATCTCCCGCTACAGCCACCGCTCCAAGGTCCAGCGGCTGCCCATCGAGCCGATCTCCCAGGCCTCGGCCAACCAGCGCAAGGGCCGCTGCGGGCGCACCGCCGACGGCATCTGCATCCGCCTCTACTCCGAGGACGACTTCGCCGCCCGGCCCGAGTTCACCGAGCCGGAGATCCTCCGCACCAACCTGGCCTCGGTGATCCTCCAGATGACGGCCCTTCGCCTGGGCGACGTGGCCGCGTTCCCGTTCATCGACCCGCCCGACCGCCGCAGCGTCAAGGCCGGCGTCGACCTGCTGGCGGAGCTGGGGGCGCTGGACGGCGGCCGGCTCACCAACACTGGCCGGCAGCTGGCCCAGGTCCCTGCCGACCCCCGCCTGGCCCGGATGCTGCTGGAGGCGGGCCGGCGCGGCTGCGCCCGCGAGGTGCTGGTGATCGTGGCCGCCCTGTCCATCCAGGACCCCCGCGAGCGCCCCTCCGACAAGCAGGAGGCGGCCGACACCCAGCACCGCCGCTTCGCCGACCCGGGCTCCGACTTCCTGAGCTGGCTCAACCTCTGGCGCTACCTGCATGAACAACAGAGCTCGCTGTCCTCCAACCAGTTCCGCAGGCTCTGCCGGGCCGAGTTCCTGAACTACCTGCGGGTGCGGGAGTGGCAGGACCTGCACGGCCAGCTCCGGGCGGTGGTCCGCGACCTCGGCATCAAGCTGAACCGGGCCGAGGCCGAGCCCGACGCCGACCGCATCCACGCCGCCCTGCTGGCCGGGCTGCTCAGCCACGTCGGCCTCAAGCAGGGCGACACCCGCGAGTACCTGGGGGCCCGCGGCACCCGCTTCGCCATCTTCCCCGGCTCGGCCCTGGCCCGGAAGCCGCCCCAGTGGGTGATGGCGGCCGAGCTGGTCGAGACCTCGCGCCTGTGGGCCCGGGAGGTGGCCCGGATCCAGCCCGAGTGGGCCGAGGAGCTGGCCGCCCACCTGGTCAAGCGGACCTACGCCGAGCCCCACTGGTCGCGGTCGCGGGGGGCGGTGCTGGCCACCGAGCGGGTCACCCTGTACGGGGTCCCGATCGTGGCCCAGCGGCAGGTCAACTACGGGCGCATCGACCCGCCGCTGGCCCGCGAGCTGTTCCTGCGCCATGCCCTGGTCGAGGGCGACTGGGAGACCTCGCACGAGTTCTTCGCCCGCAACCGGCGGCTGCTGGCCGAGGTCGAGGAGCTGGAGCACCGGGCCCGCCGCCGCGACATCCTGGTCGACGACCACACCCTGTTCGACTTCTACGACCAGCGCATCCCCGACGACGTGGTCTCGGCCCGCCACTTCGACGCCTGGTGGAAGCGGGCCCGCCAGGACCAGCCCGACCTGCTCGACTTCGAGCGGTCGATGCTGATCGGGGACGCGGCCGGCGCCGCCGACGCGGCCGCCTACCCCGACACCTGGCAGCAGGAGGGGCACCGGCTGCGCCTCACCTACCAGTTCGAGCCGGGCAGCGACGCCGACGGCGTCACCGTCCACGTCCCCCTGGCCGTGCTCAACCAGATCGACCCGGACGGCTTCGACTGGCAGGTCCCGGGGCTGCGTCAGGAGCTGGTGACCGAGCTGATCCGCTCCCTGCCCAAGGCGATCCGGCGCAGCTTCATCCCCGCCCCCGACTGGGCGGCCACGGCCCTGGAGCGGATCGGCCCCGGCGACGGGCCGCTGCGCGACGCGCTGGCCCGCGAGCTGGAGCGGGCCGGGCGGGTCGAGGTCGCGCCGGACGAGTTCGACCTGGCCAAGGTCCCCGCCCACCTGCGCATGACCTTCCGGGTGGTGGACCGCCGGGGTCGCGGGCCGGCCCGGGTGGTGGGCGAGGGCAAGGACCTCGAGGCGCTGAAGCGGCGGCTGGCCCCGCGGATGCGGGCCGCCCTGGCCGCCGCCGCCCCCGGCCTTGAGCGGGACAAGGTGCGCGGCTGGGACCTGGGCGACCTGCCCCGGGTGGTCGAGGAGCGGAGCGGCGACCGGGTCGTCAAGGGCTACCCGGCCCTGGTCGAGGAGCCCGGCGGTGTGGCCGTGCGCCTGCTGGAGAGCGAGGCCGAGCAGGCCGCGGCCATGTGGGCCGGGACCCGCCGGCTGCTGCTGGAGGCCATCCCGTCACCGGTGCGGTTCGTGCTCGGCCGCCAGACCAACCAGGCCAAGCTGACCCTGAGCCGCTACCGGCACGGCAGCGCCACCGACCTGTTCGCCGACTGCCTGGCCGCCGCGGCCGACGACCTGATCGCCGCCAACGGCGGCCCGGCCTGGGACGAGGCCGGCTTCAAGCGGCTGCTGGATGCGGTCCGCGAGGAGCTGCCGGCCGCCACCCTCGAGGTGGTCTCGGCGGTCGAGCGGGCCCTGGCCGTGGCCGGCCAGGTCGAGTCCCGGCTGGCCGAGCTGACCAACCCGGCCTTCGCCCCGGCCACCGCCGACGTCCGCGCCCAGCTCGACGACCTCGTCTACCCGGGCTGGGTGACCGCGACCGGCCGTCGCCGCCTGGGCGACGTCCGGCGCTACCTGCGGGCCATGGTCCAGCGCCTGGAGCGGCTCCCGGGCGACCTCGGCCGCGACGCCGAGCGGTCCGAGAGCGTGGCCCGGGTCACCGCCGCCTGGCACCGGGCCCTCGACCGCGCCGCCGGCCGCCCCGACCCAGCCCTGGCCGAGGTCCGCTGGATGCTCGAGGAGCTGCGGGTCAGCTACTTCGCCCAGTCCCTGGGCACCCCCTACCCGGTGTCCGAGAAGCGGGTGCTGCGGGCGATCGACCAGCTCAGCGCGGCCGACCCGGCCTGACCGCCGGCGCCGGGTCTGGTCCCGGCGCCCGGCATGGCCGAAGATGTCGGAGCAGCCATGGACATTCCCGCCGACCGGTCGGCGCGAACCGCCGGACCGCCCGCCCCGACCGCAACGCGGTCGGCGGCCCGGTCGCGCCGCCGACCCACCGGGGAGCCGCCGCCGCTTCCCCACCATCTCCAGACCAGCGGGGTCGGGTGGCTGGTGGCCACGGTGGTGCTGCTGATCCTGGCGATCGTGGTCTTTGGCCGCGGTCTGCGCGGGCTGGCCGTCGACCTGGCCGCCTTCGACAGCGCCGTGGTCGGCTGGCTGGCCGGGATCGACCTGCCCGGCTTCCGGGCGGTGATGCGCGGGCTGGCCGCCCTCAGCTCCTGGTGGGTCCTGAACTCCGTGGCCTTCGGGCTGCTCGTCGTCCTGCTGGTGCTGCGCCGCTTCCGGCATCTGATCATCTGGGTGATCCTCGTCAACCTGGTGTCGTTCATCGGCGGCGTCATCATCGGCCCGGTCACCCAGCGGCCGCGGCCGTTCGGGGTGGTGATCCGGGAAGGCTGGGGCGGCTGGGCCATGCCGTCGCTGCACGTCACCTTCTTCGCCCTCGGGCTGGTGACGATCCTCTACACGCTGGTCCCGGAGGGCCGCTGGCGCAACACCGGCAAGTGGGTGGTGACTGGGCTGGTGGCGCTCAACGCGCTCGGCCGCATGGCGCTCGGCGCCGACGGCCCGATCGACGTGCTGGCCGCAAGTTGTGGGACGCGGGGCTGGCCCACCGCGACATCAAGCCGGCCAACCTGCTGGTCCGCCAGGGCCGCATGCTGCTGATCGACGTCGCCTTCGTCCAGGCCCGACCCAGCCCCTGGCGCCAGGCCGTGGATCTGGCCAACATGATGCTGTGCCTGGCCCTGCGCAGCGATCCGGAGCTGGTCTATGAGCGGGCCCTGCGCCAGTTCTCGGTCGAGGAGATCACCGAGGGCTTCGCGGCCGCCCGCGGGCTGGCGCTGCCGTCGCAGCTGCGCCGGATGCTCCGGGCCCAGGGCCGGGACCTGCACGCCGAGTTCGTGCGCCTGCTGCCGACCCCGCCCCAGCCGGTGTCGATCCAGCGCTGGAGCCTCCGCCGGATCGGGCTTCTAGCTCTCGTGCTGCTCTTGGTGGTGTTCGTCGGCGGGCTCCTCGCCAACAACGTAAGCAACGCCGTAGCCCTTGAGACGCCGCTCGGCACTGACAGCCTCGCCTGCACCGACCTGGAGCCGCTGTGGCTGCAGGCCCAGGCGGTGCCATCGGCGTCGCAGGTGCCGTGCGTGCGATCGTTACCGGTCGGCTGGACGCTGGCGGAGGTGGCCGTCAACGACGGCCGCTCGGTGCTCACCCTCAACCACGACCGGGCCGGCGACGCTGCCCTGGTCGCGCGGCTGACCGCCAGCTGCAATCCAACTGGGGCGGCCGAGGGGCCTTCCGCGACGGCCGGTGTGCGCCATTATCAGGGGATCGAGTCGCGCACCGGCGCGTTCACCGTCACCTGGTATGACCAGTTCCCGGGTGGTTGCGTCACCAGCCGGCTGCACCTGACGACCGACCCCAACGGGGAGTTCGCCGCCCAGGCACCGCAGGTGCTGGGGTTCACGACCCGGGCGGCGCTGCGCGAGGCACTCAGCCAGCGCTCCGACGGGCGACTGCAGCTCGACCCAGGGGAAGCGCAATGAGCCGACCGACGAGTACCTCCACTTCGCCGAGCTGCATCGAGGACGTCCTCCAGCCCGGCGACGACCACGGCGCGTACGAGTTCGGACTCGATCTGCTCCTCGACGGCTCGGACAATCACTGCACAACCAGACCACCCACTAGACGGACCGAACCCCTTCCCAAGACGCCAGATCTAACCTGCGCCACGACTTAGACGAAGGAGGCGATGGAGATGCCGAAGGTCTCAAGGGACAGCGCGCCACAACGCCAGGAGGCTGGCCCGGTGGTGGACCTGCGCGGCGAGCTCGACGGCTACACCGTGAGCTTCACGTCGGTCCTCGAAGACATCGACGCGACGCCCTTGATGAAGGGGCTTCCGGACGACCGCTGCCAGTGCCCCCATTGGGGCTATGTCCTCAAGGGCAAGATGACCGCTCGGTACGCCGACCGTGATGAGGTGTTCGAGGCCGGCGATGCCTTCTACTCGCCGCCCGGTCACGTCCCGGTGCAGCACGAGCCCGGCACCGAGTTCGTGTGGTTCAGCCCCAGCGAAGAGCTGCGCGCGGCCGAGGCGGTCATGCTGAAGAACATGCAGGCGATGCAGGACGGCTCAACGCCTTAGGCGAGGAGGCGTGCGGGGAACCCTCCTCGGGGAGGAGGCCGCGTTCGATTTCGCCGACCTTAGTCCGACGCCCTGGTAGAGCTTGGGTTCGCACCCGGTCGGCGTCCGGGCCCAGGGAGACAG
>Ga0190274_10001889_pt1 | contig 12297 bp, 15 predicted proteins | sample Popmic531T_FD_133002 | JGI IMG/M metagenome (GOLD analysis project Ga0190274, IMG submission 133002) | Populus adjacent soil microbial communities from riparian zone of Yellowstone River, Montana, USA - 531 T | ecosystem: Environmental > Terrestrial > Soil > Riparian zone | place: USA: Montana...
CGGCGTGGTGATGACCAAGCTCGACGGCGACGCCCGCGGCGGCGCCGCGCTCTCGGTCAAAGCGGTCACCGGCAAGCCGATCCTCTTCGCCTCGACCGGGGAGAAGCTGGAGGCCTTCGAGCGCTTCCACCCGGACCGGATGGCCTCGCGGATCCTCGGCATGGGCGACGTCCTCAGCTTGATCGAGAAAGCGGAGCAGCAGGTCGACGAGGCCGACGCCGAGGACCTGCAGCGCAAGCTCGAAACCGAACAATTCACGCTCGAGGACTTCCTCAAGCAGATGCGCCAGGTGAGGAAAATGGGCCCGCTCAGCGGCCTGATGGGAATGATCCCGGGGATGGGCGCGATGAAACAGCTTTAGAACGCCGACGTCGACGAGGGGGAGCTCGACCGGGTCGAGGCGATCATCCTCTCGATGACCCCCGGCGAGCGCCGCGATCCGACCCGGATCAACGGCTCGCGGCGCAAGCGGATCGCCGCCGGCTCCGGCACCAAAGTGGTCCAGGTGAAGCAGCTGATCAAACAGTTCGACCAGATGAAAGTCCTGATGAAGAGCATGGCCTCGGGCACGCCGCCGACCCCGCAGCAGATCGCCAAGCTGCAGGCCGGAGGAGCGCCGCGTCCCAAGATCCGGCGCAGGTAGGGCCTTTTCTGTACCCTGCTCGGTCCAATGGCAGTCCGAATCAGACTTCGAAGGGTGGGTTCCAAAAAGAACCCGATCTGGCGCATCGTCGTCGCCGACAAACGTTCCCCGCGCGACGGCCGCACGATCGAGACGATCGGCCAGTACAACCCGCAGACCGAGCCCTCGACGATCGTCCTCGACGAGGAGCGGGCCAAGCACTGGCTCGAGCACGGCGCGCAGCCGTCGGAGACTGTGGCCTCGCTGCTCCGCACCAAAGGCATCGCCGCTTCCGGCACCTGAGCCAGATGACCGAACTGCTCGAGTTCCTCGTCAAAGCCTTGGTCGAGGACCCCGCCGCCGTCAAAGTCGAGGAGCTCGAAGAGGACGGCGACCTCGTCTACGAGATCACCGTCGCCGACGAGGACCTCGGCCGGGTGATCGGCAAGGGCGGCAGGGTCGCTAACGCGATCCGCACGATCGCCAAGGCCGCCGCGGTGCGGCTCGACCGCCGTGTCATAGTCGACATTTTGGACTGACCGCATTACGGCGGCAGTCAGGCGGGGATTTCGCTTAACTTTTTCGAGGAGCGGCTCTGACCGTCCCCGAAGCGCTTCGCCGAAAAGTACAAGACGCTTCATCCCCACCTGACTACCGCCGCCAAAAGCCGCCCATAGCCATGAAGCTGGACGTCTTCACCCTTTTCCCCGAGGCCTTCGACTGGTTCCAGTCGCAGCGCTCGGTGACGAACGCCGTCGCCGAGGGCAACGAGCTCCGATTCTTCGACTACCGCGAGACGACGCCGCTCGGCGCCGGCCAGGTCGACGACGCGCCCTACGGCGGCGGAGCCGGGATGGTGATCCGGGTCGATGTCGTCGACGCCGCCCTCCAGGCGGCATACGCCAACGGCGAGCGGCCGCGGATCGTGCTGCTTTCCCCGGTCGGGCGGCTGCTCGACGACGAGCTCGCCGACGAGCTGGTCAAGGAGCCCCACGTCGCCCTGCTCTGCGGCCGCTATGAGGGCTTCGACGAGCGCGTCCACGAGCATTTCGCCGACGACGAGCTCTCGATCGGGCGCTACGTGCTGGCCGGCGGTGAGCTGCCGGCGATGGTCGTCGCCGACGTCCTCATGCGCAAGCTCCCGGGCTCCCTCGGCCACGAGGACTCGGCCGTCGAGGAGTCCTTCAGCCGCGTCCTCGAGGGGATGCCCGAGTACCCCCACTACACGCGCCCGCCGGTCCACCGCGGCTGGACCGTCCCCGACGTCCTCCTCTCCGGCGACCACGAGAAGGTGCGCGAGTGGCGGGTCGATCAGAGCCGCGCTCGCGCCGAGCAGTTCGAAGCCGGCCCGGAGTAGGTACCATTCCCCGACCGCGCGGCGCTCCGATCGGGCTCCGGCGGTTTTTTCTCGCAAGGAAGAGCTATGAGCAGCGTCATCGACAGCATCGAGCGGGGCCAGCTGAGGCAGGGCCTGCCTTCATTCGACCCAGGCGACCGCGTCCGGGTCCATTTCCAGGTGATCGAGGGCAGCCGCCGCCGAACCCAGGTCTTCGAGGGCATCGTCCTCAAGCGACAGGGCTCGGGCGTGCGCGAGACCTTCACCGTCCGCAAGCAGTCCTTCGGGGTCGGCGTCGAGCGAACGTTCCCGCTGCACTCGCCGAAGATCGAGAAACTCGAGGTCGCCGCGCGCGGCGCCGTGCGCCGAGCCAAGCTCTACTACCTGCGGGGACGGATCGGGAAGGCGGCCCGTGTCGCCGAGCGACGCTGGGGCATCGACGAGGAGTTGATCTCGACCCCGGCGGCCGTGGCGGAGGAGCCGGTGGCGACCGACGCCGAGGGCATCTCCCAGGAGGAGGCCGCCCAGGAGGAAGGCCACGCGCCGCCCCCGGAGGAGGCCGAGTCCGAGGCCGCCGCCGAGGAGGGCGATGCGCCTGAGGCCGAGGCTGCGGAGGAGGCCCCTGAGGCTGACGCGGCAGAGGAGGCCCCTGAGGCTGAGAAGGAGCCCGAGGCGGAGGAGGCCCCTGAGGCTGACGCCGAGGAATCGGGCGAAGACAGCGAGGGAGAGCAGCAAAAGGCTGAGCAGGACTCCGCGGAGACGCCAGAGGCGGACGCGGATCGGGGCACGCCGGCGGAGGACGAGAAATCCGGCGACTCCGGCGAGGACTCGGACTGAACTTCTCGATCCCGAAACCGAAGAGCCGGGCGGGAGGGCTGGTCGAGCTCGTCGTGATCGTGGCCTTGGCCCTCGGCCTGGCGTTGGCGATCCAGGCCTGGCTCGTGAAGCCGTACCAGATCCCCTCCGAATCGATGGAGCCCACCCTCGACGTCGGCCAGCGCGTCCTCGTCAACCGCTTCATCTACCACCTGGAAGATCCCTCGATCGGGGACATCGTCGTCTTCCACCCGCCTGTCGGCGCCGATGGCGGCGGCACCGAGTGCGGCAAGCCCCACCCCGAAGACCAGGTGTGCGCCCTGCCCACCACGGGCGAGTCCGACCAGAACTTCATCAAGCGGATCGTCGCCGGGCCGGGGGACACCCTCAGCGTCCACAACGGGCACCCGGTCGTCAACGGGGAGGAGAAGACGGACGAGCCCTACACGAACGCATGCGGCAACGCCGCCGGCGCTCCCTGCAATTTGCCGAAACCGATCACCATCCCGCCCGACCACTACTTCATGATGGGCGACAACCGTGGAGCAAGCGACGACAGCCGCTATTGGGGACCAGTCCCCCGAGATTGGCTCATCGGCAAGACCTTCGCCACCTACTGGCCGCCGGACCGGGTCGGGATCTTCTAAGGCGCATCGGCGCCGCCTGGCGAGGAGCCGCAGGCTCTTCTCCTTCGATCGCGCTCTCGGCAGTCGCTTCGTCGCCGGGGCGGACGAGGCCGGCCGCGGCTGTCTGGCGGGCCCGCTCGTCGCCGGGGCGGTTCTGCTCGACTACGAGACGCTCTCGAATTCCGACCGCCGCCTGCTCTCGGGCCTGCACGACTCCAAGCAGATGACCGAGGAACACCGCCACCAGCTCTACCCGGCGGTGATGCGGGCGGCGGCCAGGGTCAGCGTCGTCGTCCGCAGCGCCCGAGGGATCGACGACCGCGGCCTCCACGTCACCAACATCGAGGCTCTCTCGACCGCTCTGGAGCGGTTGCGCCCCGAGCCGGAGGCGACCTGTCTCGTCGACGGCTTCTCCCTCCGCCGCTGCAAGGTTCCCCACCGCGCGGTGGTCGGGGGGGACGGGACCAGCGCCGCGATCGCCGCCGCCTCGGTGATCGCCAAGGTGACCCGGGACCGCTACATGCGAGGAGCAGCCGCCCTGCACCCGGGCTGGGGCTTCGACGAGCACGTCGGATACTCGACCCCCGAGCATCGCGAGGCGATCGAGCGAATCGGGATCTCGCCCCTTCACCGGCGTTCGTTCCAGTCAGTTGCCTACTCCCAGCTCGACCTGATCTGAGCGCAAGCCGGGCGTCCCAATCATGTGATACTCCGCACATGGCTCGGTTGACGGTGTATCTCAAGCAGCACCACTGGGGGCTGATCGCCACATGCATCGCGCTGACCGGGACCGCTTACGCGGCGACCAGCCTGCCGGCCAACAGCGTCGGCTCGCGGCAGATCAAGAAGGAGGCCGTGACCAAGGCCAAGCTCCGCGCGGGCCTGCTGGACGAGCTCACCGGCGCCGCCCCCGGCAGCGCCGGGCCCGGCAGCCCCGGGCAGGACGGCCCGACCGGCCCCCGGGGCCCGTCCGGACCGAACGCGGTCTCGCTCCGGGTCAACGACGTCCAATCGGAGACGCTGACCGAATTCGGCTCACAGCCCACGCTGCAGCCCCTGGCCCAGTTCGGTCCCTTCACCGCCACCTACACCTGCGCGCTGTTCAACATCCAGTACCCGATCGCCAGCCCGGTGTTCCTCACCGCCGGGATCCGGATCTCGGGTTTGGGCGGCACGATGCAGACCGCGGCGATCAACACGATCGACGACAGCAACAGCGACGACCCCGGCACCCCGTACAGCGAGAACTTCGCCTCCTCCGGCGGCGCATCGCTGCCGGCGGAGATCGCGGCCATGAGCCCGCCCTTCAGCGGCGACCACTACGGGCGCAGCGTCGGGCGCGCCGAGGTCTACACGGACGACGCGCTCTGGGAGGTGACCTTTCACCTGTTCGTCGACTCCCGCCTCGACCGCCACAGTTGCAGCATCTGGGGCGCCGCGTACCCGGTCGGCTGATCTCTCAGCTCGACCTGATCTGAGCCGCTCAGAAGGCGGACCGGATGTGCTCGACCTCCGGATCTCCTAGGCCAAAGGTAACGCCGATCGCGTCGAAGCGGATCTCCTCGAAGCGGGGCAGGGAACCGCGCCGTTCCGCCATCCAGGCCGTGGCGAGCCGCCGTACCTGGCGCTGCTTGCGGGGCCCGATCGATTCGACCGGGCGCTCGGGGCCGAGTGAGGAGCCGGCGCGGGCGGCCTTGACCTCGATGAAGACCAGCGCAAGGTCGTCGAGGGCGACGACGTCGAGCTCGCCGTAACGGGTGCGGGCGTTGCGCTCGAGTAACGCCCATCCGGCGGCGGCGAGCCGAGCGGCGACAAGGCTCTCGGCCCGGCGTCCGGTATCGAGGCGGGCAGCGGTCACTCGCTCAACCTAGGCGGCAAAAACGCACGCGATGCGCGCGGCGACCGGCGATTTCGGGACGTATGCGAATCCCTCCGATCGCCGCGTATCCCGTGCGCCCGACGGCCGTACCTTCGCCGCCGTGCTCGCCACTGCGCAGACATTCACGCTCGAGGGAATCGAGGCCCGCCCGGTCCGGGTCGAGGTCGATGTCCACCGCGGACTGCCGGCCTTCTCGGTCGTCGGCCTCCCCGACGCGGCGGTGCGCGAGGCGCGCGAGCGGGTCCGGGCGGCGATGACCAACTGCGGCTTCGAGTTCCCGCTGCGGCGGATCGTCGCCAACCTCGCCCCGGCGAGCCTGCGCAAGGCCGGTCCTGGCATGGACCTGGCGATCGCCGCCGCCCTGATGTCCGCCTCGGGCCAGCTCGAGTGGGTCGGCGACCTCGGCCGGGTCGCCCTCGTCGGCGAGCTCGCCCTCGACGGAACGGTCAGGCCGGTCGCCGGCGGCCTGGCGATCGCCGAGGCCGCTCGGCAACTCGAAGTCGACTCGATCGTCGTCCCCGCCGCGAACGGGAGGGAGGCGGCGCTGGCGGACGGCGTCGGGGTGGTGCCGGTCGAGAGTCTCGGGGAACTGCCCGCGATCGCCCGCGGTGAGCAGGCTCCGCCGCGACCGCAGCCGCTGAGTCTGGCGCCGGAGGACCGGGCCGGGGATCCGGACCTGGCCGACCTCCGCGGCCAACGTCACCTTAGGCACGCGCTCGAGGTCGCGGCGGCGGGCGGCCACAGCGTGCTGATGATCGGCCCGCCCGGCGCCGGCAAGTCGCTGGCGGCGAGTCGGCTGCCGTCGATCCTGCCGCCACTCGGGCCCGAGGAGGGGCTCGAGGTTGCCCGGATTGCGAGCGCGCGCGGGCCGCTGGGGGCCCGGTCTGCGATCAGACCGTTCCGGGCGCCTCACCACACGATCAGTCCCGCCGGCCTGGTCGGCGGCGGCAACCCTCCGGTGCCGGGCGAGGTGACCCTCGCGCACCGCGCCGTTCGCCAACGTCATCAGAGATTTGTCGCACCGATCGGCACAAGCGAGAGGCCGGCGCGATGACGACGAGACTGAATGCCGCGCTCGGATACGCGCGACTTGAATGGCCCGTGTTCAAGCTCAACGGCAAGGTACCGCCTGCTGGATCGAAGGGCTTTCAGGACGCGACGACCGACATGCGACATGTCCGAGCCTGGTGGCGAAAGGACAAGGCGAACATCGGGATCGCGACGGGAGCGGCCAACTTGCTCGTGCTCGACATCGACCCCGATCACGGTGGCGAGAAGTCGCTGCGCGAGCTGGAACGCCGCCACGGCAAGCTGCCCAAGACCGTCGAAGTCAGAACCGGAGGCGGAGGCCGACACATTTACTTCCGCAATGTCGCTGACATTGGAAGCTCGGCGGGCAGGATCGGCAAAGGACTCGACACGCGAGGCCACGGCGGGTACGTCGTCGCGCCTCCGAGCGTCCACAAGTCGGGCAACAGCTACGAGTGGATCAACTCGCCCGAGGACACAGAAGTCGCTGACCCGCCCGATTGGTTGATCGACCTCTGCGAGCGCGACACCCAAGAGCGGTCCAGCGATTGGGAGCCAGCGGGCCGCAAGCCTTCGCCGGAGGTGCTTGCGCTCCTCGAGGATGGCGAATGGGCGATGGGCGAGCAGCGAGAGATCGCGCTTCGTGTGACCCGCGCCCTGCTCAACGAGGGACGCAGCACCGAGGAAGTCGTTGAGCGCGTGTGCAGAGCGCTTGAGAACTCAGAACAAGACGCAGGCGAACCATGGCTGCGAGAGGACGTGGAGAAGCTAGTCATGGACCTAGAACGCAGTCCCCCGAGTCGCAAGCGCGAGGAGGCCGAACAGCAGGCAGAGACGGACCCGGGCACCGTCCTGAAGGACTCGCGCGTCGATCTGATCGCCTTCATCAGAGAGGGCATCCCCGAGCGCGAGTACGTCCCAGGCTGCGAGCCGTACCTGATCGCTGGCAAACGCTACCTCGTACCTGCGCCAGCGGGTGAGGGCAAGAGCTTGATCGGCCTGGTGATCGCCGTCGATGTCGTGGCTGCGGGCGGAACCGCGGTGATCCTCGATGTCGAGAACGGGTCCGAGGAGTACGCGCGTCGTCTAGAGGACATCCTCACCGCCCGAGACGACGACGGGTCGCTAGCTGAGGCTTGCGTCGAGAACCTTCGCTACCACGCTTGGCCCGCCATGAATACGAAATGGAGCGGAGACGATTGGGCAGCAGCCAACAACGACGTTGACCTAGTGATCTTCGACTCCTCCCGCTTCATGCTCACGACAGCGGGACTGAAGGAGAACGAGTCTGATGACTACGCCAAGTTCGTGAACGGGTTGCTGATCCCGCTAGCCCGGACAGGCGTCACGACGATGGTGCTCGACAACACCGGGCACGAGGAGACGGACAGGGCACGAGGCACGAAGGCCAAGGAGGACTTGAACGAGGTCGTCTACGTCTGCAAGGTCAGCAGCGCCTTCGACCGCAGCATCAGAGGCGAAGCGAGACTGGAACGGACGCGCACTAGGTTCGCGGACTTGCCTGCTGTCCTCGGTGTGCCGCTAGGCGATGGTGTCTATGGCCCTGTCTCGGTTGTCGATCGAGTGGCAGAGGAGACGGAGCGCGATGACGAGAAGGCAGAGCAGGTTCGTTTCGCGATCATGCTCGCTGTCCGAGAGACACCGGGCATGAAGAAGCGCGATCTCCGCAAGGCCGTCAAGGGTCCAGCGACCGACATCGACATAGCTCTATCGACGCTGATCAAAGACGGGCGAGTACGCGTCGAGGACGGGCCTCGCAACTCCAAGCTCCACTACCCGACCAAGGCAGATGACGGCGATGAATGACGTTGCGTGTCGCGTGTCGTTGCGTGTCGTGAGCGGGTCGGGACACACTCGGCGTGAACCGTGTCGACCGTGTCGCCCCCCGAAGGGGACGACACGGTCAAACGACACGCTTCGGCACACCACTGACGTGTCGGAGTCCACGACACGCAACTACGACCAGATGTTCGATCAACGAAGGAGGCGTTCAACATGACGAATGAGATCCACATTCACTTCCTGCTCGACAACATCGAGGAGGGGCAAGAGGAGCTGCCGTGGGAGGACGAGAGCATCCGCTGCGGGCCGGTGGGCACCGTCCACGGCACCGTTGACTACCCAGGCCCGTACGGAGACCTAGCCCGCTTCGGAGACGAGGACGCGCGCTATGGCATGCGCCCGACGCACCTAAGGTCCCCCATCCTCGATGAGGACCAACAGGAGGAGTTGGCTCTCGTGTTCCGTGAAATGGGCATGTCACCAGAGGCAGCGCGCGTGGCCGCGCGTGGGCGTCACGTCAGCGTCTAACTTGCGGTTTTTAAGTCAGGGGCATTGGATCCGGCTTGGCAAGCCGATTTTCATAAATGCCGCTTCTCACGAACCGCCTTGGACTCTTTCCTATGCAGTCCCCGGTGACAGTTGCCGCACAAAGTGGTCAGGTTCTCGATCACGTCAGGACCTCCCTCGGCGCGAGGGACGATGTGATGGGCTTCCAATTCCTCAGTAGCTCCGCAGCTCGTACACGCGGCACCGTCGCGAGCAAGCACCTGCGCGCGTAGTTCCCGCCAGGCCCGAACAGGGAGTTCGCCGCGCCTCCGGTACTGACGCGGCTTGTGAGGCGGGCAGTAGGACCCGCTCGAAATCAGAGCGCCGCACTTGAGGCAGGGGCGCTGGGGCACAGCTCAGGACTCGTCGTCCGAACGAAGGAGCTTCACGCCGTAGCGCTCGGCCAGGGCCACTCCCCATTCGCGATCGGGCATCGGAGCGGCGGCGAGCCTCGGGGCTTTCTCTTCCATCCCCTCGGTGATGATCAGCGCCTCTAGCTCGATGATCTCCGCTCGCCATTTGTCGCCTTCGTCAACGACGGCTCCGAAGCCACGAACGCGACCGCGAAACATCAGCTGCGATGTAGGGCTCGTTTCCTCAGCGGGCTTGCCGAGGTACAGGCGACCGCGAGCCTCAGCCCTGAAGCAGCTCAGGTCCACGTAGTCGGGCAGACGCCAGGCGAGGCTGCCACAGGCGCTGTCAGTGCAATCGGGCACCGGCACGATGTGCCACTCGCAAACGCTGCGATGGAGCTTGCCTGGCACGAGCCACGGCCCTCGTGAGCCGCCATGTCGCTGCGCGCTGAGCTTCTTCTCGCCGTGGATCGCTCGGCAGTAGCTCCAGTCTCGATATCCGGTCAGCGCCTCGTCGCGAGTGAGATGGATCGTCTCCACTAAATCCACCCGATCAGCTGCGTTCGCTCGGCTGGCTCCTGCACTCGCTCGACAGCCATCGCCAGGGCGACCGCCGCGTCGATCTGATCCTCGGAATGGCTCTTGGTGAGCCGCCAGCCTCGATCGGTCTGTTTGGCGATCGCGTTGGCGACGTGTGCGTTCAGAACCTCGTCGTTCGGGTGCGTCAATTTGCCCTCGACAACGACCGCGTACAAGTTCTCCGAGGCCGGGACCATTCGCGAATGGCTCTGCGGGAACTCGACCATCTGCAAGCCCAACTCCTCAAGCCGCAGCGCCTCACCTTTGAAGCGCCACGGGTCATAGGCGATCTCTCTGATCGCGAATTCGTTTGCAAGCTCCTGAAGGAACGCGGCGACCTTGAGGATCGAATCGTCGCCCTTCCAAGTCCACGCTCTGACGCGGAGATCGGCGGTCGCGATCACCACGGCGCTGGCGTCGCGGGAGCCGCCGATGTCAACGCCGACCCAGACGTCCTCGCCAGGGATGATCTCGGCGTCTCCTGCACAGGACTGCCAAGCGCCGGCGGGCAGCCAAGCACCCTCCTGAACGCCCCAGCGATTGCAATGGAACTGAGCGAACTTGATGCCTGGAACGGCGACCCGTTGGCGCTTCAGCTCCTTGGTGGTGATGTACGCGGCAGGGTTGACGCGCTTGACCTCTCGCATGTTGTCGAGGTTTGCGTCCTCGGGCAGCGACCACTCAAGCCAATGCAGGCCGTGTCCCTTCGCCTCGATCAGGACTCCTTTTCGCTCGACATCGGGCAGGGCTAGTGCGCGAGAGCGAAGGCGGCCGAGAGGCGAGTCCAGCTTGGCGGCTGCCGTGGAGATCGCAAAGAGCTTCGCGTCAGGCCGCTTCACCAGGCCCGTCTGCATCGCCTCTAGTAGCTCGCCGCGTCCCTTCCAGGCCCAAACCTCGTCAGCGATGTACAGGGAGGAGGAGAGGCCGTGTGCCTTCGCTCCATCGGCGGGAACCACGTTCAGCGTTCGCGGGATGCCGAACTCGTCCTCGGCTCGGAGTTCAAGATTGCGAATCGTTACGAAGTCCACGATCGCCGGGTGCAGCGCGAATTCCTGCATTCGTGCGAAGCAGATGCTTGCTTGCTCGCGAGAGCCAGCGCCGATCGTCACGGCTGCGTTGTCCTCCGTCAGCAGATGGTGGAGGCCGATCAGCGCTGCGGTCGTCGTCTTGTAGTTCCCGCGAGGGATGATCGCGGCGATTTCTCGTGCCTCGCCGTGGACTACTTTCGCGATTCGCTTTTGGAAAGTCTCAAGCGGCTGGTCGATCAACTCACAGAACTTCACTAGTCCTTTAAAGCCTCTCTTTAGTGAGTGTTCGCTTAGGCTCAACTTGCCTGAGGCTTTATCGTGTAGTCCGGGACGCGCCACGAGTGAAATTGTACGTACGGTGTGAAAATGTCCGTCGCCATGCCGCGACTGACAATGCGTGAGCGCATCTTCGGTAGTACCGAGGAGCGCACACTTACTCAAGAAACCGTCCCGGCGGTGATGCTCAAGGGTGGACCTGTCGGGGCAGTTACTCCGAGAAACGGTCTTGACATTGCCGACGTGTACGCATGCGTTCGGGCACTTGCAGACGCAGCCGCGTCGCTCCCGTTGCTCACGTATGCACGTCAGCAGGAGGGCCGCAAACGGCTGGAACCAACCGAGCGCGTCGCGGAGCTTCTAACCAGGCCGTCGCCCAACATGACCCAGAGCGCGCTGATCGGGCAGATAGTCGCTCACCTCAATCAGTTCGGGAACGCCTACGTCGGCAAGTTCAGAGACGAGAACGGCGACGTTGCGCAACTGGCCTGCATGCAGCCCGATCGGGTCCGCCCCGAACTGAGAGCGGGCATGCCCTTCTTTGAGGTCACAGGGATCAAAGGCGAAAAGTCCACACACAGCGCTCAGGACATCGTTCACATCAAGGCCCTGACGACTGACGGCATCCTCGGCCTGTCACCGATCAAGCAGGCTCAGATCGCGCTCGGCCTGTCGGGGCAGCTGGCCGAACACGCGGCCTACTTCTTCGCCAACGACGCTCGACCCTCCGGTGTCCTCAAAGTCAAACGCTACGCAGGGACAGATACCGAGGACATCGACAAACTGACCAAAGGCTTCAACGAACAGCACAAGGGAGTCAAGAACGCCCACAAAATCGCAGTCATCGGGGGCGATGCAGACTTCGTGCCGTTCTCGATCCCGCTCGATGACGCGCAGTTCCTTGAGCAACGCAAGCTGAGCGCGACGGAGGTTGCGCGGATCTTCCGTGTGCCGCCCTGGGTGATCGGAGCCGAGTCAGGCGAGTCGATGACGTACTCCAACGTCGAGTCGCAGGCGATGCAGTTCGTGACGTACTCCCTGCGACCGTGGCTCGTGCAGATCGAGCAGGCGCTCTCAGGCGATCCTGACCTGTTCCTGCCGCATCAATATTGCGAGTTCCTGCTCGACGCGCTGCTACGCGCCGACTCCAAGACCCGCAGCGAGGTCTACACGCGCGCTCTCGATCCGATCACCGGATGGATGACACGAGCAGAGGTGCGCGAGAGAGAGAACTTGGAACCCGAGCCTGACGGCGCTCCTGCCGGGCCGGCGGCTGCTGCGGTCGCAGCGGCTCTCGCTGGCATGAACGGCGGAGGCGGCGAGTGATGGAGGGCGATCGCGACATCAGAGAGCATCTGGCAGAGCAGATTCAGGCTGGCGCCGATCTGCAGGAGGGCATGCCCG
>Ga0190274_10001890_pt1 | contig 12294 bp, 9 predicted proteins | sample Popmic531T_FD_133002 | JGI IMG/M metagenome (GOLD analysis project Ga0190274, IMG submission 133002) | Populus adjacent soil microbial communities from riparian zone of Yellowstone River, Montana, USA - 531 T | ecosystem: Environmental > Terrestrial > Soil > Riparian zone | place: USA: Montana...
AGCGCCTTCGTGGGGTAGAGGTAGAGCGCGGTGGCCTTCGGCCGGGTGAGGGCGGCCTCGGCGAACGCCGCGTTGTACACCAGCGTCTTGCCGCTGGCGGTGCCCGTGGCGATCACCAGGTCGCGCCCGTCGCGCAGCATCGCCAGGCCGTCGGCCTGATGCGGGTACAGACCGCGGACGCCCGTCAGGCCCAACCGCGAGACCAGCAGGTCGGGCAGGCCGTCGGGGAAGGGCTCGATCGCCGGCGCGCGAGCCGGTAGGTGCTGCACGTGGACCAGCGAGCTGGCGATGTCGGTGTCGGCGGTGAGCTCGTCGAGGAACGCGCGGGGGTCCACGCGGCCAAGGCTACCCGGGTGTCGCGCCGTCCCCGGCGGCGTCGGCCGCGCGTTCGGCCGAAAGTTCGTCGTAGGAGGCGGTCAATCCATCCCTGAACAGCCCGCGAAGCCGGCCGCGTTCCCGCATCAGCACCAACACGCCCAGGATCAGGTACAGGATGCCGACGGCGATCCGCTCGACCCCGTGGAGGGACTCGGGCACGAGCCCGCCCAACAGGAATTGGAACCAGAACAACCCGAACAGGATGCCCGCCTCACGCAGTGACATCGACAGGTTCGAGATCACCGCCACCGCGAAGAAGGATTGGGCTGCCGTGAGGAACAGCTCCTCTCGCTGCACGGTGTCGAGCGGCAGCCCGTGCCATCCACCCGCCGCCACCGCGAACACGATCGGCAGCGTGCCCACCAGCAAGGTCCACTGGTTCACCTTGGAGCTGACCAGCGTGCCGAGACCCGCACTGGTGTTGAGTCGCCAGGCGTACAGGCCCGCCACCAGCAGTTCCGGTGCTTCGGAGGCGAGCGGCGCGATCCACTGCACCAGCAGGAACTCGCTCACCCCCAGGGTCTCGCCGCTGGCGACGAGGGCCTCGGCGAAATGCTCGGCGCTCGCCAGGATCAGGGCGGCGGCGAACACCGCGATCGTGATCACCGTGATGCGTCTGGCCACCGTGGAGAAGGTCCCCAGGTAGCGGGCCGGTCCCACGAGGTGGGGTTCCTCGGCGGGAGCGCGCGAGACCCGCACGGTATAGAGCACGAAGATCGTGATCAGGATCACGGAGTCGAACAACGTCACCGAATGCTTCAGCGGCAGGGTCAGGGAGTAGATCGTGGCGATCGCCAGGAACGCGATCTCGATCGAGTGCTCGCGATCGAGCTTCACGCCGCCCCAGTGCTGGCCCTTGGTGATCGCGCCCTTGGAACGCAGTCGCCAGAACGCGATGAACACGACCATCGTCCAGCCGATCCCGATCAACAGCCGGTTCGCCCCGGTCATGTTCGCCAAGGCCAGCGAGCACGGCGACTCGGTACCGCCGTCCAGGGGCAGGCACGCCGCGCCGGTCTCCGCGAACGACTCGCCGCCCTTGCGCGCGAACACGAAGTCCACGGCGTACTCGGGCAGGACCGCGATCAGGGCCAAGATCGCGATCGCCAAGCCGGCCGAGATGTCCAGCTGCGCCACCTCGGCCGCCCAGGACAGCAGGAACGCGGCGCCCACGATCGCCATGCCGAACAGCAGGGCCTCGAGCGGATGCGCCAGCTCGGGGTTGGTGGCACGGAGCACGATCGCCGGGACGCCGAGCAGCACGGCGATCGCGATGGAGACCTTGGCCCGTCTCGGGTGAACGTCGTCGAGATCGTCGCGAAGGGTCGTCACTCGGTCTCCCACTGAACCGGCTCCAGCACCGGCCACAGAACCAGACGGAAGGTCTCGTCCCCGCGAGCGGTGGGGCGCCGGACCGCTGGTGCGGCCGTGATGACGACGTCCCCGTTTGTGGACTACTCCCCTTCGATGCTCGCCGAGCCTAGCAAGCGCACGGGCATGTGGGTGGGGACCCGCGCAGACCCGTCGCGTGACGCATGGGATCGAGGCTGGCACGATGACGCCCTTCATGCCCTGGCCCCTGCTCATCTCTTCGCTGGTCGTGATCCTGGCGGGCGCCGAACTGTTCACGAACGGCATCGAGTGGATCGGCGAGGGATTCGGCCTGTCGGAAGGGGCGGTGGGGTCGGTGTTGGCCGCGGTCGGCACCGCGCTGCCCGAGACGCTCCTGCCCATCGTGGCGATCCTGTCGGGCAAGGACGCGGGTGAGGAGATCGGCACCGGCGCGATCCTCGGCGCGCCGTTCATGCTCACCACGCTGGCCATGGTGGTGATCGCCGTCACCGTGCTGGCCACGCGCGCGCGGCGGGCCTCCACCGACCTCGAGATCGACAGAGGCGTGATCCGACAGGACTTGGGGACGTTCCTGGTGCTCTACACGATGGCGCTCGTCGCCGGCTTGATCCACGTGAAGACCCTGCATGTGCTGCTCGCGATCGTGCTCGTGGTGGCCTACGGCTACTACGTGCGTCGTCATTTCGTCTCGCCGGGCGAGGACGAGATGGCCGCCGAGGCAGGCGGCGAGATCAGGGCGCTCTACCTGTGGTCGTGGTGGGGGCGGGTGCGGCGAGGACTGGCGGGCTGGTCGATCGACCGGAGCACGGCCTTGCCGTTCGTCCAGGTGGCGCTCGCGCTCGCGTGCATCGTGGGTGGCGCACGGCTGTTCATCATCGCCGTCGACCAGATCGGTCAGGACCTCGACGTCTCACCGCTCGCGTTCTCGCTGCTCGTGGCGCCGCTGGCCACCGAGCTACCGGAGAAGTTCAACTCGGTGATCTGGATCCGGCGCGGCAAGGACACCTTGGCGATGGGGAACATGACGGGGGCCATGGTGTTCCAGTCATCGTTCCCGGTCACCGTGGGGCTGCTGCTCACCCCGTGGGTGCTGGAGGGTCCGGCCTTGATCGCGGCACTCACCGCGCTGGCGGCGGGCGGGGTGTTGTGGCTCACGTTGCGGATCCGCGGCCGGTTGTCGGCGCCGCTGCTGATGTTCCAGGGCGTGTTCTACGTGGGCTACGTCGCCTACGTGCTGACGAAGCTCTAGCGCTACTCGCCGGCGGTGGGGCTGGGCGGCACGTTCTTCTTCAGCAGGACGCCGTCGGCCTTCACGTCGTTGAAGATGGCCGTCTTGCGTCCACTGTCGAGGAACACCACCGAGAGCGAACCCGCCATGCCCGCGCTGCCGGGCAGCACGATGTTCTGGACGTTCTTGACGGGAATGTGCGACGCGGTGAACGCGAGCGCCATCACCTCCGGCAGCGGCGCGGTGGTGTCGATGTTGCGCATGCCCGAGCCCAGCCACACGAACAGCCGGCTGGGATCGGCCTTGTACTCCTTCTGGAACTGCGCGAGCGAGGCCAGGAACAGCCGTCCGCCGTTCTCCTGCCGCGCGAAGTCTCCCTGGTTCAGGTCGTGGCGCGTCCGCGCGAACGCCAGCGCGTCCTTGCCGCTCAGTTCCTGCACGCCCGGCTGGAAGTCCGCCCGCGCGTAGGAGTCCGACATCGCGAACGGGACGTCCATCGTGAGCCCGCCGACGCCGTCGATCATGTCCTCGAAGCCCCAGAACGTGGTGATGGCCCAGTAGTCGATCGTGACGCCCGACATGTTCTCGATCGTGTCGACCAGCAGGGCCGGTCCGCCGTAGAACAGCGAGCTGTTGATCTTGCTGGTGCCGTGGTTCGGGATGGGCACGTAGGAGTCGCGCGGGATGCCCACCAGGGTGGCGCGGTGCTTCGCCGGGTTGATGAACACCAGGTGCAGCGAGTCGGCGAGCGAGTGCTCCACGTCGTCGCCGGGCCGGGCCCCGCTACCCACCATGAGCAGCACGATGGGCTTGGTGCCGGTGAGCGACGGGGTGAAGCCGGCGTGGGCCTTGCCCACCACGATGCCCGAGCCCTGCGCGGTGGCGGCCACCGAGCCGCCCATCGCTCCCAGGGCGGAGCCGGCCACCCACGTGGCGAGGGCCATGACGACGAAGATCGCGCGGCGCCTCACGACGATGCCTCCGGTGAGCTCGGCGTGGCGCTGCCGGCCGTGCCTTCCTTGTCGGCGCGGCTCACCGAGAAGCTCACGATCGTCCAGTCGCCGTCGATCTTCTGCAGGGTGTACTGACCCTTGCTGTTGAACACGAAGCGCTGGGACCCCTCGACGCCGCTGGCCTGGAACTTCACGATGCCGATCACCGAGGCGGGCACGTTCTTGGGGTCGACGAGCACCTCGGTCTTCACGGTGGATGCCATGGGCCGGATCGTTTCGAGGCCGCTCACCTCGGTGCCGGCGGTGAGGAGTTCGAGCTGCTGCTCGGCCTCGGCTCGAGCGTCGGCCGAGAAGATCTGCATCGCCTCCTCGTAGTCGCCCTCTTGCCAGTTGGCGGGATCGAGGAAGGCCTCCGTGAAGAACGTGTCAAGCACGGCAGTCACGGCCTTGGAGGCCGGCTCGGCGGCGGCGACCGCCTTCTGCTGGTCGGCGCCTTCGGCGGTGGTGACGACCGGACCCTTCTGGACCTTGAAGGCGAACTCAGGCGTTTCCGGGGTGTCGTTGCCGAGCGGGATCCCGAGGGGGCCGTCGCCGCCCCCGGTGAACACGAAGATCGCCGCCACGAGGGCGGCGACCGCGGCGATCCCGCCGATGATGAAGAGCGGGGTCTTGCGGGGGGATGACTGAGCGTGCTGACCTTCTGCCAAAGCGCGACGAGCGTACCTGCGCTCCGGGGCCCCGCCAAACATCTCGGCATGTCGGTTCTGTGAAGGTGGTGGAGACTCCCGTGCGCTTCGGCGGCATCGAACGATGACAGCGCTGGGCCAGAACGCTGGGGTAGCATGGGCCGCAACGACGGTGTGCCGGGAAGACGGGTCGGCGGGAGAGGACGCATGCGCGACGACGTCGGCGGGCCCGGAGCGCCGGAACCATCCGAACCACCCCGAGGCGACACCCATCTGCTGCCGGCCTGGGCGTTCTCCGACCGGTTCGTGCCGCGAACGGTCGTGCGACCCCTCCAGGAGTTCCTGCAGACCTCCACCGCCGGCGGCGTGCTCCTGTTGGCCGCGGTCGTGGCGGCGCTCATCTGGGTCAACTCTCCTTGGCGCGCCGCCTACGACGCCCTGTGGCACACCGAGTTCACCGTGCACGTGGGCTCGTTCATCGACCTGGAGGAAGACCTGAAGTTCTGGGTGAACGACGGGCTGATGGCGTTGTTCTTCCTGGTGGTGGGGTTGGAGATCAAGCGGGAGCTCGTCACCGGGGAGCTCCGTCACCTCCGGGCCGCGATCCTGCCCGTGCTGGCCGCGATCGGCGGCATGGTGGTGCCGGCCCTGCTGTATCTGGCGATCGCCGGCGGCGACAACGCGCGCGGCTGGGGCATCCCGATGGCCACCGACATCGCGTTCGCGCTGGGCGCGTTGACGCTGGCGAGCCGGTTCGCGCCGCCCAGCCTCAAGCCGTTGCTGCTCACCCTGGCCATCGTGGACGACATCGGCGCGATCTTGGTGATCGCCCTCTTCTATTCCGGGGGCATCGAGTGGGTCCCGCTCGCGGTGGCGGTGGGCGGGGTCGGACTGGCGCTCCTGGCGGCTCGCGCGCATGTGCGAGCACTGGCCTTCTACGTCGTGCTGGGCGCCGTGATCTGGTACGCCACCTTCGAGGCGGGCATCCATCCCACGATCGCCGGCGTGGTGCTGGGCCTCCTGGCGCCGGCCACCCCCTTCCAGCGGCCGAAGGCCGTGAGCGTGGAAGCCAGGCGCATCGCGGACGAGACCACCGACGAGCCCGACCCCCCCGATGCCGACGCACCGTCGTGGCTGCGTCTCGCCTGGCTCTCGCGCGAATCGGTCTCGCCGCTGGCGCGGGTCGAACACGTGCTGCTGCCGTGGACCAGCTTCGTGATCCTGCCGATCTTCGCGCTCGCGAACGCGGGCGTCGTCCTGTCGTCGGCGACGATCCGCGCCGCCGCCACCGATGCCGTGGCGATCGGCATCTTCGTCGGGCTCGTGGTGGGCAAGCCGCTGGGGGTGTTCCTGGGGAGTCAGGTAGCCGTGCGGTCGCGCGCCGCGACGCTGCCCGACGACGTCGGCTGGGGCGACCTGGCCGGCATGGGCTTCACCGCCGGGATCGGGTTCACCGTGGCGCTGTTCGTCGCAGAGCTGGCGTTCCCGCGCAGCGAGATCCTGCAGGAGGCGAAGATCGCGATCCTGGCGGCTTCGGTGGTGGCCGGGATCGTCGGCTACGTCGTGCTGCGGCTCGCCCCCAACCGCACCTAGCGCGCCTGGAAGCGTCCCGTCCGCTGCCACGCCTCGAACAGTTCGACCCCTGCCGCCGACGACGGCAGCATCGGCCGAGGCAGCGCCGCGACATCGAACCAGTCGAGCTCGAGCATCTCCGCACCGTCGGGCGCGGGTTCGCCCTCCCAGCGGCGCAGCAGGAACCAGATCCCGAAGTAGTGGGTCCGGTCGCCGTTGGGGTAGACGACCAGGTGGTTGCCGGCCTCGGAGATGGACGCGAACCCTTCGAGGTCGTCGGGATCGGCGATCAGGCCGGTCTCCTCGCGCAGTTCGGTCACGGCCGTGCCGGCGAAGCTCGACCCCTCCTCGGCGCCGCCCCCGGGCATCGCCCAGTCGTGGGTGTCACCCCGCAGGCCCAGGAGCACGCGGCCATCCTCGCGCTGCACCAACACGGTCGCGCCCGGCCACAGCACCAGGTCCGTGCCCACCTTCTGGCGCACCTTCCACAGCGAGGACCCTTCGAACGTCACCGCTGGGCAGCATAGAAGACCCGCCCAACGGCGTAGGTCGCGCGGGGGGTCCGTTCCCTATACTTGCCCGCGTTCCCGGCCCCGGCCGGGTTGGAGAGAGGCCCCGATCCCCGAAACAGGAGGTTCCATGTCCGGCGTGCTTGCCCAAGAGGGCGGATCGCTCGATGTCGTCTTCGGCTCATCCGATACCACCGCGCTCTGGGTGATCCTCGGCATCTCGTTGATCGCCCTGGTCTTCGCTTACTACCTCGTCCGCGCCGTCCTGGCCGCGCCCGAGGGAACCGAGAAGATGAAGGAGATCGCCAAGGCGATCCAGGAAGGTGCCTCGGCGTACCTGTCGCGCCAGTTCCGCACGCTCAGTGTGTTCGTCTTCATCATCGGCGTGGCGTTGTTCTTCATCCTGCCGGTCTCGGAGGAGGCGGTGCACTCGGAGTTCTCGATCCGGTTCGGACGCTCGATCGCGTTCATCCTGGGTGCGGGGTTCTCGGCGGTCACCGGGTACGTGGGCATGTGGCTCGCCGTGCGGGCCAACGTGCGCACGGCCAACGCGGCCCGTGAGTCGGGACTTCGCCAAGCCGTGAAGCTGGCCTTCCGCGCCGGCGGCGTGGCGGGGATGTTCACGGTGGGCCTGGGGCTGTTCGGCGCCACCGCGATCCTGCTCATGTACGAGGAGGACGCCACCGCGGTGCTGGTGGGCTTCGGCTTCGGCGGCGCGCTGCTCGCGATGTTCATGCGGGTGGGTGGCGGCATCTTCACCAAGGCGGCCGACGTGGGCGCCGACCTGGTGGGCAAGGTGGAACAGGGGATCCCCGAGGACGACCCGCGCAACGCCGCGACGATCGCCGACAACGTGGGCGACAACGTGGGCGACTGCGCCGGCATGGCGGCCGACCTCTTCGAGTCCAGCGAGGTCACGCTGATCGCCTCGTTGATCCTGGGGGCGTCGGCCTTCGCGGGCTCGGAACAGGGCGCGATCGCGGGCGTGATGTTCCCGCTGTTCATCCGCGCGGTCGGCGTGATCACGTCGATCATCGGCATCATGATGGTGACGCCTCGCTCGGAGACCGAATCCGGCATGAAGGCCATCAACCGGGGCTTCTTCGCATCGGCGTTCATCTCGGCGGCGGCCGCGTTCGTGATCTCCGGCATCTACCTCGACAGCTACAAGCCGGCCATCGCGGTCTCGATCGGCCTCGTGCTGGCCGCCGTGATCCAGGTGCTGACGCAGTACTTCACCGACACGAAGTACAAGCCGGTGCAGGAGATCGCGGAGTCCACGGTCACCGGGCCGGCCACGACGATCCTGTCCGGCATCTCGATCGGCCTGGAGTCCACGGTGTACTCGGCGTTGATCCTGGCCGGGGCCATCGTCTCGGCCTACTACCTGGGTGGCTCGACCGCCGAGCGGCTCTACTTCATCGCGCTTGCGGGCATGGGCATGCTCACCACGGTGGGCGTGGTCGTCTCCATGGACACCTACGGTCCGATCTCGGACAACGCCCAGGGCATCGCGGAGATGTCCGGGGAGTTCGAGGGACGTCCGGCCGAGATCCTCGGCGGCCTCGACGCCGTCGGCAACTCCACCAAGGCCATCACCAAGGGCATGGCGATCGCCACCGCGGTGCTGGCAGCCACCTCGCTGTTCGGATCGTTCGAAGAGGCGTTACGCAGCGCCGGGTTCGTCTTCGACGGCATCCGGATCGACCAACCCGACGTGCTGGTCGGCCTGCTGATCGGCGGCTCGGTGCCGTTCCTGTTCTCCTCGCTCGCGGTTCGTGCGGTGGGCCGCGCCGCGGGCCAGGTGGTGCAGGAGGTCCGCAAGCAGTTCCGCGACCACCCCGGGATCATGACCTACGAGGAGAAGCCGGACTACGGCGCCGTGGTCGACATCTGCACCAAGACCTCGCTGCGCGAGCTGACGACGCCGGGGCTCCTGGCGGTGCTCTCGCCGATCTTTGCGGGCTTCTTCCTGAAGGGCGAAGCGCTCGGCGGGTTCCTGGCCGGCGCGATCCTCACCGGCCAGCTGCTCGCGGTGATGCTGTCCAACGCCGGTGGCGCGTGGGACAACGCGAAGAAGTACATCGAGGAAGGCAACTACGGTGGCAAGGGCAGCGAGAGCCACAAGGCGGCCGTGATCGGCGACACCGTCGGTGACCCGTTCAAGGACACCGCCGGCCCGGCGTTGAACCCGCTGATCAAGGTCATGAACCTGGTGGCCCTGCTGATCGCCCCGCTGGTGGTCTCGCACGCCGACGACAACGCGCTCCGGATCTCGATCTGCGTCGTGATCGCGGTGGTGCTGGCGGTGGCGATCTACGTGTCGAAGTCTCGCGAGTCCGAGCTTCGCGAGGACATCGCCGCGGCCAACGCCCCCAAGGCGAACGTCTAGGGGCGGCCCCGCACCGACCGACCGAGGAACCGAGGGCATCAGGGCATGGGCGCGCTTCGTCGCTGGCTCGATCGACTGACCGAGAGCGACGAGGCGCGCCTGGCTGCCGAGATCCGCGACTGGGCCGATTCGGTTCCCGGCACCGTGCTGATCTCCGAGGCGCCGAACCGCGCCAAGGTGAAGGTGGCCGGGGTCATCAAGCGCATCACGGTCCTGCCGGTGGGCGGCCACGAGTCGCTCGAGGCGCTCATCTCCGACGGCACCGGCGAAGCGGTCGTCGTCTTCATGGGCCGCCGTGGCATCGGTGGGTTCTCGCTCGGCACCAGGGTCGTGGTCGAGGGCGTCCTAGGTGAACAGCGCGGCGAGCGCCGCATGATCAACCCGCGCCTCGAATTCACCGCCTGACCCGGGCACCACGGGTTCGCGTCAGCAACGCGTCAATCCCTGCACCCCAACGCGTCAAGGATGCGTCAAGGCCCCCCACTGCGGAAGCATCCGAGCCTAGGTTGGCCCCGTGAAGGAAGGAGCCAACGCATGGCAGATGTGATCTTCGTGGTGCTCGTGCTCATCGGGTTCGGCGCGCTGATCGCGATGGTCCGAGGGGTGGAGCGGCTGTGATCGACACCGTCATCCCGGTCGCGATCGCCGTGGCCCTGATCATCTACCTCGTGGCTGCCCTGCTGTTCCCGGAGCGGTTCTGACATGGCCGGGTGGGTGCAGCTCGGCGTCCTCATCGCGATCCTCGCGATCGCCTACCGCCCGCTCGGCGATTACATGGCGTGGGCCCTGAACGGGAAGCGTTCCCTCCGGGTCGAACGGTTCATCTACCGGCTGGCGGGCGTCAACCCCGACGTCGAGCAACGCTGGACCGCCTACGCCACCTCGGTCCTGGCCTTCTCGCTGCTGTCGGTGCTCGTGCTGTACCTCTTGCTGCGGGTGCAGGGCTCACTCCCGTTGTCCCTGGGGTTCCCGGGTGTGGCGCCCGACCAGGCGTTCAACGCGGCGGTGTCGTTCGTGACCAACACGAACTGGCAGTCCTACGCGGGCGAGTCGACGATGGGGCACTTGGTTCAGATGTCTGGGCTCGCCGTCCAGAACTTCGTCTCCGCCGCCGTCGGCATCGCGATCGCGTTGGCCTTGATCCGCGGGTTCGTGCGTCGCGAGTCGAACACGATCGGGAACTTCTGGGCCGACCTGGTGCGAAGCATCGTCCGGATCCTGCTGCCGATCGCGATCGTGGGTGCGGTCGTCCTGATCTCGCAAGGGGTGGTGCAGAACTTCGACGCCGCCCAGGAGATCACCACGGTCCAGGGCGCCACGCAATCGATACCCGGCGGCCCGGTCGCCTCCCAGGAGGTCATCAAGGAGCTCGGCACGAACGGCGGGGGGTTCTACAACGCCAACTCGGCGCACCCGTTCGAGAACCCCAACCCGTTCACCAACCTGTTGGAGATGGTCCTGCTGCTCGTGATCCCCTTCGCCCTGACGGGGACCTTCGGGAAGATGGTGGGCAACCGCAAACAGGGCTACGTCCTCGCCGCCGTGATGGCCCTGTTGTGGCTCGGTTCGACGTTGCTGACGTGGCAGTTCGAATCCCAGGCCAATCCTCAGGTGCAAGCGGCGGCAGGCACCTCGGTCAGCGGCGGCAACCTGGAGGGCAAAGAGGTTCGGTTCGGGATCCCGGCCAGCGGTGCGTTCGCGGCCGCCACCACCGGGACGTCCACCGGCGCGGTGATCGCGTCGCACGACTCTTTCACGCCGTTCGGCGGCGGCGTCGTCCTGGTGAACATGATGCTGTCCGAGGTCTCGCCGGGCGGGGTGGGCTCGGGCCTGTACGGGATCCTCGTCCTCGCGATCGTGGCCGTGTTCATCGCCGGGCTCATGGTGGGCCGCACGCCCGAGTACCTCGGCAAGAAGATCGAGCCGCGCGAGATGAAGCTGGTGTCCCTCTACATCCTCCTCGTGCCGGCGATCGTCCTGGTGCTGACCGGTGCCGCCGTCGTGATGGGTTCAGCCGTCGCCTCGATCTTCAACCCGGGACCCCACGGTCTGTCCGAGGTGCTCTATGCCTTCACCTCGGGAGCCAACAACAACGGCAGCGCGTTCGGCGGCCTGTCGGCGAACACCACCTTCTTCAACACCGCGCTGGGGTTCGCGATGCTGTTCGGCCGTTTCGCCTCGATCGTGCTGGTGCTGGGGGTGGCCGGGTCGTTGGCCCAGAAGCAGCACGTCCCAGGATCCGCCGGGACGTTCCCCACGACGTCGCCGCTGTTCGTGGGGCTGCTGACGGGCGTGATCATCATCGTCACCGCGCTCACCTACTTCCCGGCCCTGTCGCTCGGCCCGATCGTGGAAGGACTGTCCTAGATGTTCGATCTCACCCTCATGTGGCGCTCCCTGCCGGATGCGATCCGCAAGCTCGACCCACGGCTGATGTGGCGCAACCCGGTGATGTTCGTGGTCGAGATCGGGTCAGTCTTCACGACGTTGCTGTTCGTGCGCGAACCGTCGCTGTTCGCCGGCTCGATCGCGGTCTGGTTGTGGCTGACCGTGCTGTTCGCGAACCTCGCCGAGGCGGTCGCCGAAGGGCGAGGCAAGGCGCAGGCGGCCGCGCTCCGTGCCACGCGAACCGAGACGATGGCTCGTCGCTTGCGTCCCGATGGCAGCGAGGAACCGGTGCCAGGCACCGAACTCCACCCGGGCGATCGCGTCGTGGTCGAAGCCAACCAGGTCATCCCCGGTGACGGTGAAGTGGTCGAAGGGGTGGCGTCGGTCGACGAGTCGGCGATCACCGGCGAATCGGCCCCCGTCATCCGCGAGTCGGGGGGCGACCGCAGTGCCGTGACCGGCGGCACCAAGGTGCTGTCTGATCGGATCGTGGTCGAGATCACGTCGAAGCCGGGCGAGACGTTCATCGATCGGATGATCGCGCTCGTGGAGGGCGCGCAGCGCCAGAAGACCCCGAACGAGATCGCCCTGAACATCCTGCTCGCGAGCCTCACGATCGTGTTCCTGCTGGCGACGGTCACGTTGCAACCGATGGCGATCTACGCGGGCGCCAAGCAGACCGTGATCGTCCTCGTGGCCCTGCTCGTGTGCCTCATCCCCACCACGATCGGTGCCTTGCTCTCGGCGATCGGCATCGCCGGGATGGACCGCCTCGTGCAGCACAACGTGCTGGCGATGTCCGGCCGGGCCGTCGAGGCCGCCGGTGACTGCTCCA
>Ga0190274_10001891_pt1 | contig 12294 bp, 14 predicted proteins | sample Popmic531T_FD_133002 | JGI IMG/M metagenome (GOLD analysis project Ga0190274, IMG submission 133002) | Populus adjacent soil microbial communities from riparian zone of Yellowstone River, Montana, USA - 531 T | ecosystem: Environmental > Terrestrial > Soil > Riparian zone | place: USA: Montana...
GCGGTGAGGATCCAGTCCTTGTCGTGGGCTTCCTCCATCTCCTGGGCGAGATGGGCTTCGATCAGCTTGCGCTTGATCGTGTGGTCGGGGTCCTGGATGTAGAGGTTGCGGACCAGCTGCTGGGTGATCGTCGAGGCGCCCTGGACCGGCTTGCCGCCGGCGAGGATGTCCTTCCAGGCGGCGCGGGCGATGCCTTCGGGGTCGATCGCGCCGTGCTTGTAGAAGTTCTTGTCCTCGATCGCGATCGTCGCCTCCTTCAGCGTCTCCGGCAACGCGCGCTCGGGAACCGGCTGGCGGATGTTGTCGGAGCGGATGAACCCGATCAGGCTGCCGTCGGCGGCGTAGATCGCCGAGGAGCGCCCCTTCTGGACCGGCTGCAGGCTCGAGAGCGGCGGCGCCGAGTTGTAGACGCTGAGCGCCCAGGAGGCGCCGATGCCGCCGGCGATCGCGATCAGCCCGACGACGACGACGAGCGGGATCGCGAACTTGTGCCAGCGGGAAGCTGGCGGCTTGCGCCGCCGCCTGCGAATACGGGTCGCCATCGGGTCAGCGATTGTAGAGAGGGGTGGGAGCCGGCCCCGCCGGCCGGGAGCGCCGCAATCCAGCTTGCCGAGCGGATAGGCTCGCGCCGCTGCGGCATACGGGAGAGCGGTACGGAGAGAGGAGAGCTTTGAAACTCGTGATCGGCATCGTCCGACCCGAACAGGCAAATGAGGTGCTGGAGGCGCTGTACAGGGCCGAGGTGCGCGGCTTCTCGATCAGCCGCGTCCAGGGCCACGGCGGCGAGCTCGACCGAGTCGAGACCTACCGGGGCACCACCGTGAAGATGGGGCTCTCGGAGAAGGTCCGCTTCGAGGTCGCCGTCTCCGACGACTTCGTCCAGACCACCGTCGAGGCGCTCTGCGAGGGCGCCCGCACCGGCGAGGTCGGCGACGGCAAGATCTTCGTCCTGCCGCTGGAGCAGGCGGTGCGGATCCGCACCGGCGACACCGACCATGGCGCCGTGACGCCGGTGGCGAAATGACGTTCGCCGCGATCGACACGGGCGACACGGCGTGGATGCTCGCCGCGACGGCGCTGGTGTTGATGATGACGCCGGCGCTCGGGCTCTTCTACGCCGGCCTGGTCCGCTCCAAGAACACCCTCAACACCTTCATGATGTGCGTCGCCGCGATCGCGATCGCCGGCGTCACCTGGGCGCTGATCGGCTACTCCCTCGCCTTCGACGGCGAAGGGGCGCTGATCGGGGGGCTCGGGCACTTCGCCCTCAAGGGCGTCGGCTTCGAACCACGGGGCGAAGGGACGATCCCTCACCTCCTCTTCATGGCCTTCCAGGGGACCTTCTGCATCATCACCGTGGCGCTGATCTCCGGGGCCGTGGTCGAGCGCATGCGCTTCGGGGCCTTCATGGTCTTCGCCGCGCTCTGGTCGGTCCTGGTCTATGCCGTGCTCGCCCACTGGGCCTTCGGCGGCGGCTGGCTGGCCGCGCAGGGGACGCTCGACTTCGCCGGCGGCGTCCCGGTCGAGATGGCCTCCGGCTTCTCGGCGCTGGCCGCGGCGCTGGTCGTCGGGGCGCGCAAGGACTACGGCCGCCAGGCACTGCTGCCGCACAACGCGATGTACGTGCTGCTCGGCGCCGGCCTGCTCTGGTTCGGCTGGTTCGGCTTCAACGGCGGCAGCGGCCTCGGGGTCGGCGACGCCAGTGTGCTCGCCTTCGTCAACACGCTCCTGACCCCGGCCTGCGCTCTGATCACCTGGTTCGTGCTCGACCTGATCCGGGGCCGCAAGGTGACCGCGATCGGGGCCGCCACCGCGATCATCGTCGGCTGCGTCCTGATCACCCCGGCGGGCGGCTTCATCAGCCCGGGCTGGGCGATGGCGCTCGGCTTCCTCGGGGCCCTGCCGTGCTACGGCATGATCATGTGGAGGCCGCGCACCCGTGTCGACGAGACCCTCGACGTGCTTGCCGCCCACGGCCTCGCCGGCTTCACCGGCATCCTCTTCATCGGTCTCGCCGCTCAGCTCAGCTGGAACGGCGTCGCCGATGGGCTCTTCTACGGCGACGCCGGCCAGCTCTGGTCGCAGGTAGTGGCGGCGTTCGCCACCCCCGCCTACGCCTTCGTCATGACCTTCATCCTGCTCAAGCTGGTCGGTGCGGTGATGCCCCTGCGCGCGAGCGAGCGCGACGAGGCGGTCGGCATGGACGTCGTTCAGCACGGCGAGGAGGCCTACGTAACCGGCGAGGGCGCGATCCTCGTCCTGCCCGATGGCGACGAGGGCCCGGCCGAAGTCCCGGTCGCCAATCCGGGCTGAGAGCAGCAGGGCGCTTGCTGAATTAGCCCGGCTACGGGCGGGTTAACTCAGCAAGCCGGCGACCACGCGTTACGCGCGCAGTTTGTAGCCGCTGGAGAAGAGCCGCAGGTTGACGGCGAAGAGCGCCGCGGTCGCGGCGAAGAGCGCCAACAGCGAGAGCGGGATGCTGGCTTCGGTGTAGCCGACGAAGCCGTAGCGGACGAGGTTGATCATGTAGTAGATCGGGTTGAAGTGGGTCAGGGTCTCGAACGGCTGCGGCAGCAGTTCGGCCGAGTAGAAGACGCCGCCGAGGAAGATCAGCGGCTGCAGGACGAAGGTCTGGGCGAAGGAGACGTCGTCGAACTGCTCGGCGCGAACGCCGATCAGGACCCCGAGCTGGGCGAAGAAGAAGCCGACCAGGAACAGCGACGGAATCAGCACGAGGACGTGGTCGACCGGCAGGTCGACCAGCAGCGAGGCGGCGATGAAGGTCAGCACGGCGACGATCAGGCCGCGCATGAAGCCACCGAGCGAGAAGGCGAGCAGCAGCTCCATCGGCGAGGCCGGCGAGGAGAGCTGGTCCTGGATCGCCCCCTGGAACTTCTGCTGCAGGATCGAGGAGGAGTTGTTGGTGAAGGCGTTGATCGACCAGGCCATCATGATCAAGCCGGGGATGACGAAGACGACGTAGTCGATCCCGTGCAGTTCGCCGACTCGCGAGCCGAGCGCGGCGCCGAAGACGGAGATGTAGAGGAAGGTTTCCAGCAGCGGTGCGCCCAGCGTCTGTTTCTTGATCTTCATGAAGCGGCTGACCTCGCGCCGCCAAAGCGTGAAGAGGCGGATCTGGGCGGCGCTCACTGGATCGCCTCGGCGTCGACGTGGGAGCGGGAGAGCTCCTTGCGCCCGACCAGGGCCAGATAGGCGTCCTCGAGGTTGGGAACGCCGTAGCGGTTAGACAGCTCCTGGCTGCTGCCCTGGGCGACGATTTCGCCGTCGTTGATGAAGGCGATCTTGCTGCAGAGCTGCTCCGCCTCCTCCAGGTAGTGGGTCGTCAGCAGGATCGTCGTCCCCTCCTGGTTGATCCGCTGGACGTAGTGCCAGAGCTCCAGCCGCAGCTCGATGTCGACGCCGGCGGTGGGCTCGTCGAGGATCAGCAGCCGCGGCCGGTGCATCAGGGCGCGGGCGAGGATCAGCCGCCGTTTCATGCCGCCGGAGAGGGTGCGAGTGCGTTCGTCGCGCTTCTCGGTCAGCGAGAAGGTCTCCAGCAGCTCCTTGGTCCGCTGGCGGCGTTCCTTTCCCGGCATCCCGAAGTAGCCGGCGTGGTAGTCGAGCGTCTCCTCGACGGTGAGGAACCAGTCGATGTTGAGCTCCTGGGGCGCGAGGCCGACGGCCTGGCGGGCCTCGCCGTAGCGGTCGATCGCGTCGTGGCCGAAGACCTGGATCGCGCCCGAGGTCGGCTGCGCCAGGCCGGTCGTGCAGTGGATCAGGGTCGACTTGCCGGCGCCGTTGGGGCCGAGCAGGCCGAAGAACTCGCCCTCCTCAATGTCCAGGGAGACGCCGCGCAGCGCCTCCACCCCGGCGGGGTAGCGCTTGACGAGGTCGGTTATGTGCAGGGCCTTCGGGCCGGCGGTGCTGGTGGGCGCGGTCGGGTCGCTCATGGCGACCAATCTATTCAGGCGCGCTCGGCGGCCTTCGTCAGCTCCCGGTTGAACACCCGCATCGCCAACTCGTAGAGCGGTGAGAACTTGCGCTGGACCCAGTAGCCGAGCTGGATGTCGCGCGAGGTGAAGACCATGTAGCGGTTCTTCTCGATGCCTTCGACGATCTTCTCCGCAACGTGCTCGGGTGAGACGGCGCGCTTCTCGAAGCGCGCTTTCAGCTTGCGGATGCGGGGGCTGTCGGGGTCGACCCCGACGATGTTGACGGTCTCGACCAGAGGCGTCCGCACCCCGCCCGGACAGACCAGGCTGACGCCGATGCCGTGCGGGCGCAGGTCGAAGCGCAGGACCTCGGAAACCCCGCGCAGGCCGAACTTGCTGGCGCTGTAGGCGGCATGCCAGGGCAGGCCGAAGAGGCCGGCGGCGGAGGAGACATTGACGACGTGACCGCCGCGACCGGCGTCGATCATCGGCGGCACGAAACCCTCGAGGACGCTGATCGGGCCAACCAGATTGACCTCGATCATCTGTCGCCAGTCGCTGTGCTGGAGCCTGTCGATCGTCCCCCAGGTGGAGACGCCGGCGACGTTCATCACCACGTCCATGCTGCCGTGGGCGGCGTGGATGTCCGCGGCGAGCGCGACCACCGCGTCGTGGTCGCGGATGTCGATCGCCTTGGCGTGGCCGACCCTGCCGCCGGCGCGGGCGATCTCGGCGACGGCGCCCTCCAGCCCCTCGGCGTCGATGTCGGTCAGGTAGAGGTCGGCGCCCTGGCGGGCGGCGGCGAGCGCGGTGGCGCGACCGATCCCGCTGGCGGCGCCGGTGACGAAACAGCGCTTGCCGCCGAGGCTCGCGACCGGCATCGCTAGCCCAGCCGATCGCGGGGATGCTCGGGCTCGACGCCGAGCGTGTTCAGGGTCATCGCCAGCATCTCGTAGTGGCCGATCAGCATGCAGAGCTCGATCAGCCGCACCTCGTCGAGCTGCGCGGCCAGCCGCGCCCAGAGCTCGTCGCCGATCCGGCCAGCGGCATGCATCTCGTCGGCGGCGGCAAGAAGGACGGCCTGGCGCTCGCTCCACCCGGGAGCCTCGGGACCGGAGCGCACACGTTCGATCTCCTCGTTGCTCAACCCGGCGCGCCTGCCGAAGCGCTCGTGATGCCCCCACTCGTAGTCGCAGCCGGTGTTGTGCGCAACCCGCAGGATGATCAGCTCGGTGTCGACCCGAGGCAGCTTGCCGCCGGGCATCAGCGCCCCCGCGAACCAGAGCCAGCGCCGGAAGAGCCCGTGGTGGCGCGCCAGCGTCGTGAAGATGTTCGGCGGCCGACCGCCGGTGGCCAGCCCGAGCACCCTGACGATGCCGGCATTTACCCACCCGACCTCCCGGCGAGTGCCGGGACGAATCCTCACGCTTCCCCTCTCTCCCACGCGCTGACCGTAGCCAACCGGAGACGTGTCTGACTTTCCCTGCCATATGTGGCGTACAAAGTCAGACACGTCCCATATAACTGCTGGATGAACGCGCCGCTGCTTGCCGTCGATACGCCCTCGATGCTCTTCCGTGCGTTCTATGCGCTGCCGAGCAAGATCGTCGGTGCCGACGGGAAGCCGGTCAATGCCCTGCTGGGGACGGCGAACCTGATCCTCAAGGAGGTGGAGATCCATGCTCCGCGCGCCGTCGCCCTCTGCTTCGGGCCCGACGCGGCCAGCTACCGGACCGAGCTCTATCCCGCCTACCACGCCAAACGCGAGGAGGAATTGCCGGCCGATCTGGCGCCCCAGTTCGAACAGGCGCGGGACTTCTTCGAGGCCTTCGGCTGGACGGTCGCGACCAGCGCCGACCTCGAGGCCGACGACCTGCTCGGCACCTACGCCGAGCGCGAGGCCGCGGCCGGCGGCCACGCCCTGCTGCTGACCGGCGACCGCGACATGTACCAGTGCGCTGGCAAGGGGGTCACGGTCCTCTACGTCCGCACCGGTGGCAAAGGCGCCGAAGAGGTCGGGCCGGACGAGGTGCGCGAGCGCTACGGCATCGGCCCTGAGCTGGTCCCTGACTTCATCGCCCTTCGCGGCGACCCCTCCGACGGCCTCCCCGGCGCCAAGGGGGTCGGGCCGAAGAAAGCCGCCGAACTGCTGCGGGAGCACGGCTCCCTGGAGGCCGTGCTCGACAACGCGATCCGCGAGCGCCGGCCGAAGCTGCGCGCCGCCCTGATCGAAGCCCGCGAGGACCTGCTCGCCTTCAAGGACATCGCCACCCTGCGCGACGCCGGGGTCGATCCGCCGCCGGACCGGGCAACCGACTGGGCCGGCGCCGCAGCCGCCGCCCGCGAGCGCGGCATGAACCGGCTGGCAGAGCGGCTCGAGAAGGGGAACTCCTGACGTATCCAGACTTTTCCCCGCCAGAGGGTGGACAAGCTTGGGTACGGCGCGTTCTCAGCCCCGACGCGGCTGCGGTCTGAGGGCGACGGCGAGGCCCCAGGCGGAGACGATCGCCCAGACCCCCTCGAGCAGGACGAAGCCCCACTGCGAGGAGAGGACCGCGAGCACGGCGAGGATCGCCGAGCCGATCAGGTTGAGGGCGAGATAGAGCTGCGAGTCGGGGCGCATGCGCTCGAACTGGACCGCCGCGAAGGCGGTGAGGATCAGCAGGGCGCCGATCACCTGGATCACCTGGTCCATCGCCCGAGCCTAGAGGCGCGCGAGTACGGTGGGCGAATGCCCTCAGCCCAGATCCCGTGGCGCGGACCGGGGAGCGACCGGCCCGACCTCCCTCTCCCTCCCGGCCCGATGCCGCTGCGTCGCGACGGGCAGCTGCGCAAGCGCTGGCGCTACGTCGGCGTCTTCGGGCCGGAGCTGATGCTCTGCGCGGCGCGCGCCGAGATCGGGCCGCTCGGCCAGTCGTTCTGGGTCTTCTGGGATCGCCAGAGCGCTCATCACGACGCTCGTACCCTGCTGCGGCCGGGCAGCCGCGAGGTGCGGATGGACGGTCCCGAGCTCGAGATCGACTCGCCCGGCCTGCGCGCCAGCCTGCGCCTCGGCGAGGTCGCCCCGATCGAGACGATCTGTCCCAGCGGCTCCGGCTGGGGCTGGACGCGCAAGCGCGCCGGCGTCCCGATCGAGGGCACGCTCGAGGTCCCCGGCAGGCGCTGGGAGATCGCTGCCTACGGCGTCGACGACGAGTCCGCCGGCTACCACCAGCGCCACACCAGCTGGCACTGGTCGGCCGGGGTCGGCCGCGCCGCCGACGATCGCGCCCTCGCCTGGAACCTGGTCGAGGGCGTGAACGACCCGCCGCAGAAGAGCGAGCGTGCGGTCTGGGTCGATGGCGAGCCCAGCGAGCCTCCCCCGGTCCGCTTCCGCGGCATGGACGGCATCGACCTCGCCGGCGACGACCGCCTCGACTTCGCCACCGAGTCCCGCCACGCCCGCGACGAGAACTTCCTCCTCGTTCGCTCCCGCTACCGCCACCGCTTCGGCACCTTCTCCGGCTCCCTCGCCGGCCTCCAGCTGGCCGAGGGCTTCGGTGTCATGGAGCAGCACGACGCCGTCTGGTGAGACGCGTCTGCACTTGTGTTCGCTATGCGAACACAAGTGCAGACTCGCGACTCTCAGCGATGCTCCGGGTTGGGGAAGTCGAAGCGGCAGCCGGCGTCCCAGGCGGTGCGCTGGTTGCCGTGGGCGGGGATGCCGCCCGCGTCCTTGAGGATGCGGGCCAGGTGCAGCATGTTCCAAGCGGCGAAGGTGGTGTTGCGGTTGGTGAAGTCGTTCTCCGGGCCGCCGGAGCCCTCGTCGAGGTATGACGGCCCCGGCCCGGCCTCGCCGATCCAGCCGGAATCGGCCTGGGGCGGGATCGCGTAGCCGAGGTGCTGCAGCGAGTAGAGCGTGTTCATCGCACAGTGCTTGACCCCGTCCTCGTTGCCGGTCACCAGGCAGCCGCCCACGCGGCCGTAGTAGGCGTACTGGCCGGCCTCGTTGAGCAGGTGCGAGTTGCCGTAGAGGCGCTCGACGATCTGGGTCGCGACCGAGGACTTCTCGCCTAGCCAGATCGACATGCCGAGGACGAGGATGTCGGCCGCCATCACCTTCTCGAAGATCGCCGGCCACTCGTCCGCCTCCCATCCGTGCTCGGTCATGTCGGGCCAGACGCCGGTGGCGATCTCGTGGTCGACCGCGCGGATGCACTCGACCTCGACCCCGTTGCGGCGCATGATCTCGATCGAGATGTCCATCAGGCCCTGGGTGTTGGAGACCTCGGGGCTGCGCTTCAGCGTGCAGTTGATGAAGAAGGCCTTCAGGTCGGAGTAGTCGGTCGTGCTGCTCTCGCACAGCTCGGCCTGCATCGGGGTCAGCTCGGTCACTTCGTCTCCTCGTTCGGTTTGGTCTGCGCCAGCGCGTCGCGGCGAGTGGTGAAGAAGTTGAGCGCCGTCACCCCAGGGTCCGCCGCCGCGAGCAGGTCCGCGTAGCCCATTTCGGCGCCGCCGAAGCCCAGCGCGTTCCAGACCTCGCCGGACGGCTGAGCCACCCAGGGGCCGACGTAGGCGTAAGGCTCGCCGTGCTGCTCGTCCCCGGGCGAGAAGCCGTAGGTGGCGCGCAGCCCCTGTGGCTCGGAGCCGAGCTCGATCGCGAGGTCGAAGTGCTCGGGCCAGAGGATCGGCGCGGGCGGCGTCTCCTCGGGACCGGCCTCGGCGGCAAGCCGCTCGAGCACCGCGGCGCCGAACGAGTACCAGTCCGCCAAGACCGCCGCCGCGGTCGGGTCGACCTCCAGCGGCGTGCGCTCCTGCTCCCCGTCCACTTCGCGGACGAGCTCGGCCCCCTGCACGCGGATCCGGTGGGTGGAACCCTCCCACTCGAACACCGGCGTCCCGAACCCGCCGGGCGTCGGTTCGAGCGCGATCTCGTTGTCGGGCTTGCGCGCCGGCGCGACCACGTCCTCGGCGACCCGGTGCAGAGCGGAGACGGTGGCTGCAAAGCCATCCGGCAACGGCGAGAGGCGCGGGGTCACAGTGACTGAGTCTCCCATGCCACCACCTACAAAAGGGTGAACGGCGGCTACCAGGTGTCGACGAAACCGCGCCCGCGGCGCTCCTCGCCGGGCCCCGCCGCCGCCAGCGTCCGCGCGATCAGCTCCCGCGTCTCGGCCGGGTCGATCACGTCGTCGAGCTCGAACAGCGCCGCGGCGTTGAGCGCCCTGGCGTTCTCCTCGGCGGCGGCGGTGAGGTCGCGCACCCGCTGCTCGCGCTCGGCCTCGTCAGCGATCGCCTCCAGCTCCTTGCGCAGGGCGAGCCGTACCGCGCCCTCCAGGCCCATCGGCCCGAGGTGGGCGCTCGGCCAGGCGACCGTCAGCAGTGGCTCGTGCAGGCTGCCGCCGGTCATCGCCTGGGCGCCCAACCCGTAGCCACGCCGCAGCACCACCGCGATCAGCGGCACCCGCAGCGCCGCGCCGGCGACCAGCAGTCGCGAGGCGTGCCGCACCAGCCCGGTCGCCTCGGCCTCGGGCCCGACCATGAAGCCGGGGGTGTCGACCAGGGAGACGACCGGCAGCCCGAAGGCATCGCAGAGCTGCAGGAAGCGAGCCGCCTTGTCGGAAGCCTCGCTGGTGATCGCCCCCGCCACGTGGCGGCTGTCGTTGGCGACGAAGCCGAGCGGGCGTCCCTCGATCCGTCCCAGCGCCGTCACCAGCTCCGGCGCGAAGCGTTCGCGCAGGAAGGTGACCGAGCCCTCGTCGGCGAGCGTCTCGACGACCGGGCGGACGTCGTATGCGCGCCGCGCCCGCGCCGGGATCGCCTCGCGCAGCCGCGCCTGGTCCGGCGCGGCGCCCGGCGGCGTCCCCCCCTGGAAATAGGCCAGCAGGCGCTTGGTCGCCGCGGTCGCCTCGGCCTCATCGGCGGCGACGACGTCGACCACGCCGTTGCCCGCCTGCATCGCGATCGGACCGACCTCGTCCGGCGGGACGCGGCCGAGGCCGCCACCCTCGATCATCGCCGGCCCGCCCATCCCCAGCGAGGAGCTCTCGGTCGCGACGATCAGGTCGGCGCAGCCGGCGATCACGGCGTTGCCGGCGAAGCAGCGCCCGGCAACGACGGCGATCCGCGGCACGACGCCGGAGAGCTTGGCCCAGAGCGCGAAGGCGCGCGTGTCGAGCGCCGAGACGACGGGGTAGTCGGTGTCTCCCGGCCGCCCGCCGCCGCCCTCGGCGTAGAAGACGGTCGGCAGCCGCATCCGCTCGATCAGCTCGAAAAGCCGGTCCTTCTTGCGGTGCCCGACGGCGCCCTGGGTGCCGGCCAGGACCGTGTAGTCGTAAGAGAGGACCGCGCACGCGGCCCGCTCGCCGAACAGCTCGCCGTTGACCATCGCGGTGCCACCGATCATCCCGTCGGCCGGGGTGCGCGCGATCAGCTCCTCGACCTCGCGCCGCCCCCGCTGGGCGGCGATCGCGAAGCGCCCGTACTCGACGAAGCTGCCGGGGTCGACCAGGTCGGCGACGTTCTCCCGCGCCGTCCTGGCGCCGCCGGCGTGGCGGCGCTCGACGGCATCGCTGCGGGCCGCGTCCTCGGTCAGCGCCCGCCGCGCCAGCAGCTCGGCCAGGTCGTCGCGCCCCTCGTCCTCGCCGGGCATCTACCCGCCGAGGCCGCCGAACACCGCGAACGGGTTGGAGGGCCGCTCGGCGTAGGCGATCTGCCCGCTGCCCTCGACCGTGACCTCGCTGCCGGAGGGTGCCTCGCCCCGCAGGCGCTTCGCCAGCTCCTCGGCGGCGTCCTCGTCGGTGGCGCCGACGACCAGGTACTTCCAGCGGCGCACCGCCGGCAGGCCCTCGCCGCGCAGCAGCTCGGCAAAGCGAACGGCCTCGCGGTGGGACGGCAGATCGACCCGCACCTCGAATTCGGGCTCGCCGCTCTCGGCCAGCTGCCGGCGCTCGGCGGCAATCAGCTCTTCGTGCTCGGCCAGCTTGGCCGCATCGCCGGCGGGCAGCGGCAGGTCCGGGTCCTCCCACTCCTCCGCTTCGGGGTGCCAGTGGGTCAACTCGGCGCTGAGCTCCCAGCCGTGTGCCGCGGCCAATTTCGCGATCAGATCGCGTGCCTGCTCGGCCTGCTCCCGCGCCCCCGCGTAGACGAACACGCGCGGCCCGTCGCCGGAGAGGATCAGCCGATCGTGGAAGGCTTCGCTCAGCTCGTGCTCGAGTTCGGCGGCGGCGAGACGCTCGGTCAGAGACCCCGCGTCGCGCTCGCCCTTGACGTCTATCCGCAACCGCCACTCGTCGTTCATGGGCTCAACATAGAGTCTCTTGTCGATGAGCACCCCCCCAGACGCCACGGCAGCCGGCACTCGCGGCAACGTCGCCGTCGTCACCGACAGCACCACCTACCTGCCGCCACAGCTGATCGAGCGCTGGGGAATTGAGCAGGTGAGCCTCTACGTCGGCTGGGCCGGCGAGCACCGGCCCGAGCCGGAGTACGACCTCGACGAGTTCTACGCGCGCCTGCGCGATTCCGAGGACCTGCCCTCGACCTCCCAGCCCTCCGTCGGTGATTTCCTCGCCTGTTACGAGCCGCTGGCCGAAGCCGGCCGCGACGTCGTCTCCGTGCACATCGCCGCCGGCCTTTCCGGCACCTGCGAGAGCGCCCGCGAGGCGGCGCGGGTGATCGCCGACAAGGGACACCGCGGCCAGGTCGAGGTCGTCGACGGCCAGACCGGCGCCGCCGGGCTCGGCTGCCTGGCTCTCGCCGCCGCTGAAGCCGCCGCGCAGGGACAGGCGCTGCCGCAGGTGGTCGAGGAGGTCCGGCGGACGCGCGCGGGCCTCGACATGTGGTTCTGCCTCGACACCCTCGAGTACCTGCGGCGCGGCGGCCGCATCGGCGCCGCCCAAGCCCTGGTCGGCTCCGCCCTGAAGATCAAACCGATCCTCACCTTCGGCACCGAGATCTCCCCGGTCGGTCGCGTCCGCACCAGGAAGCGGGCGAGGGAGCGGATGGTCGCCTACCTGCACGAGCTGCACGAGCGCGGCGCCTCGGACTGGTTCGTCCAGCACGCCCAGTCCGCGGGCGAGGCCGCTTCGCTGGTCGCCGACGGCACCGAGATACTCGGTCACGAGCCGCTCTTCTGCACCCAGGTCGGCCCCGTCCTCGGCGCCCACCTCGGCTCCGGGATGTTGGTCGGCGGCATCGGCTGCGCGCCCGCCGGCGCCTAGCTCAGGCGCCGCAGCTCGCTCCGCCCCGGCTAGTCCCTCCCCCCCCTCGCATAGCGTTGGGCTAACCCGTCCGGCCTCAGTGCCAGCCTCGATGAGTGCCGAGAGTCAGCGCAGCGAGAGTGAGATGCCCTGAGCATGCGGGGTCGCGAGTCAAACTCGAC
>Ga0190274_10001892_pt1 | contig 12292 bp, 9 predicted proteins | sample Popmic531T_FD_133002 | JGI IMG/M metagenome (GOLD analysis project Ga0190274, IMG submission 133002) | Populus adjacent soil microbial communities from riparian zone of Yellowstone River, Montana, USA - 531 T | ecosystem: Environmental > Terrestrial > Soil > Riparian zone | place: USA: Montana...
AGATACATTTAAAACCAATGATGGATGTGATAGTGTTCGAATTTTGGACCTAACTGTTTCCTCAACTTTCTATACAGATGAAACCATTCAAATTTGTTTGGGTGATTCTTATCATGGTTATTCATTACCAGGTGTTTACCGGGACACATTACAAGCAAGCGGAGGATGTGATAGCATAGTCACATTACAATTGAATGTAATGCCGGTTGAAATGATGCTGGATGTGGAAATTTGTACAGGAGGACATTTTGAGAATTATTCGGCGCAGGGAATTTATGTAGATACTATTCCGGGCGTGTCCACCCCATGTGTCACGATAAGGCAAATCAATTTATCTGTGCAGCCCATGCTTGAATCAATAGAAAATAAAACGATATGTGCGGGCGATCATTACTTTGGTTATAATGTATCAGGCATTTACTCAGATACACTGGTTTCGCCTGAAGGTTGCCGCAGCAAGAGAACTATAATGCTGACCGTGAAAGATCAAATTTCTACTCATGCGACAGCATCTGTTTGTGAAGAATTTATTGCACCACATACAAAGGCCGGTACCTATATAGATACTCTTGTTTCATCTGATGGATGTGATAGTATCCGTACACTTGTGGTGGAAGATGTATTTAAATATATTCCAAATGTCTTCTCCCCCAACCAGGATGGCATCAATGACCAGTTTGAAGTCATTCAATTTCCTGAAGCATTATTTGAATTGCAATATTTTGGAATATTCGATCGATATGGTACCATGGCCTATGAGACCACTACCTGGCCAATTATTTGGGATGGAAATGGAAAAAAAGATGAGCCATATAATCCAGGAGTATTTGCCTATGTGATGGTCTATTATTGTGGCGAAGAAAAAATAATCGAAACAGGGGATATTACACTTCTCAGGTAATTGCCAAATTAAATCGTGCGGAACATCCATTTTAAGCGTGCAATGCTTTTCCTCATTATAATCTTTAACCTTGACTTTTTAGCATATTGAACCATGCCATCGACTTTCAGTACGATTAAGACATAATCATTTTCAAGATGAAAGAGCGGATAGGATTCATAGATCACTAAAATGAGATTATGCGCATAACATGATTGCAATAAATTGGCGGCAGGAAGAGGTTGATCGATGATTTGCAGGTTTTCGGGATGATGTATCCTTTCATATTCTATGATTTTTGGATGAGGAATATGAATGATGATTTTTGAATCCGCATGCATGAAAGTTCTCAATTTGCCGAACAGGTCCTTATGTTTTTCTTCAGGGATATGCTCCAAGACATCCGGCAAAACGATAAAATCAAATTTGTCACGATGTTCAAACATCAGCGCATCCGAAACAACGAATTCCATCCTTGTGGAAGGAGGCACTCGTTTTCGTGCAATCGCGATAGACTCAGGACTGATATCTGTGGATACTAACTTCCCTTTCCGAAGGTATCGATGCAGCAGGCCGGTTAACTGACCAATACCACAACCGATTTCAAGCACAGTATGATTACGACGAAGTCCCGATTGAATGACCGCATTAAAAATGGTATAATGCCTTAGGTTGACGCCGCTTTTGAGTTCGTATTGAGTGAATGTGTCGTAAAAATTGCTTACTTCAGAACCTGGATCCATGCGTATAAGTATTAGATTGAAATCAATGATTTACTTACGGATTAGCGAGAATTTCCAGGAGTGAGTTTTCCCTTTTTTGCATTGAATAACGGGAAACAGCCCACTGACGGATTTCGTTTCTGTCCGGATGATTGTTGCTATTCAGCAACTCTTTGACCAATTTTTCCAATAATGACAAATCTTTTCGTTCCAACACATATCCATGAGGTCCGATCATGTCGGGCATGATTCCTACTTTGGAAACAATGGGAATACATCCACACATCATAGCTTCAATAAGTGCAATGGGCATACCTTCTGTCACTGAAACTTGAAGGTAAAAATTATATTGATTATAAAGCTCTGCAAGCTGGTCCTGTAGCCTGTATTCAAGACAGACAATATTCGGAGGCAAATGAAGTGCCTGTGTATTGTATGCTCCAATAAATGCAAATGTGCAATCCGGCAAAAGAGCGGCAAGGTCACATACCATATCGAGTCCTTTTACCAACATTCGATTAGATTCCTCCAGTCCTCCGGCTACACTGATAAATGATTTTGCAGGCCGATCCGAAGTGGAAAGTAATTGGAACATATCGGGAAAAGCACCGTTATGAATAACCTCATAAGGTGTCCTGACTTTTGGATAAAATGCTCGGAATCCCTGTCTTGAATACACGGCATCCATGTATGTGTAATGCTGCTCTACAAGATATTCACTTACCGGAAGCAATTTATAAGCCCATGCGATTGATTTTTTTGAAAACCAGAATAAATACGGACGCATCAGAAAGCCATACCTGAGCTCCGGAAAATTATTGCATTCCGTACCATGTAATACGATGTAATGTTTTCGTCCAAACCATTTAGCTAAAAGTGACGGTAAAAAAGAATGGTATCCTGCAAACTGGGAAAAGAGAATCCTGCCATTTCCTATATGCCACAGAATAAAGAAAAATTGAATGATAAAGCGGAGAGGTGTAAAGGTTTTGGATTTGGTATTGAAATTAAATTCAATGACATGATATCTTTTCTTGAGAATTTCCAGGTCAGACACTATAAAGCTGGATCTGGCCGGATAGAAATACAATAATTTCTTCATATTTGGGAATTAGATACCCGGTAATGCAAATTATATTTTCTTATCAGAACAGGAATGATTCAATCCGATGAACACAAGCTCTTGTCTAATAATGAGGATGTACCGGTGGAAAAATTATATTTTTAACAAAGATAAATATAAAACGATGCGCGTTTTTTTAGGAATTACAATAAGCTTATTCATTTGCCATATTGCGTGTACCCAGCCGTTTACTCACCGGGATACGTTGAGGGGAAGCATTACACCGGAACGTTCATGGTGGGATTTGAAATATTATGACCTGGCCGTCGATTTCGATATTGATAAAAGATTTATCAAAGGTTCCAATACCATTTCATTTGATGTGATCAAATCAGCACAAACCATGCAGATCGATCTCCAGGAGCCTCTGGCCATCACGCATGTTGAATACAAAGGAAATCCTTTGAACTACTCGCGTAACGGAAGTGTGTATTTGATTCAATTTCCTTATCCTTTGTCTGCAGGTACAAGTGACAGGTTGTCTGTTTTCTACGAAGGTCATCCCATAGAAGCCGGTCTTCCTCCCTGGGATGGAGGGATAACATGGGAAAAAGATGTCAATGGCGAACCTTTTGTTGCTTCTTCCTGCCAGGGTATAGGTGCAAGTACCTGGTGGCCCTGCAAAGATCACATGTCCGATGAAGTCGATAGTATGTTGATCCGCATCACAACACCTTCATCGCTGATGGATGTGTCTAATGGACGCCTGCGTCAAATAGAATATCATGCTGATGGCAGGCATACCTATCATTGGTTTGTATCCAATCCTATCAACAATTATGGGGTGAATGTCAACATTGCGAATTATACCCATTGGTCGGATACACTTCATGGAGAAAAAGGAATTCTCGATCTTGATTTTTATGTATTGGAGGACAATTATGATAAGGCCCGGGTACATTTTCAGGATGCTTATCGCACACTTCGCGCATTTGAATATTGGTTTGGTCCTTATCCTTTCTACAATGACGGATACAAGCTTGTGGAAGTTCCTTATCTCGGCATGGAGCATCAGAGTTCGGTGACGTATGGAAATAAATATCAAATGGGATATCTCGGCTCAGACTTGTCGGCTACCGGCTGGGGCCTCAAATGGGATTTTATCATCGTGCATGAATCTGCACATGAATGGTGGGCGAATAGCGTTACCTACAAAGACATGGCCGACATGTGGATCCATGAATCATTTGCCAATTATGCAGAATCTCTTTTTCTCGATTATCACTACGGCCGAAATGCTGCAAATGAATATGTCATCGGCACCCGCCTGAGGATTATAAATGATAAACCAATTATCGGCCCCTACAATGTGAATGGAAAAGGTTCTAAGGATATGTATTATAAAGGAGGGAACATGCTGCATACGTTACGCACCTGGCTCAATGATGATGTATTATGGAGAAAAGTATTGAGAGGACTTCAGCAGGAATTTTACCATCAAACGGTCACTACAGACCAGGTTGAAACTTACATCTCTAAGGCTACCGGCAAGGATCTCCATGCATTCTTTAATCAATATCTCCGGGACACCCGAATTCCAAACCTTGAAATGAAAACCAAAGGAAGCAAGCTCTCTTACAAATATTCAGACGTGGTGGAGGGTTTTAATATGCCACTTCGTATACTTATTTCTGAAAATGAAAGCACATGGATCAATCCAACCACCGAATGGCAAGATTTCAAAGCCAATAGACCAGTTGATTATTTTAGAGTTGATCCTAATTTTTATGTCGAAGTTGTGGGCAGTAGATGATAAAAAAAGCCCGGGATCCTTCGACCCCAGGCCGTTGACGCGACAAACGTCAAATAAATAATAGACAACATCTTAATGCTTTCGTTGCAATGATTGACTTTTTCCGTACGAATGCTCAACTATCTTCGTACAGTGAATAAACCTACACCCATGGTCACACCTTCCATGTCTCCGCAGGAATATATTGACATGGTTACGGATCTCTTTCTCAAAAAAGCCGATCCTCTTCGCGCCGAAAAACAAATGGCATACATGCGTGGCCAGTTTGAATATTGCGGACTGGGAGCTGCGCTTTGGTATCCAATGGCAAAAGCAATCTTTGTCCAGCATGGAATGTTCACCGGTAAAAAATTAAAAGCATTTGTAGAAGGATGTTATGACCAAAGCTATCGGGAAGTGTTGTATGTGGGAATCGAAATGATGCAACGCATGCTACCACAACAAGACAAATCATGGATCAGTATTCTTGAGAAATGCATTACCACCCATTCATGGTGGGATTCAGTAGACTGGCTCGCAAAACTTGTTGGTATTTTTTTTAAACAATACCCGGAGCTGCAACATGAATATGCCTGTCGCTGGATTGAATCAGAAAACATGTGGCTGCAACGTGTCGCGATCATTCATCAATTATTCTACCGCGAAAAAACGGATGAGAAATTATTATTTGATATGATCCGGAGGAGAGCCGACAGCAAAGAATTTTTTATTCGCAAAGCTTGTGGTTGGTCGTTGCGTCAATATTCAAAAACAAATCCGAAAAGTGTTCAACGATTTGTGGAGAAACATACTTTATCACCATTGACTGTAAAGGAAGCTTTGAGACTGATGAAATAAATCCTGAAGATCTTCCAGATAATTTTTTTAAGAGTACGGACAGGTCGCGACCTGTCCGTGCTCTTAAAAAAATTAATTTCTGATGTTCGAGGTCGGAGACACTCGAACGTCAGTTTTCTCTTTTCTGCCTGTTCCGCCCTTTCCGCCTTTTCTGCCCTTTTTACTCATATCTAAGCGATTCAATCGGATCCAGCTTTGCTGCTTTGAGTGCAGGATAAAGACCCGAAGCAAGACCAACGATCATACAGGTTATAAATCCGAGAATGATCCATGCCCAGGGCATGATAAATTTTCCACCAAGCAATAAAGCTACTCCATTACCTATCGCGATTCCGAGAACGATGCCTACGATGCCGCCCATCTGGCAGATCAATACGGCTTCGGTAAGAAATTGATTCATGATGTTTGCACGGGTGGCACCTAATGCCTTACTGATGCCGATCTCGCGTGTACGCTCTGTGACAGAGACCAGCATGATATTCATCAGGCCAATAGCCGCACCAATGAGCGTGATCAATCCGATCAAAACAGTAGCGATGCGGATTTTAGCAGTATTTTCTTTCAACATCTTGAGTAAGCTGTCACTTTGTTCAATGGTGAAATCAATTTCCTGTGAAGCACGCAGTTGGCGAACATTACGCATAATGCCTGTAGCCAACGAAATGGCATCATCCACATCAGTCGAGTTTGTGGCGGCTACGGTAACATTATAGTTTTTATCAGCATAACCATAGAGATACCTGTCTGTTAAAAGTGGAATAAGAATTCTCCTGTCAGCACTTTGATTCATCGAAGAACCTTTTGAAGCGAGAACACCAATGACTGTGAACCGTTGATTGTCGACCGTGATCACTTTATTGACTGCAGCAAGAGGATTTTTTTTGAAGAGACTATTCACGATATCCATTCCGATAATGGTCATTTGCGTTCCGGCTTCCTGTTCGATATTCGTAAAATTCCGGCCGGCTTCCAGGTCATAACCATTGATGTCGAGATAATTTTCATCCACTCCGAAAACCAGTACAGTTGGATTTGTTTTTTCATTTCCATATTTCAATGTAGCATCCCACGTAGAAAGCCCCTCGATGGTTACCCTGGATGCAGGATAATCAAAACGTTCTTTGAAGTCCAATGCCTGCCGGAAATCGATTGGGTCAGCTTCTTTTTCCTGCCGTCCATCTTGGTTTGAATGCAGATCCCCCAGCCCCGGTACGATATTAAAAGAATTCGCTCCCATACCGGAAAAGCTGTCATTCATTGTAAACAGTAACGCATCAATTGAAGTCAGAATACCGACCAATGCCATAATCCCGATGGCAATAATCAACAAGGTCAGGATGGCCCTGAGCAAATTGGCTCTTACCGATCGAATCGCCTGGGCTAAATTTTCACTGAATGGCATGAATGCGGGTTACCGGGTTAAGGATAAAGATAACTTCTCCCTGTTAAAGTTGAATGAATCCTTGAACGGAAATAGACTTGCTGATGGTCGTTATCGACTAAGTCTTGAAAATGGAATTGATGTTATCCAATACAGATTGATGCAATCGGGCCGGAGCGGCGATCACTTGTCCGTTTTCAAGCATATCTCGATTCCCGGCAAAATCACTTACAATACCACCCGCTTCTTCGACCAGGATAATCCCACCTGCTATATCCCAGGGATTGAGCGTGGTTTCATAATAAGCATCAAAGCGTCCACATGCTACATAGGCAAGATCAATTGCAGCGGAGCCAAGCCTTCTCATGCCGCGAGCATTTTTTAGAAAATATTCAAACACCGAAGTCAATTGAGGCAGCACATCGCGTGAAGCGTAAGGGAAACCTGTAGCTACAACTGCATCGGCAATATCCAATCGGTCAGAGACATGAATAGGTAGTCCATTACACCACGCACCTCCGCCTTTCCAGGCATAGAATGTTTCGTTTCGTTCGACATCACTGACAACACCAAGGATGAGCTGATCACCATGCATGAGCCCGATGGAGACAGCATATATAGGAATTTGCTGAAGAAAATTAGTGGTGCCATCCAATGGATCGATAATCCATGTGTATTCTGATTTTTGTTGCGTTACAGTTTCTTCTTCTGTAATGAAACCGGCCTCACCAATAATTTTTTCCAGGCCCATGACAAGTATTTTCTCAGCTTGCTTATCCACAAAGCTTACCAGGCTGTTGCGGGACTTGATTTCTATATCACTGGCTTCTACCTTTCCTGCCTGTGAGCGAATAAAATCTGCAGCTTCAGCCGTTACTTTTAATACTTCGTCCAATATGATTGCAAAATCCATAGTTCCAAAGATAACCGTCCTGGCAAAAGAATGTTGAATAAGAACACTTTGAATTAATTTTAGATCATCATGACGAACTCAACCATAGCCAATCACATTAAGCAATTCGAATATTATAAGTCTCTTGGCGAAAAAGCCATGGCCCAAACCGGAGATGAAGCCCTGTGGTGGACACCCGATGAAAAAAGCAATAGCATCGGAGTTATCATCAAACATATGCATGGGAATATGTTATCGCGGTGGACGGATTTTCTCACTTCCGATGGAGAAAAACCATGGCGACAGAGAGATGCAGAATTTGAAGAAACGAAAGTCAGTCGCGAGGATTTGATAGCCTTATGGAATGAAGGTTGGAAGTGTTTATTTGATGCATTGAATGCACTTGTCCCAGAAGATCTTGATAAGACAGTCTACATCCGAAATGAAGCTCAAAGTGCGGAGTACGCGGTCATTCGACAATTAGCGCATTATGCATATCATGTTGGCCAGATTGTTTATCTCGCCAGGTTGACAAATCAGGGAGATTGGAAATCATTGACAATTCCCAGGGCTACTTCTTTGCCCCCTGCCCCCTAAAGGGGGACTTAAAAATCAATTCCCCCTTTAGGGGGTAGGGGGAAGAGCGTGATCATACTGTCCCCTGCGAAGCCATCCTCGTTAGATTGAAATCAGTAGGATTCAATCTCTCTTTATCATTCAGGCTTTTCCAGACAAACGAAATCCCTCTGTCCAGGTGCACAAAACCTGATTTTTCGCGCAATTTAATTTCATTCCGACCATGCTCATTGTGAGTGAAGTCCCATGTCCGGATCAATTTGATCGAAGACTTCTCTTTTTGCAAAAGCAATTGTATTCCTTTGTTAAAGAGGATGGATTTTTCTTTTTCGGTAAGTTCATCTGAATAAGCATCATTGACCAAATACCATACACCATTCTTATGATGATTTAAATGTAGCTCAGCCACCACTTTAGATTTCATCAAAAAATAAACGTTGCATATTTTTTCATGATATGGGTTTTTGGCTATTCGCCACAACAAATAAGAGCTGTCCTGTTTTATCCAAAAGCCTTTATCTCTTTTCGTTGGAATGAGATTATGTTCATCGAACATCAGGCTTTTATCATTGAGTGAGGAAGAGAATTTTTTGTCCGGAGATTTCCAACCAACGATCAACCGTTTATATGAGGAAAGTTTGGCGAGAAGACAAAGCCCCATTATTTTACTCAATGAAGTAAACGTGTTTTTTGAATTAAGTGAGGACAGGTATTGATAAGAAGAGAGTATACCAATAACCATCAGGGATTGACTATGATCGTAGGGAATAGAAAATCCGAGCTTGAGAAAAGGTTTTTTTGCAGAAGTGAAGCCCCATAAATACCTGATCCCATTTTCTCTGCACTTTTCAAATAAGAGGGCATACATTTTCTCAAAAACCTGTAAGCCCCTGTAATCAGGATCTACCAAAGTATCTTCAGATTTTCCGGTAAGGATAACCTCTCCCTTGTCTGTGATCAATTCAATGGGAATGGCGCATTGGCTCCCAATGATTTTTTGAGTGTCGGCATCCTTCGCTATGATATAAATAGCTTTTCCTGCAGGACCTGAAAAAAACTCCCAATTGAATTTTTCCAGATTCCTGTTTTCCTTATAAATCCGATTGTAAAATTGAATGACTTCAGGAATGTCCGAATTTTGTAAAATCGAGATAGCAATATTCTTATTCATCATTCGCGAATTCATGGATCAACTCTTCCGGTGTGACGGATTTAATACCGTTGTCCAATAAATACAAAAGTACTTTTTTATACTCCTCCAGGTAGCCGGCGTATTTGTAATCCGTAAAATAGGTGTTGTGCCAAAGAATGGAAATGATCGAATTTGTTTTATTTTTTTCAATAAATCCTATGATCCTGTTGGCTGTTTCCTTCAGGGGAATATTCATGTATCGATGGAGTGTTCCATCCATCACATTCAATGGTACTTCTACAAATCCGTAACTGGAAGCTGTGGCAATATTGTATGGTTTAAAGGGCAATCCATAATTGTTTCTGAAACCATACCGGGGAGCAAATCCAAGACTGGCATCCAGCTTTAATCCCGCTGCATCTAACTTATCCCATGCTTCAGGCAAATTGAATTTCAAAAAATGATACCTGTTGAGTGAAGTAGAAAAAGGAAGCATTTTCAATTCCTCATCGAACGAAGTGGTATAGCTGCTTTTGTGCAATCCATTGCTCTTGCTATGCTTTAATTGATCTTCCAGGTGGCTAATATTATAATCGGCATTTTTGACTCCATTGCTTCCTACTTCTTTTGTGGCAAGCCAGAAAAAAGTACTTTTTAATTCATGTTCATCATGGAGCTTTGCGATCCGGTCTATATTTTTATAATGGGGCCGGCGAAGCAGTTCATTCATGACCAATTTCAGGATGATATCCGGTCTGCCGTTTTTTATGGCCCACATTCCATCCTGATTAAAAGAACCATACACAGTATCTATGTCATGGGAAAGAAATACACGCGTTGGCTTTGATGTAGTAACCGGTTGTATCGAAGGAAGGTGGGTTATGCAAAAGCGATCAAAATATTCCTGCACAAGATTGTCTTCGATACAGTCAAATTTATGTTGATATGATTTATCATAGCGAAACCTTCCATAGTTGTCGGTTAGTTCGCTATTACTTTCTGATGAGTATTCCTGGAAAGAATTCACCATGTAGAAAGCTGAAGCCAGCCAATCAGGATCGGATGTCCCCGGTATCCTTATATAAGGTGCATTTTGGAAATAAGCTTCGTGATGATAGATATGATCTTTAAACAGTGAGTTGTAAAACTCAACATTGATAGGAACGGAACTAGGATCAGTATGATCGAAAATTAATTGTGCACTTTCCTTTTCATTCGTCCTGGTATAAGCAAATGATTTGTTTTTGGAAAGAAGGTGAATTATATATTCCAGCGGCCCTGTATAAATTTGATTGTGTGCAATAAATATACGTATCATCAGCCTTATTGTATGCGAACCAGCTTTTGTATGCCGGTATATCCATTGCAAATAAACTGACAATATATTATTCCTTCATCCAGGCCAAGTAAATCATTATTTATTTGTTCGATTTGTGCACCTTCCAAATACTCCTTTTCCGTAACCCCAAGAAGCCTTCCTGAAACATCGAAAAAGCGCATTGTTACATTTCCACCTGTAGACATATTAAATCGAACAGTAGGAAAAGCATGGAATGGATTTGGTTCGACGATAAAATATGTGGTTTCAGCCTCTTGCAATGGAACATCAGCAAACTTCAGATTTAAGCGATATCGATCATCATTGATCGAGTAAATTTCAGGATCTAAATTTTGATGTGCCAATTCAAGTCCATCTGCCACAGCCCCGGCATAGTTTGAAACAAAAGTCAAACTGAACAGTACTTCATTTCTTTTTAGGTGAATGCCTTCAGCTTCGCTCCAACTTAGTTTAAATATCCCATCAGGGCTGACAGAAAAGTGATCAGGTGATATGGGGAGTTTTCCTTCTATTACATTAAGGAATTTTAAATCTTTTAGTTGAAGAGCCAATTGGATGCCGGCAAGATCTATTTCTTCACCTAATCTTACATCTATCGTAAAAGGAACATCTTCTTTTATTTCCACATTGGTTAACAACAACGACAATTCATCTTCATTCCTTCCGGCAATTTTCTTTTCCATAACAGGTAAGAGAACATCCCCATTCAAATCGCCAATTTTAATTCCGACAAAATTTAACTCTAAAGTATCAGTAGTGATATACTCTAAACTTGAGAGTTCCTGAAATGAAGAAATTTCAGATCCAGACATATCCTGCGACCATGGGCCAAATCTCCAACTCGTATTTCTTGGAAATTCGGTATTAATTCCGAGCAGCACTTTTCGTAAGTCCAGGAGGTCTGTTACACTTACATTCTCATTTCGATTTATATCTGCCGCGATATATTGATGCAGGGAAGTGAAAGGTGTTATACCTAATAAGTGTTTTTGTATTTGGACTAGGTCAAGTGTGCTTACACCATTCAGAATATCATCATTTTTGTATGCTTTCAAAAAACAACTTGTTCCTTTTTCAATAGGTTCAAACAGAAAATAGCCTTCATCTTCTGTTACTTTAGTTTTTGTTTCTGAAAAAGCTGAGTTGTTTGCCATATAAATAATCGTGTTTGGAATCGCCTGGTCTTCCTTTGTAAATACACTTCCATATATAGTAGCGTTTTCCATTAATGGTGAAACGCATCCGGCATAAATCTTTATTTCATCAAGATCCCAGGCAGAAACATCAGCTCCATTTCCAACAGGACAATAAGACAATAACTCTATTCTGAAAGTAGAATTTTCATCGACTTTAAATAGTTCATCATCCAGGAAATCATAAGACTGCAAGGTCCATGTCGGGCTTGTAGCTATATTTTCTTTCCGGTAAATCTCAATGCCGTTTTTTAATATCCTTATCCCATAGTACAAAGGATAGTTGTTTGGGCCACTTCCTCCATCAATCCAATTATATTCTGTTGGTCTTTTTTCATAAAACTCAAGCCCGGTAAACACCACGATAGAATCAGACTCAGGTTCTATAGTAAATTCAATAACCACAGAAGCATCATTGCCAGATGCATAAGTGCATGAATTCAATGTTGTAACACACATAGCCG
>Ga0190274_10001893_pt1 | contig 12291 bp, 11 predicted proteins | sample Popmic531T_FD_133002 | JGI IMG/M metagenome (GOLD analysis project Ga0190274, IMG submission 133002) | Populus adjacent soil microbial communities from riparian zone of Yellowstone River, Montana, USA - 531 T | ecosystem: Environmental > Terrestrial > Soil > Riparian zone | place: USA: Montana...
ACCTGGTCACGAAGTTGATGGAGCTCTTTTGGCTTCGGTGGATTCGAGAACAGGTATCTCTCGGTCAGTTCAATTGCTCCCAACTTAAGGGAAAAAAGAGATAGCGGGGTTCCATTACGAAATATCGAAATCTCAGTTGAGCCTCCGCCAATGTCGATATTGAGACTGGTCGCGCCATCAACCCCACATCCTCTTGATGCGGCCAAGCCAATCAGGCGCGCTTCTTCAATGCCCGACAAAACATCGACCCGAATTCCGGTTTGTTGTTCAATTTCTTTTACAAAACGGCTGGAGTTGCTGACTTCGCGGATGGAGGCGGTCGCCACGGCAACGATGGTCCCGGCGCCGCGGGCCTCTGCGATGTTCTTGAAGTTTTTCAAGCATGCTGTTGCTCGTTCAATCTCCGGCCGGCCCAGATACCCCTTCTTAAGCGTCTTGTGAGCGAGTTGTACGACTTCTTTCTCACGACAAAGAACCGCGAAGGAATCGCTCGCGGTGGCATCAACAACCGCAAGCTTGATTGAATTTGAGCCGATGTCGATGGCGGCGAGCTTCAACAGTCCACAGCTTTCTTTAGTTTGTTTTCACTCGAGCTCTGGTGGCCAGGCGAAGTACCCATCGCCCATCGGCCGATGCCTCGTGGATGATTTCTTCAGGCAATTTCCGTTGGTCCAGAAGCCTCGCCACGGAGCGCCGCAGATCCGCTGCCACACTCCGCACAGATCGCGACGCATTCAGGGAGTGGAATCCATATTCACCACACATCCGATCGAAAACCTTGAGCATTCGCGTTTGATACTCGACAAAGCTATCGTAAAAATCATCTCCCAACCGGATATCCATTCCAGACTCCCAATAATCGAAGCCACGACCTGACGAGAGTACCCGCTCAACCAGTTGTTGAGGAGAATTGATTCGTAAATAAAAAACTGCGTCAGGGACCAGCGCCATGCTGTAGATAGCCCGGATCCAGGCGGAATCAATCCCGCGAACTTCAGCCCGCGCGATTGCCGAATAGATGTAGCGATCGGTGAGTACCACAAACCCCGCACGCAATGCCGGCAGCATTTCATTTTCGAGCCGGTCCATAAAGTCCGTGCTGTAGAAGAGTTGCATGGTGAGCCGGCCCAAAGTGTGACCAGTCTTCGCCTCTTTTATCCCTCGCGCAGCCAGGACCGACCGCGTCATGCCGGTATCCAGGACTGCATGACCTCGTGATTCGAGCCAGGCGCGTAACAGGGCAATGTGCGTCGAGCGGCCAACGCCGTCAGCCCCCTCGATCACTATTAGCTTGCCCTGGTGCGCTTCTTTCTCGACCCCGGGAAGTGATGTGCCGTAGAAATCGTTTGAATTAATTAGACTTGCTCCGGTTTCTTTTTAGATGCTCGGTAATGAGAGCCCGCATTTCGCGTTGCTGCGCTTCAATCGAACGAGTTGCGTCTATCAACGTCAGACCAAACTCGTCCACCATTCGATCATACTCTTCGAGGATCCGGCCCTGGAAAGTTCTGAAGCTTTGCAGCGGATCGTCAGACCAACCCATGTCCAGTCCGGCCTCGTAGTATTTAAGACGCGGTCTACCCAGAATGATTCGATCGATGGCGACATCCAGGGGGGCCCTGAAGAAAAATGCCTGCGTCGGTTTTACGGCAAAAGAGTAGACTTTCCTTACCCAATCCCGGTTACAGCCACGAGCGACATCTCGCGCAAAGGCCGTATAAATGTAACGGTCGGCGAGCACTATCGCGCCTGCTTTGAGAGGGGGAATGATATTTCGCTCGATGCGATCAGCGAAGTCGGTAGCGTGAAGTAGAGAGAAGGTCGCCGGGGTGAACAAGTGCCGCTTCTTTGCTCTCCTGGTCGTGTCCTTAACGAGAGGCGATGAGTTCCACTCGGAAGAGAAAACCGGATAGCCTTCAGCTTTCAACCACTGGTAAAGTAAAGTTAACTGCGTGGATTTACCGCTGCCATCTGTACCCTCGACGACGAACAGTTTGCCGGGGAAACGGTGATTTCCATATGAGATCATCGCGAACCCACACCTTAACCTAAGCTTGTTAGAGCGATGTAAACGCGATCTGAACGACACTAACCAGATGAAGACATTATTCCTTTTACGACATGCAAAGTCGAGTTGGAAAGACAAGACCCTGACCGACTTTGAACGCCCTTTGAATTCTCGTGGCCGCAAAGCCGCCGAGACGATGAGCGTATTTTTCAAACAGGAGAAAGTTATCCCTGATTTGATCCTGTGTTCATGTGCCACGAGAGCCAGGCAGACGGCCGACATACTTGTGCGCGCAGCCAGACTTCAGACCGACCTTCGCTTCGATGAGCGTATTTATGAAGCCAGCGTCAGCCGGCTGCTGGAGGTGATTACCCAAATCGAGAAAACCGCGCGCTCGGTTCTCATAGTCGGCCATAACCCGGGACTTGAAGAACTTTTGTCGGCATTAACTACGCAGACCGAAACTATGCCAACCGCCGCTTTGGCAAAGATCTCATTCAAGATTTCTAACTGGAACAACGCCGTTAAGGGTGGAGCACTGGATTGGGTTGTAAGGCCTAAGGAATGGGAGAAGGTCTAAAGTAATGAGTAATGAGTGATGAGTGATGAGTGATGAGTGATGAGTAAGAGCTAGTGCTGAGTCCTAAGTACTGAGTACTCAGCACTCGTTTTTACTCATCACTCATCACTCATTACTCATCACTTTTTTCAAGACTCATCACTTTTTTCAAGACTCATCATAAGCGCGCTCGGCCGCGACACTGAAGAATTCGTCAGACTCAATTATGTAAGCGGTCAGGTTGTAGCCGTACACGCACCCAGTATCGAGACCAATCGCCTTAGGGCCACGTCGAGGTTCTGCGGCCGGCCAATGCCCGAAGAGCGCCGTCTTTTCACCATAATAAACCTGGTACCAGGGTGTGCCTTCGTCGCTTTCACGATCGGGTCCAAGAGTCCGCATGCGGGTCAAATCGCCGGTAGTCTGAGAATAAAGTGCAACATTCGGCCGTAATCCGGCATGAACCACCAGATGCTTATCCAGCTCGATCACAAAAGGCAGCTGGTTGAAAAACGGAACGTAGATGTCTTTCTCGCCTTTGAGCTCTTTGTGAGCCTCTTTGTCTGAACCCTTCAGCTCGACATCTTCACCATTCCAACGGCGGCGGAGCGCCAGATCATGGTTGCCAATCACCGCAGAAAACCGCTGGTCATTAATGAATAGATCCAGGACTTCTCGGCTCTTTGGTCCTTTTGCGATCAGATCGCCAACCGATATGACCCGGTCGCTCTTCTGGAGCTCGACCTTGTTCATCAATTTCATTAGTTCATCGTAGCAACCGTGAATGTCCCCTACGACGATTGTGCGCGATTCCATTCAACCCTCCGACCTGAACGTGACATGGAGATGTTATAGATCAAGAACTGGATAAACGCGAAACGCACCCCCTGAGTATCCGCAGATTACGCAGATTTTGTTTTAGACAGGTTAGACGCGCGCTTGGGTTAAAGTTCAAGACCCAGTGTCAGGACTTAGAAACGCAGGACTCAGCACCCGCACTCAGACCAGAGTTACCCCTCCAACTCTAAAGAGAATCTGCGTAATCTGCGGATAGCCAAACCGAGTTCCTAAATCGCAACAAACTTGCGGTCGAATGCAATGATTCATTTTCTTGGATCACATTTCCAAAAGTAGCAATCGACTCCGTGTTGACCGGATTGAAACTGCCCGCTAAATGACTAAATTTTCCGCACGAAATGACGGCATGAACCTTGCGAACGTTCGTTGCACCCCTGTAAGTGAATCCCGATAGTTCTCCGAGAGTCCCCCTCAAAACAAAATCGTTTGTTTGATTCGATAACGATAGTGGCGTTTTCGCGAAACGCTGCCAAAGCGTTTCCCTTTGCTGGAGGAGGTTATCAATGAAGAAAGTGAGTCTGATAGCGTTGTTGGTTGTTTGTTTGGGAACGTTCGCCCTGGGTTTTACTGATGGGCTCAGGAACATCAAAGAGTTCCTAATTGGGTATGAGGAAGTTCCTTCAATCTCGACTGCTGCTAATGGCGAGTTTAAGGCGCGTATTAGCCAGGATGAGACCGCAATCACCTACACGCTTAGCTATTCGGATTTGGAAGGCGCAGTCCAGCAGTCACATATCCACCTGGGACAGAAAGGCGCCAACGGAGGTATCTCGGTTTTTCTGTGCTCGAATCTTGGCAACGGTCCGGCTGGAACTCAAGCCTGTCCACCGGCGCCGGCTACTATTACCGGCACCATTACAGCCGCAGACGTCAGTCCGAATATCCCTTCCACTTTAGCAGCGAGGAACCAGGGATTGGACACGGGTGAATTCGCCGAGTTTCTCAGCGCCCTGCGTGCCGGCAGGACCTATGTCAACGTGCACAGCACCAAATTCCCAGGTGGCGAGGTCAGAAGTCAAATCAATGATGTCCACGGAGACGCTGAAAAACGCCACGATCGTTAAAGAGCCGGTATAGGACCTGTACTATTGGTCCTATATTATTCACCGCCGGGACCTCAATAGTTTGTCAGTATCTCATTCGGGGCAAAGCCCATCTGCCCGAGGCGGTCGCGCGTCTGCTCGATCATCGCCGGGGAGCCACAGATAAGTGCGACCGGCGACTTCAAATCCGGTAGCACATGATCGAGAAGAGATTGGACATATCCGGTTGGGCCGGACCAGTCGTGGCCGTCAGGGCGTGAAATTACCTGACGCAGTTCAACGCCCTGCTGCTCCCAACCATCTGTTTCGTCGCGGAAGCAAAAGTCGTCCGGCGTGCGCGCGCCATAGAGCACCACGCTCTGACCAAACTCACCCTTGCGGTTCAATACATGGCGCAACGCCGAACGCAATGGAGCCACTCCGGTTCCCATCGCAACAAAGACCAGGTCTTTACCTTTCTGTTCGTCCAGTAAGAAGCCATGGCCGGCAACTTCGCGAAGGCTAATTTCCTGACCGGGCTTCATATTGAAGATTACGTTGCTGGCGCCCATCTTTTGTTTTACGAGCACCTCGAGTTCCGGATCTTCTGGTGCACTCGCAAATGCGAAATACGCCGGCGCTTCGCCTTCCACCGACAACACCGCGACCTGCCCGGGGACAAACCGAACACCATGACGCTCAGTCTCACCTTGCGGCATCAGATCAAATGAACGTATGCCACGCGCCTGATCGCGGACTCTGGTTATGATTAGTGAACGCAAAGGTCTCCCACTATCCTCTCTCTGAACGATGAACACTTACCGTGGACTCAAGGATATGCGCTTGGCGCACGACGCAACAAATTAAAGGAAGCCCTGAATCAAGACAAGAATCAAATCCGTTCGTGTAAATCAAATCCGTTCGTTTAGAGGTGGGCACGGCCCACCGGTGCGACATGGGGATGCAGGTGCGGCGGTAGCCATCTCCGCTAATGACCAAGGCATGATCGTTTAGTTAATGATGTCATCGCAGCTTACGCCAGTGGGCGATGTCCACCTCTAAACGAACGATTGTCCGGAGTCACCGCTTTATTTGATTCCCACGAGAATGTGAAGCCACACAGCGACAAACTGAAGTGTCTCGGATAATGGCACGGTGTTACAATGCCGGCGCCCTAATTGCGCCCGGAGTATTTCAGCATGCTGAATCAATCGCGCCTCATGTGCATACTCGTTGTTAGCATGGCTGTGGCCGTCTTGCTCAGCTGCGCGTCCGTGGATCTGGCGCAATCGGGCCGAAAGGTTCGAACGTCAACACCTGCTCCGGTTTCAGTTCCCGAGGCAACACCGGCTCCCACTCCAGCCGCACCTTCGGTCAAGCCAAAACCCCGGCTCACTTTCCTGGTTGGCCTTGATCGATATGACAGCTTTGCAAATATACCTTTATACGCCTACGAGAGTGTGTTGCGAAATTTGACAGATCGCCTTGCCGACTCTCCCTCGGTGAGGGTGGACGCGGCGCGGACCGATATGGGCCGTAGTGACGCAATTCAGAAGGCCAAAGCTGAGACTGAGGCGTATGTCGTCTGGATTCAAGTGAGAGACGATTCGATGAACCGTGACTCGAGGAACAGTGGAAGCCTGGACAACCTGGTAATTGAATACACTGTTCTCGCTCCGACAACGGCGAAGCAAGCCACGTCAGGTCGGACGTACACACAGTCGCAGCGGAACAGGGGCATTCTTAACCCCAAAACTTCCGGCATCTACGGTGATCGTTATCTGAACCAGGCAGCCCAGGAAGCGGCTGACAGAATCCTCGCCCACTTTCAGATTCGGGTGCCGACGACCCGGATCCCGTAAATGGTAAATGGTGAATGGTAAATGGGGAACCGCGAATGCTTTTGGTTCTTCCATTGACCATTCACTATTCACCATTTACCTGGTCCAGCCCTTGGTTCTTCCATTTACCATTTACGATTTACCATTTACTCGTAGAGTGTATCGATCAGCTGCTGATATTTTTCATCAACCACTCGCCGCTTTACTTTCATAGTGGGAGTCAACTCACCGCCCGCAATAGTCAGTTCATCCGGAATCAAAGCGACCTTCTTGACGCGCTCGTAGTTTGCGAGGTCCGGGGTCAGGCCGGCGATCTGTCGCTCGAAGAGATTGACGATCCGCGGATTCCGGCAAAGCTCCACCCGACTATCCGCCTTAACTCCTTTGAGTTGTGCGTAGGCTTCGATGCTTTCCCAATCAGGCACGATTAGGGCGGCCGGAAATTTGCGGCCGTTGCCGATCAAAACAACCTGGTTGACAAAGCGCGAGCCCTTGATCATTTGCTCAATCGGCTGCGGGGCAATGTACTTTCCGCCCGACGTCTTAAAGAGTTCTTTCTTGCGATCGGTGATGTGTAGAAAGCCATCCGGGTCAATGGTCCCAATGTCACCGGTTTTGAACCAGCCATCCTCGGTCATCACGGCCGCGGTTTCAGTGGCCTTGTTGTAATAGCCCTGCATCACGTTTGGGCCGCGAGTCTCAATCTCACCATCCGCTGCAATTCTTATTTCAACATTTCTGATTGGCTTGCCGACAGTGCCAACGCGATTGTTTTCGACGACCCCGGCGGTGATTACCGGCGATGTTTCAGTCAGCCCGTAACCCTGCACAATCGGAAGACCCGCGCCGATGTAGAGGTAGCCCAGCTCTTCAGGCAAGGCAGCTCCACCGGAAATTAACAACCGGATGCTGCCACCAAGCGCCAGGCGCAGTTTCGAAAAGATCAACTTGTCTGCGACCCTGTGCTTGAGCGCCAGCAAAGCCGGAACTTTCTGATGCGCGACCGACAGTTTCGCGTATTCTTTTCCGACCGCCACGGCCCAATTAAGGATAGCCATGTTGAGCCTGCCCTTCTCGGCGGTCTTTTCTTTCACACGCTGAAAAATCTTCTCGAAGATCCGCGGCACTCCCACAAAGATCGTAGGTTTCACTTCGCGCAGATTCGGGCCAATCATCTCCAGCGATTCGCCAAAGTAAACAGCCATGCCGTGGTAGACATACATGTACATTGCCATTCGCTCGAGCACATGCGACAGCGGCAATACAGATAAAACACTGTCATCCTTTTCAAAAGAGAGATGACTCGAAGAGTCGATCAGATTGGAGACCAGATTTGAGTGACTGAGCATCACCCCCTTGGGCTCGCCGGTGGTGCCCGAAGTGTAAATGATCGTGGCCAGGTCATCGGATTTGATTTGATGCGCGAGGGTATCGATTAGGCCTGGCTGTTGTTCTTCATGGGCGCGGCCAAGCGCTTCGAGTTCGTCCAGTGAAATGGATCGTGGTATCTGGTTGGCAGGCTTTTCAATGAAGATCAGTTGCTCCACCGTTGAGCACTCTGCAAGTATCTCGCGCATTTGCAGAAACTTTTCTTCATTCTGTATTACTAAAAGGCGCGCGCCGGCATCTTTCAGGATGTACCGAACCTGGAACGGCATCAACGTTGGATAAATTGGAACGTCGATCGCCCCGGCAAACATGCAACCTGCATCAGTCAACGTCCATTCGGGCCGGCTCTCTGAAAGAATGGCCACGCGATCGCCGCGCCTGATGCCGAGCGAATAAAGACCTGCGGCTATATGCCTGATGCGACCCAGCATCTGGCCGGCCGATATTGAAACCCAGCGGCCTTCGGATTTGTAGTTGAGAGTGTCTGGTCTTTGGTGTACGCGGGCTACGTATTCGAAGACCTCTACCAGAGTTGCGGGCTCGTCTGGAGCCAGCGGGACGCGGCTGGGGGCTTCCTTGTGCGATTCGTTGGAGTCCATTCCGGCTTGAGAGGTTGAGTTCACTTCGCGGATACCCCATTGAGAAAAATGTCGAGCACCTGATCTGCCATGGGCGCCAACTTATAGCGACGCTTTGAAAGAATCCAATTCGTAGCCATCTCATCCAGAGCGCCGAAGAGTATTTTTGCTCCTACCTTGGCGTTGAGTTCGGTGCGAAAAACGCCGGCCCGTTGGCCCTCTTCGAGCGTGGAACGAATGAGGTCGAGGTACTCAGCAAAGCCAGCCGCCGAAAACTCTTCCATGAATTTGGTAGAGCCGCGCAGCTCAACCTGGAATACTACGGCCAAATCGCGATCAGCTCCCAGCCGCTCCAGGTGAAACAGGGCTATCGAGCGCAACTTCTCCCGGGGGTCCGAGATACCTTCGAGTTGGGTGCGGCCTTCAGCAATCGCTTCTGCCATGTTGCGATCGAAGATGGAGTGAAGAATCTCTTCTTTACTTTTGAAGTAAAGATAAACGGTGCCGTCTGCCACGCCGGCTTCGCGAGCGATGTCGGCAACTTTGGAGTTGAAATAGCCGTTGTGGGCGAAGACGCGAATAGCAGCGCGAAGAATAGCTTCGCGCTTGTCAGTGACAATAGGACGATCAGAATTCAGTGAACGAGCTGAGCGCATATTTTGACTTCCAAAACATCGGGCTCGAAATAAGCCGCTACTGAATGAGCCATCACTCAGTTGCGGCTTAGCCTACCCTTAAGCCGGCTTTCGCGCAACAAAATGTCCGACACACTTCAGTTTGTCGATGTCTTCCTGAGAAGCCGCTGTGGGGCGCAGGTGGCCGCTATCGAAGGAAGTCTTTCCTAAGAACCGCTATGCAGCGCAGTTGCAGCTATCGAACGAACGACAAACTGAAGTGTGTCGGACAATGAATGTCACTTTGGTAAGGAGTCGTCTGGCTCGCTGATCTTTGCCAACTCATCTCGCATCTGGTCCGCGTCCGTAGGCTTTAGCATAAACTGCTGGATGGGGAAGGGAATTTCGATTCCGCGTTCGCGGAATAATTTTTCAATGCGGTAATTGATGTCACTCTTGATTTGCGCATGCCGGTTGGGGCTCCGCGTCCAAACGAGCAGGCGAAAATCAAGGGAGTAGTCACCGAATCGAAGAAACTGAACCTTCGGTGAGGGATCGGTCAGAACGTTGTCCACGTTTTCTCCTGCAGCGAGCAGCGTTCCGGTTACCAGGTCCACATCTGATTTTGTAGCCACGCTAATCGGGATCGAAATCCGTGCTCGCGGATCGCCATAGGACCAGTTAATCACCCGCTGGCTCACCAGCCTGGAGTTGGGAACGATGATAGCGATGCGATCGTTAGTGTAGAGAAGGGTGGTTCGTAGTTTAATACTTTTTATATCGCCTTCGTCTTCGTCGATGGTGATACGGTCGCCAACGCGAACCGGTCGTTCGAACAGCAGAATAAACCCGGATGCAATATCAGCGGCAATGAATTGCAGCCCGAATCCGATACCAACTGAAAGCGCGGTGAAGACCACGGCTACCGAAGTCAGATCCAGTTCAAACGCCCCCTTCAGCACCGCCACTACCCCTACGACGATCAGCAGATATCTGAGAAGGCGGACAATCGTATAGCGCAAGCCAATATCTATGTGTGCGCGTTTTGAAATGCGGCGCTCAAGCAGCCCGCTAAGCTTTCCCGACAACACCAACGCCAGCACCAGCAAAGTGGTGCCGATAATCAGCCTGAAGGGCGAGATCACCATGGTGGGAGAAGTGACTAAACGGAATGTGAGTAAACGCCAGATCCGGTCGAGCAGGTCCCATCCGTTTTGCCAAAAAACTGAGTTGGCGAAGAATCCTGAGGCTTGGAATTGTTCCATCAATGCTAATGACTCCTAAAAACAAGCCTTAAAAGAGCTCAGTTAAAATTCCTATCGCACATCAAGGATGTCCGACACACTTCAGTTTGTCGTGATGGTGCGGGAGAAGCCTCTAACGGACGACGAACGACAAACTAAAAGTGTGTCGGACACTTGTGTCCCAAATTGATTGTACTCTTGGCCCGTCCGAAGTATAGTTTACGCGCTACAAAATCAGGCTGAATTCTCACGAGGCTGTTTCCTTGCATTCGGGCTAAATTCAGCCGTGAGCGCAGTTCTCAATCTACTAAGCAGTCTGGAAATCCTGATGATTAAGGCCTCTTTAATCGCCTCATTATTGTCACCGCCGTCCTCCACTGGAGGTGAATTGAGAGCACTGCCAGACTCCGTAGAATGGCTGGAAGTGCGTGCCGATCTGGTTGGCGACCTGGATCCCCAATGGTTGCGCAATCACTTCAAAGGCCGGCTGATTTATGCATTGCGAAGCCAGGCTGAAGGCGGCCAATACTCAGATTCAACCTCCGACCGTCTCCGGCGTTTAGAGGCGGCCGCAGATCAATACGATCGGATCGAACTTGAAGGCAGCAGGGATTTTTCGCCGGAGCTTTTAGCCAGGATTGCGCCGGAGAAACGCTGCATATCCTGGCATGGCTCAACCAGCCATCTGACAGACCTCATGGATAGATTCGAGCAACTGTCTTCAGTGCCTGCGGCCGTCTATAAATTAGTAACAACTGCTGCAAAGATGAGTGACGAGTTTATCCCGCTGTCGCTGCTGAAGACACTGGGCCGGACCGATACAATTGCGTACTCCAGCGGTCCACTTGGATTCTGGAGCCGTTTAGCGGCGTTGCACCTGGGAGCGCCGGGTATTTTCGGCATGGTCCCACAGGGTGACACAATTCCCACCGAACCCACCATTAACAAACTGATCGACGATTATGGTCTTCCTGAGCTTCATCCGGTGAATGAGATATTTGCGATCATAGGAAACCCGATCTTCCATTCGCTATCTCCGCGTTTGCATAATGCTGCCTACCGCGCAATGGGTTATCCGGCGCTGTTTCTGCCGCTTCAGGTTGAATCGTTTGATGAGTTTTGGCAAGACGTGGTGTGTTCGCGGGTGCTTGATTCTCTCGGCTTTCCCATCAATGGGATGACAGTGGCTTCACCGCACAAAGAAGCAGCGTTGTTGACTGCGAAGTTGATTAGCCCGATGTCCAGACAGGCCGAGTCGGCAAACATTCTGGTAAGACACAATGGCTGGTGGAAGGCGGACACCACAGATCCGGAAGTGATTTACATGGCCAGTCGCGAGCGCAGTGTTCAAGTCCGGCATAAACGTGCGGCCGTTATTGGTTGTGGTGGCGCCGGCCGGGCCATCGCCGCCGCGCTGGTCCAATCGGGCGCCGGCGTGACCTTGATCAATCGTGGCTCTGAACGCGGAATGCATGCCTCTGAACTTTTGGGGCTGCCTTATCTGCCACTGCCGGATTTTGACGCTGCAGGTTTCGACATTGTGGTGAACGCAACTCCGGTGGGTCGCGACAGCGATGAAGTTCCCTTCAATCTTGATACGTTGAATGATGCAGTTGTGGTCATTGATCTCGTTTATGGTGCGCGACCAACGCCGCTGGTTGGCAGCACACTGGCGCGTGACCAGATTGCGATTGACGGCTGCGACGTGCTGATTACCCAGGTACATCACCAGTTTCGACTAATGACGGGACAAGAGATGCCGGCGACTGTGGCAGGTGAAAAACTCGGCCGACCAGGTGCCGATGGAAAGCAAACTGTCAGTTTGGGACAGGTCGGGGCCTGAAGTTGCGTTCGAAAGGTCTGTAGGGGCGGCACTCTGTGGCCGCCCCATCGTGAAGCTTGTGTCATGTTCAGACGTTGAGGAACCGTGAGAAGTGGGGCGGCCACGGAGTAGCGCCCCTACAATTGGTCCAACAATGGTAGCTGCTTACTCAAAAAGAGACACCTACGCGCATCTCGATCTCGGGAGCGACCAGCAGGATCTGATTGACCGAGCGCGAAAGCTGGCCCAGGAAAACTTCGCGCCGCGGGCTGCCGAGCTTGATCTCGCTGCCGTGTTCCCCACTGAAGACTTTAAAGATCTTTTTCGGGCGGGACTGAATGCGCCAGCCGTTCCTA
>Ga0190274_10001894_pt1 | contig 12290 bp, 10 predicted proteins | sample Popmic531T_FD_133002 | JGI IMG/M metagenome (GOLD analysis project Ga0190274, IMG submission 133002) | Populus adjacent soil microbial communities from riparian zone of Yellowstone River, Montana, USA - 531 T | ecosystem: Environmental > Terrestrial > Soil > Riparian zone | place: USA: Montana...
AGACTCCATGCCTGCCAAATTGATCTTCGCCTTCGCGCTTTCGTTGAGTTTGTTCACTTGCGCTCTTGCTCAAGACAGATGGCCGCAGTTTCGCGGCTCTCAATCACTGGGAGTGGTGGAGGCTCCGAACCTGCCTGACACCTGGAGTAAGACGGAGAACGTCGCCTGGGTAAGAGATATCCCCGGCACCGGCTGGAGCTCGCCGATCGTTTGGGGCGACAACATTTTCGTCACTTCGGTTGTCAGTTCAGTCGAAGGCGAAAAGCCAAAGAAGGGACTCTATTTCGGCGGCGAAAGACCTCCAGCCAAAGACGAACATCGCTGGGTCGTTTACTGCGTTGACTTCAAGACGGGCAAGATACGTTGGGAGCGCGAAATCCATAAAGGCCTGCTCACTTCGGCGCAAACGAAACACTTGAAGAACTCCTATGCTTCGGAAACGCCGGTCACCGATGGCCAACGAGTTTATGCCTACTTCGGCAACCTCGGTTTGTTCTGTTTCGACATGAAAGGTAAGCCTTTGTGGTCGAAACGCTTCGGTGTTTTTAAGACCCGCTATGGTTGGGGAACCGCCGCCTCGCCCGTTTTGCACCGAGATCGCATCTACATCGTCAACGATAATGACGAACAATCGTTCATCGTTGCTTTGAACAAAAAGACCGGGGAACAGATTTGGCGAACAGAAAGAAAAGAAGGCACGAATTGGGCGACGCCTTACATTTGGGAAAATGAGGGGCGTACTGAGATTGTCACCTCAGGCACAAACCGCGTTCGCTCTTACGATTTAGACGGCAAGTTGTTGTGGGAGTTCTCGGGAATGTCTTCTATCGCCATTCCCACACCGTTTTCGAAATTCGGTTTGCTCTATATCGCGTCAGGGTACGTAGGCGATCAACTCCGCCCTGTCTATGCGATTCGCCCCGGAGCGACAGGCGACATATCGCTCAAGCAAGGTGAACAGAGCAGCCAGCAGATCGCCTGGCACCATCCTCAGGCGGGACCTTACAATACTTCGCCTCTAATTTACGGCGATATCTACTACACGCTCTACGACCGAGGGCTTTTGACCGCCCACGATGCAAAAACCGGCCGAGAGGTGTACGGCAAACAACGGATAGACCCGGCAACCACGGCATTTACCTCTTCGCCGTGGGCTTACAACGGAAAGATTTTTTGTTTGAGCGAGGACGGCGACACATTCGTGATTCAAGCCGGCAGTGATTTCAAAGTCACAGGCAAAAACTCTCTGGATGAACTGACCCTGGCGACGCCCGCAATTGTTGGGGGCAGTCTTCTCATTCGCACAGCCTCCAAGCTTTACCGGATTACTAAGGGGGTCAAAGGCAAAGAGGCAACGGGGAAGGCAGTGACAGGAAAGATATTAGCCGCGGATTCACGCGGATAAACGCGGATCCGGACTCGCATATCCTCTTTTGGTGTTTTCTGAATCCGCGTGCATCCGCGTTAGTCTGCGGCTGATAATTCTTATTAAGGTCAGTACGTCAGTACGTCAATACTCGCACAGAGCGCTGTGAACCACATAGGGCTTCACCTCCAACTTGCTCCCGTGACAATCGGTGCAGATTGGTCCCGCCGTCGCCGACGAATGTTTGGCCGATGAATTCGCATGCACCTCGTGGCAGGTGAGGCAGTTGGTAGTGGTTTGCCCGCGCATGACTACATCACGAACGTTGCGCAGGATGTGACGGTCGCCGGGATTCAGACTCACGTCGTCGGCCTTTCCAAAATCGACTTCATAATCCTGAAACAGATTGTCGCCCGCGATGAAGTTGTTTGCGTAAGGCAAACCGGTAGAACGTGATTTCCCCATGCGCAAATGACACTGCGCGCAAATGGAAGTGATCGCGCGCGCGTCACCCCGCCGCTTCTTTGATAACCACATCAATGAAGTATCTTTGGTGTGATCCAGAGTCACGTCGCCATGGCAGGCGTAGCAGTCCAGTCCAAAAGCGGCAAAGGTCTTCGCACTAGAGTCAACCGCCGTCGAATGACAGCCGGCACACCGGTTACCAAAACGGTCTTTATCCCATGACAGCTTATCCAGGTCGATCCACCGGGACTCCGCGCCCGGCACCGCTTGCGCGGTCAATAAAGCAAACTTCCCATAACCATCCTTCTTAAGGAAACGGACGCGATGCCGGCTACCAAGAAAGTATTCGATCTGAGTGGCCACACTCCGGAGGGCCGGTTGCTTCAGCACCATGGCCTGCAACTCAGGTGCGTCTTCACCTTGCCTGACGGTGACCCCGTGCGCGTTCTTCTGCCAGGTAGGCCCAATGTTATTACGATGGCAAAACAGACACTCATCGCCGTGAACAAATTCAGGAATCGGTTTGCCGACATGATTACCACCCCAGGCGGCTGGATCGATCGGATTCTGGGGAGGCGCGGATGGCGCCGCTGGTTGCTGAGCTGAAACAGCCATTAGTGAGAACTCGCCCGGGGAACACTGATTCAAGGCCTGCTTTGAGTTCTGACTGTTGAGGCCAAAAACGCTGAATGGGAGTAGAGCGGCGAAAACGGCGAGCGTTTTAATGGCGGTCAAGGAGCCGTGAATTCTCTGAGGGTCTCGCATTTTTCCAATCTCAATTCAAAGGAGCCTTGCACAAAAAAGTCGGAACCCCACCCACGGCAGTGGGTGGATTGTTCAGATCCCGCCTAGAAACTAAGCGCTGCCCGGAACTCCAAATCCCACCAACGGGAGTTGGTGGATTGTTCAAGTCCTGCCTTGTTGATAACGCACAACTCCAGAGACTCCAATTCTTGGGGTGCTCTTGCTGAATGTCCCAAACTTTTTGAGCCCTCCGTTGAGTCAGTAGGCTGGACTTGACCATCCACCAACTGCCGTTGGTGGGATTTCGATTCTCGATCTATCAACATTTGTAGGTCGAACTTGAATTATCCACCCACTGCCGTGGGTGGGATTTCCGACTTTTTGTGCAAAGCCGTTCAAAGGCGTTTGGCGCCAATCGTGAAAACGACCGTAATCAATTGGCCTTGCCGTTGAAACTGTGACCAGACACGGTACCGGCCTGGTCTCGGCAGGAACGCGTCAAAGGAAACATCAGGGCCACCTTTCATTCTGGTGCGGTCGAGATCGCCGGGGAGCATCTCGGTCGGGTGAGAGTGGATGTAGTCGCGGGCATCCTCGGAAAGTATCAATGTATGTCCCCAGGCGCCCAGATAGGGTTGCAAGTCCCTGACCGGCTCACCCGTCTGGTCATCGGTTAAGTGGTACTTCAAAGTCGCGGGCTTGCCACCAACAGGTTCAGCCGGATTGAGTGTTAGATCGAACCGGACTCCGGCAATTGTTTTGGAAAGGCTCTGGTCAGGCTCGAGTTCGGCCTGAGAAGCATACAGGTCTCCATGAAAGCCTGCCGTGATTAAACTGAGATGGGCCACCTGAGGCATCCCGCCGACGGGAAAGACGTCGCAATAGATCAGGTATGAGCCGGGTCTCGGCAACATCGTCTCAATAGCAAACCGGCCATCCCGTTGTTGCTCCGGGTGGATGTGCGCAAAATAATTCAGGTCCTCACTCACGACGAAGAGGTGAAAGGGCATGTCATGAACTATGTTGAAATCCTTCACCGGAGCTCCGGTCTTCGGGTGCGAAATGAAAAACGTTAAGCGGAACTTTTCACCGGGCTTGACGATTTTGGGAGTTGTCTGTAACCGCACTTCATATTCAGCTTCTTCAGGTCGTCGGGTCCGCTCCAGCGTCATCGCACACCTGGGGCACTTGCCAGGTTTGTCCGACATCACCTCCGGATGCATTGGGCAAACGTAGAACTCATCCTGCTGCTTGTTGCTGACCGGCGTTTGCTGTCCTGATTGCGGCGGCGCGCGCAATTTCTGGGGCAGCGCCGGAAGCGACGACAAAACCAGCAACGCAGGTAAAAGGACTAGTGCCAGGGTAGATCTACGCATGACTATCTAGATTCCTTGTCGGCTAAAAACTTGAGGTGAATGAGTCAAGTTTTTTAGGTGGACAGAAAAACAGAGAGTTAGCCGCGGATGGACGCGGACAAACGCAGATCAGAAATTTCCTGTGTTCTGTTTCCGATCCGTGTTAATCCGCGTGAGTCCGCGGCCAAATACAACCGCACGTCTCGTCGGTCTGAGGCAGAGCCTCGCTAGTCTCCTGACTCTAAGTTCGCGCAATAAATCCGTCTGAATATTGGAGGTTGTTGTCTTCGCCCCACTAGGGGCGAGATGTTTATAGGCCACGACGGTTAAAAAATTGATCCTCGCTCCGTTAGGGGCGAAACGTTTTTGTTTCTGAAAGCCACGAAACGACCGACGACGGCGGACGGACGACCGAGAAGGCTACTGTCGCTGGTTCGTCAGCCGTCGTCCGTCGTTGCACCCGCTACGACAAACTCTTTTCCATCGGTCGTCGGTCATCGGTCGATGGTCACTTAAGGAAAGCCACATTTCCTCCTCCGGAGCGAGGCAGTTCTTCTTGGATCACTTGTCTATAAACATTTCGCCGCTCTGCGGCGAGGCAGCACTTATTTTTAGGACTTTAGAGTCACGACACTAACGCGCAGTTTGCATCTTACCGCCCTTCCCCGACAGCATGAGCTTGACCAGCTCTTCGGTAACCTTCGGCTCAAGCCCTTCGGTATGTCCCTTCTCAATGCGGATGACGTCGGCAACAACCCGACCATCTTTGCAGTCAGGATAGACATAAACCTGCGCCTTGCCCGGCGCCGGCAACAGTCCCCAGCCCGGACGCAACAGATTCAGCCTGGTGCTGTCATAGACGTAACCAGCTTTGATATCCACGATCTCTTCCGGCGCGCGGCGCGGGCCACAACTGTATTTCTTTGCCCAGTCAGAGGTCTCGGGCACGCCCTTCTCATCCACTTCGCGTTGCCCGGTTTCGTAGATAAATGAGAAATCGTTGACCGGTGGTTCACGCAGGGCGGCCAGCGTGGCTGCCATCGCCGGATTGGCCGCCGGAGGAGCTGCGCCCGGCGAGAAAGTCGCACTGCGGCCGGGATTTCCTCCCAGACGACCACCCGAAAGGCTGAGCCAACCGTCGACTTTGTCCTTGAAGAAGTCGGTACGCACCAGGCGGTTGGAGGTCAGGCCACCCTGCGAGTGTCCCACCAACCAGAAGGCCTTGATGTTCTCTTTGCCAAGTTGCTCGATAACAAAGTTGACTATGTTCTGCAAATACTCGTCGTCCGCCTCCGACCATGCCCGCGTCGGGGCATTCGGGGTGGCGATGACCAGACGATACTTGTTGGTGAAGTCCATGATCGGAAAATAATTGCGCTGCCAGTTCCCATACGAGCCGCCGCCGTGCAGACTGAGGATGAAGGTAACTTTCTCTCCCTTCTTCAGGTCACAGGGATAATCGAGAAAGTATGTGCGACGGGTCTTCATCTCGACGACATTTCCCTGATTGACTACCGTGGCTCCTGAACACTCGCTGTCGGGACAATGTAAGTAAGGAGTCGGCGGGCAGGTCGTGCCGGCGAGCCGGAAGGTTTGTTCCTGGGCGCTGGTTGTCCCCGCGAATGCCACAACCGCAGCGGCCGCAGCGAATATCGCCAGCATTCTGATAAGTTGCCGTGAGTTGTTCATATGATTTCTCCCTCTTTGGCTTTGGCCAATCATCAGCTTTGCACAAAAAGTGGTTCAGCCAGTCCCCGATAGCGGACGAATGAGAATAGCCCAGCGATTCATCGCTGGGATAGGAAGTAATAGTACCTAGTCCGTGAAGCGGACGGCTGATGATGTGGAGATCCCTGACATTTTCAGCCGTCCGCTTCACGGACTACGATGACTTGAATCATTATCCCAGCAGTGAACTGCTGGGCTACTCTCATTCGTCCGCTATCGCGGACTGGCTGAACCACTTTTGTGCAAAGCCCCATTCATTTAATGAATGCTCCCTAATTGATCTTTCTCGTAACCTTAACAAATGACAACTCGCATAATCCCGAGGCAAACCGAATCGCTCGCGCCGGCTTGTTTGGATTGTTTGGATTATTGTCTGAGTTATCGAGATACGCCGTCACTTCGATAGCGGTGCCCGCCGGCAGGGGAACCGGTTTCTTAAAGTCATATTGCGGCTGCCAATCGTAGCGATAGTCCCGGGCCCAAACTAAAACCTCAACTGAGCCATCCGGCCGTCGAGCAGTTACCTCAACCGATTTAGCTAACGGGAAGAGCAAGGGACGGATCGTGATTGCCTCGGACGCCTCACGCATGCGATGTGAGAGCTTGACCCGATAAAGGTCGGGGCCTGCCGGAATATCCTGAGCCGGCGCGGCGAGAGTCAGAGTGTGTAACGGTCTCATTCCAAGTCCGTTCCTTCCAAGGCCGCTAGCGAGATACAACCCGAGAGAACCGTGAGAGAGCACTGCCTCGCTACCCTTTTGATAATGGATTCTTAACACGATGCGCGATCTGGCCGGCAGCAGGCGGGCCACATTTTTCGGCAGCGCCATAGGCGTCTGACCCGGCATCCAGGTGCCCAGCAGTCCGAGCACCTCATCCTTCGATCCGCTTTGTGCTCCACAACCCGATGAATCAACGTTTGGCGCGGGCGACTCGATTCCAAAGGACGCGCAATGTACGGCTCCACTGCCAGGGCGAAAGTCGATGGCAGTCAGCCAACGGTCACCTTTCAATTTGGTGGGCAAAACCACACAACGATATTCCGAAGCATCGCCAGACGAAATGTTTGCTTCTTTCTTAGTCTCCAAAATAAGATCGGGTCGACCAAGCGCCCAGTCATCGGGTCCGATTGCCGGCTTTGGCAGGTCATTGTCATCGCCTTTCGGTGCTCCGCCTTCCACCCACGAGACGATTTGGTCGATCTCGTGCTGCGTCATGCTGTAGTCATTACGAAAGTCGCCGAAACCCTTCACGGCCTGATATGGCGGCATGCGCTTCTCCAGAACTTCTTCTTTGAAGGCTTTTGCCCAGGGACGAGCCTCGGGATAGGTGGCCAGGGAAATGTTCGTGATGTTCCCGGAGTTATGGCAGGCGAGACAATGACGCTGAAAGATGCGCACAATCTCTCGATTGAACATGACTTTCGTCGTAACGGGTTCGTGGGAACTGGTGTCGCGCGGAACAATCAAAATGGCCAAAGACGAAAAGAGCAACAGCAGCAACACCGTAGTCTTCCGGCAATCGCACCCTGGGATTCTTTCGCGAAAGAGAAAGGACGATCTGCGCATCAGTCTCTTTAGTTTGTCGATCGGTTCGGTTACAGGCTTCTTCAATGAGCGAGAGGCTTCTTAAGTAAGATCGCGACAAACTAAAGGAAGCTCTGATTGAGTGTCTTCGACGCGTAGCGTCAGTATGAATTTAGCCCGGCCTTTTAACCGGGGTCCCCGCGCGGGCAGCCCGCGTGGGGTGGTGTGGCCGGGACCAACCCGTAGTGTGCCTCGTCGCATAGCGACGATTGAAGTGAGCGCCAGTTTCAGCCGTCGCTACGCGACGTGGGTATCTCATTGAGCTTCCCCGGCCTTCAAAGGCCGGGCTAAATTCATGCCAACGCTACGCGTCGAAAGCACTTGTTTCGCTACTGTCCTTTGGTCTCGGTTGCCTTCGCCGGCGACGGACTGTCATAGACGAAGCTCATCCAGCCAATCATCATCTCTTCCCAGGTTTGATCACCCCAGCGTACGGCCTTGGTAGGATCAGGGTTGTACTTGTTGTTGGTCGAATTGTCATAGTGCGCGACGCACTCGATTCTCGTCCCCTTGGGCACCGCAATTGGCTCCTTGGCGACATAGTAGGTTTGCCAGCTAAAGTCGTAACTCGGCACTGAAAGCAGGACCTTTGAGGTGCCATCCGGGAATACTGCCCGATACACAAAATCTTTCCCCCGCAAATGCATGTGCGGCATAAAACTGTAGAGGTGCGCAGCCTCGTTGAAAGTGTAAACAGATTTCACTTCATAGTTCGGATCGCCTGCGGGTATGACAAATCTGGCCTCAAGCACAGGCCGCGTTACAACTGAATGTTTGACTGGGGCTTTTGCATAGATCAGCCCCACCGTGGTGGTATCCTTTTGGGCCGTGCCGTTCGGGGTGTAATGTATCTGAAAAAGGAGATTCGAACCTGCCGGTACCTTTCTGGCGAAGCCCGGAGCATACATTGCCGGATCTTCGCCAGGCGCGAAACCAACCAAAAGCCGGGCGTCTGCCCGGGTCGTCCCCGGTTCCTGAATAAACACAATCACGTGATGGACCGCTGCACTAGCGGTGCTCCGAATCTCGGCAGCCGTGATCCAGCGATCTTCCTTGAAGCTCGTCGGGACGGATAAGTACTGATAGTCAACGACGCCATCAGCCGGCACCGACTGTTCAGGAGCTGCAAAGATCTGGTCCGGCTTTCCGATCCGCCAGCCAGGGGTAAACTCCGGCATCGGTGGGAGATCCTTGGGGTCACCTTCTCTGGCCCCACCGTCCACCCACGAAACGATTGTGTCAATCGCCTCCTGGCTGATCCGGCGGTCATTCAGCCATTCGCCATGTTTAGGATCGGCATGCCAGGGCGGCATCTGCCTGTTTGCCACCTTTTCCCGAATCGCCTTCGCCCATGGACGCGCTTCCTTATAACTCAGCAACGACATGGGTGCGATCTCGCCAGGGCGATGACAACCGGCGCAGCTCTTGTTGAAGATCGGCGCCACATCCTTCGAGAAGGTCACGTTAGTGTTAACTAACTTAATCGGGTTTTCCGCAGTAGTTGTGGTCGCCCCGATTAGGCAGGCGAAAACCAGAGTAACGGGTATGGCAAAAACAACAATGCTTCTCTTCATGACTCTTAGTCGCTCCTTAAGTTGTTTGTCACTATATTGCATTCACTCGCCGAAATGACTGAATCTCTTCGGGCGAGAAGTTCAGTTCCGACAAAACCTCAGCCGTATGTTCGCCCAGCGTTGGCGCGCTCCTACGCATTTGGGAAGGGGTTTCGCTCAGGTGTAAAGGCGTACCAGCAATCGGCACAGGTTTCACGCTCCCGGCAAAATCCATTCTGCCAATGGTCTTTCTCGCCCTCACTTGCGGGTCAGAGAGCACTTCATCGAGATCGTAAACAGGGCCACAGGGAATCCGGGCCTCTTCCATCGCAGCAATGGCCTGGGCGCGAGTGCGCTCGCCACACCAGCTATTCATGATCTCTGTGATCAACTCATGATTGTTCGCTCGCATCAGGTCATCCTGGCACTGTGGATCATTCACCAGATCATCGCGATTGACGACAGCCGCCCAACGTCGAAACATCGGCTCGCCAACTACTGAGACCAGAATCCAACCGTCGAGTGCACGATAGATGTCGCCTGGTCCGTTGTAATAGCTGGTATTCCCCTGCTGCTCTCTGGTAACGCCAGTCAATTCCTTCTCAGCCAGCAACGGCAGCATGAAGGTGATGCTGGTTGCGAGTAGTGAGACGTCAATCACCTGCCCTCGCCCGGTTTTCTGCCTTTCGTAGAGCGCCATCATGGCCCCGAACGCCGCATGAAGAGCGGTGCCGTAATCTACGTAAGGCACTACGGCGCGAACCGGGCACCCCGGGAATCCGGTCAGGCTGGTCGCACCACTCATCGCTTGCGCCACGCTGTCGAAACCCACGCGGTTGGCATATGGACCATCGGACCCAAATGTCGAAGCCATCACCAGAATGATGCCCGGCTTGATGCGACGCAGCGATTCATAGTCGAGTCCGAGTTTTTTCATTACCTCAATCGGCAAATTGACGATGGCGATGTCGGCGCTTTTGATTAAACGACGGACAATCTCTGCTCCTTCAGGATGCGCGAGATCGAGCGTGATGCCTCGCTTGTTGCGATTCAGATTAAGAAAGAGTCCGCCTTCCCCGCTCTCCGTTATCGGTCCCACATAACGATCCTCGCCACCTTCGCGACGTTCGACACGAATAACATCCGCGCCAAAGTCGGCCAGCAACATTGCGCAATACGGCGCCGCGATGAAGCGCCCGAAGTCGACTACTCGAATCCCGTTCAGCGGCAGATAAAAGGCTCCTCTCTCGTCCGAATCTCCAGTCTAAGACAGTCTCGCAACATTGCGAGGCAGATCAGGCACGGATAAAATCGGCGGTTGCGATTTTAGCGAAAAGCAGTGCCCAGGGGTTGCGTTTGACGACTTCAGTTTCGTTTTGCCATCACGAATGTCAGTCGCTTAATTCGCGAGACCCATATTTGACGCGCGCCCGTCTGACGTGTAAGCTACCGGACGGTCGGTAGGGTATCACGGTGATCGGGTGAGCGCAATATCTGACCCGAGATTTCAGGGACGAAAATAAGCATGAAAACTCAAAAGAAGTCGGTTCCCAATAACGAGCGCCTGGCTGAAGTCTACCGGACGGCAGCTCAGATCATTCTCCGCAAAGGCTACGATGCTACGTCGATTAATGACATCGCTAACGCGCTCGGGATGACCAAGGCAGGGCTCTATCACTACATAAACGGCAAGAAGGAATTGCTTTTTGACATCATGAATTTCGGCCTGGACGAACTCGATGCTGAGGTGGCGGTGCCCGCATCTGCGATCGCCGATCCCACTGCGCGGCTGCGCTTTATCATTGCCAGCCACGCGCAATTGGTCACCAGAGGGCAAGGCGCTATCACGATCCTGGTTGATGAGATTACGGCGCTTTCGCCTGCACAAAACCGAATTATTACCCGCCGCAAGCGCGAATATTTTGATAGCCTGCGAAATGTCTTGAACGAGCTTAAGTCGGCCGGAAAACTGCAGGACGTGGATACGACGGCCGCGACTTTCAGCCTGCTGGGAATGATCAGCTGGCTCTCGCGATGGTTCCGGCAGGATGGCTCGCTGACTCAGGAACAGGTTGCCGAGCAAATCGTCAAAATCGCTTTTAACGGTCTGATGCATCACGAATCACGAGCTGCAAAATCGGGTTTGAAGGTCGTGAAGAAGCAATAACATCCTTGGATAGGCTTCGCCCCATTTAGGGGCGAGATGTTTATAGACCACGACAGTCGAAAAAACGATCTTCGCTCCGTCAGGAGCGAAACGTCTGCTTTCCGAAAGCCACATTTCGCTCCTCCGGAGCGAGGAAGTACATTTCGGTCACTAGTCTATAAACATTTCGCCGCCCTGCGGCGAGGCAACATTTATCTTTAGAACTTAGAGTCAGCACATTAGTCAACCGCAACACCAGGACGACAAAGCTCGTACCTGTAGGCTCAGGATCCAAAAAACCGGCGCGATGAATATTCTTGTTTTTCTCAAACAGATTCTCGACCCGGAGATACCTGCGCGTGACTTTCGCATCGATCCAGTCAGGCGCGAGGCCGAACGCGGCACCGCGAACCTGGTGACCAATATCTTCTGCGAGAACGCGTTGGAGACGGCGCTGCAATTTCGGGAGCGCGGCAACGACGCGACAATTACCGTCCTCTGCTACGGGGCAGCAACCGCGGAAGACTCCCTGCGCAAGGCACTGGCGATGAAAGCCGACGCTGCCACACTTGTCTTAAACGACGGCAACCAGAATCCCGACCCTCTCACTGTCGCGCGCGTGCTCGCCGCAAGTGTTCGCAAGTTGGGAACATTTGATTTGATTATGGTGGGACGTGAAGCGGGCGATTGGGGCGCCGGACAAACCGGCGGCCTTCTCGCCGAAGAGTTAGGACTGCCATGCGTCTCGTTCGTCGACAAAATCGAATCATCGGGCGCCAAATTGAGACTAAAGCGCCAGACTGATACCGGCTGGGAAGTTCTCGAAGCTGAAACGCCGATCGTAGTCAGCGTCACCAATGACGAACACAACGTACCCCGCATCCCAAAAGTGCGGGACGTAATGATGTCGTACCGTCAGCCTCTGATTCAGTGGAAACTCGACGATCTAGATCTCGCGGCCGATGAAGCGCGGGCGGGCAACAGTTATTACCAGCTGGCCGAACTCTCCATTCCCGAAAAGGGGTCTCAGTGTGAGTTTGTGAAGGGCGATACGCTTGACGAACGAGTCGACACGCTGGCCAGGCGCATCGTCGAGGTGACGCGCACGGTCTGACTCAGTCCGCGTTAGCGGACGACTGATAGTAGCCCAGCAGTTCACTGCTGGGATCAGAGCCGGAAAGATCGGAGTCCGAGAAGCGGACGGCTGACGAGAAAAGCTTGATCACTACGTTTTTCAGCCGTCCGCTTCTCGGACTCCATTCAAAAGCACCGCCAATCCCAGCGATTAACCGGGGTCCCCGCGCGGGCAGCCCGCGTGGGGTGGCAGTCGCTGGGCTATTTTCAGTC
>Ga0190274_10001895_pt1 | contig 12289 bp, 12 predicted proteins | sample Popmic531T_FD_133002 | JGI IMG/M metagenome (GOLD analysis project Ga0190274, IMG submission 133002) | Populus adjacent soil microbial communities from riparian zone of Yellowstone River, Montana, USA - 531 T | ecosystem: Environmental > Terrestrial > Soil > Riparian zone | place: USA: Montana...
CACTCAATACTTTAAAAGAATAAATGTGTGTTAACCACAGATTACACAGATTGAGCCACAGATTTCACAGTTTAATTTTAACACAAAGGGCACTAAGGAGTCACAAAGGGCTACTCACCGTGATTAATACATTGTAAATTCTTTGTGAAACACTTCGTGAATCTTTGTGTTAAAGTCAAAAAAGAAAAGCTGCGTTATCTGTGACTCAATCTGTGTAATCTGTGGTTAAGCTGTCGCTTATTTATTTTTCTCTTTGATGGGACTGTTATCCTTCCATCTCCATAAATGCATGCATGCATATGTACGATAAGGGCTCCATTTTTGGGAGATGCGCAGCATATCTTCTTTAAACTTCTTTTTATCTTCCCGCCTAAGTCGATACAAAGCGATCATCGCGTTCTGAATACCGAGATCATCCACTGCAAAAACATCTTCTCTTCCTAATGCAAACATCAATAGCATTTCGACGGTCCACCTGCCCACGCCTTTTATGGGAATAAGATATTCGATGATCTCTTCATTCGTCATCTTTGCCAGCTTCTTTGGATCCATTCCAAATTCAATCTCAAACTTCGCTACATTTTGCACGTATCGCGCTTTTGCATTGGACAATCCGATGGAACGGAGCGTTTCGTGAGCCGTATCCACAATCTCTTGCGGAGATGGTTCTTTACCACCATATAAATTCAGGAAGCGCTTATAGATAACATCTGCGACTTTGGTAGAAAGTTGCTGGCTCATAATGGAAGCGCAAAGGTAGATATAGATGTTTTTTCTTTTTTTAATTGAATGATGCCCTTGTTCATCTATTAGCTTCTTTAATCTTTTGTCCTTGGAAAAATGTTCAATATAGTGCATCGTTTCAGTATCCTTTTATTTTAAAAAACGGTACAATCCTCCATCGCTACCGGCTGCCCATCCATGATTCGGATCGACAAAATGAATTTCGACTATATCGGATTTTCTAATTACTACTTGTTTTATGAGCGTGGTGCCGCCATTATTCGTCTGGTAAATATTTGGTCCTGAGAAAAGAAAACCATTGTTATTGTCAAAAAAATGAATGTCAGAATAAAAATCTCCACCTTTCACAATTTCCTCCCAACTATTGCCGCCATTTACAGTACGAACTATACTACTATTATAAGTGGAGGCCCATCCGTGATTGTTGTCAGTAAATTGCATGGCATAAATTGCATTGGGCGAAAGAGTGGCATTAACAGCAGGCCCAAATGAGTTTAGCGCGTCTTCTGTTTTTCTAACCTGGTATTTTAAAGCCACCCATCCCAAATTATTATTCAAAAAAAACAGGGCTGATAACTCGTTTGTCATAGAAGGAACCTTCGTCCAGTTAAATCCTCCATCAATTGTTTTAAACAAGCCAGCCGAGCTACACATATAACCTTCGGTCTTTGAAATAAATTGTACGTCATAAGCACTCCAGGATGCTCTTTGCCAGCTTAGTCCACCGTTCTCTGTCGTCAAAACATCTCCTCCTCCTATTACACATCCATGCAAAGCATCTGTAAAATATAAATTTGAGCCGCCCTGCCGGTTCCCAGGTGTATTTAATTGGGTCCAAGTGAGGCCCCCATCAATTGATTTAAACAATTTGTTCCCGACTAAATATCCGGTCATAGCATCCACAAAAAAAACATCATCGAAGAAAAGTGAATCTGGCATTGAAATTTTCTGCCAGCCAATACCAAGACTGTCATTCCCGCGGGGTGGGGGACCCGGATCTGGGGGCGGACCATCGTCTTTACCACAGGAATTTATAACAAGAGTTATAATCAAAGACAAATAAATGAGCCGGAATCTGATTTTCATATTTTAGTTTAGAAAGTAATAGTACAGATATATTCATGAAAAAGAAATACTCACTCCTCCATCCTTATCATCTTTCATAACGATCCCCAATTCCTGCAATTGATTGCGGATCTTATCGGAAGTTGCATAATCTTTCTTCGCTTTCGCATCTTTACGTATTTCAATAAGTAATTCCAACACGCCGTTTAGTTTTCCATCCTCATTCTCATTTTCTCCTTTTAATCCAAAAACAGATTCAAGATATGCCTTGAATTGCTTTTGTAATAATTGCAGAACGTCGCTTCCCAACGCTTCTGGCTTGATATGTCCATCTTTAATAGAATTGATGACCGGTACCAATTCAAACATACTCGCCAATACCTTAGCAGTATTGAGATCATCATTCATATATTCATCGAATTCCGCAACAAGCCGTTCGCATTTAGCGGCAAGTTCTTTATCAGCGGGAGCAGTATTCTGCTCACAACTAAACGCCTGCAACTTTTCATGTGCTTCCCATAAACGCTTCAATCCTTTCTCAGACGCTTGCAACGCTTCGTTACCGAAATCCAATGTACTTCTGTAATGGGTTTGCAGAATAAAAAAGCGAATAGTCATCGGTGAATACGCCTGTTGTAATAATGGGTGATCACCGGAAAACATTTGTGTTAGCATGATCTGGTTACCATAACTCTTTCCCATTTTTTTGCCATTAATGGTAATCATGTTATTATGCAACCAATAACGCACAGGAAGATGACCACCGTGGCAGATACTGCTTTGCGCGATTTCACTTTCATGATGCGGGAACATCAGGTCCATCCCGCCCCCATGAATATCGAATTGTTCACCAAGATATTTACTACTCATAGCCGAGCATTCAATATGCCAGCCTGGAAAACCTTCGCCCCATGGACTTACCCAGCGCATAATATGTTCCGGTGATGCGGATTTCCATAAAGCGAAATCCTGTTTGTTTCGTTTTTCATCTTGTCCATCCAGGTCTCGACTTGTTTCTAATAAATCATCCAGAATACGTCCGCTCAGTTTTCCATAGGGATATTTCTCCGCGTACTTTTTCACATCAAAATATACCGAGCCATTTATTTCATAGCCATATCCTGCTTCAATAATTTGTTTGATCATTTCAATCTGCTCCACAATATGTCCCGTAGCCGTAGGCTCAATTGTTGGATCCAGGTTATTGAATTGCCGCATGGCCCAATGGTATAGATTGGTATATTTCTGCACCAATTCCATTGGTTCTAATTTTTCCAATACCGCTTTTTTGGAGATCTTATCTTCCGCTTCCCTTCCCTCTTCTTCAAAATGACCGGCATCCGTAATATTCCGCACATAGCGAACTTTATAACCAAGATGCATCAGGTATCGAAAGACTACATCAAACGTTATAAAAGGCCGCGCATGACCCAGATGACTTTCGCCACTTACGGTAGGTCCACATACATACATACCAACATGGCCTTTAGTGATCGGCTCAAATACTTCCTTTTGTCTTGTATATGAATTATAAACTTTTAATCCGCTCATGATAATTTTTTTGGGCTTATAATCTCCTGCTTATTTACCAGCTTTTAAATAAGTGGCCAATAGTGCGAATATTCTGCTGTGATGATTTAATTAAACCGGTTTTGTATTGCGAATGCAAAAATAAATTTATCCCGCCAGAACGGGACAACAATAAGTGAGGTTGAAATAAGAGAGGAGCGTCATGGGACAAATATAGGGAAAAAGCTGCTCGCTGTATTGACTCCCCACTTCGCTAAAGCTACGTGGGGTAAGCCCGACTCCAGACTCCGAACTCCCGACTACTCGTCTAGCCTCAGGTCGGCGATAACAGGATAATGATCGGAATAAGGCAGAATCACCCGCTTAACCTGCCTCACTTTAAACTTCTTATTCGCCATTATATAATCGATTCGAAGCGTTGGCGATACATTGCTGTAAGTGCGACCGATCCCACTCCCCTTTCTAATAAAGGCATCCTGGCGATTACCCTTTATGGTGAAATAACTATAAGAATTAGGCACATCGTTAAAATCTCCACAAATAATTTCCGGGTAGGGACATTTATCCAATTGTGTTCTTACCTGTTCGGCCTGGCTACTCCTGAAATAGTAACCTGCTTTTAGTTTTCGCAAAATGGATTTGGAAGCTTCTACCATGCTATCATCCGCTTTCTTAATAATTTCCAGGTTGCGGTAATCATCTTTTTTAAAGAGGATGGATTGAAGGTGCGTTGTGTATACCCGAATGATTTTGTCATTTATGGCAAGATCTACGGCGATCAGACTTTCCGCAGCTCTTTCTTTACTGGGACCATTGTATTGAATCCTTATCGAATCCACAATCGGGTATTTTGAAAAAATGGCGGCTCCGGAGTGATAAAGTCCCCAACCAATCTCATAATCTTTCACCCAATAATGATAGGGATAACCCAGTTTTGTAATCTCATCGATATTACTATAACTAATTTTTTTTTCATTTTCGCCTTCCAGAAATTCCTGGAAACACAACACATCCGCCTGTTGTTCATTGATAAAATCCATCATTTCTTTGCGTCGCGGTTTCTGTGTTTTGTCTGGTTTTGTTTGCGCATCAAACCACATCACGTTCCAAGTAAGTATTCGAAGGCTTCCCGCGTCTTTTTCCTGATTGAAATCAGCGGAAAAATGGAATCCTATCAAGGCACGGATATTAGTGAAAGCAATTAATAGTAAGGCCAATGATAAATAAGCCCAACGCGATCGGAAGATCAACCATAAAATAAGAAATGCGATTACTAATACTAATAAAAATGGGAAAGCAAGTCCGAGTACCGCGATGAACCACCAGTATTGAGGATTCAGAAAAATATTGGTACAGGCAAGAAGGAAGAAGACAGCAACAATGATGTTAGATATTATGAAAATGCGTTTGGTGAATTTGCGAACAAATTTTGCCATGCTTAAAATTACAAATTCTCATCTTCCGCTGCCCGCTTAAGTATCTGCTTTTCTTCTTCTGAAAGTTGCTGATACCCTTTTTCGCCAATTTTATCCAATATGGCATCAATTCGCTTTTGGGTGAGATTGGGAATTTTTTTATAAGGTTGTGTACCGCTGGTATTGTAATAATATTCTTCCTTCGATTTCTTTTCAGTTTCTTTCCTCGCTGGTGTAAATAAATTATTGAACCAGTTAAAAAAGTTACTCATTCCAGCACTCCAATCCCTTCCTTTACGCATTTGCCACATAAACAACACGCCAAAGATGGCGCCGCCAATATGCGATATATGTCCACCGGTATTTATTTCTTTCGCGATCATGGCAAAATCAATGACGACAAAAATGATGGTGATAACCCAAAGCGGAATACCTCCGTTAATCATTGGGAAGAAGCGATAATTCGGAGCAAGAATTGTTGTAGCAATGGCAATTGCCATAACTCCGGCAGAAGCGCCTACCATTTCTGCATTGGCACCTTTTAATCCCGGAAAAATATTCATGCTCACCAGATACAAAAAGCCTCCGCAAAGGCCACCATATATAAATAGAGGGATAATAGTTTTATTACCTGTAAGGTCCTGTAGAATATAACCGAATACCCATAACCAGATCAGGTTGCCAATCAAATGAAAAACCTCATCGTGCATGAACATATACGTGAAAATGGTCCAGGGTCGTCCCCAAAAAGAATCCAAATTAGAAGGCATGCTAAACCAATGGAAGATGCCCGAGTAATAAGAAAGTTCTGCGGCGGCTTTATCGTTAGTGGTCAGTTTTAAAGAAAGATGAAGAAAGGTGAAGATGCAAAATACAATAACCAATATGGCCAGCAGCAGTACTAGTGTATTCCCTCTTTGTCCCAACCCAATCTTTTTTGCATAACGATTGTCCATGCTGCACAATAATTTACGTGAATTTACGAATACCTGAAAAAATAGAGAGAAATACCAGCAAATCCTACCAGTATATTAACATGATTTAAAAAATAAAGTTTGGACCTAGTAAAAATTGCGGCGATTCGTCTTATTCCAGAACCAAACCAGTATGAGCCCAACGAGGGCACCTCCCAAATGCGCCCAGTGGGCAACATTATCGCCGGCCGAGTTTCGAATTCCAAGCCATAGCTCCATAGCTCCGTAAAAGAGTACAAACCATTTTGCTTTTACGGGGAATAAGAAATATAAGTAAATAAGACTATTAGGGAACAAATAGCCAAAGGCGGCGAGGCAACCAAAAACAGCGCCCGACGCACCTACGGTAGCGCTATTTATATTGTATCTCCCATACATAATCTCCTCTCTTTTTGGAAATGGCATTCTGCTAAGCTCTTCAAAAGCGGGTCCTAATTCAATATATAGCGTAACAAGATGTAAGATGGCGGCCCCAAGCCCACATGCCATATAAAATATAAGGAATCGCTTGGCACCCCAAAGATTCTCAAGGATACTTCCAAACATCCATAAGGCAAACATGTTAAAGAAGATATGATCGATTCCACCATGCATGAATAAATGGGTAACCAGCTGGTGGGGCTTAAAATAAACAGATCTTACATCATGCAGGGCAAATAAATTATCAAAATTGAACGTTGCACTGTTCTCAAAAATTTTCTGCGCAAAAAACACCAACGCGTTTACAATAAGAAGATTCTTAATTACGGGGGGTATTAACTCAAATCTTCCCGGTCTGAATTCAGTCATGTAAAAAGGTTTGAAACTGCAATATCGGAAGCAAAGAGTTATCCTGCTTCCGGGTTAATTATTTTTTCAATTTTAGTTGGACCACATTTTCTATGTGATGCGTATGCGGAAACATATCTACCGGCCGGATCTTTGTTACCTCGTATTTCTGACCCAGCAAATTCAGATCTCTTGCCTGTGTAGCTGGGTTGCAACTGACATATACAATTACTTGCGCCTCCATTTCCAGTATTTTATACACTAGCTTTTCATGCATCCCCGCTCTCGGCGGATCGGTAATAATTACATCCGGCTTACCATGTTCCTCAAAAAATCCATCATTACATACCTCAATTACATCACCGGCAAAAAAAGAGGTATGAGAAAGGCCGTTCAACAAAGCATTTTCCCTGGCGTCGTTGATCGCTTCAGCAACTGTTTCTACCCCAATAATCTTTTTCGCGGACTTGCTTACGAATATCCCAATGCTGCCGGTGCCGCAGTATAGGTCATACACAGTCTCTTTACCAGTTAATTCAGCGAACTCGCGGGTGACCTGGTACAATCGTTCAGCCTGGGCGGTATTGGTTTGGAAAAATGATTTAGGTCCGATCTTGAATTTGAAATCTTCGAGCGTTTCTGTTACATAGCCATTGCCTTTATACGTTATTGGTTCCAGGTCGTAAAGGCTATCGTTCATCTTTGTGTTGATCGTAAAAACCAGGGTGGTGATCTGCGGGAATTGCTGAATCAAATGATCCAGCAACATAACCCGGTTGGCTTCTTCTTCCCGGCCAAGCACCAGGTTTACCATAATCTCACCACTTCGGCAAATGCGTAATTGAAGTGTCCGGAGAAAGCCGGTATGCTGACGGATATCATAAAATTCCCAGCTTCTTTCTAAAGCAAAGGCTTTGATCGCAAGTCGTATCGCATTGGTAGGTTCTGCCTGCAAATGACAGGCATTGATATCAACTACTTTATCAAAAAATCCTCGTGCATGAAAACCTGCTACGTTTGCTTCAGTGCTTATGGATGGATCACTGATTTCGGAAGTAGTTAAAAATCTTTTGTTCCCAAACGTATACTCAATCTTGTTTCTGTAATAACGTTGTTCCGGCGCGCCGAGAATAGGTAAGAGTTCGGGGAGTGGGATTTTACCGATGCGGCTTAAATTATCCTGCACCTGGCGGAATTTATAATGTAATTGCTTTTCGTAAGGAAGCATCTGCCATTGACATCCGCCACAAATAAGAAAATGTTCGCAGAATGGATCGACCCGATCTTTTGAGTATTTATGAAACTGTGTAGGCTTACCTTCGGCCCAATCTTTTTTACTGCGACCAAGCCTTACATCTACTACATCACCGGGAACGGTATCATCAATAAAAATTACTTTACCATCAACCCTTGCTAATGATCGGCCTTCCCCTGCGTGATCCTCCACCAGTATATTCTCCAATACAATGTTTTTCTTCTTTCTTTTCACTGCGCAAAGATAGCTGAGAATAGAGAATAGTAAATAGAGAATAGAAAGTAGGGAGTCTCCGCCATTTGTAATGAATTTTAGAACTGCAGCCCTATTTTCTATTTACTATTCTCTATTTTCATAATCTGTAATGGCAGTCCAACAAAAAAACTATAAAGGCATCTACTTCATGCTGCTTGCGGCTCTTGGCTTCTCCGTAATGGGAGGTTTTGCCAAAGAATTAAAAACATCCTTCAATGCCCCGCAATTGGTTTTTTACCGTAACCTGGTGGGAATTCTTTTTCTATCTGCATCTTTTTTTCGGTACCCGGTAAAACAAAGCGGTGGCCGCTTTGGGTTACTTGCATTTCGTGGAATCATGGGAACACTCGCGCTGTACACCCTTTTATACAATATCATCCATATTCCGTTGGGTGCGGCTATGACATATAATACGATCAATACTTTTTATATCGCTTTATTGTCGTGGTGGCTGCTGAAAGAAAAGTTGAATACCATTGCCTGGATTTGTATTATCGGTGGATTTACCGGCATCCTTTTAATTTATAAGCCATCCGCTGATTTTAGCTGGAAGTATCATGGAATTGGCTTATTGCATGGGCTGTTTTCCGCCTTTGCATACTTATCAATAGGAACCCTGAATAAATATTATGATGCCAGAATAATTGTATTGTCTTTCCTGACGGGTGGTTTGGTTTTACCATTATTAAGTATGTTATTGGGATATACGCTGCAAATTCCACATGATGATTTCTTTTTTCCTGTATTACGAATGCCGGTTGGTTCAGAATGGTTTTACCTGGCTGGCTTAGGTTTCTCGGCGCTATTAGGACAATATTTTGTTACAAAAGCGTATAGCAATGATAAGGCAGGCATTGTATCGGCGATTGGTTATAGCAATATCATTTTCGGACTTATCATTGGAGTTATGCTCGGTGATGCTTTTCCGGATATTATTACTATTCTGGGAGTGTTGATTGTAATTGGAAGTGGGGTGATGATATCTCTGACGAAGAAATGAAAACGTAAATATAAAATGTAGAATATAAAATGTAAAAGGGTCTTTATGGTGAGAGTGTTTAGTTTTTTAAATATTCAATTACCCCTAAATGAAAGCTAAAATGTAAAAGGGTTCTACGAATCGAGAACCCTTTTACATTTTAAATTTTACATTTTATATTCTACATTTCTACTCATTATTCTTCTTGTAATTCTTCTCCGCTTCTTTTGCTTTTTCAAAATCCAACACTACTCCATTGATACAATAACGTAAACCAGTTGGAGGAGGACCATCTTCAAACACATGCCCCAGATGCGCTTTACAACGACCGCATTGGGTTTCCGTTCTCGTCATGCCGTGCGTATTATCCGGAGTATAAATGATGCTGGTTTTACTGATAGGCTCATAAAAACTGGGCCATCCGCAACCACTATCGAATTTAGCATTGCTTTTAAACAGGGGATTGCCACAGGCCGCGCAATAATACGTTCCAACTTCTTCGAATTTTTCGAACTTGCTTGTCCAGGGGCGTTCAGTTCCTTTTTGACGCGCAATTAAATAAACATCTTCCGGGAGCGCCTTCTTCCATTGCTCTTCGCTCAGTGTTACTTTAGAAGTATCAGTTCGCGAATAAACCGGGTTATTATCTTTTTTTGTTTCCATACTTGTTTTTTTTGCCGTTGGAGTTGATTGGGAATAGCTGCATTGCTGAAGGGCCGAAGCCATTGCAATCACAAAACTCACTATCATTATTCTTTTCATATGCATATTCTTATAACAAATGTACGAAAGAGAGGTTCGAAAAGATTGTCTGCAGGCCGACAGACGAACAGGTGTTAACATTTGGTTTAGGTTTAGAGCGGGTTCTAAGAAGGTTGCCAACCTTTTTAAAGGGTTATTGAATTTAATCAGCGTCTTCGAAGGTTGGCAACCTTATCAAGGCAGTGTATTGAAGCTTAGCAGCTTCAAACCCCAAAAATTCTTCAGGGAATTTTAGATCGCATACTTTATATTTGTCCGTACACCAAGCCTGATTAGCCCATGTTCAATTTAATTTTATTTGGCCCACCGGGAAGCGGAAAAGGAACCCAATCGGAGAAGTTGATTTCCCGGTATGGACTCGAGCATTTAAGCACCGGGGATCTTCTCCGGAGCGAAATTGCTGCTCAATCACCTCTGGGCATGGCTGCTAAAAGCATTATGGACAAGGGCCAGCTGGTTCCCGATGAAGTGGTTATTGAAATGATCAATTCTGCATTGGAAAATAACCCCCAGGCCAGAGGGTTTTTATTTGATGGGTTTCCCCGAACCACGGCACAGGCTGAGGCACTGGATAAGTTACTGGCTCAAAAGGAAACTGAAATAGCCGTTGTACTGGCATTGCAGGTTAGTAAGGAAGAACTGGTTTCCCGTTTGTTGAACCGGGGAAAATCCTCCGGACGAAGCGACGACACCAATGAAGCAGTGATCCTTTCCCGGATTGAGGAATATGAAAAGAAAACAGCTATAGTGGCTGAATATTATGACAAATTCGGGAAGGTGGTTAGGGTAAAGGGCGAAGGCACAATTGATGAGATTTTCGACATTCTCAGCAGCGAGATTGATGCGAAATCAGAAGTTTAATTCAATGTTTTAAGATATAAAAACCCGGAGAGCTCTTTCTCCGGGTTTTTTATGAATGCGACCGTACCCATCATTGATAATATTGGAGTGACTATCTTTCATCCCGGTAATTCACAATGGGATTTTACATTCATGTTACGATCTAAGCTTATCAACGAATACTGGTTATTTATTGCTTGCCTGCTAGCCGGGTTGATCGTCATTTACTTCACCTTGCCAATGGCAGAAGGTTTTAAATTTTCAAATGGGAAAGAGTTGCTTTCCTTTTACATCCCGTTGCCGGTTAGTATGTGTTTTTTAATATATTCCGCATGGAAACAGCCATTGAGCCGAAAAACAATCTTGTATGCTTTACTTCTTTTTCTGTTATTGATAATTCCCTTTTATTCATTCCTATTAGAACCTTACGAGCATTATAGCAGAGATGATGGCTTCCGCTACCGCATAATGGCCAATAACATCGCGCAAAGCAAAACGCTTTGGGGAAGCGATGATCTCGTGTACAATACCAGCAGAAAAGTTTATTTGTTTCAACCCGGATACCGGTATTATCTCGCAATATGGATAGGAATCTTCGGCGAGGAAAAAAGGCTGTTCCAGTTTTTTAATATGCTTCTTTACTTTTCTTCCATTGCAATACTGCTTTCCTGTATTCAAACAAAATTGAAAAAAGGATTTATTGAAAAAGGCATTCTTTTGTTCTTCGTCTTATCCTCAGCTTTCGTGGTAAAGAATATAATGATGGGCTTAACAGAATGGTTGACGATTACCTTATTCATTTTATTCTGCTGTGCTTACCTGAAGAATAAAAGAATTCTTGCCGTGTGTTTACTTGCATTGGTTCCATTTGTCCGGCAGAATCTGTTAATTGCTTCCTTGTTGATATTTTTCTGGTTATTGACACAATGGCCAAACTGGTGGAAATATGCGATCTGTTACCTTTTGCTCTTACTGCTGCCGGTATATCATAATTTATATTACGCGGGGGAATGGAAGTTTTTGTCGACCTATTACAATAAAGATGGCTACCTGGTACTCGAATCAGGTGGTAGTTTATTCTTTCAATTCATAAAAACATTTTTTTACAAACTTCTTTCATATACAGGAATTGGCTGGGCAACGAAAAATTTCTGGGCAAATGCCGTTTCTGTTTTATGTATCCCCTTCGGTACCTATTTATATATCCGTTGTATTCAGCAATTGAACGGGAAGAGCCGGCAATTTTTCTTAGCAATAACCCTTTCAGCGATTTTGCCAACGCTGATTCTTGGAGGTAACGCTTATTATCCACGCTTTGAATGGACGAGCCTGATGATAGCGTTTCTTATTTATGGTTTATTAATTTCTAAAAAGTTGGAAGAATTTTCTGGCTTTGAAGACCTGCCTGGCGGCAGGCAAGGCAATGATGGGAAATTAATCCCTACTATTTCTTAATAAAAATTGAATCAGCCCTTTGCAAACTGCTTAATATAGCTTCCTTTACTTTTGCCACTTTTATTTTTTCCGATTCTAGGTATTCAATACGTTTTTCTTTATTCTCTTTAGCGGAATCAATTTTAAATTCCTCCATCCAGGTGTTCATTCCATATTCGGCATAGTTAAGGTCTTCCTGAAGATCAATCAGCATTTGCTGGTATCCCTCATCAATTTTAGCAGCTGGAAGTTTATTTATACTGTCGAG
>Ga0190274_10001896_pt1 | contig 12287 bp, 11 predicted proteins | sample Popmic531T_FD_133002 | JGI IMG/M metagenome (GOLD analysis project Ga0190274, IMG submission 133002) | Populus adjacent soil microbial communities from riparian zone of Yellowstone River, Montana, USA - 531 T | ecosystem: Environmental > Terrestrial > Soil > Riparian zone | place: USA: Montana...
GCCGCCCACTGGGCGTTCGAGAACAACCGGCCGGCCGGGCGCGGTTCAGAGACATTACCGGGAGCGAAGCGGTTATTTCTGCCGATGTCCACGAGCCGCGGCCTTGTTGGCATCATGGGTATCGACAGAGACAAGCAGGGAGCTTTGCTTACGCCGGACCAGCGGCGCCTGTTGGACGCCCTTATCGACCAAGGTGCTCTTGCGATCGAACGCGTGCATCTCGTCGAGGACATGGACAGCACCAAGCGTGCCATCGAGACTGACCGGCTGCGTTCGGCCTTGCTCACGTCCATCTCGCACGACCTCAAGACGCCGCTGGCCGCTATCCTAGGCTCCGCCGGTACAATCCGGGACCTCGGTGCCAGTCTCAGCGACGAGCAAAAGAGCGAATTGTTGACAACAATTGTGGACGAGTCGGAACGGCTCAACCGATTTATCGCCAACCTTCTCGACATGACGAAGCTGGAGTCCGGCGCGGTGGCCCTGACTATGTCGCCGCACGACCTTGGCGAGATTGTCGGCAGTGCGCTGCGCCGGGCTGGAAAAATCCTCTCCGGTCATCGCGTAGAACTCGACCTGTCTACCGATGTGCCTATGGTCGAGCTAGATGCGGTACTGTTCGAGCAGGTCCTGTTCAATGTGCTGGATAATGCGGCGAAATACGCACCGGAACGTTCAGCGATCAAGATCAAAAGCTGGCGCGACGAAGATCTCGTTCACATCGATGTCTGCGACGAGGGGAGTGGAATAGCGCCTGGCGATGTCGAGAAAATCTTTGACAAGTTCTATCGAGCGTCGAAAGGTGACCGTGTACGGGCCGGGACGGGGCTCGGCCTTGCGATCGCGCGCGGCTTCGTGGAAGCCATGAACGGTACGATCCGGGCCCGCAACCGCACCGACCGGGAAGGTGCCGTTTTTGCCATTACGCTACCGATTCCCGCCACCCGACAACATCTTGAAACGGCTGCATGAGCACCGTCCCTCTAAAAGTCCTGATCATCGATGACGAGCCGCCTATTCGGAAGCTCTTACGCATGGGCCTCAGCACGCAAGGCTATCAGACGATTGAAGCGAGCAACGGCAAGATTGCGCTGGAAATGCTGAGCCATGAACCCGGGCTTGTGATCCTCGATCTCGGCCTTCCGGACATCCAGGGCCACGAATTGCTCCGCTTGATCCGTGCCCGAAACGAAAGCGTGCCGATCGTGGTTTTATCAAGTCGCGGCGACGAGGCCGGAAAGGTCCAGGCCCTTGATCTTGGCGCCGACGATTTTGTAACCAAGCCGTTTGGGATGGATGAGCTGTTGGCGCGAATACGTGCAGCTTTGCGCCATCAGCTCCAGATTCACGGTGAGCGGCCGGTGTTTCGGGTTGGTGATCTTTCAGTCGATCTGGTGCGACGCATCGTAAAAGTGGGAGACAAAGACGTGAAGTTGTCGCCCAAGGAGTATGACCTGCTGCGTCTTTTAGTGCAGCATGCGGGCAAGGTCCTCACGCACAAATTTCTGTTGAACGAATTGTGGAATGACCTCACCGACGCGCAGTATCTCAGGGTCTATGTCCGGCAGCTTCGGCAGAAAATAGAGTCCGATTCCGAACGGCCTCAATATGTTCTCACCGAAACCGGCGTCGGCTATCGGCTACGAGTTCCAGACTGAACCAGGGTTAGCCTGCACGCCAATGCGGAAATGGGACTGGCCATAATGAACATTGCGGAGTTCTTGTCTCCGGATGAGACGATCGAGCGGCAGCCGTCCAACCAACAGCAATTGCTGTCCGAATTGGCGTCTCTGGCGGCGAAGAAGGTTGCTATGCCTGCCGACCAGATCACCGCCGCCTTTACAAAGCGCGAAGCCCTCGGTTCGACAGGTATGGGTAATGGCGTTGCAATTCCGCACGCCCGATTTTCCGACCTGCGCAAACCGTTCGGCATCTTCGCGAGGCTCAGGCGGCCGATCGATTTCAATGCAATTGATGGCGAACCAGTGGACCTGGTCTTCGCGTTGCTGCTCCCCGAAAAATCCGAGGGCGGTTCGCTTAATGCACTTGCAACAGTCGCGCGCAAATTGCGATCCACCGAAGCGTTAGCCAACTTACGAAAATCGAAAGATCGTCAAGAGCTATATCAATCAATTTTGGAATAGGGCTTCTCTCCGAATTACATCTGTCGGCACCGAGTCTCGCGAATGAACATCATCATTGGCTAACTGACGACGTCGGCGACCCAGCGCTGGCTCAGCGTCTTCACGCAGTCATTACTTTGATGCGCGTATCAAAGAAACTGGCGCAGTTCAAAGCGATGCTCGACGTCGTGATGGAGGTCCGTCGTTTTACCAACACCGACGAAAGCGAGTTTGTTGTTCGCTCCAGCGCTTGTTCTGACGCAGTGTTCCAGCGGCTTGGAATCGAGCGTCGGGTTGTGTGGCCACTCCAATAGCGGATGCCTCGGCTGATCAACGAACGCGCCCGCGTAGGCCAGGCGATTCCGATTTGCACACAGCACCGGGCATTTCGATTGCCGCTCGCCTTTCGGCCGGTTAGGCTTCGTCTGACCCGTAGTATGCCTCTGAACCTAAAGCTGGAACGCTCATAGACCTTGCAGTGCGGCCAAAGCGCGACCGCCAATAAGGACCGTACTCATGTCCCACACCGCGACGGCGCAACCGGTAACATCGGCGGCACTCCAACCGGAACTGAAACGTGTGATGGGGCCTTGGCTCCTTCTGCTGTTTATCGTGGGCGACATTCTCGGCACCGGTATTTACGCGCTGACTGGCCAGGTCGCCAATCAGGTTGGCGGCGCGGTGTGGGTACCGTTCCTGGTCGCCTTCGTGGTCGCGCTGATGACCGCCTTCTCCTATCTCGAACTGGTGACCAAATATCCGCGGGCGGCGGGCGCTGCGCTCTACACCCATCGCGCCTTCGGGGTCCATTTCCTCACCTTTATCGTGGCCTTCGCGGTGATGAGCTCAGGCATCACGTCTTCGGCCACCGCCTCGCGCGCCTTTGCTGCCAACTTCGCCAAAGTGCTCGATCTCGATATCGCGGGCGGGATGACAGTCACCATTATTGCGCTGGCCTTCATGGTGATGGTGGCGGCCGTCAATTTCCGCGGCGTCGGCGAGAGCGTGAAGCTGAATGTCGTGCTCACCTGTGTCGAGCTGTCGGGCCTCCTGATTGTGATCATGGTTGGGATGCTGGCGATTGGGGCAGGGAAGGGCGACGTCTCCCGTGCTTTCGATTTCTCCACGGTTGCCGGGACGAGCTTCTTCTGGCCCGTGATCGCGGCCACAACGCTCGCTTTCTTCGCGATGGTGGGATTTGAGGATTCCGTCAACATGGCGGAAGAGACCAAGGATCCGACCCGCATCTTTCCGAAAATCCTCCTGATAGGTCTTTTCATCACCGGGACGATCTATGTGCTGGTGTCGATTTCCGCGGTGACGCTGGTTCCGCCGAAAGAACTGGGCCAGGGCGAGACGCCGCTGTTGAAAGTCGTGCAGACCGGCGCGCCCAATTTCCCGATCGCTATTTTCGGCTTTATCACGATGTTCGCGGTCGCCAATTCCGCGCTGATCAACATGCTGATGGCGAGCCGGCTGGTCTATGGCATGAGCCGCGAGCACGTGCTGCCCGGCGTCTTCGGCAAGGTGCATCCGACGCGCCACACGCCCTACGTCGCGATCGTCTTCACCACTTTGCTCGCGATCGCGCTGATCACCATCGTCGGCGAAATTCCGGCGCTCGGCGGGACGACCGCGCTGTTGCTGTTATGCGTGTTCACGGTGGTGAATATCGCGGTGCTGGTGCTGCGTAAGGACAAGGTTGGGCACAGCCATTTCCGTACGCCGACGATCGTCGCCGTGCTTGGCGCGATCACCTGCGCATTTCTCGCCGGGCCCTGGACGGGCCGCGATCCGGCGCAATACCGCATCGCTGGCGTGCTGGTTGCGATTGGCATTGCGCTATGGGTGGTGACGGTGTTCGTCAATCGCGCGACCGGCGTGAAGCCTGCCGATCCCCTGATGGCCGATATCGGCGGCGACGGTCCGAAAAACTGAGCGCTTTCCAAAAAACGAAATGGCCGGGCAAGCCCGGCCATCCTGAAGTTCGTGTGTCTGAGTTCTCGGTTTAGCGGAACACGTAGACGATCTGCCGCGTCGCAGGGTCGACCAGTACCGGGGTGTCGTTCACATACACATACTGGTACCGATAATCCGGCACGTTGTTCAGAACGACGGTCTGCGGCACCTGGGCGCCCACGACCACGTCGCCCGCAAAAGCGAACGAGTTGCTCGCATTGTTGCTGACATACATGCCGACTGCGGGCGGCGGAGTTACCGGCTGGCCATAGACGATCGGCCGCGGCGCACCAATGGCGCCGGCACCCGTCCCGCCGGCGCCGACGGTGGTAATCGCGTCCGCGAGCGGGGCGACGTCGGCACCATAGGTCGGCGCGCGGTAACCGAACGCATCATAGGTGACAACCGGAACGCTCGCGATGTTGGCAGGCTCGCGAACCACGATCCGGCCACCGCCGGCCTGGAGCGACATATATTGCGAATAGGCCCAGCCCTGTTTGCCCCTGAAATTCACCTGACACCACAGGCTGCCATCGATGCAGCCGATGATGTTGGCCTTCTGGCGAGCCTTGATAAAGCCGATGACCGGCTGTTCGGGCCCCGGGCCCGAGCGGAGATTGAGATCAGTGGTAGCGGTGCCGATGGTCTGTGCCTGGGCAGCGCCGATCAAGGCAATGGAAGCCACGGCAACCGAGAAAATAATGCGTTTCATGACAGCCCCTCAAGTTATCAGTTATTCGAATTTCCGGCCTCACAACCTTCTTGCCGGAAAATGGTTCGACGGAACGGGTGCGATCGGTCATCAAAGGAGCGTGAGAAGCGCGTGGCTCGGGTGATCGGACGCGTGATTTCGGCCGCTCAAAATTGGCGGGAAAGCCCGCTTCTCAACGCTCGAATTCCTTTGATGCACCAATCGCCTACGGCCTGGACCTGGATCAGGACAGCCGCATCGGACTGATCGACCCAGGCTCAGGTTATCCTCGCTCGGCTGGTGACAGCCGGCGGCGGGATCGACCGTCGGAAGCAAGATTAGGATGATGTGCGCGCATGTGAAACCGAAAGCACATGACGTGGCTTTCGGCGCTTTAAGCAGGCCGTTATGACAATCCGAAAATGATAGTTGAATTGGCGCGCGAGCGGGTACGCGCCTGTCGCGTTTAGTTCATCAGCCGCAGGTAGTCGCGCTTGCCGATCTTCACGCCTTTGTGGCGCAGGATGTCGTAGGCAGTAGTGGTGTGGAAATAGAAATTCGGCAGCGCGAAAGTGAACAGGTAGGACGAACCGGTAAAGGTCGGATTGAAATCGCGCAGCTTCAGTTCAATGGTTTTGCTCTCGGTGCCGGTGAGCTGTGCTTCGGTGACGCTCTTGATATAGCCGATAGTCTTGTCGATGCGCGCGTAGAGTTCGGCAAAGGTCTTTTCATTGTCTTCCATTCGCGGAGCCGGCAGGCCCGACAGCCGTTCGATTGCGAGTTTCGAGGTATCACTCGCTCGCTGCACCTGGCCCGCCAGCGTTAGCATGTCGGGCGCAAGGCGCGCCTCCACGAGCGTCGCCGGATCGGCGCCGGTATCGCGCGCATGCGCTTCACCTTGCTGCAGCAGATGAGACAGAACCGAAAGTCCGTGTGCGAACACGGGTACTGAGGCCTGATACATGGAAATTGGCATAATGCGCTTTCTCTGAGTGTCCGCGGGAACAGGCGATATGTTGCCACGCGATTGCGCGTGCAAGGGCGCTACATGCCTTCCAGCAATGCGCGCAGCTTTCGCGGTGCTTCGATCAATTCGCCGGGGCCGCCGAAATCCTTGATGGCGCCGCGATCGAGGAGATAGAGCTTGCTGTGGGAATCGCTCATGGGTCCGATCAGTCGTGCAACGCTAGGGTCGGGCACGTAGGTCCACAATTCATTGGCGGCACAAACGACATCGCCCAAAACAGGGTTGTCGATCGGTTTTTTTCGTACGAATTCGATGGCGCGCGAATTGAGACCCCTGATTTCGCGGCCATAGTGGTTAGCGTTATGCTTCATCTTGCGGAATTCCGGCTTCGCCTGCGCAAATCGTGCGCCGGCGAATCGTTCGACCTCGACGATCTCCGAGCGGTCGAGATCTATGCCGATCCAGCGCGCATGGCCGTCATTGATGAAAAGGCCGATGCTCTCGCTGAAAAGGCCGCGCGAAATTGCGGATATTTCCTTCGGCGCGTTGACAGGTCCGCATTCTTTGCCGGAGCAGGTTTGAGTTTTGGCCTCGCCGAACGAGGCCAGCGGGCAGGCAGCGAGCGAAGTCTGCGGCGTCGCCGCAAGAACGGCGGCCGCAGCCGCCAAAACCGAAATTCTCATGTCACCCCTCGAGCGGACATTTCTAGCGTCTTTTCATCCACTCCGGAAGCCGCGCCGCCGCGACGGACAATCGCAATCGCGTTATCGATTTCGGCAATTGCGGCGCTTGATGCAACCGACTAGTCTCCGGCCGCTTTGTCGTCCCCTCACTGGAGCTTTGTCATGCTGCGCGTCGCGATCGCCACTCTCGCCCTGATGCTGTCGGCCTGTTTCGCCTCGGCGCAGATTCCCGCCGATAGCCGCATGAAGCGGATCGCCGACAGCAAGACCATCAAGCTTGGCTACCGCGCCGGCGCGGCGCCGTTCTCCTTCCTCGGCGACAAGAAGGAGCCGGTCGGCTATACCATCGACTTGTGCACATTGGTGGTAGACGCGATTGGAAAGTCGATCGGCAGCCCGCTGAAGATCGAGTGGGTGGAAGTGACGACGCAAAATCGTTTTGACATGGTGGCGCAGGGCAAGGCCGACATGGAATGCGGCTCTTCCACTATCACGCTCTCGCGAATGAAGGATGTCGATTTCTCCTCCATCACTTTCACCGAGAGCACCGGCATCGTGGTCAAGGCCGCGTCCGGATTTCAGAAGGCGACCGACCTCGATGGCAAGAAGATCGCGGTCGCGATGAACACCACGAATGAGGCTGCTCTTGCGAACCTGATCAAGCGGGGCACCATGAAGGCCGTGCTGGTGCCTGTGAAGGATCGCGATGCCGGCGTGGCTGCGCTTGAGAAAGGCGAAGTCGATGCCTATGCCAGCGACAAGCTGCTGCTTGTAGGCGCGCGCTTTGCCGATGCCAGCGCCATTCGTATGCTGCCGGACGACCTTTCGCTTGAGCCATACGGTATCGTGTTGCCGCGGGGCGACTGGGCGTTGCGGCTTGCGGTCAATAGCGGGCTTGCCGACATCTTCCGCTCGACCCAGATCGTCAATGTGTTCGGCAAGTGGTTCAACCAGATCGGCCTGAAGCCCGGCCCGCTGCTGCTGAGCGCCTTCACCCTGGGTGCATTGCCGCAATAATCTTTGCATAAAGGGTGAGGCGGACCGGTAAGAAATAGCGGAATTGTGAAACCAGCCATTTATAAAATTTAGGACTTGTTCTCGCGGAAAATGCGGAAAGTGGTAGATTTCGGGGGAGGGGACAGAGTCCCGACCGAGCGCTGGTCGGCCTTGGAAACTTGTCCAACCGCAGGAGACAATGTCATGCGCAAGATGCTTTTGATGCTGGTCGCCGCCGTCAGCTTGACGGTTGCGACTGTTGCTGCGCCTTCGAATGCACAAGCCTATTGCCGCGGCTGCTGGATCGGTGCCGGCGTCGCCGGTGCCGTGATCGCAGGCGCTGCCATCGCGAACTCAGCGCCGTATTACGGGTATGGCTATGGTTACCGACCGGCCTATCCGTATTATGGGCCGCGTTATTACGGCTACGCGCCCGCCTATTACGCGCCGCGCTATTACGGCTATTACGCGCCGCCCCGCTATTACTGGTAAGGCGATTCGAATTCCAACTCAGGGCGCGCTGCTTGCGGCGCGCCCTGAGCTTTTGTGCATCAGCTGTTGCGTCAATGTCAGCACCTCTCCGACGATTCCCCGTCGGAACAGGAGGATGCAGACGACAAAGATGATCCCGACCACCACCGGGACGGGGACATTCGCGGTCGCAAGATAATCGTGTAGCGCAATCACAAGAATTGCGCCGACTACGGGTCCGAACAGCGTACCCATGCCCCCGAGCAGCGTCATCAGTATCACTTCTCCCGACATCTGCCATTGCACGTCGGTGAGTGTCGCAAGCTGCAGCGCGATCGCTTTGGTGCCGCCGGCGAGCGCCGATAAGGCTGCCGAGAGCACGAAGGCGACCAGTTTGTATTGATCGATGCGATAGCCGAGCGAGACTGCGCGCGCCGGATTTTCGCGGATCGCCTGCAGCACTGCGCCGAACGGCGAATTCGAGATCCGATAGATAATCAGATAGCCGATCACGAATATGGCAGTGACGAAATAATACATCGCCATGTTGCTTTCGAGATCGATCAGTCCGAACAGCTTGCCGCGCGGCACCGACTGGATGCCGTCCTCGCCGCCGGTGAAGGGAAACTGGATCGCGAGAAAGAACACGACCTGCGAGAGTGCGAGCGTGATCATGGCAAAATAGATGCCCTGTCGGCGGATTGCGACGATGCCAAACAGATAGCCGAGCAGCGCACCGGCCGCGACCGAAGTCAGGATCGCAAGCTCGGGCGTCAGCCCCCAGACCTTCGCGGTATGCGCCGCGACATAGGCTGCGGTCCCGAAGAAAGCGGCATGTCCGAAGGAGAGCAGCCCGCCATAGCCGATCAGCAGGTTGAACGCGCAGGCAAACAGCGCGAAGCACCATAGCTTCATCAACATGACGGGATAGAACCAGAGCGGCGCGACTAGCAGCGCCGCAAGACCCAGGATCGGCAGAAGTTGCGACATCCAGGCTGGCATTGCGACGCCGCTGCCGAAAGCTAGCGCGTGGCCCGCAGGCCCGGTTTCGCGTCCGAACAATCCCGCCGGCCGAACCAGCAGTACCAGGATCATCACCACGAAAACGACGAGGTTGGAAACCGGCGGGTAAAAAAACTTGGCGAGGCCCTCCAACAGGCCAAGCGACAGGCCGACAAAGGCGGAGCCCGCTATCGAGCCCATGCCGCCGATCACCACCACAGCGAACACCACGATGATCAGGTTGCCGCCCATATGCGGACTGATCTGATAGATCGGCGCCGCCATCACGCCGGCGAGTCCCGCGAGCGCGGAACCCGCGACGAAGGTTGCGGTTAGAAGAAGCGGCACGTTGACGCCAAAGGCACGCACCATGGAGGGGTTTTCGGTGGTTGCGCGCAGGTAGGCGCCGAGCTTGGTACGCTCGATGAAGAACCAGGTCGCAAAGCAAAGCGCGATCGAGACCACGACGATCCAGGCGCGATAGATCGGCAGGTACATAAATCCGAGATCCAGCGTGCCGGTAAGCGCCGGCGGAATCGAATAGCGACGGCCCTGGCCGCCGAACCAGTGATTAAACAATCCGTCGATCACCTGCATCACGCCGAACGTGAGCAGCAGGCCGTAAAGGTGGTCGAGCTTGTAGACCCATTGCAGCAGGTCGCGCTCAATTGCGAGTGCGAGCAGTGCGACTGCGGCCGGCCCGATCACCAGCGCCCACCAATAATCGATGCCGAGCGTTTGCAGGAGAAGCCACGCGACGAAGGCGCCCATCATATAGAAAGAGCCCTGCGCGACGTTGATCACGTTCAGCATGCCGAACACGACCGCGACGCCCATGCTGAGGAGCGCGTAGAACGATCCGTTGATCAGGCCGAGCGTGAGCTGGCCAAACAGAACTTGAGACGACATGGTGTCGCTTGCTGCGTCTGAGGTGCGGCAACGATATCAGACCGGCTGGCGGCCGGCCCGATCATCGTCGCGGATTGGACGAAAAAATCCCCCGGCCGAAGCCGGGGCAAGTCTTGGGAGGAGCCTTACTTCTTCAGGTAAGTGCATTCTTCCGGCGCCATCGGCCGGAAGGCGGCGTCACCCGGAATGGTCTTCACGAGCTTGAGATAGTCCCACGCACCTTTCGATTCAGCGGGCGTCTTGACCTGCACGAGATACATGTCGTGCACCATGCGGCCGTCCTCACGCAGTTTGCCGCCCTTGGCAAAGCCGTCATTGACCGGCATATCGCGCATCTTGGCGATAACCTTCTTGGAATCGTCAGTGCCGGCGGCCTCGATCGCCTTGAGATAATGACGCACCGCCGAATACACGCCGGCCGGAATGAAGCCCGGCGAACGACCCATCTTGTCGCGATAGCGCTTGGCGAAGGCGCGGGTGTCGTCGTCGAGATCGGCATAGAAGCCGACTACATACATCGAGCCTTGCGCCGCGGGCAGGCCAAGTCCGTGGATGTTGTCCACGTCGAGGCTCATGGTCGCCATCTTGATGTTCTTCTTGCCGATGCCGAATTCGTTGGCCTGCTTGATTGCGTTGTTGAGGTCGTCGCCGGCATTGGCAAAGGCAATCACGTCCGGATTCGCAGCGGCCGCCTGCAGGAGATAGGAGGAGAAATCGGCAGTGTTGAAGGGATGCTTCACAGAACCCACGACTTCGCCGCCGGCCTTGGTGATGAAGTTGGTGATGCCTCTTTCAAGCGCATTGCCGAATGCGTAATCCGCCGTGATGAAATACCACTTCTTGCCGAGCTGCGGCAGCGCTTCGGCGATGCCTTTGCCAAGCGACCAGGTGTCATAGGTCCAGTGCGCGCCGGTCGGTGAGCAGGCCTTGCCGGTAAGATCGAAGGTGCCGCCGCCGGAAATCAGCGTGATCTTTTCTTTGCGCTTGGCGATGTCTTGCACACCGAGCGCAACCGCCGAGTTGACGAGATCGGTGACCGCGTCGACCTGTTCGACATCGAACCATTTGTTCGCGATCGAGACGCCGATATCTGCCTTGTTCTGATGATCTCCGATCACCAGTTCGATCGGCTTGCCGTTGACCTTGCCGCCGAATTCCTCGATCGCGAGCCGTGCCGCCTCGACTGAGCCCTTGCCGGAATTCTCCGAATAGATGCCCGACATGTCGGTAAGCACGCCGATCTTGATCTTGTCATCGGAATATTGCGCCTGCGCCGCGCCGATGCCGAACAGCATGGCGGCCGACAGGACGTGGATGGTACGAAGCTGCATTTCAGTCTCCCTCATATGACTTTGTTATCGTTGTGAACGGCGCCCACAAAGCGGCCGTTTGTCCGGAAGATAGTTATAGAATATATCGATCTGGCCGCCAAGGCTCACAACGAAGCGGAAAGGGGAAATTATGCCGCGCCGGAATGCCCCGGGAATTGCGCAATCCGCGAGAAAACCGGCTGGGCCGCGGCCCGTGACCGCGATGCGCGGGGAGGCCGAGCCGCTCGATCTGTCGGGTGTCACGCGCTGGGTCGGCCCCATGTTGCGGATCGTGCAGGTTCGCACCTTCCAGAATTATTACGCTTCCGACGTCGGCACTTCGCCCGGCGTGCTGTCGTCGTTGACCCTGATCCGCGACAATCCTGGCATCCGGCACGGCGTTCTGGCGGATGCGATGGTGGTACAACGCCCGAACATGACGAAGCTGGTGGGCTATCTCGCGCGCAACGGGCTGATCTTGCGGCGCGCTTCTTCCGAAGACGGACGCAGCATTGCGCTTTATATCACCGCCAAGGGCTTGCGGCTGCTGGAACGCACCGATGGGCCGAATGAATGCCATGAGGCTCGCATAACCGCAGCGTTAACTGGGTCGGAGCGCGCAGAACTTTTGCGACTCCTGGGCAAGCTCGCATCCGACCTGATCGACCAGCCGAGTTGGACGAAGAAAGGCTGATTTCTTCGATCGTCCCGCGCGAGCCGTTGCCGCTAGGCGAATTTCAACGCTTTCGTCGCCAGCGCAGCGCCTTCCGACAGCGACCGCAGCTTTGCCCAGCTGATCTGCGGGTGTGTGCGCTCGCCGAAGCCGCAATCGGTGCCGGCGACCACGTTTTCCTTACCGACGAGGTTCGCGTAGCGCTGGATACGCTGGCTGACCAGCTCGGGATGTTCGACGGTGTCGGTTGCATGCGCCACCACACCCGGCATCAGAATTTTCCCCTCCGGGAGTTTCACGTTCTCCCACACTCGATATTCATGCTCGTGCCGCGCATTGGCGCCCTCGATCAGATAGGCTTGAGCCTTCACCCGTAAAAGCACGTCGACGATGTCGCGCAGCGGCAAATCATAGGCGTGCGGGCCATGCCAGCTTCCCCAGCACAAGTGATAGCGGATCCGATCCTCCGGAATATTGCGGAGCGCGTGATTGAGCGCTTCGAC
>Ga0190274_10001897_pt1 | contig 12282 bp, 11 predicted proteins | sample Popmic531T_FD_133002 | JGI IMG/M metagenome (GOLD analysis project Ga0190274, IMG submission 133002) | Populus adjacent soil microbial communities from riparian zone of Yellowstone River, Montana, USA - 531 T | ecosystem: Environmental > Terrestrial > Soil > Riparian zone | place: USA: Montana...
CCGCCCGGCGCTGGTCTGCGGCACCGGCTACACCGGCGAGGACGGGGTCGAGCTGCTGATCGACCCCGAGGTGGCGCCGCCGATCTGGGCCGAGCTGCTCGACGCCGGCGTCGTCCCCTGCGGCCTCGGCGCCCGCGACACGCTGCGACTCGAGGTCTGCTTCCACCTCCACGGCCAAGACCTGACCTCGGAGCGCACCCCGATCGAGGCCGGCCTCGGCTGGTGCTGCAAGGAGGCGACCGGCTTCGTCGGCGCCGAGGCGGTCGGGAGGGCGCGCCACGAGGGCACGGCCGAGAAGCTGGTGCCGTTCGAGATCGAGGGCGCCGGCATCCCGCGCCAGGGCAACCCGGTGCTCGCCGACGGCGAGCCGGCCGGAATAGTCACCTCCGGCACCTTCTCGCCCTCGCTCGAGCTCGGGATCGGCATGGCCTACGTGCGCGCCGACCTCGCCGAGCCCGGGACCGAGGTCGAGATCGACGTGCGCGGCAAGCGGCGCCCGGCCCGGGTAGCTTCCAAGCCCCTCTACCGGAAAGGATGACCTTGCCCGACGCGCACTACCCCGATGAGCTGCTCTACCACGACCAGCACGACTGGGCCCGGCTCGACGGGGACGATCACGCTGTCTTCGGGATCACCTGGTACGCCCAGGACAGCCTCGGCGAGGTCGTCTTCTACGACCCTCCCGAGGTCGGGGCGACGATCTCCAAAGACGCCTCCTACGCCGAGGTCGAGTCGGTCAAGGCCGTCTCCGACGTGATCGCACCGATGTCGGGCGAGATCGTCGAGGTCAACGACGCGCTCGAAGACACGCCGGAGAAGATCAACGAGGATCCCTACGGCGAGGGCTGGCTGGTCAAGGTCAAGCTGACCCAGCCCGAGGAGCGCGGAGCGCTGCTCGGCGCCGACGAATACCGCAAGATGCTGGAAAAGGCCTAGGGTGCCCCGCCCGCGGCTTCCGTAGCCTTAGCTGCCGTGACCCGCTACACGTCCGCCACGCCCGACGACCGGGCCGAGATGCTTGCCGCGATCGGCGTCGACTCGGTCGACGAGCTCTTCGGGCAGATCCCCGAGCCGCTGCGGCTCGGCCGACCGCTGGCCCTGCCTGAGGGGATGAGCGAGGCCGAGGTCTTCGAGCGGTTGGCTGCTCTTGCCGCCCGCAACGCCGACGCCGAAGAGCAGGTCTGCTTCGTCGGCGCCGGGATGTACGACCACTACGTGCCGGCGATCGTCGACGCGATCACCCAGCGCTCCGAGTTCCTCACCCCCTACACGCCCTACCAGCCGGAGATCTCCCAGGGCGGCCTGCAGGTGATGTTCGAGTTCCAGACCGCGATGTCGGAGCTGACCGGCCTGCCGGTCTCCAACGCCGGCCTCTACGAGGGCCCCTCTTCGGTCGCCTCGGCCGGCTACCTGGCGATGGCCGCGACCGGCCGCAAGCGCTTCGTCGTCTCCCGCGGCCTGCACCCGCACAGTCGCGAGACGCTGGCGACCTACGCGGTCGGCTACGGCGCCGAGCTGGTCGAGGTCGGACTGCGCGACGGCGAGACCGATGCCGAGGCGCTCACTGCCGCCGTCGACGGGGAGACCGCTGCGGTCTTCCTGCAGAACCCCAACTTCCTCGGCGCGGTCGAGCGGGTCGAGGCGCTGGGCGCGGCGGCCAAGGAGCACGGCGCCCTGCTGGTCGTTGCCGTCGATCCGATGACGCTCGGCATCCTCAGGCCGCCCGGCGAGTGCGGCGCCGACATCGCCCTCGGCGAGGGCCAGCCGCTCGGCAACCGGCTCGACTTCGGCGGGCCGTCGTTCGGCTTCTTCTGCGCCACCCAGGATCAGATCCGCCGCATGCCGGGGCGGATCGCGGGGGAAACGGACGACGTCGACGGCCGTCGCGGCTTCGTCCTCGCCATGCAGACCCGCGAGCAGCACATTCGCCGCGAGAAGGCGACCCACAACATCTGCACGGCGCAGGCGCTGAACGCGCTGGGCGCGATGGTCCACCTCGCCTGGCTCGGCCGCGAGGGCTTCCGCGAGCTGGGGGAGCTGCTGGTGCAGCGCACCGCCTACGCGCGCGAGCGGCTCGCCGCGGTCGAGGGAGTCGAGCCGCTGCACGAGGCCCCTGTCGTCCGCGAGTTCGCCGTCCGCCTCGACGCCCCCGTGGATCGGGTGCTGGAGCGCTGCGCCGAGCGCGGCATCGCCGCCGGCTACCCGCTCGGGCGCGAGTACCCCGAGTATGAGGACGGCCTTTTGGTCGCGATCACCGAGCGTCGCACCAAGGCCCAAATCGACGACCTCGCCGAGGCTCTCGGCGCCGCGATCGCCGCCGAGCGTGGCGAGTTTCCCGTCGATATGACGGATAAGTCGCCACAGGGGATCTCGTGATGGCAGAGGTTGAGACGCCGATGCAGCGCGAACGGGCGACGACGATCTACGAGAAGTCGAAGACGGGGAGACGCGCCGCCGTCCTGCCCGCGGCCGAAGTCCCCGAGCGCCCCCTCGAGGAGCTGATCCCGGCCGAGCTGCTGCGCTCCGAGCCGCCGCGCCTGCCGGAGATCGCCGAGCCCGAGATCGTCCGCCACTACAACAAGCTCTCGCGCCGCAACTTCGACCTCGACACCGGCTTCTACCCGCTCGGCTCCTGCACGATGAAGCACAACCCGCGGCTCAACGAGCGGGTCGCGGCATTGCCCGGGCATGCCCGCCTGCACCCGGCGCAGGACCCAAAGCGGGCCCAGGGGGCGCTGGGGCTGATGTGGCTGCTGCAGGAGTCGCTGGGGGAGATCTGCGGCCTGCCCCACGTCAGCCTGCAGCCCTCGGCCGGCTCCCACGGCGAGCTCGCCGGCCTGCTGCTGACCCGCGCCTACCACGCCGATCGCGGCGAAGAGCGGAGCAAGGTGCTCGCCCCCGACACCTCGCACGGCACCAACCCGGCCTCGGTGACGATGGCCGGCTACGAGGTGGTCAAGGTCGCCACCAACGAGCGCGGCGGGGTCGAGATGGACGACCTGCGGGCGAAGGTGGACGGCGACGTCGCCTGCCTGATGCTGACCAACCCCAACACGCTCGGCCTCTTCGACGAGAACATCGCCGAGATCGCCGCCCTGATCCACGAGGTGGGGGGGACGCTCTACTACGACGGCGCCAACCTCAACGCGGTGATGGGGCACTCGCGGCCCGGCGACATGGGCTTCGACATCGTCCACGTCAACCTGCACAAGTCCTTCAGCCAGCCGCACGGCGGCGGCGGGCCGGGTGCTGGCCCAATCGCCGTCTCCGAGCGGATCGAGCCCTTCCTGCCGCGGCCCCAGGTGGTGCGGCGCGAGGGCGACAACGGCAACGGGCCCAGCTTCGACCTCGACTTCGAGCGGCCCAAGTCGATCGGGCGCCTGCGCGGCTTCCAGGGCAACTTCGGCGTCTTCGTCCGCTCCTACGCCTACATCCTCAGCCTCGGCGCCGACGGCCTCGCCGAGGCCTCGGAGACCGCGGTCCTGAACGCCAACTACCTGAAGGCGCGCCTGGCCGAGGGACGCGCCGGCGATCGCCTGCCGATCGCCTTCGACCGCCACTGCATGCACGAGTTCGTCCTCTCCGGCAAGCCGATGAAGAAGGAGCTCGGCCTCGCCACCCTCGACCTCGCCAAGCGCCTGCTCGACTTCGGCTTCCACCCACCGACCGTCTACTTCCCCCTGCTCGTCGAGGAGGCGCTGATGATCGAGCCGACCGAGACCGAGACCAAGGAGAGCCTCGACGCCTTCGCCGATGCGGTCGAGGGGATCCTCGCCGAGGCCGAGGACGACCCCGAGCGCGCCAAGCAGGCCCCTTACACAACCCCGGTCCGCCGCCTCGACGAGGTCAAGGCGACCCGCAGGCCAGTCGTGCGCCAGCAGCTCTCATAGTACGTTCTAACGTACTATTTGCTACGCTAAAACGTAGCTAATGGTACGTCAGTCACGTAGCAAAAATCCCTTCGTATTTGCGGAACCGCTTGCTCCCGGGGACCTGGTTGACCGCCAGGAGGAGCTCGCCATGCTTGTCGAGCGTCACCATGATGGGGTCAACACTCGCCTGGCCAGCCCTCGCGACTTCGGAAAGACCAGCCTGCTGCACCGGGCGGTTGCAGATGCGAGAGGGGACGGGGCCGGCGCCGTCCTCGTCGATCTCTATGGCGTGCGAACGCCAGGGCAGATGGCTGCTCAGATCCAGCGGGCTTATGAAGACCTGCCGGCTGGTCCGTTTCGCAAGGCTTACGCCGCTCTCGTCAAGCGCGGGGGCGGCGTGGGGCTCAGTAGCCCGATCGGCGGCGCGTCGCTATCGCTTGGCGCGGGCGAAGCTGGCGAGCGAGCGCTGCTCGACGCCCTTGATTTGCCTTTGCGTCTGCATGAAAGGACTAAACGCCCGATCCTGGTGGCATTCGACGAGTTCCAGGCGGTGTTGCAGGCAGAGCTCGATGCGCTGATTCGCAGCGTCGTCCAGCACCACGGTGGCGGCGTCACCTACGTCTTCAGTGGTTCGCATCCCGGGATGATGCGCTCGCTGTTCGCCGATCGTCGCCGGCCTTTCTATGGACAGGCGGCGCCCTTGCAGTTGGGGCGGCTGCCGCGTGACGAGCTTGCCACGTACATCGAGGACCGGTTCACCCACACAGGGCGTGACGTGGGCGACGCCTTGGGCTGGCTACTCGACCTGGTCGATGGCCATCCTCAACGGGCGATGCTCTTCGCTCACCTTCTCTGGCGGCACACCGGAGAGGGCGCGACTGCCGACGACTATTCCCGGGAGGGCGCCTACGACGAGGCCTGGGACTACCTGCAGGGCGATTTCGAGGCGACCTGGGACTCCTTTTCCCGCATCGAGGCCGGTGTCGTGGAGGCCATCGCCTCGCACGTGTACAGCCTCACGGGCAAGGTGGGTCGCGAGATCCATGGTCTGCCGGCGGGCTCAGCCGCGCCGGACGCAGCCAAGCGGCTGGTCGACGAGGGCGTGCTCTTCCGCGCTGGAGAGAATGGCGTCCTCGGTGTCGTCGACCCGGTTTTCGCGATGTGGGTCCGCCAGTGGCGGCGCTGGCGCTTCGATTAGAGCTCAGGCAGCTTCTGCTTCAGCTCCAGCACCGGGGCGAAGAGGTCGCCGTGCTGCTCGACTCGTTTCAGCACGTCGCCGGCTGCAAAGACGAGTGAGTCGGCGTCCTCCTTCTCGACCGCCCGTTCGACCTCGTCCCAGCTGACGGGCGTCGAGACGGTCGGCTGCTCGCGGGCGCGCAGCGAGTAGACCGCAATCGTCGTCTTGCGGCGGTGGTTCTGGGACCAGTCGACGAAGACCTTGCCCTCGCGTTCGACCTTCTTCATTTTCGAGACGACCAGGTCGGGGGTCTGCTTCTCGAGCAGCTGGGCGATCGCCCGCGCCAGTGGTTTGGTTCCCCCGCCGTCGCCATCACCCTCGTAGGTCACGTCGTCGTTGTTGAGCGGCGCGTAGACCTGCAGGCCCTTCGAGCCCGAGGTCTTGGGGAAGCACTCGAGGCCGAAGTGGGCGAAGAGCTCGCGCAGGCGCAGCGCCACCCGGCAGCAGGAGAGGATTTCGGCCGGCGGACCCGGGTCGAGGTCGAATGCGAGCACGGTGGGACGGTCGTGCTCGGGCGCCAGCGAGAGCGAGGGATGCAGCTCGATCGCCGCCAGCTGCGCCATCCAGACCAGGGTCGGCAGGTCTTCGCAAACGCAGAAGTCGATCGTGCCGGTGCTCGCCGAGACCGGCGTCGTCTGCACCCACTCGGGGCGGTGCTTGGGGCAGCGCTTCTCGAAGAAGGCGGCGTCGGTGTCGTCGACGCCTTCGGGGAAACGGCGCAGGGTCACCGCCCGCCCGGCCAGATGGGGCACCATCGCCGGCGCCACCTTGGCGTAGTAGTCGACCACCTCGCCCTTGGTGAAGCCTGCCTTGGGGTAGAGCACCTTGTCGAGGTTGGTGAGTTTGATCTCACGCCCGTCGACCTCGACCTGCTGGCTCGTGGCCACGGACTATTTGGAGGACTTGGCCTTGGCGCGTTTCTTCGCCGGGGCTTTTTTTGGTGCGGTTGCTTTGCGCTTCTTCGCCGCCGGTTTGCGCTTCGCAGTCTTGCCCTCGCGCTTGCCCTTCACCGCGGCGATGCTCTCCTCCAGGGCCGCCATCAGGTCCGGTGCCTTGGTCGCCTCGCGCTCCTCGCCTTCGGGAGCGGCGACGACCTCCTCGCCGGCGGCCTTGCGTTCGATCATCGCCAGCAGCTCCTCGCGGTACTCGTCGCGGTAGGCCGTGGGGTCGAAGCTGCTGGTCAGCGAGTCGATCAGCTGCTCGGCCATCTGCACCTCGCGCTTGGGCACCTTGGGCACCTCGGAGGGCAGCACGTCGTCGAGCTCTGACGGTGGCACCACCTCGTCGGCGAAGCGCATCGTGGTCAGGGTCAGCACGCCGTCGCCGGGGCGGATCGCCGCCAGGTGCTCCTTGTTGCGGAAGACGAAGCGGGCGATCGCGACCTTGCCCGACGCCTCCATTGCCTGGGCGAGCAGCGAGTAGGCCCGCTCGGCGCCGTCGGCTGGGCCCAGGTAGTAGGGGCTGTCGAAGTAAATCGGGTCGATCTCGGCGATCTCGACGAAGTCCTGGACCTCGATCGCCCGCGTCTTCTTCGGGTCGAGCGAGGCCATCTCGTCCTTGGTGATCGGCACGTAGCGATCCTTGGTGATCTCGAAGGCCTTGATGATCTTGTCGTAGGGGACCTCTTCGTCGGTCCCTTCGGCGACGCGGCGGTGGCGGATGCGGGCGCTGTCGGACTCGCGGATCTCGCGCAGCGCGATGCCGCGGCGTGCCACCGCGCTGTACAGCTTCACGGGCACGTTGAGGAGCCCGAAGCTGATCGAGCCGCTCCAGATTGCTCTAGCCATCGACGTTCACCTACCCGATTGTTCCAGCCGGCTGCTGCCGCCGGCAACTGCAGGGCCGGCGCGGGAGCCATCTTGCGGCGCTGTCTCCTCGTTACTCAAATAATCTCGCGTAATCGGCCCGATTGTGGTAGGACTGACGATCAGTCGCGCGAGGAGGCTCCATTCCCAGGCCCAACGCCGGACGATCGAGCGTCCGAGCACGGCGTAATCGGAACCCCAACGCGGCGAAGCTTCGCCGCAGAGGAGAAGCAGACATGAGACACATCAAGGCGTTCTCGTTCGCTACCGGCACCGTCCTGGTCGTCATGGCCTTCATCGGCCTCAGCTCGGCCTCGGCGGTCAAGCTGTGTGACGTGGCCGGAACCGGAGAAACGTGCCCGACTGGGAAAGCATATGCGCCACGTAACCTCAAAGCGGTGCTCGATACGGGAACTAAATTGGAACTCATAGGTGCGCTCACGACGAGATGCGAACAGTCCACGTTGTTCGGGAAAAACAAACAGGAATCCGGTTCACCTTACCTGGGGGAACTTTCGACCTTTAGCTTATTGGGAGAAGACTGCAACAAAAGCTGTGACAGCGTAACCGCGCTCAATTTGCCGTATAAGTTCGAAATCACACCGGTCCCAGGGGACGGCAACAAAGACGGTGAAGTAACCGTGTCGAAAGAAAGCGCGGGTCCGCCAATCGTCAAAATGGAAAAATGTGGCTTCTTCGAACCGATCTGTGAATTCACCGCAACCGGAAGCTCGTTTACTCTCAAACTGGTGGGCGGCAACCCGGCAAAATTGATTGCGAACGACATAGTGTTCAAATACACCGGCGGGACATCGGAAGCCGCCTGTGGGATGACGGTCAAACTCAAAGCGACCTGGAAATTCACCGAACCGACCGCGGTGTTCGTCACCAAAATGTAGGAGTTGGCATTTTTCGGGTCAGGGTCAAACGGTCCGGGTTGTCCTGACGGAGCGAGCGAGCCGCACGGCTGGGGGGTGCGGCTCCCTCGATCAGCATTGGCCTGGGCGCTGAGCGCCCTGCGCGCACGGGTGGGATTATGCGCCGGTGCTGTTCGAGCTGAACGAGGTCAGTCTGACCCGTGGCGAGCGCCGCGTCCTCGATTCGGTCAGCGCGACCATTCCCGTGGGCGCGACGGCGATCGTCGGTCCTTCCGGGGCTGGCAAGTCGACCCTGCTGCGGCTGCTCAACCGGCTTGCCGACCCCGACTCCGGGACGGTTTCCCATCGGGATCGACCACTTGCAAGCTACGACCCGCTGGCACTGCGTCGTCAGGTCTCCCTGGTGCCGCAGTTGCCGGCGTTGCTCGAGGGAACGGTCGAGTCGAATCTCGACTACGCGGCGGAGCTCGCCGGCAAGCGGGTCGATACGGAGCGTTGCCTGCGCTTGGCTGGCCTCGATTCCGAGTTCGCCGGGCGCGATGTTGCCAGGCTCTCGGTCGGCGAGCAACAGCGAGCGATGCTGGCGCGCGCCCTCGCCCAAGAACCGGCGGTGCTGCTGCTCGACGAGCCGACTTCCGCCCTCGACCCCGCCGCCCGCGATGCGATCGAGGCGACCCTCGCCGAGCTGCGCCGCGAGCTCGAGATCTCGGTAGTTCTGGTCAGCCACGATCCCGAGCAGGCGCGGCGGTTGGCGGACTGGGTCGTCCGCGTCGAGGACGGCCGGGCGATTGCGGCCGGGCCGCTGGGGCAGGTGCTGGGGTGACCACATCGATCCACCTCTCGCCCGGCCAGGTCGCGGCCTCGCTCACCCTCGTCGCCCTCGCGGCCGCGATCTCGTTCTGGCAGAAGGCCGACCTGGAGCGGGACATCGGCATCGCCACCGTGCGCTCCTTCGTCCAGCTGACCGCAATCGGCTACGCGATCAAGCTGATCTTCGAAGCCGACACGCTCTGGCTCGTCTTCGGCCTGCTGGCGGTTATGGTCGTCTTCGGCGCGCTCACCGCGCGCTCGCGGGCGAAGAAGGTGGCAGGCGCGTTCTGGCCGCTGCTGATCGCCCTGGCAATCGCTGGCGCCACGACCCTGGGCCTGGTAGTCGCGCTGGGGGTCTTCGAACCGACCGCCCGCTACCTGGTTCCGGTGGGCGGCATGGTGATCGGCAACGCGATGACGGCCTCGGCGGTGGCGCTGAACCGTCTCGGCGACGAGATGGCGGACTCACGCGCCAGGATCGAGGCGACCCTGGCGCTCGGCGCCACCGCCAAGGAGGCGGCGGCGCCCACCGTCCGCCGCGCCCTGCGCTCCGGGATGATCACCCTGGTCGACTCGACCAAGACCACCGGCCTGATCTTCTTCCCCGGCACGATGGTCGGCATGCTGCTCGCCGGCGCCAACCCGACCGACGCCGTCCGCCTGCAGCTGATCCTCCTTTACGCCCTGCTCGGCAGCGTCGCGATCGCCGCCCTCGTCGCGACGGGCCTCGCCTACCGCAACTTCTTCACGTCGGCCCAGCAGCTGCGCGACCTAGACTGAGGTCGGTGACCCGCCAACAGCGCCTGACGCTGGTCGCGACGATCCTCGGCTCGACGGTCGTCTTCCTCGACTCGACCGTGGTCAACGTGGCGCTGCCGGCGATCAGCGACAACCTCGACGCCGGCCTGGCCGGACAGCAATGGGTTGTCGAGGCCTACATGCTGACCCTGGTCTCACTGATGCTGGTTGGCGGCTCGCTCGGCGACCAGTTCGGCCGGCGGCGGATGTTCGTCTACGGCCTGATCGCCTTCGGTGCGACCTCGTTGCTCTGCGCGGTCGCTCCCACGGTCGAGTTCCTGATCGGCGCCCGCGCTCTGCAGGGAGTGGCGGGGGCGCTGCTTGTGCCGGGCTCGCTGGCGATCGTCGCCGCCACCTTTGAGGGCCCCGCCCGGGGCAAGGCGGTCGGCACCTGGACCGCCTGGACCGGGATCGCCACCGTGCTTGGGCCGGCCGGGGGAGGGGCGCTGGTCGAGGCGCTCTCCTGGCGGGCGGTCTTCTGGGTCAACCTGCCGCTGATCGCGGCCACGGTTGCGCTGACCCTGCACTCGGTCAAAGAGAGCCGCGACCTCGACGCCTTCCGCGGCATCGACTGGACCGGGATCGCTCTCTCGGCGGCCGGCCTCGGCGGGCCGGTCTTCGCCCTGATCGAGCAGCCGACCCGCGGCTGGGGGGACCCGATCGTCTGGGCGTCGCTGATCGCCGGCATCGCCTGCTTCGCCCTCTTCGTCGTCCACGAGGCCCGCGCCCGCCACCCGATGCTCGAGCTCTCGCTCTTTCGCATCCGCAACTTCTGGGTCGCCAACGTGACCACCCTCTCCGCCTACGCGGGGCTGATCGGGGGCCTCTTCTTCGTCGGCCTCTTCCTCCAGCAGGTGGCGGGCTACTCGCCGATCCAGGCCGGCCTGGCGACCACCCCCGTCTCGCTGATCCTCTTCTTCCTCTCGCCGCGCTGGGGCAAGCTCGCCTCGGGCACCGGGCCGAGGTTGCCGATGACGGCGGGGCCGATCGTCGGCGGGATCGGCCTGCTGCTGCTCCTCCGCGTCGGCTCCAGCGCCGACTACGTCACCGACGTGCTGCCGGCGATCCTGGTCTTCGGCCTGGGCCTCTCGGCCACCGTGGCCCCGCTGACCGCAACCGTGCTCGACTCGGTCGAGGAACGCCACGTCGGCATCGCCTCCGGCGTCAACAACGGCATCGCCAGGGTCGCCGGCCTGCTGGCGATCGCGATCCTCGGCGCCGTGATCTCGGGCTATTTCGGCTCGGCCCTCGACAGCAACCTCGGCGACCAGCCACTCGGCCCGCGCGCCGAGCACACCGTCTCCGACGCCAAGGCGCAACCGCTGGCCGTCCCCGAGACCGGCTCGCTACCGCCCGGCCAGGCGCAGCGCGTGGCGAGCGCCTCGGCCGACGCCTCGACCTCCGCCTTCCACCTCGGCATCGGTATCGCCGGCGTCCTGATGATCGTCGGCGGCGCCGTCTCGGGATTCGGGATCGAGAATCCGAAGCGCAGGGTCGAAGCGGTCGCATCACGCGGCTCCGCCCAGGCCGGCGAGTGCGGCCACGGCACCGAAGCTGACAACGCGCCGCCCGAACCGGCCACCGAACCCGCCTGATCCCCCAACCGGGGTGCAACGCCCTGCGTCGCCCCCAGAGCCGCAACGCGTTACACAGATGAGGCCATTTCCGGGTGCAACGCTTTGCGGTCGCCGGAAGGCCGCAAAGCGTTGCACCATGGGGCTGGCTGCTGCTCTAGGCTGCCGCCCTCGATGGCCAAGCCGATCGTCTTCTCGGGAATCCAACCCACCGGCCGCAAGCACCTGGGCAACTACATCGGCGCGATCCGCCAGTACGTCGAGGGGCAGGAGCGGGGCGAGCCGGCGATCTTCTGCGTCGTCGACCTGCACGCGATCTCGGTCGCCTACGACCCGGCCGAGTTGCGCGAGCGCCTCTACGACACGATCGCGATCCTGCTCGCCGCCGGCCTCGATCCCGAGCGCTGCATCCTCTGCCGCCAGTCCGACGTGCGCGAGCACAGCGAGATGACCTGGCTGCTCTCCGCGGTCACCTCCCACGGCGACCTCAACCGCATGACCCAGTTCAAGGACAAGTCGGCGAAGCAGGAACTGGTCTCCGCGGCGCTCTTCTTCTACCCGGTGCTGATGGCCGCCGACGTTCTTGCCTACCGGGCGACCGAGGTGCCGGTCGGCGACGACCAGCGCCAGCACGTCGAGCTGATGCGCGAGATCGCCCGCCGCTTCAACGAGCGCTTCGGCGAGGCCCTGGTCGTGCCGGAGATGCGCATTCCCGAGGTCGGGGCGCGGATCATGGACCTGCAGGAGCCCGAACGAAAGATGTCGACCACGGGCGGGACCGAGCCCGGCACCGTGCTCGTGCTCGACGAGCCAGAGACGATCCGCAAGAAGATCGGCAGTGCTGTCACGGATTCTGGTCGCGAGATCCTTCACGATCGCCAGGACAAGCCGGGGATCACGAACCTGATTGAAATCCTCGCTGCGATCCGCGGCCAGTCGTCGGCTGAGATCGAGGCGGACGCGAAGCCACTTGGCTACGGCGCCTTCAAGGACACGGTCGCCACCGAAGTCGTCGACTACCTGACCCCGGTCCGTGAGCGCTTTGCCGAACTGCGCCCCCAAGAGGACGTGCTCGAGGCGATCCTGGCAACCGGCGCCGAGAAGGCCCGCGCGATCGCCGCGCCGGTCGTGGCCGACGTTCGCGAGCGCATGGGTTTCGGCCCCGCCTAGCTCGCCGTCGCTCCCGGGCGTTACGGTCCCACGTGTGACCGTCGCCGAGCTGGACCTCGATCTCGACGTCTTCGCCGGGCCGTTCGACCTGCTGATGGCGGTCGTCCTGCGCGAGGAGGTCAGCCTGCTCGAGGTCGA
>Ga0190274_10001898_pt1 | contig 12278 bp, 10 predicted proteins | sample Popmic531T_FD_133002 | JGI IMG/M metagenome (GOLD analysis project Ga0190274, IMG submission 133002) | Populus adjacent soil microbial communities from riparian zone of Yellowstone River, Montana, USA - 531 T | ecosystem: Environmental > Terrestrial > Soil > Riparian zone | place: USA: Montana...
GTTCGTCGACCCATCAGTGCGCAGGTCACGGCACATTGCGACCAGGTGGCTCGTTGCCACGCTTGTTCTGGTGGCCCTCGCTGTAGCAATCGGCTTGCGTGTGCAGGGCTCGGCCGCACCCGGCAATTGGCTCGTGGCTTGTCTGATCGCATCAACTCTCGCCGTTGCAGCGGGGTTCGTGTGCGCATACCGGACGACCGAGACTCTTGCAGTGTTCAGCATCCATGGTCGGGCAAGGCTGTTCGAGCACACGGGCATGCTCGGATGGGGCCGGGCGTTGCGACCTTTCCTGAGCAAGCTCTCGGCGCACGTGCGAATCGCCGTGGCCGCGCGCCGCCCCTCGAAAGCACTGCATCTGCGGGATGAGATGCGGGAGCATGCGCGCCTCCACGAGACAGGCGTGCTTTCGAAACTGGAATACGAGGCGGGCAAGGTCCGGATCCTCGCAGGGCACGCGCCGGGTGGCGCGTCAGCGTGGCCGGCACGCTTCGTAGCCGTACGCCCATGACAGCGCGTCGCCTGGTGTTACCACTGTCGATGGCCTTCGTGTTCTTCGGGGTCTGGTATTTCATGTCCGAGCCGCAGACCGCGTCCGGCTCTGGACCGGCCAGGGGTTCCATCTTCCGGCCCGAGGAGAGCCAGCGCAGCAGTGGGGAACCGTTCTCTGCTCAGGGGGCGCTCGACCGGATGATCGCGGACACCAGCAGCAGCGATGTGTCGCGGCGCTTTGCGGCCTTGAACGGACTCGCATCGGCGCCGCGCGCACAGGCCGTGCCGGTGTTGAGCAATGTGCTCATGAACGGTGAGCGAGGCGATCGCCCGCAGGCGCTGCGATCGCTACAGCAACTGGCGACCACACAGGGCGATGACGACAGCGCCATCCGTTCCGCACTCCGCGACGCTCTCTACATCGGCGATAACGAAGCACTGGCGCCTGCCTTGCAACAGGCACTTGGCGAAGTGGATTCGACTTACGCGCAGCGGGCGGGAAACACACAGCCCTGAACGAGACTCCAGGTCGACGTCTCCGCGGTGCCTGAACTGAGTTGATGAAGAGCAAACGCAACGCGGGCTACGTTGCTCGATCTTGATTCTGTGAAAGATTCCCCGTGCGTCCGCACATGGCGTGCGCCGCATCCCGCCGTGGCGTCTATCCACTTCATCTCGCGATACGATCCCGCAATGCGTTGGCACAGAAGGCTTGAGACCCTCGTCCTGAAAAGCAGTGCGGCCATCGTCGCGCGCTAGATAGCGATGCTCTGGTTTTTATCGGAACAAAGTCGCAGTTCCTCTCATAGCTGCGCTGCAGGCTCATTGCGGCGCGCGCGGTTGCGGGCGTACGTTCGAGACGTCGAGTCTGGGAATAAAGGAACGTGACGATCGCTGGACTCGAACGTCGCTGCTGCCATCACCAAAACGTAAGGAGACACTCATGGCCGATCCAAAAGTTCGCGCGCTGCAACTCAACCTCGAAGGACTGCTCAAGCTGCTTGGCGGCTCGGCGGCAGAGCGCGCGCGGTTCTGGGAGATCTTCAAAGGAATCACGACGCCGCGCGAGACGGTGCTGATCAATTCGCAGGTCGCGACGCTCGCGGCCTCGGCCAAGCAACTGCAGGGGGGCGTCAAGGCGCTCGAGAGCGTCGCGCAGAAGATGGCGAGACAAGGCTGATCCCTTTGCGAGTGGACGCGGCAGTTTCGCGTCACTCCGATCAGCTCGCGATCGAACCATCGCGCGCCGGCATCGCCGTTGTCGGCGCGCGCTTCCAGGATTCGATCAGTCAACTGCTTTCCCGCTCGTTCGACTCGGTATCTTCCCACGCGCTCTGGATGGGCTCGCGATGGAACCACGACGGAGGGGTCGCGCCCGATCTCATCGTCGCCATTCATGCCGCGGATGAAGCCGAAGCGGAACGAGCACTGCTACAGGTCGCACGCGCCGCCGCGATTCCGGTTCTGCGCGTAGAGCTCACGGCGAATTCAATTCTGATCGGACCGCTCACGCTTGTCGGCCACGTGGGCTGCGCCAATTGTGCGACAGCGAGATTGCGTGCGGCATCTGCGAGCTCGGCGCCGATCGGACAATCGTCGGTTGCATCAGATCTCCTGCTCGACGTCGCAGGTCCCGCACTGATCGACGAGATCCGAACGATCCAGAACAATCCGGTGCAATCGCAGTTGCTCGGGCACGTGCTCGCGTTCGATGGCGAGTCGCGCGACGGCTCGTTGCACAGGGTAATTCCCTTGCCTCGGTGTTCAATGTGCGGAGGAGCGCGCGTGCTGCCGACCACGGCAGAGTTGCCTTCGACCGTGAACACGGAATCATTGGCCGATGTCGTGACTGCGCTCGACGGGTTCTTCGATCGCCGCACAGGCATCGTGAGCGATCTCTACATCGAGCCGTCCGAGGATTTGGGCGTGAGTTTGCCGATCGTCGCCACCGCGGCGCCGCCGCACGTCATCGATGAGGATGGCGCTGTCCATCGACTTCCGCTCGGGTGGGGAAAAGGACTGACCGCGACCGCCGCTATCATGTCGGCATTGGGCGAGGCTATCGAACGCTACAGTGCTTCGTGCGTCGATCCAGAAAGAATCATCCTTGCTCGGCCCGCCGAGCTCGACGGCGAATTCATCGATCCGCGGTGCGGCGGGCTCTACACCGATGCCCAGTACGCACGCGCAGGATTTCCATACGTTCGCTTCGATGCAGACGTCGCCCATCCGTGGATACTCGGTCGCTGGTTGAATGGTAAAGAAGTATGGATTGCGGCCGCGCTCGTCGCGCTTCGCATCGAGCTCGCGCGCGATCAGCTCTTTTGTCAGGGAACGTCGAACGGTCTCGCCGCAGGAACGAACATCGAAGATGCATCGCTTCGTGCCGCCTTCGAGTTGATCGAACGCGATGCCTTCATGTCCGCGTGGCTGAGTGGAACACCGGGTTGTCGGGTTTCCCTGGATGATTCTCTCGACCCGATGCTCACCGAGGTGCTGAAGCAGATTGCGCAACTGGGTGCTGAAATCGAGCTCTTCACTTTGCCCACCAGCGTGTGCGGAACGACAGCGCTATGCATGGCGATCGGTGATGGGGATCGATACCCCGCCATTTCATTCGGACTCGGCTGCGATCTCGATCCGCGTGCCGCACTTCGACAGGCGATTCTCGAGCTTGGACAGACGGGGCCCTTTCTGCGCCGGATGATGCAGGCGAAGCAGCTCGCGATTCCGCGCGAACCCGAAGACGTTCGCGAAATGCTGGATCACGCGGCTTACTATTTTCCTCGCGACCGGATCGGTGCGTTCGACGCGATTCGCCATGGCGGATCGACCATCGAACTGAGAGATCTGCGCCACTCCGGCGACAGCTCACTTGCAGCGGTGAGCGCGAAGCTTTGCGACGCCAAAATCCGCGTCGCGACCATCGACGTTACATCGGCGGACGTTCGTCTTGGTCCTTTCCGCGTGGTCCGGGCCGTGAGTCCCGATTTGCAGCCGATTTCTTACGGCCATGGGCTCGACCGGATGCGTGTCGATCGGCTGCGCGAGCTGAGTGAGCGAGCCGCACTGCCGCCGATCAGTCCGATCTGGTAGCTACTCGGCGCATCGCGCTAACCGCATTCGGTGACGTTTTCACATTGCCCCACGTGATCTCCCGGGGCATGGCATTGCGCTTACTCAGAAGTGAACCCTTCAGGAGATCATTCCGTGTCCAACTTCCAGCAAACGATGCGCCGGCCAGGGATTGCCCTGTGCCTGGTCGTGGCCTGTATTACGTGGCTTTCAAGTTATCCCGCCCAACCGTCGCCGATGGAGAAATCGCCGCCCGCAGAGCGGCCTGATTCTCGCGAGCCGCGCCGGCTCGAGGAGGCTCCCCTTCCGCACGATTTCGTCGCCAAGGGAATCGAGGGGCTGTACGACGAACTGCGGCGAGATGTGTACGAGCCTGGCGAGGACCCCGACAAGTTGGCCCTCTATGTGCGCTATGAATCACCGAAGACGCCAGCGGACGAATCGGCGTTCAATCTGCGCCAGATCGTGGTGAAGTTCGCCGAAGGCAGCGCCGTGCGCCTGCGCTCCGGCACGCTGGAGCGCGCCGAGGATGACGAGTCGCTCTATACGGCAGATCGCCTCGGACGATTCGGCCTGGAGCCCGAGAACGTCAAGACTGATCTCGAGAGCTTGAACAAGCTGGTCGCGGCCATCGGAAGCACTGTCGGGCGCGGCGCACCGGACATCGACGAGCACGATCTCTTCCTGCTGCGCAAGCGCGCGGAGGCGAATGCGCTTCGGGAAATGCCGGACATGAACCTCTTCTACTATGTGCACCTGCCGGTCATGGATCCGGAAACCGTGCAGAAGGTTCTCGTGGAATTGCACCGCCTGCGCAGCATCGAGGTGGCCTACCTGCAGCCGATTCCATTCGACTCCACCGACATTGCGCCGGTCACCACCATCGACGTCACTCCCTTGCAAAACTACTTCCGTCCCGCGCCCACGGGGATCGACGTCGACTTTGCCCGCATCTTCCCCGCTGGCCGGGGCAACGGCGTACGCATCATCGACATCGAAGCCGGTTGGCACCTGGGTCATGAGGATTTACCCGGAACCTCGTTCGGTTTCGGCGTCAACTGGGTGGATTCGCATGGCACCGCCGTGCTCGGCGAGCTGGTCGCCGAGGACAACGGCTTTGGCGCCACGGGAATCTCTCCGAACTCCGAGTTCGGATTCTCGTCGGTAACCTCGCTCGATCCTTTCCAGCCCATCTACTTCTACAGCGTCGCCAGCGCCGCCTTGACGTCGCTTCGTGCGCTGCGGGCGGGCGACGTCATGGTCATCGAACAACACTTCTTGAACCCCTTCACGGGATTCATCTGCTCCGTGTCCACAGACCCGTGCGGGGATTGCACGCTACCAACGTGGGTGGCTACCGAGGAGTTCGTGTGGGAACACGCTGCCTATCAGAACATCACCGCCGCGGGAATCATCGTGGTGGAAGCCGCCGGCAATGGCCGCATGCTGGTCACGCCCGCGTCGTCAGCTGACTCGGGCGCGATTGTCGTTGGCGCCAGCAACACGGCGCTCACGCCCATGTGCTGGTCGAATTTCGGACCGCGAGTGAACGTCCATGGCTGGGGCACCGGCGTGGCCACACTCGGATACGGAGATCTGCAGGCCAATGGCAACGATCCCAACCAGTGGTACAAGATCAGTTTCGGCGGCACGTCGAGCGCCACGCCCATCGTTGCCGGGGCCGCGACGTTGATCCAGAGCATCCGCGGCAACCAGGGCCTTTCCCGATTGAACTCGGTGCAGATGCGTACGCTGCTGTCGAGCACCGGCACTCCTCAGGCGCCGGCTGCCAGCGGAACCACGTTCCGCAATATCGGCCCGCAACCGGATTTGCTTCGCGCGATCCAGAGCTTCATGCCGGATGCGGCGCGCTTCGTCAGCCAGGGTGCTGTGCCCCAGCAGGTGATCCCCGGGCAGACGTTCGCTGTCACTACGACTTTCTTGAACGACGGCGGCTTGCCCTGGACTGGCAATCGTCGCATGCAGCTCTATGCGAATCCGAATGGGTTCACGTCTGCTCCATTCAACCTGGGTAGCCCGAGCGCTCCCGTTCAGCCCGGTGATTCAGTCACCCACACGTTCAGCGTCACCGCGCCGACGCAGCCCGGTACCTACAGTCTGGCGATTCAAGTGACAGGCCCGCAGGGCTCCGTGCTCGCCTTCGCGCCTAGCAAGCAGATCGCGGTGGGCACCACGAACGTCGACAATGCCAACCTGCGCATCGTGACGGCTCCGACCACGCTGCAGATTGGACAGACGATGCCAGTCGAGATCGAGGTGACGAACATCGGCAACACCGTCTGGCAGCCTGGGTCGTATGTGGTGGGTCTGACGCAGACATTCAAAGCCATGCTGCCGCAAACCACAATTGGACTCTCGAGCCCGGTTCCGCCGGGCGGCGTGATCACGCTGACGTACCTCGTCGGCTGCAATGGGAACGGCCTCGGCTACAGCGCTGCGCAAATGCGCGGCCCGGGAGGATGGTTCGGACAGATCGCCAGCCGCTCGCTCAACTGCGTGCGGTGAAGACCCGACGGTCGGCATGCTGCTCACGAAGGAAGTCAACGTCTAGCTAGAGAAGATAGAAAGCTCCCGGCGGGAAACTGCCGGGGGTTTTCGTTTTGGTGGTGGGCGGGCGTGCGCCGCACGGCACGCTGGACCTGCCGGTGAAAGGCCGGTTCGAGAACGGCGTCGGTAACTTCTATTCGGACAGTGGGATCAACGGCAAGATGGTGCGCACGCGCCTCACCTGGTTGCAGATCACGGCCAAGTCCGCGCGATGGGAACAGGCGTTCTCCTAAGCCGCCGGCAAGACCTGGGATATCAACTGAGTCATGGAATTTCGGCACGCGACATAGTGGGCCGGTAATACCGAAGGAATCACATTTTCCTCATTCCGCCTGCCACGTTTCGGGAAGAATTCGCATGCGCTTCACGCCCAATTGCGCCGAACTAGTTGAGGATTCGAGCCCCTACCTCGCGAAATAGCCTGACGACATGACGTCCATTCACCGCTTGATTCTCATGGCCTTCCTGGGCTTCGCCGCAGTCGCGCAGGCTTCGGACCTCGCGCCACCGACGTTAGCCGAGGCTCGCGATCTATTGACTCAGGATCGATACGAGGAGCTCGAACAGCGATTCGGCGCCGTCCAGCGCGCCTATCGCGACGGGAAAATCGACGATGTCGAGTTGCGTGCGGCCTTTCGCGCGCTCTATTTGCGTGAGCCGGAACTCGATGAACACTACCGCGCCTGGGTGGCGCATTCGCCCAAGAATTACGTGGCTCACCTTGCCCGCGCAATTCATTACAAGTGGGTGGGGCTCGATTCGCGCGGTGAGAAGTTCGCAAGCGAAACCACAAAGGAACAGTTCGATGGTATGCACGCCGCATACGAAATCGCGCTGGAAGAATTCCGGCTTTCGGAATCTCTGGAGAAGAAGCCGATCCTGACTTACCTGCACGCGCTCGATGTCGTGCGCGGTGATCGCGAAGTCGCGCGACAGCTTCTGAAAAGTGCGATCAAGATCGATCGGGACAATTTCATCGTGCGCGAAAAGTTCATGGGAACGCTGCAGACGCGCTGGGGCGGGAGCGTCGAGCAAATGCGTAAATTCCTGGTCGCCTGCCACTCTGCCGGGCTTTCCGCAGATCAGTTGAAGTCTCTCGAATCATACGTCCACGAAGACGAGGCGTGGGTACATCAATTCAGGGAAAACGATCTGGCCGCGGCCCTTCGCTCTTACAAGCTGGCAGCGACGTTGGCAGCGGCGAATGAGCCCGCGCGCAAAGACAAATACCTCGAGCTGACCTACCGCGCAGCAAGGCTGTCGATGGAAACTCGTGACTATCAAGGCGCTGTCGACTTGTACACCAAGTTGCTGGCGGACAATCCAGGCGACATTGCCGCACTGAATGAGCGCGGGTTTTCTTACGACAGGTTAGGTGACCAGGTGCGAGCAGCTGCGGACACCAGGAAGGCTGCCGAGCTTGGTAATGCGCACGCCCAATTCAATCTGGGAGTCATGCTCATCAGCTACAACTATAAAGGAGTGCCGGGCGACTACGTGGCCGGCAAGAAGTTGATCGAAAAGGCGGCTGCGCAGAATTACCCGCATGCCATCGAATGGTTGAAACAAACGGCAGAAGCCCAGGCCGAGCAGTCCAAGCGGTTCAATCCCTGAGAGGTCCAGCACGAAGCACGGCCTCGGCCTTCGCGAGCGCCGTGATGCCGCCTTCCCACAACGCCTTGTTGGTGCCAGTGAGCAATATCATCTTGTTCACGCCCTCGAGCAACGTCACTCCGTGACGCAGCGAATCGCGCGCCTTGCGCCAGTACTCGCGAGCGGCGGCGGAGCTTGCGCGCGGATCGGTCGCGAGCAGCACGTACATCTCGCCGCGGCGAATCTCGATCTGCGCGATGCTGTACTGCAGGCGGAAGGTGTCTCCACTCTTCGTCGCGATCGCCTGGATGTTTGCCTCCGCACGTGCAAACAGCGGCTCGGCGTCTTTGGTATTGCCGGTCTTCACCAGGGCCTCGCCGAGTCCGGTATCGAGCAAGGCCTGCATCAACTGGCCGTGTGCATCGTCGACGTCCGCAGCCGCCTTCGCGATGCCCGGGGAGGCACGACGGTACGACTCGATCGCTGCCACGAATTCGTCGGTCTCATACTGCGACACACCGAGGTTGTAGTATGACTGGCCGATGCTGACCTGGCGCGCGACGTCATCCGGTTCGAGTGCCAGCAGTTTTTCCTCGATGGCCAGCGATTTTCGGATCAGGGAGATGCTTCGACGCGCGGCGCCCACGGGCGAGAGCCGGGGATCGTCGAAAATCGCGGCGTTGTTGTAGGCATCCGCGAGCACGACGTTCGCGCGTTTCTCGTCCGGATGTGCGCGCAAGTATTCCACTGCGATGCTGATCACCCTGTCGAGCAACGCGATCGCTTCCGAATTTTGATCCTCGCCCGCCAGGAGTTCCGCCCGCGTAAAAAGTGCGTCCGCGAGCAGCTTCATGCGTTCGAAGTCATCCGTGTAGCCATCTTTCGTGGACTCGAGGAGCGCGAGGGCTTTCTCGATGGGCTCGCGTCCCGCTTTTGCGCCGCCGGTGAGGTAGAGAACGCGCGACTGCAGCATGTAGGTTTTGGCCAGCGACACGACCGCGCGGTGATTCGCAGGTGTTGCCTCGAGCACTGCTTCGAGCAGCGCAATCGCGCGTGCAAAGCTCGTGAGCGCCGCTTCGGTAGCCCCTTTGTTAGCCTCGAGGTCGCTGGCCTGGAGGTCGCCCACCTTTCGGTATGCCGTGGCCAGCTCTTCCTGCAATGCGCGGTCGTTACCGGATTCCTGGTACAGCGCATCCAGGTATTCGAGCGATGTGGTGACGAGCTTTTCGCGTGCCCTGGTGGCACCGGGCAGTTTTGCGATCTCGTCGTGGAAGTCGAACAGCAGGCTGTTGGCAAGCTTGCGCACGCTGTCGAAGTGCCGCTGCGCGATCCGGCGCTGCTGATCGGCGACGCGCGCTTCGCGCAGCGCGAGGCCCAGTCCGCCGATGAGCGACACCATGATGAGAGCCGCGGCGGCGATCTCCATTCTGCGCCGGCGCACGAACTTGCCCACTCGATAGCGCCAGGCGTCGCCGCGTGCCAGCACTGGCAGTCCATTGAGGTAGTTCCGCAGGTCGTTCGCGAGTTGCTCGACGCTGCCATAACGCTTCTGCGGTTCCTTGCGCAGCGCCATCAACAGGATGTTGTCGAGGTCGGCGTCAATTTTGCGATGCGCGTTGGTCTGCACCAGGCTCGGCCGAGTCGGCATGGTGTCGCCGAGGATCTCCGCCATGCGCTGGGCATCGTTGCCGCCCGCACGATAGGGGCTCTGGCCGGTCAGCAGGCGGTAGAACACTACGCCCAGTGAGTACACATCGCTGACGGTAGTGACCGTGCCGCCGCTCACCTGTTCTGGGCTCGCATATTCCAGCGTCATGGCGCGCAACTGCGTCATGGTGGCGTCCGCGCCGCCATCGGCCGTCGCGGCGTCGGATTCCAGCAGCTTGGCGATGCCGAAATCGAGCAGCTTCACCGAGCCGTCGGCGGTCACGAGAATGTTGTTAGGCTTGAGATCGCGGTGCACGACCAGCTGCTGATGCGCGTAACTGACGGCCGCGCACACCTGCAGGAAGAGTTGGACGCGCTCGCGAATGGGCAACGTGTGCGCGTCGCAGTAGCGGTCGATGGGCTCACCGCTCACCAGTTCCATCACCACGTAGGGCAGGCCGTTGGTGGTTGCGCCGCCATCGAGCAGGCGCGCGATGTTGCGATGGTCGAGCCCGGCGAGGATCTGCCGCTCATTCCTGAAGCGGCGCTCGGCGTGCGGATGTCGCACGTCGGCGCGCATGAGCTTGATGGCCACCTCGGCGTGGTACTGATCGTCGTCGCGGATCGCGCGGTATACATCGCCCATGCCGCCGGTGCCGAGCAGGCCGGTGATGCGATAGGCGCCGATACGTTCGCCCACGCGGCTGGTGTCGTCCGAGGTTGCCAGGGCTTCGGCGCGCATTGCCTCGGGCACGGAGTCCAGGAATTCACCGGGCTGTTCGTGCGCGGCGAGCAATGACTCCACTTCGGCGATCAGCGCGGCATCGTCCGCGCCTTCGCGCGCGAGCAGGGCGCCGCGTTCCGTGGCTGGCAGATCGAGCGCGGTGGTGAACAATGTCTTGATGCGCGCCCAGCGCTCGGCGTTCATGGTTCAGACCGCCGCAAGTTCACGCCGCAGCCATGCACGGGCGATGGCCCATTCGCGCTTGACCGAGGAGAGCGAAGTGCCGGTGACGTCGGCGGTTTCTTCGAGCGTGAGCCCGCCGAAGTAGCGCAGCTCGACGATCTGACTTTGCGGAGGATCCAGCTTCTCGAGTCGCAGCAGCGCCGAATCGATGGCCAGCACGTCGACGCGGTCGTCATCGAAAGTAGCGAGAGCCTGCACCTCGTCCAGTTCGAGCGCCGCCTGCGTGTCGTGCAGGCTCAGCCGCTCCGCGCCATCGCCGCGCCGCTGCGCGTTGCGTTGCCGCGCGTAGTCCACGAGTACGTGGCGCATGATCTTGGACGCCAGCGACAGGAACTGCTGGCGATTGAGCCATTCCATGGAGCGCTGGCCGGACAGGCGGATGAACGCCTCGTTGACGAGCGCGGTGCGCTGCAGGGTGTGATCGCCGCGTTCGCGCACGAGTTGACGGCGCGCCAGGCGGCGCAGATCGTCGTACACCAACGGCCAGAGTGCATCGAGTGCGGAGGCATCACCTGACGCCCAGCTCTTGAGCAGGCGCGTGACCTCGCCGGATTCTTGTTCTTGTGGGTCTGGCACGCGACCGATTGTGGGGCATGCACTGCGCCAGTCAATTCGACGCGAAAGTTGGGGGCGTTAAGTAACGCGCTCCTGAACGATCAGCTTGCCAAAGCCGGCGCGAGCCCTGCGCCTCCAGAGGAGGAGGAGCTGACAAGCCGCGGGAAGTATCAGCTCGCGCTCAAACACCATGTGCTCCAGCTCCTCGAAGGCTCGCCACCGTTGAGCGAGCCGGACTGGTGCCTCGTGCTCATGGAGCCAACGCCCGCCGCTGCCATCAGTCGAAGTGTCGGGCCGCTTTACAACTTCATGTCTTGACATAGTCCATGCTTCCTACGCGACGGAAGATCGGACACAATGCGTCGGAATCGTCGCATCGCCTATCTAGTCAGGGAACTTCCATGAGAAGAAGAATAAGAATCGCAAAGATCGCGTTCGCCTGTTTTCTGATGCATGCCGTCATCGCACACGCGGTGCCGCTCAGCTTCCAGTTCACCGCGACGGGCCAATCGGTTAGTTACGGGTATCCGACCGGCAGCAACCCGCTCGAAGTGCCGGCACCGTTCTCGGAGTTCATCTGGCCCTTCGAAGCGCCGGTCCCGGTCTTCGGAACTTTCACCATCGAGAGTGACACTCGGGGAAGACCGACCTTCACCAATGTGAATGGCGTGCTTTTCGAAATCGGCAGCTCTTACACCAATCCGGTCACGCAACTCAACCTGAACATTCGCGATCAGCAATTTGCGTTTTCATCCACGCTACCGCCGGGCAGCTGTTGCACGCTCGAAAGCGACGTCAACATCAGGGACCTGCCGTTGCAGAACAGCATTCCGACGACCGGCCCCGACAGCATGAACTTCACTGTGTTGCTCGGAACAGGGATTTTCGATGGGCCGTACAGTCACCTGGAGGTGCGTTTCTCCATGAGACGGTTTGAGCAGGACCTGAGCGTCATCAGTTCGCGCGACATGGTCGAGAACCTGGTGTATGCAACGAGCTGGACCTCGTTCTTCACCATCTATGATCCTGTGCTCCGCAGCTCATACCAGCTCCACGCGCCGGTGACGAGCCTCGCACAAGTTGAAGTACCCGAGCCTGGGACCCTGGGTCTGTTCGCGATTGCTTTCGCACTCCCGCTGCTGGCTGCACGGACTCGCAAGCGCGTTGCCTGACACCCAACCGAACAGCTCGATGCGCGAGCTTCTCGATGGTGGTATTGCGCTGGCACGCGGGCTGGCGCTGTACTTCGTCACGCGCCGCGTCCGCTGAAGTCAGTACTTATCGCAGATCTTTCCGGCCAACATCGATTTGCCCGGCTCGAACGTGGCTTCCATCGGCTCGGCCGCCACGATGGGCGCGGTCACCTTCGGAAAATGCTGCTTGA
>Ga0190274_10001899_pt1 | contig 12276 bp, 7 predicted proteins | sample Popmic531T_FD_133002 | JGI IMG/M metagenome (GOLD analysis project Ga0190274, IMG submission 133002) | Populus adjacent soil microbial communities from riparian zone of Yellowstone River, Montana, USA - 531 T | ecosystem: Environmental > Terrestrial > Soil > Riparian zone | place: USA: Montana...
CCTGGTTCGTTTACAGGCATTCGTGTTGGCATGGCGGCCGTCCAGGGGCTGGCCTTCGCCGGACGCTGCGGTGCGATAGGCATCGGGAGTCTCGAGGCAACGGTGGAGACATGGTTGGGAGACAGCGACCGACCGAATTGTTTGGTCTGTCCTTGCCTTGACGCCGCCCGCGGCGAAGTCTATTTCGCGGCCTATGAGGTCGCCAACACCGCCGCGACAATCGAGGAGTGCCGGCTGGTCATGGGACCCGGCGTGGCGAAACCTGCGAGCGCCGCGGCGATGGTCGCAAAAGCGGCCGCGGGACGGGCTGTCGTGTTTGTTGGCGATGGCGCCCTGCGGTACGCGCAAGAGGTCACGAGGCTGGAGCCTCGAGCCGCCGGACTTGGGGGTGGAGCCTGCCTCGCCGAACCGCCGGAGGCGACAAGGCGGGCAATCGATTGGCCAGCGCCGCTCGCAGCTGGGGCGGCACGCATCGCGGCACGGCGTCACGCGGAGGCAGGCACGCCGCACGCGTTGCGGCCGATGTACATTCGGCGACCCGACGTTGAGCTGGCGCGCGAGAGGCGAGGTACCGGGAAATCGGGGAATCCGGGTATCGGGATATCGGGGTATCGGGGTATCGGGATATCGGACGATCCCGAGATCGATGTGCCGTTCCGAGCCGCAGGTGGATCCACGGGCGCGGAAGGGCCCGCAGGAACTGCGGAACCGCTGATGTCCATTGGCCGCGCTCTCTCGAACGATATCGCCGACGTCGAGCAACTACAGCGCGCGACGTTCAGCAATCCGTGGGGTGCGGACGCGATTCGCTGGGAGTTGGACAACACGGACGTCGCCCGGCTCTACGTGATGCGCGACCCGGCAGGTACGCTCGCCGGATATTGTGCGTGCTGGGTGGTCTTCGACGAACTTCACATCAACAGTCTCGCGATCGATCCGGCGCGTCGCCGAATGGGGCTGGCACGCCACCTGCTGCGCCACGTGCTGGCCGAAGCACGGGCAGAAGGCGCCACTTCCTCAACACTCGAAGTCCGCGCCTCGAACGTCGCGGCGCACCAACTCTACGAGGGGCTCGGGTTTACGGTGGAGGCTGTGCGGCGCGACTACTATCAGCACCCCCGCGAGGACGCGCTCATTCTCTGGAAGAGGGGCCTTTAGGAGGCTGCTGAAAGACCCAGCCGCGTAAACTTCGAACTGCGAACTTCGACCGCAAACTCGGAAATCTGGCCATATTCCGCGTTTCGAGCTCACGTGCCCGACGGGCCCTTACCCCATCTCCCGTCCTTGACTTCCTTCGTCGCAAAAGTTCTCAATCTGACGTGCGCCGGACCCCTGCGTTTTGTGTTATTTTCCCGTCACCGGGCGATCCCCGGTACCGCCCGGCAGCCCTTGCAATAAGTAAGGAGGCAGCATGGCAGACACCGATCTGCAGCTCGATGGCCAGAAAGCCACGTTGTTCCACAGCGACGAGGCCTTCAGGCAGCTAGTATCCGAACACCAGGCACTCGACCAGCATCTGCATCATCTCTCCAGCCTCAGTTACCTCTCGAGCGAACAGCAATTCGAAGAAGCCGCCCTCAAGAAGCGCAAGTTGGCACTGAAAGACCGCATTGAAGCCACGGTGCGGAGCCAGATCTCATCGACCAGTTCTGCCTGATTTCGCCGCGCCGACGACCTAGGACTTTGGCTCATGGAGCATGGGCATAGCCCGAAGGCTGGCCACTGCAATGGAACCTCTTCGGACGGCCCATGAGCCGTGAGCCATGCTGCACACCCGATCGCATAGACTCAGGCGATCGTGACCATTGACTCCGCGGCCGTCCCATTTGTCGTCATCGCGCTTGTACCCGCCGCCGTAGCGGCGTGGATCGCCCCGCCGGTGGTGCCCCTTCTGCTGCTCGTCCTGCCCATCGGCGTCGGCCTGTTCTTTCGCGACCCGGACCGCTCGCCGCCGACCGATCCGGCCCTCGTTCTCGCGCCAGCTGACGGACGCGTAATGCACGCGGGCGTGGCGCGCGCGGCCGAGGCGCCGAAAGGCGAGTGGCAACAGGTCACCATCTTTCTGTCTGTCTTCGATGTTCACATCAACCGAACCCCGGTTGCCGGCCGGATCCAGAAGGTCCTCAGGCTATCCGGGTCGTTTGTCGCGGCGTTCAAGCCGGACTCGCATCAGAACGAACGGTCGGAGATCTGGATCGAGCACGACGGCGTAGTCGTCGTGGTGCGCCAGGTCGTCGGCCTCTTGGCCCGACGCGTCGTCTGTCGCGTCGTGCCCGGCCAGGTGCTCGCCGCCGGTGAGCGCATCGGACTCATGAAGTTTGGGTCGCGCATGGATGTCTTCGTCCCACCGTCAGCTGACGTGCTCGTAAGGACCGGGGACACCGTGCGCGCGGGCGAAAGCGTGATTGCCCGCCTAGCAATGGACGGCCGGTCATGACAGGTCGGAATGAGCGTACGCCGGGGCCGCGAGACCCACACTTTCGGCGCGGCATGTACCTGCTGCCGAGCATCATGACGGTGGGCAACATGTTCTGCGGCTACGCCTGCATTCTCTTTGCCATTCGGGGCGAGCTTGCGACTGCCGCGCCCTTTATCGGCGTAGCCGTGGTCCTCGACATGCTCGACGGTCGTATCGCGCGCATGACCAACACGACGACCGCCTTCGGCCTGGAACTCGATTCACTTGCCGATATCATTTCGTTCGGCGTCGCGCCTGTCGTACTGGCTTTTACATGGGTCCTTTCGGACCTTGGGCGTATTGGCTGGGCGACCGGCTTTGTCTATCTCACCGCTGCGGCGATGCGCCTGGCGCGCTTCAACATTCAGTCCTCCGCGCAGCCCGACAAGCGTTTCTTTGTCGGTATGCCTTCGCCGCCGGCCGCTGGCGTCGTCGCGTCGACGATTTACCTGTGGCCGTATCCTCCAGGCAGCCTCGCACTCTCGGCGGCAGCCGTTCTCGTCGTCTTCGTGCCGGCCGCACTCATGGTCAGCACCATCCGATTTCGCAGCTTCAAGACCCTCAACTTCGGCTGGACCTCGTCTTACATGAAACTGCTCCTTGTCGCCGGCGTGATCGCGATGGTGACCCTTGAGCAGCGTGTCACGCTGGTCGTCCTGTCCTATGGGTATCTGCTGTCCCCGTTCATCGAGATGGGGATGATTCGGCTGCGTGCCTATCGGGAAGGCAGATCGCCGCAACCCCCGCCGACGACATCCAGCGCGTAGCGAGATCCGGCAGGCCTGAAGGCCTGTCCTACGCCTGGGCTGAGCCGCGTACTGTCGCAGGGTAGCCTTCAGGCCTGCTGGATCTGGCGTGACAGCGTAATCGTCACGGTTGTGCCACGGCCAGGCGCGCTCGCGATCGCAATCGTGCCGCCACCGATCTCGATGTGCTGTCGCGCGTTGGCGAGTCCCAGTCCCGACCCGGCGGTCTTGGTGGAGAAATAGGGCTCGAAGGCCCGCGCCAGTGTCGTCTCATCCATGCCGACGCCGGTGTCGGCCACCTCGATAGTCACTCGATCGGGTGACGCCGCGAGCGCGACGCGCAGCTGTCCGCCCATCGGCATGGCCTGCAACGCGTTTTCGACGAGATTGGTGAGCGCGCGGGCGACCAGGTTCGGATCGCCCCAGACCCGCGGCAGATTGGCTGGCGCGTCCACGTCGATCGTAATGCCGCGCGCCGACCCGATTCGATACGGATCGACGACCTTGGCGACGAGCTCACCTGGATCCATCCAGTCGAAGTGCGGCGTCGGCCGGCCCGAAAACGTCGAGAACTCGGAAGCGATCTGCCGCAGCAGCCGAACCTGCCCGAGCACGGTGTCGAGGCACTGCTCGGCCACCGGACCGAGCGGCCGGCCACGATCGGCGTTGACGTGGCGAAGGTGCTCGGCCGCGAGTTGAATCGGTGTCAGTGGGTTCTTGATCTCGTGCGCGACCTGCCGCGCCATTTCATGCCAGGCGGCAAGCTGGTTGGTGCGCGCCAGTTCGGCCCGTTGCGCGACGAGCGTTCCCGTCATGGTGTTGAAGTCGTCGACGAGTCGTCGCAGTTCGTCGTTGGTGTCGGCAGTAATGCGGACGTCGAGCTGGCCCGCCGCAATCTGCCGGGTCGCCCTGGTAAGCCGCGCAACCGGGTCGGCAATGCGACTCGCCATCGACGCTCCGAGCGCCGCGGCAAACAGCACCACGAGGACCGAACCGACGAGTACCCCTCGATTCAGTTCGTCTTCTTCGCGTTCGAGCTCGCGCTGGCGGGGTGCGAGCGGCACGGTCAGGATGCGCGCGTCCTGACCGACCGGCGACACGGGCGCCGCCGCCACGAGATACCGCAGCTCGCCGAGCTGGTCCTCCGCGACGAGCGACGGCAGCCGGTTGAGCGCAATTCCCCGATAGACGGTTGCCGGCGTGCGCGTCGGCAGCAATCCGGAGTCGAACAGATCGCGCCGACTGGTGGCGACCAGCTCCGATTCCTTGTATAGATTCACGTCCTGGCTGATCACCTGCCGAATCCACACCATGACATCGTCATTTGCCGGCAACGGGTTGCCGGGGCGGAGCTCGGCCGACGCGAGTTCGTCGAAGACGCGGCGGGCGACCGTGACCACGCTCTTGGCTTCCGACTCGACGTCGGTGCGGAACCGCGCCGTCATGTACGCGCCGAAAACGAGCGCGAAGGCGACCACCGGTACGACCGCGGCGGCGACGAAGAAGAGAAAGAGTTTGCGGTAGAAACTCGTGCGGACCTCATGAAAGAGCAGCCGCAAGGGAACGTCGGCACGGCGCGTGAAAGGCGCGGCTAGAGCAGCGCACCCTTGCAGAAGGATGAAGAACACGCAGGCAGCGGCGAGGATCTCCGCCATCCGCATCGCATGCTCGACGAACGTCGGGGACGGATAGCCCAGCGCATAGATACCGTCTCGGTTCTGTGAGAACACTACCTGGTAGGTGCGCCCTTCGCTCTCGAGCGCTTCCCAGAATGTCGTGCCCGTGCGGTATAGGCGATCGAACAGCTCGGGTGTGACCGGAAATGCGACGCCGCCCGAGGTGAATAGCGGTTGGAGACTCCAGCCGTAGACGACAAGCTGCAGATCGGGTAGCCGCGGCACCGCAGGCGTCGCGGCCGGTGTTCCGAGCACCTCTGAGTACGGATTGGCCGAGGAGACAAACGGTAGCGCCTGGTAGTCGTGGCTCGCGACGTGAACCACCACGCCGCCCAGCAGGCGTCCGGCGGCGTCGCAAATACCACGCTCGGCATGAAGCATCCGGAAAGACTCGGCGCCAAATGGCGCGTTTTCGCCATACACCTCCCACGCGCAGCTCGTGCCTTCCCAGGTCTGCGTGCTCGCTCGATACAGGTACTCGGGTAGATTCAACGCAAAACGGCTGACGAGCGCGCGGTTCGGTCCGTAGAGTTCCACGTCAGAAATGACGCGCGAGCGCACGAGGCTCGTCTGGCTCCAGACGAGAAACGCCGCGTAGCTCTCCTGCGTCTCGAACGAACGGCGTGCCGCGACAAGAGTCGGGAGCGTCGCGAGTCGATCGATGGCCTGTTGCGATCGCGTCAGTTCCGCGCGTAGTTCTTGCGGATAACGCGCGGTCAGCGGCGCGTACTGCTGTTCGATAAGGGCGCGGATCGTGCGATCCGCCGACACCGCGGCCATTGGATAGATCGCCGCGAGCGGGACAATCACCGCGACCAGTTCGAGGATGAGACGCATCGACTGCGTCGCATGGTGATAAGAGCGCCGCAACCGCGGCGCGGCGAGCGCAAAGACAATCGCCGTTGCCACGACGACGGCCGCTGGTGCGGCCATCGCGTGCGCGGCGGTCGACGGTATGGTGACGAGCACAGAGACAGGGATTAGCCAGAGGATGATGGCGCGGAGTGTCCGCGTGCTGTCGTAGCGCAGGCCTTCAGGATTGCCGGATCCGGCGAACCTCGAGGTCCGCCCCGCGATCGTCCACCTGCCCGCCACGGTCGCCAGTGTCAGCCCAGCGGCCCATGCAATCGCCAGTTCAGCCAGAAGCACTTGCCCCAGAAAGAGCAGGCGATCGGCGTCGAAGGGGAAGAGCACGAAGCGCCACTCGTCGAGGACGTCGGGTGTGATGGCGTTCTGGAGCAGACGGGCGAGCGCCTCGACCGACACGGCGAGCGCGAGGCCGCCGGCAAGCTGTTCGAAGACGAAACGCACGGGTGCCCGACCATGCCGGTGCGGCCGGCCGGCGCGCCACCACCACCCGCCGACCAGTCCGGCGACGCCCGCAAGGGCAGCGGCCGCCGAGAGGCACGCGGCCACCCCACCAGGCGCTCCGGCGAGCGCGGCGAGCGCGGCAGCGCCAGCGGCGCCCGCAGCCATCAACATCGTCGCCGCAAGCGTCCATGCAAGCCAGACCCGGGTCGGGTCTCGCAGCCGGCGCCGTGAAAGCGCCATCGGAGCCAACAGTCCAAAGAGCACCGGAAAGGGCAGGAGCGCAACCGTCACGACTCGTCGCCTGAACGTCCTTCGCGCGTTCGCCATGTCCGTGGGATCGACGATAACTTCGAGCAGCGTGGCGCCAGTCGGGGTCTTAATCGAGAACGTGTTCAGTACCTGGCTATCGTCGCGTGCGCTGAGATAGCGCTCGACAATTTGGACGGGCCCGAATGAGGTGAACAACCGACGCGGCGGCGAAGCCGTGCTCGAGGGATCGACAGCCAGATGCGAGACGTCACCCGAGCTCGCGGGCGCGAGGACGGTCTCGGCCACGACCACCGCGACGCGGCGGTTGGCGACTTCGACCGGCCGCATGGCGAGCAGGCGCGTGCCAGCGTGTCCCGGAGCGACGAAGAGCGCGGCGGGGCCGGCGAGCCGAGCCGGCGTCAGGTCCTTTTCGCCGGGTCCATTGCTCCACGCCAAAACTCGGTAGGTATCCGAAACAAGGCCGGGCACATAGACGGGCACGTAGACGGTCGCAGCGACACCGTGCTGGTCCACTGGTTCAGCCAGGCGCATCAGGCGATCGAAGAGAGCGGGCAGGTGGTCCCGATTGGCGGCGGCCTCGGCAATGAGCGCGCCTTCACCGGCCACGCGCTCGGCGAGGGCCTCGACGTCCGCGGTGCGTTCGTCCACACGGGCCCGCACTTCCGCTTCGACGCGGCTGGCCGCAGCGGCCGCGTTCGTGCCGAACCGGGTCACCTCCCAGAGTCCTCCAGCGACGGCGGCCGCCGCCGACAGAGCGATCGTGCCGACGACCAGTCGGCCCGCCGGGGACCACGGCGAAAGGCGCATGTCCGCGAGGATAACAGGCGTGGCGTGTCCGGCAGGCCTGAATGCCTGCCCTACAGCTGGGCTGAGCCTGATGTGGGCTGAGCCCCGCGCAGACTGGGCCTGAGCCAGACTAGGCTGCGTACTGTCGTAGCAGGCCTTTAGGCCTGCCTATCACCGGGTGCTATAGTCCCTCGCTCCGATGGGCCTTCTGTCGTTACGCGCCGCCATTACACGCGGTGTGCTTCTTGTGCTCGCCAACTGGCCGGTCGTCCTGATCGATTTTGCGATTGAGTCGCTGTACAAACTCGCAGTGAGCGTGCCTGTGCTCGGGGCCTCGCTCGGCATTGCGGCGCTTGTCGGCGAAGATCTGACATCGCTTCTCTCCCAAGGTGTGCGGGCGACAGCCGATGTCGTGCTGGGATCGCTCGCTACGGCGCCCGTCGCTCTCACGGCCTTTCTCTTGGCGCTTTTGATTGTCGCGGTAGGTGGGGAAGCTGTGATGTTCGTCATCAAAGCGGGCACGTTAGCCGTCGTCGTCGAGGCAGACCGCATGAGCGGCAATGTCCACACGCTGCCATTTGGCAATGAGGCGTTCGAGCGCGCGAGCGTGTACCGTCTCGAAACCGTCCTCGACGCCGCTCGGCGATTCGGCCGGCGCGCGATTCGGCTCGCGCTCTGGCTCGGCGCCTTCTACGCCGTGGTCGGCGCCGCATATGTGGCAATCGTGACCGAAGGACTGGTTTCGAGTCATTCGCCGTGGCTCCCAGCCTGGCCGCTGGTCATTCTCGTCTCGACGAGCGTCGCGGTGGTGACCATCGCCTTCGTCAATCTCATCTATGACCTGCTGCGAGTCGTGGTGGTCACTGACGATTGCGAGGTCAGCGTGGCCGTGTCCCGGCTCAAGCGCTTCGTGATCGAGGATGCCCGCCATGTGGTCGGCATCTTCCTGGTCATTGGCGGCGTGCAGCTGCTCGCGGCCGCTGGCTCGCTGCTCGCGGCAACCGGACTCGCCCTTGTCGGCTACCTTCCGTTCGTCAGTCTGATATTCGTGCCGTTGCAGGCCGCGGCCTGGGTGTTGCGCGGCTTGTTCTTCGAGTCGCTCGGGCTCTCCGCCCTGGCCGCCTGCCAGACGCAGTACCGACGCTTCTCGCGCGCGCGCTTCGGCGGGTCGGATCTTGCCCGGCAGGCCTGAAGGCTCGCCCTACGACTGGGCTGCGTACTGTCGTAGGGCAGACCTTCAGGTCTGCCGAGTCAAACTGTCCGGCAGCCTGAAGGCCTGCCCTACGACAGTCGCCTCACGGCGTGCGCCGATACGCCATCACCGTCCGTGCGCCGTCGGTGATGCCGAGCGTGAGGACGATCGCGGCGTCGGCGCTCGTGAGCATCGCATCGAGCCGAGGTGGCACAGCGGGTATCAGACGAGTCAAGTGCGCCGGCCGCGAACGGGTGATGAACGCGGTTGTGCCTGATGCGAGAGCCACGGCGACCCCATCGCCGGCGAGGCGGACGCCGGCGATCGGCCGGCTCGGAAGTGTCACGCTCTCGAGGAGCGTGCCACGACTCGCGTCATAGCGTTTCAAGGTGCTGTCGAGGCGAGCCACATACAGATACCGCTCATCTGTGACTGGGTCTCCCGCGACCGGCACGCTGGCCAGGCGCCGCCAATCTACGCGGCCCGCCGTCTGCCCAAGAGCGCAGATCGTGCCATCTGCCGTGCCGACGAACACTCGGCCTCGGCCAGCCGTCACTGCCAGTGCGACGTGATCGAGCGGGAAGCGCCACCGCTCGCCGCCGGCCGCGACATCAAGGGCCACAAGCGTATTGTCCGACAGCCCAACGGCTCCGAAGGCGCCGTCGATCGAGAGCGCGGTGGCCGGGGCCGCACCTGTGGCGACGCGCCACAGCACCGCACCATCGCGTACATCGAGCGCGCGAATCTCCACGTCATCGATCGCGAGGACGATCGCAGGCAAGGCCGTGAGCGTGCGCACCGGTCGATCGCCGCTGACCGCCCAGCGTTCGGCGCCCGATTTCGCCTCGAGCGCCTGAACCATCCGCTCCCCGGCTGCAATCACGACGACGTCGCCGCTGGCTGCGACGATGTGAACCCTCTCGACGGCCTTCGTCCACGCGATGTGGCCGTCGATTGACGTGCGTGCTTCAATGCCTACCGTGGGACTCGTCGAGATGGCGAGATCGCTCGTCCAGATTAAATGGTCTGTGTCGGCGGCCACGCGCTCGGACCATGCGAGCGTGTACGGCGCGGCGTCGGCCGGCGCGTCGGGCGCGAACGGCGATTGCGCGGCGACTGTCGCAGCATCGGGCGCGGGTGTGGTTTGTCCGGCGGGTTTCGCGACGTCGGACGTGGGTGCGGATTGCCCGGCGCCCGCCGCGACGGGTAGCGCGAGCCCGAGCACGATCGCGACACCCCCATATCTCGTGTGTCTGCCCCCACGCACACGCTTATAATAGCGGTGTTCCTGCCGGACTTTCGGCGTCGTCCTTGCTGTTGGCAGCCGCCTGTGACACATCAGACTATTCTCGTCCTCGACTTCGGATCGCAGTACACGCAACTGATCGCCCGGCGCCTTCGCGAGTTGTCCGTCTATTCGGAAATCGTCTCGCCGGCGATCACCGCCAACGAGATTCGCAGTCGCGGTGCGGTCGGTATCATCTTCTCGGGTGGGCCTCGCAGCGTCTCCGATCCGGGCGCGCCGACCATCGATCCCGCCATCCTGCAACTGCCGACGCCGACGCTCGGCATCTGCTACGGCATGCAGCTCATGACGCATGCGCTCGGGGGCACGGTCGGAAAGGCACCGAGCCGCGAGTACGGGCACGCCACGGTGTCGCTGTCGCCAGGCGCGGCGCTCTTTCGCGAGCTGCCCGATTCGCTGCGTGTGTGGGCCAGCCACGGCGATTTTGTGGCCACTGCACCCGAGGGCTTCGAGGTCGTGGCGACGTCCGCTAACGCACCCGTGGCCGCCATGGAAGACCCGTCGCGCGGTCTCTACGGACTGCTTTTTCACCCGGAAGTGGCGCACACCGATCTGGGCACCGACATCCTCAAGAACTTCGCCTTTGGCGTCTGCGGCTGCACGGGCGACTGGACGATGGCGTCCTTTGTGGACGAGACGATTGGCCGAATTCGCGCTCAGGTGGGCGAGGACGGCCGGGTCGTCTGCGGGCTGTCGGGCGGAGTCGACTCAACGGTGGCGGCGGTCCTCATTCATCAGGCCATCGGTGCCCGGCTCACATGCATTTTTGTCGACAACGGCCTTCTGCGCTGGAAGGAGGCCGAACAGGTACGCACGCGGTTCGGCCGCCTCGGGCTGCCGCTCGAGTTCGTGGACGCCTCAGATCTGTTCCTCGATAGGCTTGCGGCCGTCGTCGATCCCGAGGCGAAGCGCAAGATCATCGGCGCCACGTTCATCGACGTCTTCGAGACGCGCGCGCACGAACTTGGCGACTTCGACTTTCTCGCGCAGGGCACGCTCTATCCGGACGTGATCGAGAGCGTCTCGGTCGTGGGGCAGTCGGCGACGATCAAGAGCCATCACAACGTCGGCGGCCTCCCCGAGCGCATGCGGTTCAAACTGGTCGAGCCGCTGCGCCAACTGTTCAAGGACGAAGTCCGCGCCGTTGGCACGACGCTCGGACTCGACGACGAGTTCGTGTGGCGGCAGCCGTTCCCCGGTCCAGGCCTGGCTGTACGGATCGTCGGGCCGATTACGCGCGAGCGCGTCGATCTATTGCAGCGCGCCGACGCGGTGGTGGTCGACGAGATCCGCAAGCCTGGATGGTACCGGCGCGTGTGGCAGTCATTCGCGGTGCTGCTGCCCGTGCAAAGCGTAGGCGTCATGGGCGACGAACGGACCTACGAGTACACGATTGCCGTCCGCGCCGTCGAGAGCCGCGACGGGATGACGGCCGACTGGGCCCGGCTGCCGCACGACCTGCTCGGCGCGATCTCCTCGCGGGTCGTCAACGAAGTTCGCGGCATCAACCGCGTCGTCTACGACATCAGCAGCAAGCCGCCGGCGACAATTGAATGGGAATGATCCGATGATCCGTCGTCGGTCCGATAGGTCCTTTTCGTCCTTTAGGTCCTGTAGGCTCGCCTTCGGTCCTCTGGTCCCGTTGGGGTCCGGAGGACCAGGGACCCCTGGAAGGTTCGGAGTGTGGGCGGACCCAGAGGACCTGCAGGACCAAGAGGACCTCAAGGACCGACAGGAACCATGACGGACTTCGTCCATCTTCATCTCCACACCGAGTTTTCGCTGCTCGACGGGGCGTGCCGCATTGGCGAACTCCTCGACCGGGCCGCAGAACTGAAGATGCCGGCCGTGGCCGTGACCGAGCACGGCAACATGTTCTCGGCTGTGACCTTTCACGACGAGGCCCGCAAGCGCGGCATCAACCCAATCCTCGGGTGTGAGGTGTACGTGGCGCCGGGGCCCCGGACCGACAAGTCTGGCACGCCGGGCGAAACCGCAAACCATCTCGTGCTGCTTTCGGAGACCGATGAGGGCTTTCACAACCTGATCAAGCTCGTCTCCTCCGGCTACACTGATGGCTTCTACTACAAGCCGCGTATCGACAAGGACCTGCTAGCCACGCACGCGAAGGGCCTCATTGGCTTAAGCAGCTGTCTCAAGGGTGAAGTCGCCACGGGTCTCAGGCGCGACCAGGCGAAGAAGGCGCTCGAGGCCGCGGGTCAGTACCGCGACATTCTCGGCGCCGGCAACTTCTTTCTGGAGATGCAGGACCAGGGTATTCCCGAGCAGCGGCTCGTCAATCAAGGCCTGCTGCCCATCGCCCGTGACCTCGGCATGCCCCTGGTCGTCACCAATGACGTGCACTACCTGCGGCAGGCCGATCAGCATCCGCACGATGTGCTGCTTTGCATCGGGACGGGGAAGAGCGTCAGTGACGAGAAGCGTCTGAAGTATCACGGCGATCAGTTCTTTCTGAAGACCGCCGAAGAGATGTGGCGTGTGTTTGGCGACTATCCCGAGGCGCTGGCAAA
>Ga0190274_10001900_pt1 | contig 12274 bp, 14 predicted proteins | sample Popmic531T_FD_133002 | JGI IMG/M metagenome (GOLD analysis project Ga0190274, IMG submission 133002) | Populus adjacent soil microbial communities from riparian zone of Yellowstone River, Montana, USA - 531 T | ecosystem: Environmental > Terrestrial > Soil > Riparian zone | place: USA: Montana...
GCGATCGTCGTGGCGCCCGGCAGCTCGGCGCGGATCCGCGTCACGATCGCGTCCACCTCGCCGGCGGTGCCGAAGATCAGCCCCGATTGGATCGCCTCGACCGTGCTCTTGCCGACCACGCTGGGCGGCGCCGTGAGTTCGACCCGCGTGAGCCGGGCGGTGCGGGAGAACAAGCTCGCCGCGCTCGCCTGCATCCCGGGCGCGATCACGCCGCCGATGAACTCCCCCTTGGCGCTCACCACATCGAAGTTCGTCGCCGTGCCGAAGTCGACGACGATGGCCGGGCCGCCGAAGCGCGTGAACGCCGCGAGGGCGTTGACGACCCGGTCGGCGCCCACCTCGCGCGGATTGTCGGTGAGGATCGGCACCCCGGTCTTCACGCCGGGTCCCACGATCACCGGTGGGAACGGGAAGTAGCGCGCCGCCATCTCGCGGACGGCGGCGGTGACGTCGGGCACGACGCTGGCCATCACGACGCCGGTGACCTGGGACTCGAACGACATCCCCCGCTGCGCGAGGAAGCCGCTCAACGCGAGCGCGAGCTCGTCGGGCGTGCGTTCGGGCTGGGTGGACAGGCGCCAGGTGTGCTCGAGCTCGGGGCCGCGGAAGACCCCGAGCACGATCTCGGTGTTGCCGACGTCGGCGGCGAGCAGCACGGCCCGGGTCCCCTCCCTTCAGATCTCCAACGCGAACGACGGTCCATCGTGGCCCACAGGGTCCTGCCCCGACAACCGCAGGGCGAGGGCGTAGTCGCCGAACGGGTCCCCGTGCTCGGGTTCGCGGCGTCCCGACGCCACCTCGGACAACGAGGTGAGGAACCGCAGGGCGGTGGGCGCGGCGCCGCGCATCGCCGCCACCGGACCGCCGAGTTCGGCGACCTGGTCCCCGCCCACGATCGGTGCACCTTCGGCCACCGACGCCCGGCATCGCACCCCCATGCGTCCGAAGGCTTCCTTGGCGACCGGCATGCCGGTCAGGATGCCGGCGCCTCGGGCCACGATGCGCCCGACGCCGACCTCCTCCGGATCGCCCAACGGGCGGGCGTCGTCGTCGAGCAACGCCTGCATCACGACCGGCATGATCGTGACGCGATCGAGCACGGGCGTCCCGGACGCATCGCTCACGTCGCCGCCGGCAATGCGAGGTTGTCGATGAGCCGTGCCGACGGGAACGCGGCCGACACGATCGCGCGAGCGGGGCGGTCGATCACGTCGACAGCGGTGAACGTCTCGTCGTCGACCACGGCGGCGTAGTCGAGCCGGGCGAGCGGCGTGGCGCCAACCTCCCGGGCGAGTGCGGCGATCAGCACGTGCGCGTCGCGTTCACCGGCGCGCGCCAGCGCCGCGGCTTCGGACAATCCCAGGAACAGACAACCCGCCTGCTCGCGCTCCTCGGGCGCGAGCAGTGCGTTACGCGAGGACATCGCCACCCCGTCGGGTTCGCGCACGGCGGGGCAGGCGGCGATCTCGATGGGGAGCGACTCGGCGGCCACCATCCGGCGCACCAGGAACAGCTGCTGGGCGTCCTTCTGTCCGAAGTACGCCGTGCCGGGACCGACGACGTCGAACATCCGATGGACGACCGTCAGCACCCCCCGGAAATGGCCCGGCCGTGAGGCGCCTTCGAACCGGTCGCCCGGCGGCCCTGGGTCGGGTTCGACGAGCGCGGCGCCCGGCGGGTACATCTGGTCGACCGACGGCGCCCACACGAGATCGACGTCCAGCGACGCACACACCTCGAGGTCGCGCGCTTCGTCCCGGGGATACCTGGACAGATCCTCGCCGGGAGCGAACTGACGCGGGTTCACGAAGATCGACACCACCACCAGGTCCTGTTCCTCACGGGCACGGCGGATCAACGATGCGTGCCCTTCATGGAGCGCCCCCATCGTGGGGACGAACCCCACGCCCCGCCCTCCCTCGCGGCCGCCGTCGGTCGCGTGCCGGAGCTGCGCCGGTTCGCGGATCAGGTCCACCGCGCCAGCACCTCCTCGACCGACGCACGCTGGTCTTCCGCGAGGCGCCCGCTTCGGACCGAGAGGTCGAGCGCCAGGCGGGCCATCTCGACGTAGGCGGCGACCGCCCACGGGGTCCGTTCCGCGAGGGCTTCGAGGTTCCGCTCGATCGTGCCGGAGTCGCCGCGCACGGCGGGGCCGGTGAGGGCGTCGCCCGCGCCGAGGGACGCGACGTTGTCGATCGTGGCGCGCTGGAGGGGCCGGAGCGCGGCGGGGGGATCGTTCACCCCGGCGGCGGCGAGCAGCTGTTCGGCCACGGCCGTCGCGGTCACCAGGTAGTTGGACGCGAAGACCGCGGCCGCGTGATACAGCGCCCGATGGTCTTCCTGCAAGCGGAACGGCTCGCCCATGATGTCCTCGGCGATCCGCTCGGCCATGAACCACCCGTCGTCGTCGTCGGCGGAGATCGCGACGAGGCAGCCCGGGATGCGGTCGATGCCGGCTGCCGGATCGGGGAAGGTCTGGAGGGGGTGGATGCCCAGGCGCCGGGCACCGGCGTCGCGGGCGGGATCGAGCACGGCGAGCGGTGTCGCGCCGGAGACGTGCGCGACCCACTGCCCGGGCAGGAACGCCCCCGCCGCCGCGATCGTCCCCACCACGGGTCCGATGTCGTCATCGGGAACGGCGACGATGACCAGCTCGGCATCGGCGACGACGATGGTCGCGTCGAGGACGGGCACGTCCGGGAGGTAGCGCGCCACCCGGTCCCGGGTCGGACCACGACCGGACACCCCGACGATCCGATGACCGGCCCGTTGCAGCAGCACGGCGATCGCCACGCCGGCGCGTCCGCCGCCCACCATCGCCACCTTCATGTGGCGGAGTATCCCAACTCAGGGCAGCCACACGATCGGGCCGTCGGGCCGGGGGGCGCTCGGGGGAAGCGGGAGCGCCACGGTCTCGGTGTCGCTCACGAGCGAGATCGCGCCCTCGGACGCCACGAAGGCACTCCCGTCGTCCGCGTACGACGCCCACATCACCCCGTGGATCGGTCCCAGGTACCGCGGGACCGGCAGCGCGCGGCTGGGGCCGGCCTCGATCTCGAACAGCCCGGTCCGGTCCTGGTAGCTCCCGACCACCAGCGCCGAGGTCGAATCGTTCGCCCAGGACAACACCCGGTCGATCCAGAGGTGTCCGTTCGGGTCGCCATAGGTCCGCGGACGGGAGAGGCCCCGGAAGTACAGAGAGGTGCCGAACACCGACGACACGGGCGGTCCGTCGTTGGCGCGCACGGCGAGGGGGGGGAGCCGGAGCGCGGCCAGGTTCCGCGAGGGCACGACCAACATGTCGGTGGCCGGGGAGAGCGAGAGCAGGGCATGGCCCGGGAGGATCTTGCGGGTTCGGCCGTAGCTCGCCAGGAGGATGTCGGCGTCCTCGCCGTCCCACATCGTGAAGTACGTCGCGGTGGCGTCGCGGCCGACCGACAGGATGTCGCCGCAGACGCGTTCGGAGAACTGCCGCTCCGACGATGGCGGGATGACGGTCCGGGTGACGATCGTGATCCTGCGACACCCTGCCGAGATCGGTCCGCGCTTCACGGCGACGACCGCGATCCCCCGCCCGCCCCACGTGACGAGGTCGCCCTGCACCAGCGGCACGGGCGAGTCGCTGGGGCCGAAGAACCGCAGGAGGGACCCCGTGGAGCGGCCGTCGGGCGTCATGGACGTGATCCCCAGGAGCCCGGGCGCCGCACCCGAGGCGTTCACCAGCGCGGTGGGTTCGCGCACCCGCGCTCCGGGCCGGACGCGTCCGGACTCCAGGCTCCACTGCCACAGGCGCGACCAGCCCTGTCCGTCGTCGACGGCGTACACGATCGTGCCGGATCGCGGCACGGACGATGCCGGCGCCGGGTCCGTGCCGTGGCCTCGCAGGAACCAGGTGGCCGATGCCACGACGACGAGTCCGGTGATGACGAGCACGAGCACGCGCCGACGACGGTCGTCGTGTTCGTCTGGCGCACCAGGGATCGGCGTGGAAGGGACGACGTCGTCGGGCGGCGGTGCGATCCTGGTCGAGACGGACGGCGACCGTCGAGGAACGCCTGCCTGGGCCGGCCGGAACAAGGTGGCGCCACAGTTGGGGCAGGCGGACCCGCTCGTGGATCCGGACCAGTCGCAGCGCAGGCATTCCTTGGGCAGGTCGCGAGCAGGGCTCATGGGATCGCCAGGGGCGGGGCGAACGGTCTGGCCCCGCTCGCCGCGTCGGCGCCCAGCCGGATCTCGGCGACGCGTTCGCCACCGGGCAGCACCGGATCCGGAACGAGGTCCAGCAGCGGCAGGAGCACGAACGCACGCTGGGTCATGCGCGGATGCGGCACGGTGAGGGTCGGCTCGTCGATCCGGCGATCGTCGAACAGCAGCACGTCGATGTCGACCGTGCGCGGTCCCCAGCGAACGTCGCGCACCCGTCCGAGCGCCGATTCGACCCGGTTGCACGCCGCGAGCAGGTCGAGCGGAGCCAGGTCGGTCTCGACCCGGATCACGACGTTGAGGAAGTCCGGCTGGTCGGGCCCGCCCACCGGGTCGGTCTCCCACACGCGCGAGCAGGCATCCACCCGGAGGCCGGGTTCGGTGGCGAGGAGGCCGACCGCCTGCTGCAAGGTGGCGAGGCGATCGCCCAGGTTCGAGCCCAGCCCGAGGTAGGCGATCTCGCCCATGGACTCACGCCTCCAAGGTCACCGCCGAGGCGACCCCGTCGATCTCCAGCCGCTTCGCCGCGTTGGGCTTGTGCACCACGGCGGTCACGCGCGTGATGTGCTCCATGGCCAGGACCGCGGCGGCCACGTCGTGCGCCATCACCTCGATCAGGTCGAACGATCGTTCCTGGACGACGGCACGGACGGCCTCGGTGATGGCCCGATAGTCCGCCGTGGCCTCGATCGTGTCCGTCTCCACGTCCACATCCAGGTCAAGGTCGACCACCAGTTCCTGGGGCTCCTCCTTCTCTCCCGGCCGGGCACCGTGATGGCCGCTGGCTCGGATGCCGGACAGGAACAGGCGGGCGGTGGGCACCGGTCAGTCCTCCTCTTCGTCCTCGACGTACCAATCGTCTGCTTCATCGGCGGCCAGGTCGACCCAGGGTGGGCGTCGTTCGAGCTGCAGCATGACGACGCCTTCCTTCTGGTCGTGGCCGTGCGGTTCCATGAGGTAGCGGGCCCGAAGGTACTCGGCCAGCATGGGCCCGATCGTCTCGGGGACCTCTTCGGGCAGGAAATGGCCGCACCCGGGGAGCAACCCGAGGGTGGAGGACGGCATGGCTTCGTTGAGCCGCTCACCCAGCGTGGCCGGGAAGAACACGTCGTCTTCGCCCCACAGGATCAGCACCGGGAAGGCGATCCGTTCCATGTCGGCCTCACGCCCGGTGAGGCCCACCCCGTCCATGGCCGCCAGCCCACGCGCGAACCCGGCCGCGCCCTCGGGACCCCGGTAGGGCCGCACGTACTCCTCCAGGACGGCGTCGGTGAACCGTTCACGGTGCCGCAAACCCAGGTCGTACACCGTGCGGATCGCCGCCTCCACCAGCTCGGGCATCAGCAGGCCACCGGCATCGTCGGCCCGTGCCTGTGCCTCCTGCGCGGCCTCGGAGGGCCATCGATCGAAGGCGACGGAGTCCAGCAGGACCATGGCATCGACGCCGGGGCCGTCGAGCGCCAGCAACTGCGCGATCCCGCCGCCGACGCCGTGGCCCACCACGGCGAACCGCTCGACGTCCAGATGCGCGAGGAGTTCGCGCACATAGGCCGCCTGGGCACTGATGTCCAGCGCGGCGTCCTCGGGCTGCGCGGAATCGCCGGCTCCCAGCAGGTCCGGCACGATCACCCGGAACCTCCCGGCGAGCAACGGGATGAACTCACGCCACAGGAAGGACGAGGACGGGAAGCCGTGCAGCAGCACCACCGCGGGACCGTCGCCTTCGTCGAGGTAGACCATCTCGCCGCCGGACGTCATGAACCGGTGCTGCTGCACCGTCACGGCGTGCCGTCCCGCGCGATGGCGTCGACCACCGCGACCACCCGCGCGATCTGCCGCACATCGTGCACCCGGACGATGTCGACCCCGTGCGCCGCGCACCAGGCCACCGCCCCGGCCGTGCCCTCCACCCGCTCGGCGGGATCGTCGACGCCGGTCAACTGCCCGATGAATCGCTTGCGAGAGGCACCCACCAACACCGGCACGCGGAGGTCGCGGAAGGTCTCGATGTCGTGCAGCAACGCCAGGTTGTGGTCGAGGTTCTTGCCGAAACCGATCCCCGGGTCGACGCAGAGGCGGTCGCGGGGCACGCCGGCAGCCACCGCCGAACCGATGCGCGAAGCGAGGAAGTCCCGCACCTCGGCGACGACGTCCACGTACGTGGGGTGCTCCTGCATCGTCTTGGGTTCGCCCTTCATGTGCATCAGGACGAGCCCCGCGCCGGTGTCACGCACCAGCCGGAACATCTCCGGGTCGGCGCCCGCGGTGATGTCGTTCACGATCGAGGCGCCGGCATCGAGCGCGGCTCGGGCCACGGCCCCGCGACGGGTATCGACGCTCACCGGCGTGTCGGGTGCTTCGGCGCGGATGCCCTCGATCACCGGCACCACGCGAGCGATCTCCTCCTCGACCGAGACCGTGTCGGCGCCCGGACGGGTCGATTCGCCGCCCACGTCGAGGATGTCGGCCCCGTCCGCTGCGAGCTGGGCGGCGTGCTTCACCGCGTCGGCCGCGACGTCGAACAGCCCACCGTCGCTGAACGAGTCCGGTGTGGCGTTCACGATCCCCATGACCAGGGTCCGTTCCCCTAAGGGGAAGTCGTGATCACGGCAGCGCCAGACGGTGCTCACACGAACCATCGTAGTCGCGCGGTGCGCGGGCGGACCGTGGCACAATCCGTCGATGGCCCGTCACGAGCGCACCCCGAGGTCACGGTGGCGCTACGTCCGGGGACAGGGGCTCGAGTTCGACCGTGTGGCGTTCTTCACCGACGCGGTCTTCGCGATCGCGATGACCCTGCTGATCGTCTCGATCGATGCGCCGAACCTCCCGTCGCCGTGGGAGGAGCCGGCGGTGATGCTCGACGCGCTGCGGGAGCAACTGCCGCAGTTCTTCAGCTTCTTCCTGGCGTTCCTGTTGATCGGTCGCTACTGGCTCGCGCACCACGAGATGGTCTCGTCGATGAAGGCTGTGGACCGGTCGTTCATCACGTTGAACCTGGTGTACCTGGCCTTCGTGGCGTTCCTGCCCTTCCCAACGGAGCTGGTCGGCAGGTACGAGGCCAACCCGATCTCGGTGGTCCTGTTCGCGGTGTGTCTGGGGGCCGTCAGCGGCATGGAGTCGGTCCTGTTCCGGCTCGCATACCGGCACGACCTGCTCCGCATCGAGCTGGGTCCGACGGGGTATCGCCTCGGCATGATCCAGTCGACGACACCGGTCGTGCTGTTCCTGGTGTCGATCCCGATCGCGTTCTGGAACCCGACCGTCGCGCTGCTGACGTGGCTCCTGGCGATCCCGGCGGGGATCTGGGTGGATCATCGGGCGGGGTTCCGTACCGAGCAGATCCTGGCGCCGCCGGACCCACCCGACGGGGCCTGACCGCCGTCCTAGCGCATGCCGATGTGGTTCATCGCTTCCTGACGCGTGCGTGCGTCGGTGCGGAACAGCCCTCGGACCGCCGAGGTGACGGTGACGGCGCCGGGCTTCTTGATGCCGCGCATCGTCATGCACAGGTGCTCGGCCTCGATCACCACGAACACGCCGCGGGGATCGAGTGCCGCCTCGATCGTGTCGGCGATCTCGGTGGTGAGCCGCTCCTGCACCTGGAGCCGCTTCGCCAGGACGTCCACCACGCGTGCGATCTTCGACAGCCCCGTGATCTGCCCGGTCTTGTTGGGCACGTAGGCCACGTGGGCGCGGCCGTTGAACGGCAGCATGTGGTGTTCACACAACGAGGTGAGCGAGATGTCGCGCACCATGATCATCTCGTCGAAGTCGGCGCCCTCCACGACGGTGACGATCCCGGTGGGGTCGTTGCCGATCCCGGCGAGCGTCTCCTCGTACATCCGAGCCACCCGGGCCGGGGTTCCTCGCAGACCGCCGCGCTCCGTGTCCTCGCCCACGCCCTCCAGGATCAGGCGGACGCCCTGCTCGATCTTCTCGTGGTCGAACCCACTCATGGTCGGATGCTACCCGGTGGACCTGCCGAGCCGGGAACGGATCCGAACCCGCCGGTCACGGCATGCCCGGCTGGGTGGCGCGACGGCAGTCGAGCCACCCATCGGGGGTCCGGCAGAAGATCGTGGGGGCGGGCAACGGATCGGGCTCCCGGATCACGGCGACCATGACCAGCGCGCCGATCGCGAGGGTCACCACCAGCGCCGCGGCCACCGCGAGCTTGCCCAGGATCCGGATCGCGCTCCAATCGTCGACGGACCACAGAGGCGTGGCTTCCGGTGGCGGTGCCGGTGTCCGTTCTGCCGTGCGGGGTATCGGCGTCGATCGCACGGTCCCGCCGGTCGGGCCCGGCGCGTGCTGGGCGGCCGCAGGACCACGCCCACGCTCCCGCAGTCGCCGATCCCGGTCATAGGAGGCTCGGCGTTCGGTGTTGCCGAGCACCTCGTAGGCGGCGGTGATCCGGCGGAACCGGTCGGCCGCTCCCGCACCTCCCCCGAGGTCGGGGTGCGAGGTGCGCGCGAGGCGACGGTAGGCGTGGCGCACGTCGTCCTCGGAGGCGTCCCGACGCAGGTCGAGCACCGCGTAGAGGTCCTCACCCGGCGCGAGAGGGTCGGCGGCACCCTGCATGCGGCGAGTCTACGCCGGTGACAGACGCTCGAGCGTGTCGGGCAGGTCCGTGAGGTCGGGGAGCTCGGCCGAGCGGGGCACCATGCTGGTCTCAGCACGACGGTTGATCCACACGGCGGGCAGGCCGAGCTTGGCGCACGGCTCGATGTCATGGAAGAGCGAGGCCGCCACGTGGACGTGGCGCGTGCGGTCGGCTTCCGTCCGCCTGAAGAACGTCTCCCAGTGCCCGAACGCCGGCTTGTAGGAACCGATCTCGGACGCCACGATCCGTTCGTCGACCGGCACGTCGATCGCGTGGATCGAGGCATCGAGCAGGTCGGGGTCGGTGTTGGACAGGATCGCGAGCTTCCATCCGCGCGTTCGCAGCTCCCGGAGCGCGGCCGGCACCTCTGGGAACACGCTCCAGGTCGGGAGCGAGGCCGCCAGGGCGTCCCGTTCGTCCACGGGCACCGTCGCGCCCTGCTCCTGACCGACCGCCTCGAGCGCCTCGGCCATCACCTCCCGGTAGGGCGTGCCCCGGCCCTCCTGGAGCCGGGCCTCGGCACGCAGGTAGGTGGCCAAGAGCGCGTCGGCGTCGGCGCCGGGCCACAGGCGCACGAGCTGCGAACGCACACCACCGAACCAGTCGATGAGGGTGCCGTAGCAGTCGAAGGTGGCCCAGCGGTCGGTCACGGTGCGCAGTCTACCGAGCGGCTCAGGCGGGGCTGAGGCCGAGCGTGCCGCCGGAGCCCTTGCCCGTGGACGGTCGTTTGGCTTGCCGGGAGACCGCGAGCCCGGCCGAGCGCACCTCGTGCTCCCGCGGCAGACGGCGCTCGATGTCGGCGAAGAACTGCTCGACCTCCTCGCGATCCATCGTCTCGATCTCGATGAGCCGAGCGGCGAGCGCATCGAGCTTGGCTCGGTTCTCGGAGAGGATGTCGAGGGCGACGTCGTGCGCCTCGTCGATCAGCTGCCGGATCTCCGAATCGATCTCGAAGGCCACGGCGTCGGAGTAGTCGGGCGTGGACCCCCAGTCGCGGCCGAGGAACACCTCGCCCTGCTTCTGGCCGAGCGTGCGGGGGCCGATCGTGTCGCTCATGCCGTACTCGGTGACCATCTGGTGAGCGATCTTCGTAGCCCGCTCGATGTCGTTGCCGGCCCCCGTGGTGACGTCGCCCGCGACGATCTCTTCGGCGACCCGCCCGCCCATCAGCATGGCGAGCTCGTCACGGAGCTGTTCGCGCGTCATCAGGAACTTGTCCTGCTCGGGCAGCGTGAGCGTGTAGCCCAGCGCGCGGCCGCGCGGGATCACCGTGATCTTGTGGACCTCGTCGGTGTTCGGCAGGACGTGGGCCACCATGGCGTGGCCACCTTCGTGGTAGGCGATCAGGCGGCGCTCCTCCTCGTCCATCACGCGGCTCTTGCGCTCGGGGCCGGCCATGACGCGGTCGACGGCTTCCTCGATCTCCTTCATGGAGATGGCTCGCTTGTTGCGGCGCGCCGCCAACAGGGCACCTTCGTTGATGACGTTGGCGAGATCGGCGCCGGTGAACCCGGGGGTGCGCCGCGCCAGCACGGCGAGGTCGACGGTCTGGTCGAACGGCTTGCCGCGCGCGTGGACGCGCAGGATCGCTTTGCGGCCCTCGAGGTCGGGACGGTCGATCACGACCTGACGGTCGAACCGCCCTGGCCGCAAGAGCGCGGGGTCGAGGATGTCGGGGCGGTTCGTGGCCGCCATGATGATCACCGTGGAACGCTGATCGAACCCGTCCATCTCGACCAGCAGCTGGTTCAGGGTCTGCTCGCGCTCGTCGTGACCGCCACCCAGCCCAGCGCCCCGCTGGCGCCCCACCGCATCGATCTCGTCGATGAACACGATGGCCGGGGCCGTCGCCTTCGCCTGCTCGAACAGATCACGCACCCGCGCCGCGCCGACCCCCACGAACATCTCCACGAAGTCGCATCCGCTGATCGTGAAGAACTGCACCCCCGCTTCGCCGGCCACGGCGCGAGCGAGCAACGTCTTGCCGGTACCGGGAGGACCGAAGAGCAGGACCCCCCGCGGGATCTTGGCGCCCATGGCCTGGAACTTCGCCGGCGCCTGCAGGTACTCCTTGACCTCCTGCAGTTCCTCGATCGCCTCGTCGACCCCGGCGACGTCGGCGAACGTGGTCTTGGGCTGGTCCTTGTTGACCGTCTTGTGCTTGCTCCGACCGAACTGCATCACCCGGCCGCCGCCGCCCTGCGAGCGGTTCATGACGAACAACAGGATGCCGCCGATCAGCAGCACGGGAAGCAGCACGGTGATGAAGGTGGACAGCAGGGCGTTCGGCTTCTGGGGATCGACCTCGGTGGGCACGCCCGCCTTCTGCAGGATGCCGGCGAGGTCGTCGGCGTACTCCGTCGGGTAGCTGGTGGTGTAGCCGGTGCCGTCCTCGAGATCACCGGTGACCGTCTGGTCGGCGTCGTGGATCGTGGCGTCCTGGACGCGCCCGTCGGCCACCGCGGTCTGGAAGTCCGAGAACGACATCTCGTCCGCGCCGCCCTCGCTGGTGAACAGCGACAACGCCAGCAGGAACAGGAGCGTGACCAGCACGATCCAGAGCGTCGGGGTGCGCGCGAAACGCTTCAGCGGGGTCTCGGGTTGCTGACTCAGGGCTGCTCCTTGCCGTGCGGGAAGACGCTGCGAGGCTCACGCGCCGAACGCACGGGAGCCCGGGCACGATGGTAGCACCGGCCCCCGACCGGAGGGGAGGCTCAAGCGCCGCCGTACGCCTCGGGCTTGAGCGTCGCCACGTAGGGCAGGTTGCGGAAGCGTTCGGCGTAGTCGAGACCGTAGCCCACGACGAACTCCGGCGGGATGTCGAAACCGATGTACCGCAGGTCGAGCGGCACCTTCTGGATCCCGGTCTTGCGCAGCATGGCGGCCACCTCGAGCGAGGCGGGCTTGCGCGCGGCGAGGTTCTTCAACAGGTACTTGAGCGTCAGGCCGGAATCCACGATGTCCTCGACCAGCAGCACGTCGCGGCCTTCCAGATCGTGGTCGAGGTCCTTGAGGATCCGCACCACGCCCGAGGACTTGGTGGCGGCGCCGTAGGAGGAGACCGCCATGAAGTCGAACTCCAGCGGCAACCGGATGTGACGGGCCAGATCGGCCATGACCACGAAGGCGCCCTTGAGCACACCGACCAGCAGCAGCGATCGTCCGTCGTAGTCCCGGGTGATGGCCTCGCCCATCTCGACGAGCTTGGCCTCGATCTCTTCGGACGAGATCAGGACCTTCTCGATGTCGGGTTCGTAGGCCTCCACTGGAAGCGTGAGTGTAGCTGCGGGCGTCCGGTGGGTGACGGTCACGGGTCGGTCCCTTCCGTGCGATCGGTCCGAACCGGGGAAGCGATGCGAACATACTCCCGGTCGCGTCGCGCCTTCAAACCGGCGGATAGGTCGCGGCGCCGCCCGGGCCGGCCCGCCGCGAGGTCGAGGACGGCCTCCACGTCGGATCGGCTCA
>Ga0190274_10001901_pt1 | contig 12261 bp, 5 predicted proteins | sample Popmic531T_FD_133002 | JGI IMG/M metagenome (GOLD analysis project Ga0190274, IMG submission 133002) | Populus adjacent soil microbial communities from riparian zone of Yellowstone River, Montana, USA - 531 T | ecosystem: Environmental > Terrestrial > Soil > Riparian zone | place: USA: Montana...
CAACGAAAATAATTTTGTACTGCTGAGAACTTTGTTCGCCGCATCCATGCTGTCACTCTTCAGGTCGAATGAAATCATAGCTCCGAAGCCGCGCATTTGTGTTTTGGCTAATTGATGTTGAGGATGGCTACTCAGGCCGGGAAACATCACTCGTCCGATTTTTGGATTTTGTTGGAGATAGTGCGCGAGTTTGTAAGCATTCTCACATGCGCGATCCATTCGCACATGAAGTGTCTTGATGCCACGCAGCGTCAGAAAACAATCTTGCGGACCCGGTACAGCACCGCTTGCGTTTTGTAGAAACAGCAAACGCTCAGCCAGGGCTGAATCATTGGTGACGAGACCGCCCATGATGACATCGCTATGCCCTGCAATATATTTGGTGATAGAGTGGTGGACGAGCGTAGCACCTAATGCCAATGGATTTTGTAAATAAGGAGATGCAAACGTATTATCAACGGCAACCGGGATGTTGTGTGCTTTAGCTATTTCACAAATAGCTTTGATATCGATAATCTGTAAGGTTGGATTCGTTGGTGTTTCCAGCCAGATCAATTTTGTTTCCGGACGAATGGATGCTTTTACCAAATCCAGGTTCGTCATGTTGATGTAGTTGCTCTTGATTCCCATCGGTCCGTATACGCGAACCAATAATCGGTAGGAACCTCCATACAAATCATTTGCGCAAAGGACTTCATCTCCCGTGTTGAGCAATTTGATGACAGCATCCATGGCAGCCAGGCCGCTGCTAAAACAAATTCCATGAGTACCTCCTTCAAGCGATGCTAAGCTGGCTTGCAAGGCATCACGTGTGGGGTTGTGGGTCCTGGCATATTCATATCCCTTATGGTCGCCGGGAGCAGCCTGCACATATGTAGAAGTCTGATAGATAGGCGTCATAATGGCGCCGGAGGTAGGATCGGGTTCAACGCCGGCGTGGACGGCGCGGGTGCCAAAGCCTTGTTGTTCTTTTTTGCTCATGCGGCAAAGGTAGTAATGCTTCGACTTGCTAGTACTCATCCTTGTCCTACAGCTCAGCAACCAGGCTGAGGCTAAGGCTAAGGCGGGATGCTGTGCTTCTACCGGTTTTCTCATCGACATTGGATTATATCTCCATGTTCTCTGTGTACTCTGTGCGAGGATTAACATGTAAGGGATACTGAATATTTATAAGGAGTGGATAAATACAAAAATGAAATGCCGTAGACGTCGGAAGGCATATTCTTTATTTCGTATACTTACCCAGGCCTTCAATTACTCTGTGAAACCTGCCCAATACTCTTTTGCCCTTTAAGAAGGGAATCCAAAGCCATACTATTATTTCGGGAAAACATTTCAATTGAGGTTACTGATAATATTCCTGTTCGCTCAAGAATAGAATAAAGGTTAACGGAGAAAACTTATTAGTATATTAGATCAAATTCCTAAGGAGAGGTATGCTGGATGTGATTCAATGATAGGTTATAAAGTACAGGAGATGAATATCGGGTTTGTGTTCTTGGCTGTCCTTCTTGTAACACTCTATTCTTGCTCAACCAAGCCAGCGGAAACAGAACAGGAATTCAAATTTTTTGAAGCCCCTGTTACATATCCATTAAATACACAAGGAGGCTACCAGGTAAATCCGGTTAGCGGGGACAGCATCAAGCCCATCATTAATTCATTCGGCGATACGGTTAAAACAGGCATACGCATTGCTGCGGTTGGTAAAGTCATTGATCCTCACAGTGTGCAAAAACCAAAAGTGGTTCGAGCCGGAAAACCTGGAGGTTATCTCGGCTACACCAATGTGCATGTTATTCCTGAAAATTTAACTGCAATAGTGGTTAATGAAAGCAGGCTAAATAAAATCAAACTTGGACAAGGTGATTCAACCTTTACACTGATCAATTCATTTGGTGATACAGTGCCTACTGGTCTGCCGATACCGGCAATTGGTAAAAAAATATCACATATACAGCCCCGGCTTACTCCTGCTTTGCCTCTCCGCATGAAAGAGACTCCTATTTGCAACATTCAATACCTGGATGTAGACCAGGGCATGAGCTATCCTGGAATTACTGCAATTCTTGAAGATAAAAGAGGAAACTTATGGTTTGGAACTGAAGCCAGTGGAGTATCAAGATATACTGGCAGTAGTTTTACTCATTATACCGAAAATGGAGGATTTATTGGGAATTATGTCTCGTGCATTATTGAAGATAAAAACGGAAACATATGGTTCGGAACTCAGAGTGGATTATCATGCTATAACGGAGCAAGCTTCATCAATTATACCGAAAAAGAAGGCTTGCCTAATCAAAATATCTCAAGTATCCTGGAAGATAAAAACGGAAACATTTGGATCGGCACATGGGATGGCGGGGCATCTCGTTTTGATGGTACAAGTTTTACAAACTATACTATTAAAGAAGGTTTGCCTAATAATAAAGTCTCGAGTATCGTAGAAGATAAAAGTGGAAATCTTTGGTTTGGTACCGAGGGAGGAGGGGCATCGCGCTTTGATGGAATGAGCTTTACGAATTATACCGAAAAAGAAGGCTTAACTAGTAAACAGGTCTGGTGTATGTCTGAAGATAAAAGCGGAAACATTTGGTTTGGGTTTGGGCATGATGAGGGTGGAGTATCCCGCTTTGACGGAACAAGCTTTACGAATTATACCGACAAAGATGGCTTACCTAATAATGTTATATCGAGTATCCTGGAAGATAAAAGTGGAAACATTTGGTTCACGACTTTTAGAGGGGGAGCTTCACGCTATGACGGGACCAGCTTGACGAATTATGCCGAAAATGAAGGTACCTATGGAAGGAGAATGATGAGTATCCTGGAAGATAATAGTGGAAATTTTTGGTTCGGGATGGGTGCACACGGAGTATCCTTCTATGATAAAGCGCCCTCCTTACAATACATAAGGCTTGGTGCTAAAAGTAGTTACGGGGTTTATGGTCTGCTTGAGGATAAAAATGGAAACCTTTGGCTTGGGACCGACAATGATGGAGTATTCCGATTTGATGGAACAAGTTTTACGAATTACACCGACAAAGAAGGGTTAAGCAATAATGCAGTGTGGAGTATCCTAGAAGATAAAGACGGAAATATTTGGTTCGGGTCTTCAGCGGGTGTTTCACGTTTTGATGGGACCAGCTTTACTCATTATTCTGAAAAAGAAGGATTAAGTAATAATTCTGTCGGGAGTATGCTGGAAGATAAAAGCGGAAATCTTTGGTTTGGTACTTTAGGAGGAGGTGTAATACGATTTGATGGTACCAGTTTTACCCATTATACTGAAAAAGAAGGATTAAGTAATAATAGAGTTCAGTGTATGCTGGAAGATAAAAGTGGAAACCTTTGGTTCGGTACTTTAGGAGGTGGTGTATCAAGATTTGACGGGTCAAGCTTTATAAATTATACTGAAAAAGAAGGACTAAGTAATAATGCTGTTGGTAGCATATTGGAGGATAAAGGCGGAAAAATTTGGTTGGGTACCTGGGGAGGAGGAGTATCCGTTTTTGATGGTACCGGCTTTACCTATTATACAGAAAGAGAAGGATTAAGCAATAATAATGTCGGAAGTATCCTGGAAGATAAAGACGGAAATACCTGGATACATACTGACAATGGGATCAATTACCTCGTGGTGGATGGAATAGGTGATCAACAAATACAGACCACAAATCAAAATAAGAAGGATACAACACTATACCCGAAAATTTATGTTTTAGAAAGGCAAGATGGAGTTAAGGAAATGGGTACGAATAATAATGGCGCCATCATCGACAGAAGAAATCGAGCTTGGTGGTGCAACTGGAGAGGATTGACCATGTTGGAATTAAATAAATTTTCTGTTCCCACTGAACCACCTCGAACTTACCTTAGCCAATTAGATATTAACGAACAGTTTATTAATTATCACCAATTACAAGATAGCAGCGGTATCGATTTTGAATTTAGTGGAGTAAGCCCATTTGAAAATTATCCACTGGATTTAAAGTTACCTCATTACAAAAACCATCTTACATTTCATTTTTACGGTATAGATTGGGCTGCTCCTCATAAAATAAAATACGCTTACCAATTAAAAGGACTTAAAAATGAATGGAGTTCCCCTACAGAAGATATAAAAGCAGATTATCGAAACTTATCTTATGGCAAGTATACCTTTAAAGTAAAAGCCATCGGTATGTCCCAGGTTTGGAGCAAACCGTTCGAATACAGATTTACCATACTTCCACCTTTGTGGCAATCCAATTTGGCGTATGGATCTTATCTTATTATGTTAATAGGAGGCGTTTTTGTTACTAACCGTTTTCTTCGTAACCGGCTATTACAAAAGGAAAGAGAACGCAATCGTGAGAAAGAATTGAAACAAAAGGCTACTGAACTTGAAATGCAGGCGTTGCGGGCACAAATGAACCCTCATTTTATATTTAATTCACTCAATTCCATTAATAATTTTATTTTAAAGAATAACAAACTGCAGGCTTCAGAATATCTCATCAAATTTTCAAAACTGATTCGCCTGATCCTCGATAATTCAACCTTAACCCTTATCAACCTGGACCAGGAACTGGAGGCATTAAAATTGTATATTGAACTGGAAGCACTGCGATTTCAACACCGGTTTGATTACCAAATTATACTATCCAAGGACCTGGACACGACCTCCATTAAAGTACCTCCTTTGATATTGCAGCCTTTCGTTGAAAATGCGATCCATCATGGCCTTATGCCCAAAGAGGGCCCGGGTCATCTGAAAATCACCATTACTGAATTCGAGGGCAACTTGTTTTTGAAAATTGAAGATGATGGGATTGGCCGGCAAAAATCCAGTTTGATCAATGCCCATGCAAGTCATAAGCATAAATCGCTGGGCCTGAATGTAACATCAGAAAGAATAGACCTCCTGAATCATCAACATGCCGAAAACTCAAAAGTAGAAGTAAATGATTTGACTGATGAAGAAGGAAAAGCTATAGGGACAGAGATCAGCATCCATATACCTGTGATTATATGATTAAAGTTATACTCATTGATGATGAAGAGAATAGCCTCTCTTCCCTGGGCATTTTGTTGATTGAGTATTGTCCTGAAGTGCAAATCATGGACAAATGCCAGTCCGTCCAGGCAGGATTGGCATCCATCAAACTACATCAACCGGATTTGATTTTTCTGGATATCGAGATGCCGGTATTAAACGGATTTGACCTATTGGAACAGATAAAAGATTTCCCTATCGCCGTGATATTTACTACGGCATTTCAACATTTCGCTATCAAAGCGATACGGTATAGCGCTTTAGATTATTTACTCAAGCCGATTGATTTTAAAGAGTTAATACAGGCTGTACAACGGTATATCCAGCAGAATTCAAAGCCTAATACAGCACAATTCCAGTTTTTAATTGATAAATTATCTCAAAAGGAACATACAGTCAAGAAACTGGCCATACCCAACCTCGAAGGTTTTAAGCTAGTCTCCATTGACGATATTATCTCCTGTGAAGCGGATGATAATTATACTCATATTACATTAAAGAGTCACGACAAAATTACAGCTTGCCGGACCTTAAAGGAAATTCAACACCTCCTGCAGGATTATGAATTATTTATTCGTGTGCATCATTCCTCACTCATCAATATCAATGAAGTCACCCAGTATGTGCGGGGCGAGGGAGGATACGTGATCATGACAGATGGTTCTCACATCAATGTATCCAGGAATAAAAAGGATACCCTGTTGAAATACCTGGTTAAATAAGTCAGGATTCCTGTATTGCCAGAAAATAGTTATAAATCATTAATCGAAGAGACCAGTTTGGCCATTTGTCCTATGCTCAATGCCAGGACTATCAACCCATCCCCTCATTCATAATTCATGATTAGCAATTGGTATTTATAAATCAGGAATAGGGCATTTTTTGGGACAACTGATATATAACAACTACCTCCAAAAGGTTCCAGTTACTCCATGAAGGTTTGCTAATACTCTTTTGTGTTTTGCACAAATGTGAAACAGCTATATTATTATTTAAGATTTAATAAGTATTGTATTTAAAAGTGATTTATGTCAAATTGATTTTAAACGAACAATAATGTGCTAATAACGACTGGGTCATTTGTATTAAATAAAATAGACTCCATAAAATATTTCAAAAATGAAATCTAAGCTCTTCTTCAAAATTATACTGACCGCCTTCTGTATTGTGTTTATAGAAAATGTAAATGCTCAGACCCCGTACTGGCTCTGGACAAAATCTATTGGCGGAAAAAAAAGTGATGCCGCCCGATCCATAGTGGTTGATCCCGGAAACGGAGACGTATTTGCAACAGGCAGCTTTACAGGAACTGTTGATTTTGACCCGGGGGAGAGCACATTCAATTTATCGTCGACCGGATCCTCTTCTATTTATATTGCCAAAATAGATGGTTCAGGCAATTTCGTTTGGGCAAAAAGATTAGGAGGGAAGGATGTAGCATATGTTCTGTCGATAGCCCTAGACCCGTCTGGAATTGGGAACATTTATATCACCGGCTCTTTCCAGGGAACAGTTGACTTTGACCCAGGCCCAGATACATTCGATTTAATTTCAGCCGGGACCTCTGATATTTTCATTGCTCATTTAGACGGTTCCGGCAATTTCTTATGGGCAAAAGCAATGGGCGGACCTGATGCCGTATATGTTTCATCTATCGCTATTGACCAGGCAGGAAGTGGGGAAGTTTACATTGCTGGCTATTTTCGGGGAACAGTTGACTTTGACCCGAGTCCTCTATCCTTCCCTTTAACCTCGGTTGGAAATGACGATGTTTTTATAGCCAAATTGGACGGCGCTGGCAATTTTGCATGGACAAAATCATTTGGTGGAACGGGTAGTGATGTGAGTCGATGCATGGCTCTTGACCCGGCAGGCAACGGGGGTGTGTACACAACTGGTATGTTTAGCGGAACAGTTGACTTTGACCCAGGGCTGAATTCAAGTAATATAACTTCGGTTGGGAACTTTGACATATTCATTTCCAAATTAGATGATTCAGGCAATTTCGTATGGGCAAAACAATTAGGCGGTGCAGGAGACAAAAATGGCTCCGGTACTTCAATAACCATTGAACCTACTAACGGAAATATATACGCCACAGGTTATTTTGAAGGAACTGCTGACTTTGATCCCGGCAAAGGAATAGTGGAATTAACTTCTTCAGGGCGTAGGGACATTTTCATTTCTAAATTAGATAGAAGAGGAAATTTATTATGGGCTAAGGCAATAGGTGGAACAAAACTGGATGCTGGTGGCTCAATAGCTGTTGACCCAACAGGTACCGGTGATGTTTACACTACCGGCTATTTCCATGGCATAGTTGACTTTGACCCGGGACCTGGATCATTCCATTTAGCTTCTGTTGGGCCCGATGACATCTTTATTTCCAAATTAGATGATTCAGGAAATTTTGAATGGGTAAAAACCATAAGCGGAACAAAAGAGGAGGCTGCCAATACTATAGCGCTTGATGCTTTAGGGCATGTATACGTGGGTGGATTTTTTAATGGCCCCACCATTTCGTTCGACTCCTGCATTTTAATAAATGCAGAATCTTCCTTAGGTACTGCCGATATATTTATTGCGAAGCTTGATTTGTTGACTGCTTCGTTCAATAATGTTGATCACAAATCACAAACACTCGACGTCTATCCTAACCCGGTAAAAGACAGGCTAATCATTAAGCTTGCTGAAGAAGAATTGCATGATGTCAAAATTACTTTATACGATTCAAAAGGAGAGGTTGTTTTTAGGAGAGTAGTGGATACAGGTTCAAATGAATACAATATTGACTTTAGTGGGTTGCCTGCGTCTACGTATATAGTGGAAGTGGACGTGAATGGAAATAAAATGGTGGAGCAAATCGTGAAAGCAGAAGAATAAACTAAAAATAGAAGTGTAAAATGTTAACTCTCCAGTCTTTACCCTATCCAAACGCTTCTCTGGGGCTCCAATTACTCCGTCAAAATCGCCAATGGCTCTTTTGGGCTTCCAATTGGGAGGAAAGGGCTATAAATTCATTTCTGATAATGGTTATAAATATTAATTCATTGGCTTAATAAACTTACACATGAAATCAAAGCTCTACTTCGGACTCATTCTACTGCAATTTTCTTTGATTCATGAAATGGCAAATGCACAAATTGATACAGCCTGTTGGGCATGGGTAAAATCATTGAGCGCAACGAATGGCATTTATGGTCATGCTATTGCTATTGACCCCAACGGAAATGGAGATATCTATATCGCCGGAGGATTTGAAGGCACAACTGACTTTGACCCGGGCCCGGGAGCATTTACTTTATCCACAGGGACTGCTGTAGATGTTGGCATTTTTATAGCCAAATATGACCAATTGGGCAATTTTGAATGGGCAAAATCAATGGTCGGAACACCAGGCAGTGCTGCATCTCCTCGCGCCATCGCTGTAGATTCCAGGGGTAGTGGGGCAATTTATACCACAGGACGTTTTGAAGGAACCGTTGACTTTGACCCTGGTCCGAACACACTTAATTTAAAGGTTGTTGGAAGCGATGATATTTTCATTTCCAAATTAGATGGTGAGGGTAATTTTGTATGGGCGAGAGTAATCGGAGGACCAGGTTACGATTTTGGAAGTTCGTTAGCCATTGATCCTGGGGAAAGCGGTGAAGTTTATATTACTGGTCAGTTCAGTGAAACAATGGTCTTTGAGCAAGGTGATTCTTTCAATTTAACTTCAGTTGGAAAAGAGGATATTTTCATTTCCAAATTAAATAAGTCAGGGGATTTTTTATGGGTAAAAACATTAGGTGGACCAAGAGGTGAAATAAGTCACGCTATTTCATTTGACCCTTCAAATGGGATGGTCTATACGACCGGTCTTTTTCAAGATACTGTTGACTTTGACCCAGGTCCGGATGTCTTCAATTTAATTGCGGTAGCAGGCCAGTATTATTTCATTTCTAAATTAGACAGTGAAGGCAATTTCGTATGGGCAAAACAATTGGGAAAAGTTGAAAACGGATCTGATGGCTCCATAGCGCTTGACCCTGCCGGAAACGGAGATGTTTACATCACAGGCGCGTTTCTGGATACAGTTGACTTTGATCCGGGGGAGGAAACATTTGATTTAACATCAGAAGGAATGGCTGATATTTTTATTTCCAAATTATCCGGGTCAGGTGATTTTACATGGGCAAAAGCAATGGGTGGATTGAGCGAGGATTCAGGTTCTCTCATTGCTTTTCAGCGAGGGGAAGAGGAAAGCATTTACACCTTAGGTAATTTCAATGGAACATCAGATTTTGACTCAGGGTCGGGTTCACACATTTTAACTTCGATGGGATTGAAAGATATTTTCATTTCCAAACTTGACAACTCGGGCAATTACCAGTGGGTAAAACAAATAAAGGGGACGGGCAATGAATATGTCAATGCTATTGCTATTGATAATAATTATTTATACCTGACAGGAGCTTATTTCGGCTCATCCAGTGCATTTGATTCTATCAAATTTACGAATGTCAGTACGGGTGCTGATTTATTTATGGCCAAACTGGATCTTCGCACAATTGCCGTAGCTCCTATTGATTTTAAAACAGAACAATTAAACCTATATCCAAACCCTGCAACCCATGAATTGAATATTATATTGGAAGGAGATGAATTCTACAATATTGGACTCACCATGTTTAATGTACTGGGTGAAATGGTTTATTTCAGCGATGATGAAAATATTGGACAAAAGAAAACTATTGATATCAGTGGTTTGTCCAGCGGAATTTATTTTTTGGAATTCAATTTTGACGGGAAAAGAGTGATTAAAAAAATTGTGAAAGAATAAAAGACTACAGGCTAATCAAGGTCGATGGGAGATTGACATTCCTCTAAGATAAAAATGAAAAATTGATAAAAAATATGTATTATAGAGTGGGTTTTATATATCAAGTAGTCTCCTCTTAATCTTTTCAAAAATGAAAACAAAACTCTACTTCAGACTCATTATTCTTGGACTGTGCTGTTTTTTTTTCCCTAAAATGGAAGCACAATCACCTTCCTGGGAATGGATAAAAACATTAAGCTCAACAGGTGGCATTTATGGTAAAGGTTTGGCTATTGACCGAAGTGAAGATAGAAGCAGGAGTATTTATATCGCCGGTGGTTTTGATGGAACAGCTGATTTTGACCTGGTTGATGGAGCTTTCAGTTTGTCATCGGATTCACTTTCTACTTTTGTTTCTAAAATAGACGAAGCTGGCAATATTAAATGGACAAAAGCAATGCTTGGAACGGGAGGCCAATCCTATGCCGGCGCTATAGCTGTTGACCCCGCGGATGGAGCTATTTATGTGAGAGGTCGTTTTAAGGGAACAGTTGACTTTGATCCGGGTGATGGTGTACATAATATAACGGGCACCACCACTTGCGCAGATATTACGTTCTGCGGAGATAATTTCATTTTAAAATTAGATAGTGGTGGTAATTTCTTGTGGGCTAGAGTAATTGGGGCATCAGAAAATGTTTTTGTAAGCTCAATTGCCATTGACCCCGGAGGATACGGTGATGTTTATTTGACTGGAAATTTCTATGGTACAATTGATTTTGATCCGGGCACAATCACCTCCAGGTTGGAAGCCATGGGAGACTATGACATTTTCATTTCCAAGTTAAATAGTTCAGGTGAGTTTCAATGGGCAAAACGAATTGGTGGGCAAGGAAATGATTTTAGTTACTCCATTGCCATTGACCCTAACGGGAGCGGTGAAATCTTTACTACTGGTTATTTCGATAAAATAGTGGACTTTGATCCGGGTCCAGGCACAAGCAGTTTGACCTCAGCAGTGAGCCCATCTATTTTTATTTGCAAATTAGACGGCGATGGAAATTTTAAATGGGCAAAAGGAATGGGAAGAGCAAGTTTCCTTAATATTAGCCACGTTGGCTCAGTAGCTCTTGAACCTGGTGGAATGGGAGATGTTTACACCACAGGTTCCTTTAAGAAAACAGGTGACTTTAATCCGAGTAATGATGATACCTGCAAATTAGAGTCAGCCGGAAATTCTGATATTTTCATTTCCAAATTGGACAGTGCAGGAAATTTTAAATGGGCAAAAGCAGCAGGAGGGCTCAAAGAGGATTATGGTACCGCCTTAGCTATTCAGCCCGGGGGAAGTGGAAATGTTTACATCATTGGTAGGTTTCAAGAATCAGTCATTTTTGGAGGGGGATCATCCCATTTAACTTCTAGCGGAGATTACGATATTTTCATTTCTAAATTTGATAGTGCTGGCAATTTTCAATGGGTAAAAGCAATACATGGAGAAGCCGACGATTTTATTGCGGCTATAACCCTTGATGAAGAGTCTTTATACCTGGCTGGATTTTATTCCAGTCCATCTATTTCGTTTGATACCCTCACTATTCCTAATGAAAATGAATGGGCTGATTTATTTATCGCCAAATTAAATATCGCAGATCCAACATCAGTCGCAGAGATTGAAAAGCAACCATTCAATGTATACCCTAATCCTGCCACCAATGAATTGACCATTGAGGTTGAGGGAGACGAGGTCCGAAACCTTGGCATTACCATATTTAATGTAGTAGGGGAGGTTGTTTTTTTGAGTACTGAGCAATATGCATTTAAAAAGGAAACCATTGATATCAGCCCATTGGCTACGGGCATTTATTTTTTGGAAACCAATATAGATGGAGAAAGAAGCATAATAAAAATAGTAAAAGAGTAGGGTACATTTTTCTTGGCGCTGTCGATGCAATGTCTCTGACCACCGATATTTCCGAAGTGAATATGAGTAAGAAAAATGAGAAACTGATTAGAGATAAATGGTATTGAATTAATTGTCTTAAATCCGGTAGTCTCCTAAAAAATATTTCACAAATGAAATCCAATTTTTACTTCAGGATTATCCTGGGTGACCTGTTTATTGCTTTTATAGTACAATATACATGACTCATGAAAACAAAAATTTATGCCAGAATTATTTTAGCATCGCTGTTGATTGCTAATATAGAAAAGCCACATGCACAAATCCCAGAATGGCTGTGGGCAGGAGCATTGATTGGAAGTATAAATTTAAACTCTATTGCAGTTGACCCTGCAGGAAACAAGAATGTTTACATAACAGGGTCTTTCTCCGAAATGGTGGATTTCAACTTAGGTGCTGATACTTTTTATATGTCCCCAGCAGGAATCGAGGACATCTTCATTTCCAAATTAGATA
>Ga0190274_10001902_pt1 | contig 12259 bp, 9 predicted proteins | sample Popmic531T_FD_133002 | JGI IMG/M metagenome (GOLD analysis project Ga0190274, IMG submission 133002) | Populus adjacent soil microbial communities from riparian zone of Yellowstone River, Montana, USA - 531 T | ecosystem: Environmental > Terrestrial > Soil > Riparian zone | place: USA: Montana...
GGCCTGCAGCTCGACCGCGAAGCCCTCGACCGAGACATGGCGCGGCGCCAGCTCGGACACGGGCGCGGCGGCCGCATGCGGATCGAGACCGACACCGTCGAGGTGCGCTCCGGCGTCCGCCACGGCCGCACGCTCGGCAGCCCGATCGCCCTGCTGGTCGCCAACCGCGACTACGCCAACTGGGAGGAGCGGATGAACCCCTGGCCGGTCGAGGGGTTCGAGCCCGACGAGGTGCACCTGCCCCGCCCCGGCCACGCGGACCTGGTCGGCGCCCAGAAATACGGCCACAGCGACATCCGCAACGTGCTCGAGCGGGCCAGCGCCCGCGAGACCGCCGCCCGCGTCGCCGCCGGCGCCGTCGCCCGTGGCTTCCTCACCGCGCTCGGGGTCGAGATCCACAGCCACGTCACCCAGATCGCCTCGGTCAGGGCGGTCGAGCGCGACGACCTCACGCTCGCCGACTTCGCCGCCGTCGACGACGACCCCGTCCGCTGCCTCGACCCCGAGGCGAGCGCGGCGATGGTGGCCGAGATCAACCGCCTGCGCAAGGCCAACGAGAGCCTCGGCGGCACCTTCGAGGTGCGCGTCTTCGGACTAGTTCCCGGGCTCGGCTCCCACATCTCCTGGGAAGACCGCCTCGACGGCCGCCTCGCCGGCGCCGTCGCCTCGATCCAGTCGGTCAAGGGGGTCTCGATCGGCGAAGCCTGGGACGTCGCCGGCCGCCCCGGCTCCGAGGCCCACGACGAGATCTTCTGGTCGGAGCAGGACGGCTACTTCCGCGAAACCAACCACGCCGGCGGGCTCGAGGGCGGGATGACCAACGGCCAGCCGCTCTCGGTGCGGGCCGCGATCAAGCCGATCTCGACCCTGACCAAGCCGCTGCGCTCGGTCGACACCGAGACCAAGCAGCCGGCCCAGGCCCTGCGCGAGCGCACCGACTCGACCGTCGTCCCCGCCGCCGCCGTGGTCGCCGAGGCGATGGTGGCGCTGACCCTCGCCCGCTGTTACCGGGAGAAGTTCGGCGGCGACCACATCGACGACGTTCTCGCCGCGATCGCCGCTTACGAGAAGCGCATCGACTTCCGGGGCTGAGCAGTGAGCCGGCCGGCGATCGTCTTCATCGGCTTCATGGGGGCGGGCAAGAGCACCGCTCTCGCCGCCGCTCGTGAGGCGGGGCTGGAGACGACCGAGATCGACGACCTGATGGCGGCCGAGCTGGGGATGCCGATCGCAGCCGCCTTCGAGCAGCATGGCGAGGAGGGCTTCCGGGCGCGCGAGGCCGAGGTCGTCGGCGCGCTGCTCGAGGGCGCCGACGGCGGCGCGATCGCGCTCGGCGGCGGCAGCGTCCTCAGCGAGCGGATCCGCGCCGCGCTCGGCCGCCACCTCGTCGTCTGGCTGCAGGTCGACGCCAGGGAGTCCTGGCGCCGGATCGCCCACAGCGACCGGCCGCTGGCCACCAGCGCCGAGGACGTCGCCCGGCTGATGGCCGCCCGCCAGCCCCTCTACGAAGAGCTCGCCGACGCGATCGTGCCGGTCGGCGACCGGGCGATCGTCAGTCGCGCCCTGCCCGCGATCCAGGCGCTCGCCGGCCTGCCGGCGGGGACCAAGCTGTTGTGGGCGGGAAGCGAGTCGGGCGAGTACCCGATCTACGTCGGCCGCGGGCTGCTGGAGAGGGCGAGCCGGGGCTGGTGGCCGCTGCAGGGACGTCAGTTCCTGATCGCAGACACCTTCACCGTGGGCCTGCTGGACGTGCCCCACCGCCAGTCCTTCATCGGCATCGCCGGGACGATCGCCGGCGAGGAGACCAAGACGCTGGACCAGGCCGGGGCGATCCTCGAAGACATGGCCGCGAAGGGGATGACGCGCGAGGACCACGTCGTCGCTCTCGGCGGCGGGGTCGTCGGTGACATCGCCGGCCTCTGCGCCCACCTCTACCAGCGGGGCGTTCCGGTCGTGCAGGTACCGACCACGCTGGTCGCCCAGGTCGACTCGGCCTACGGGGGCAAGACCGGCGTCGATCTGCCGCAGGGGAAGAACTACGCGGGCGCCTACCACCTGCCGGCAGCGGTGATCGCCGACACCGGCACGCTTGATTCGCTGCCACGGGAGGAGCTCGCCGCCGGCTTCGTCGAGGTGCTGAAGACCGGCCTGCTGGCCGGCGGCGGGCTCTGGGAGCGGGTGCGGGCGATCGACGAGCTCGACCCCCGCGGGCTCGATGACGTCGTCTTTGCCTGCGCCCGCTACAAGTGCGAGGTGGTCGCCGCCGACGAGCGCGACGGCGGCCTGCGCCACGCGCTCAACCTCGGCCACACCGTCGGCCACGCGATCGAGACCGCGACCGGCTACCGGCGCTACCGCCATGGCGAGGCGGTCGGGCTGGGTCTGCTCGCGGCACTGCGGCTCTCGGATGCGGACGAGCTGCGGGCGGAGGTCGAGCGCTCGCTCGAGCGCCATCGTCTCCCCGTCCGCCTCGACCCGGCAATCGACGTTGACGCCACCCTCGACGCCCTTCAGCGCGACAAGAAGCGCACCGCCGAGGGCGTCGGCTTCGTTCTCCTCAGCGAGCCCGGCGAGCCCCGGGTGGGACAGCTGGTCGACCCCGCTAGGGTCCGCAGCGCCGTGGAGGAGCTGCTCGGATGACGATCACCAGCAACCGCGTCGCCGTCCTGCACGGCGTCAACTTCGACATCCTCGAGCGCCGCGACCCCGCCGTCTACGGCGGCCTTTCGCTCGGCGAGCTGGAGCAGCGGATCTCCGCCTGGGCGCGCGAGCTGGGCCTGGAGGCGATCTTCTTCCAGACCAACCACGAGGGCGAGTTCGTCGAGTTCCTGCACCGCCTGCCCGATCTCGCCGACTCGGCGATCGTCAACGCCGGCGCCTGGAGCCACTACAGCCGGGCGATCGCTGACGCCCTCGACGTCGCCCGTCTGCCCGCGGTCGAGGTCCACCTCTCCGACGTCGAGAACCGCGACGACTGGCGCCGGCAGTCGGTCTTCGACGGGCTGGTGGCGGCGAAGATCTCCGGCAAGGGGCCCGACGGCTATCGCGAGGCGCTGGAGCTGCTCGCCCGCGAGCTCGGCCCCCACACCTGATGCACGGCCGCGGCGATCGCCTCGAGCAGCTGTTGACCGAGCGCGAGCTGGACCGGATGCTGGTCACCGATCTGACCAACGTCCGCTACCTGACCGGTTTCACCGGCTCGAATGGAGCTTGCGTATGTGGGCCGGGGATTCGCCTTTTCTTCACCGACTTCCGCTACACCGAGCGTGCGGCGACCGAAGTCGAGGGCTGGGAGGCGATCACCCTGGCCGACGACTGGCTGGGCGGGATCGCCGGGCACCTCTCGGGAAGGATCGGCTTCGAAGACGACAGGATGCCGGTCCGCAACCTGGAGAAACTGAGGGAGAAACTGGCCGAGGGGGCAGAGCCGATCGCCGCCGGGGGCGCGGTCGAGCAGCTGCGCCGGGTCAAGGACGAGCAGGAGCTGGCCTCGATCGCCGCCGCCTCGGAGCTGGCCGACGAGGTCTGGCTCTGGAGCCTCGAGCGCGGCCTCGCCGGGCGAAGCGAGCGCGCCGTCGCCCGCGCCGCCGAAGCCCGGATCCGCGAGCTGGGCGCCGACCCGTCCTTCCCGGCGATCGTCGCCGCCGGCCCCAACGGCGCCCTGCCGCACGCCGAGCCCGGCGAGCGGGAGATCGGCCGCGGCGAGCTGGTCGTCTTCGACATGGGCGCCAAGCTCGGGGGCTACTGCTCCGACGGCACCCGCACCTACGCCACCGGCGATCCCGGCGACCAGGCCCGCGAGGTCTACGAGGTGGTGCTGGCGGCGCAGCTGGCGGCGCTGGAGGCGATCGCGAGCGGCAGCAGCGGCGAGGCGATCGACACGGTTGCCCGCAAGGTCATCGACGACGCCGGCCATGGCGAGCACTTCGGCCACGCGCTCGGCCACGGCGTCGGCCTCGAGGTGCACGAGGGCCCCCGCCTCTCCCAGCGCTCAGACGACCTTCTCGAGCCGGGCGAAGTGGTCACGGTCGAGCCGGGGGTCTACCTGCCCGGGAAGTTCGGGGTGCGGATCGAGGATCTGGTCGTGGTCACCGAGGAGGGGGTTCGGAACCTCAGTGGGCTGCCCAAGGGGCTTGAGGTGGTTGAGTAGGGCGGAGGGTCTGGGTAGGGGTTTCGCTTAACTTTTTTGTGGGTCGCGCTCCGCTCGTCCGCCAATTCGCGCCGCCAAAAAAGTACAAGACGCTTCACCCCTACCCAGACCCTCCGCCCCCGGCTCGAACCCTCATTCAGCTAGGAGACAAGGGACGAGAGGCTCTTCTCTCTCTGGAAGCTGATTTGACTTGAAGCTGGGCGGTTCAGCGACTGAGGTCGATGTCCGCCGTGAGCCGCGCCGCGAAGGCCGCGAGCAGCTCGACGGTCGCCTCGACGTCTCGAAGGTCGACCATCTCGACCGGGGAGTGCATGTAGCGGAGGGGGATCGAGACCAGGCCGGTGGGGATGCCGGCGCGGGAGATCTGGAGCACGTCGGCGTCGGTGCTGGTGCCGCGGCCGCTGGCGCTGATCGAGTGGTCGATGCCCTCCGCCTCGGCGGTCTCGACCAGCAGCTCGAAGACCTTGGGGGAGAGGGTGGAGCCGCGGCCGATCACCGGGCCGGAGCCGAGTGGGCTGGTGCCGAGCTCCTTCTCGTCGACCCCCGGCGCGTCGGTGGCGTGGGTGACGTCGACGGCGATGGCGATGTCGGGGCGGACCTCGAAGGCGGCGGTGCGGGCGCCGAAGAGGCCGATCTCCTCCTGCACGGCGGCGACGGCGGCGAAGGAGCCGGCCATCTCCCCACGCTCGTGGGCGCGGCGCAGGCTCTCCAGCGCCACGTAGGCGCCGAGGCGGTTGTCCATCGCCCGAGAGACCAGCCGCTCGCCGACCACCGGCATCGGCTCGGCGGCGATCACGACCGGGTCGCCGACCCGGATCAGCTCGGCCGCCTCGTCGCGGTCTGTGGCGCCGATGTCGATGTGCATGGCCTTCAGCTCGACCACCTTCTTGCGCTGGTCGGGCTCGAGCAGGTGGATAGGCTTGCGGCCGACCACACCCAGCACCTGTCCGTTCCTGCCGCGGATCTCGACCCGCTGGCCGACCAGGATCTGCGGGTCCCAGCCGCCGACCGGGGCGAACCAAAGGAAGCCCTTCTCGTCGATGTGGGTGACGATCAGCCCGATCTCGTCGATGTGGCCGACCACGGCCAGCAGCGGCGAGGCGTCGCCGACGCGGGCGATCGAGGAGCCGATGCCGTCGGTGCTGAGGGCGGCGAAGGAGGCCGCCTCACGCCAGACGGCGGCCGCCGGGCCCTCGTATCCGGAGGGTGCGCCGGCGCGCAGGAGTTTGTCGAGTAGTGCAGGTGTCTTGCTCAAGGTTCCGCAGTATGCCGAAGTCGAATGTGCGTTCGTCGCGAGGTCATGGTCAGGTGTGGGCGGCCGAGGCTTCGTGGCGGAACTGGGCGCGGCCCTCGCCGTAGCCGCGGTGCTCGTAGGCGATCATCGTCCAGATCAATACGTCGATGACCGCCAAAGAGATCAATGCGGGGACCGCGGTCGCGACCGGGACCAGGATCAGCAGCACGATCGCCAGGCTCAGTCGCTGGCGGTTGATCGTGTGGACGTGGCGGTAGCGGAAGGCGACCAGCCCGAGCAGGTAGACGGCGACGCCGCCGAGCAGGGCGAAGGCGGGGACGGCGTGCAGGTGCTCGGCGTCGTGGGCGATCGTGACCTTGAGGCCGAAGGCGAGCAGGACGATGCCGGCGACCATCGCCAGGTGGATATACGAGTAGGAGTCGCGGGCCAGCTCGTTCTGCTCGCGGCCGGGAGCGGCTTCGCCCAGCCGTTTGGCCGAGATCAGGGCGACGACGTCGAAGTAGGTCCACCACAGCGCCGCCGCCAGGGCGACGCCGAGCACGGCGGCGGTGCCGATCCCGAGGTCGAGCGCGCCGGAGGCGCCGACGCCGATCGCCACGATCGACTCGCCGAGGGCGATGATGACGATCAGCCCGTGGCGCTCGGCGAAGTGGCCGGGGACCAGCTTCCAGCCGTCGGCGCCGAAGAAGTAAGGGCCGGCCATGTCGAGGAACAGGGCCAGGGCCCAGAGCGCTCCCTGGGCGGCGCCGTCGAAGAGTGAGGCGGTGGCGAGCACGGCGACGCCGATCGCGGTGCTGACCGCGAGCCCCAGCACCGAGTGGCGCAAGGCGTCATCCTCGGCGCTGGCGAGCATGAAGAGGGCGATGTGCGCGACCCGCACGACCCCGTAGGCGAGGGCGAAGGTGAGGCCGAGGCCGCCGAAGGCTTCGGGCACGCAGAGCGAGACGATCAGCAGCGCCGCCATCGCCGCGAACATGACCAGCCGGGCGGCGCCTTCCTCGGGGTCGATGACGCTGGTCAGCCAGGCGTAGCCGATCCAGCACCACCAGAGGATCCCCAGCACCAGCAGGCCCTGGGCCATGCCCGACCAGCTCGGGTGATGGGACATCAGCGCCGTGCACTGGGTGATCGCGAGGACGAAGACGAGGTCGAAGAAGAGCTCCAGCGGCGTTACCCGCTCACCCTCGCGCCGGGCCGCGCTCAGTCGCGGGGTGCGGGATTCCGAGCCGTCCGGCATCGCCCCATCCTTGCAACTCGGTCGAATAGCCTTGCGCCGATGAGCGTGGCGATAGTTACCGGGGCGTCGACTGGGATCGGCGCGGCGACGGCGGTGCGGCTCTCGCGCGAGCCCGGCATGGAACTGGTCCTGGTCGCCCGCCGCGAGCAGCTGCTGCGCGAGCTGGCGGAGTCGCTGCCCTGCCGGGCGACCTACCTGGCCGCCGACCTCACCGATGCCGACGCGCCCGAGCGCGTCCGCGCCCACCTCGAGGCCAACCACGATGGCCTCGACCTGCTCGTCAACAACGCCGGGGGCGCCTGGCGCGGCGGCTTCGCCGAGACCGGCTACGCCAACGTGCAGCGCCACATGGCGCTCAACTTCGACGCCGTCGTCCGCCTCACCGAGGCGCTGTTGCCGCTGCTGCGGGCCTCGGCCCCGAGCGCGATCGTCAACGTCGCCAGCACCGCCGGGCGCGTCTCCCGCGCCCGCACCGGCGCCTACTCGGCCAGCAAGTTCGCCCTGATCGGCTGGACCGACTCGCTCTACGCCGAGGAGCTGCCGCACGGCGTCCATGTCGGCATGGTCCTGCCCGGCTACGTCGCCACCGAGGGCTTCCCTGCCACCGAGTTGCGCGAAAAGGCGCTGACCCGCTGGGTCGTCTCCAAGCCGGAGACGATCGCCGAGGCGATCTACGAGGCGGGCCCCGGCGGCAAGGCCGAACGCTACGTCCCGCGCCCCTACGCCCTTGCCGCCATCGTCCGCATCCTCGCCCCGCGCCTGGTCCGCCGTGTCCTCAGCGGCGGCGCCGCGGCCAGCCTGACCACCAGCACCGCGGCCGAAAGAGACCCTGGCTCCAGAGCGGCCTGATTCGCTCCGGCTCGGGTTGGAGCGCTCGCTGCGATCGCTCGCCGGCCGCCGGCCGCCCACCTGGCTGCTCGGCGCGATCGTCGCCCTGCTGGGCTGGAAGGTGGCAATCAACCCGCCCACGGTCGGGCTCGACTCGAGCTGGAACGGCGGTCTGGCGATGGCCGTCCACGACGGCATGCAGTGGGGCACCGACATCGTCTTCACCTACGGCCCGCTCGGCTTCATCAACGGCCAGGGCCTCTGGTACGACGACCTCGGGCTGCTCGCCTTCGCCTACGGCGCCAGCCTCTACGTGAGCTTCTGCATCGCCCTCGTCTGGGCCCTGCGGCGCTCGCTCGGGGCGCCGCCGGCGGTCCTCATCGCCTTCCTGATCGTCACCGTGCTGCCGCTGGTCGAGCAGTCGATCGTGGTTGCGGCCCTGATCGCGATGGGGGCACTGGCCCGGGAGCGCCCCGAACGGGTCGTCAACGCCCTGGTCCTCGGCGGCGCCGCCTTCGCCGCGGTCGAGGTGCTGATCAAGTTCTCGGCGGGCCCGGTGATCGCGGCCTTCTTCCTGATCGCGCTGATCGGGCTGCGGGCGCGCTGGTGGCAGGTCGGCGGCTATCTGGCGCTGCTGGCGGCCGGAACCCTGCTGCTCTGGCTGACCGCCGGGCAGAGCCTGGGGGAGATCCCCGGCTTCCTCCGCAACACCTACGAGATCGTCTCCGGCTTCAGCGCCGCGATGATCGCCACCACCGATGTCCCCGCCTGGCAGGTGACGGCCGCGACTGCCGCCGCCGCCGGCGTCGCGATCGGCCTGGTTGTCGCGAGCTCGCAGGGCCGCTACCGCGACGACCGCGCCCGCTGGGCCGCGGTCGCGCTAATGGCGCTGGCCGCCTTCACGGTCTTCAAGGAGGGCGTGGTCAGGACCGACGCCGGCCACCTCAGCCTTTTCTTCTCGACCGCCTGCGTCCTCTGGATCTCGATCCCCTGGGCGCGGGCCCGCTGGTTCTGGCTGGCGGCCGGGATCGCGGCGATCGCCGCGATCGGCTGGCCGGTCCGTCCCGAAGGCCAGACCAACAACACCGACGTCGTCGCCAACGTCCGCCACGCTGTCGACCAGTTCCGCACCGTCCTCAGCCCGGCGCGGCGGCAGCGGCTGATCGACGACGGGCGCGACTCGATGTTCTCGATCTACAAGCTCGAGCCCGCGGCCCTGGCGGCCCTGCGCGGCCACACGGTGGCGATCGAGCCCTGGGAGATCGGCGTCGCCTGGGCCTACGGCCTCGACTGGGAGCCGCTGCCGGTGATCCAGAACTACTCCGCCTACACGGCGCGGCTGGACCGGATCAACTCCGCGAAGCTGAGCGACCCCGACGGCCCGGAACGGCTCCTGCGCGAGAACGTCGGCGTCGTTTACCCCGAGTTCCCGACCCGGACCATCGACAGCCGCTTCCCCGGCTGGGACCCGCCCGAACAGGCGCGCACCGCCCTCTGTCACTTCAAGCTCGTCGAGGCGACCGAGCGCTGGCAGGTACTGGCGCGGACGCCGGACCGTTGCGGCCCGCCGCGGCCGCTCGGCACGGTCGAGGCGGGCTCTGGCGAGGAGGTCCGGGTGCCGGCGCCGGGGCCCGGCGAGTTCGTCTGGGTCCGCATCGACGGGGTCGAGGTCGGCGGCCTGGAGCGACTCATGGCCTTCGCCGCTCACGCCCGCACCCGCCACGCGATCGTCAACGGCGAGCGCAGCTACCGCCTCATCCCCGGTACCGCCGAGGACGGGCTGATGCTGCGCAGCAGCGATGGAATCGGCGGCAGGGGCGCCTTCGCGCAGATCCCGCAGGCAAAGTCGATCGCGGTGACCGGCGCCGGCGGCAACTTACGATTCAGCTTCTTCGCCACCCCACTCGGCCCGTTACGCTCACCTTGACCAGCACTGCGGGGCTTGACCGGGGAGAACTGTGAGCGGGATCGCGATAGGAGTTCTGGCCCTCGCCCTGATGGCGACGACGGCCCTGGCGCTCAGCTTCCGGGCGCGCTCGCAGCGGGTCGGCCGCCGCTTCCAGATACTCGACGATATCGCCGGCGTCGCCGACGGCAACCGCTCGCTGGAGGAGACCCTGGACGAGATCACCGCGATCCTCGTCCCCGAGTTCGGCGACTTCTGCACGATCGACGTGATCGAAGAGGAGCGCATCCGCCGCGCCGCCGTGCGCGTCGACGGGCCCGGGGCGGAGGCGATCGAAAAGGGCCTGGCCGAGCGCAAGCCGGCCCTGCAGGAGGAGCTGGCCAGCGCCGCCTCGGGAGCCCGGCAGGAGCCGAGGTTCTTCGAGCGCGTCGTCGAGGCCGACCTGCGCGACGTCGCCCAGGACGAGGAGGACCTGCGCTTCCTGCTGGCGATCGGCGTCCGCTCGTTCGTCACCGTCGAGCTGCGGGCGCGGGGGCGACCGACCGGCATGCTTTCGGTCGGGGTCAGTCATTCGGGCCGCAGCTTCCGCGCCGACGACGCCCACTTCGCCGGGGTCCTCGCCGGCCGGGTGGCGCTGGCCCTCGACAACGCCGGGCTCTTCTCCGACCTCGAGCGCAGCGAGCGCGAACGGACCGAGATCGCCGCGACGCTGCAACGCGGCCTGCTGCCGCCGCCGCTGCCGCATATCCCGGGCTGGTCGCTGGCGGCGATGTACAGACCGGCGGGCGCCGAGAACGAGATCGGCGGCGACTTCTACGACGCCTTCCGCATCGCCGGCGGCTGGATGGTGGTGATCGGCGACGTCACCGGCCGCGGCGCCCAGGCGGCCTCGGTGACCGCCCACGCCCGCTACACGCTCCGCACCGCGGCGGCCCTGACCGGCGACCCGGTGATCGCCCTGGAAACCCTCAACCGCGAGCTGCTGGTCCGCCGCGGCGCGGCCCTCTGCAGCGTCGCGGCGATTGCGATCGACGAAGACCCGCGCCGGCCGCTGCGCCTGGCCGTGGCCGGCCACCCGCCGCCGCTGCTCGTCAACGGCGACTCGGTGGTCGAGGCGAGCGCTCCGGGGCCGGTGCTCGGTGCTTTCGACGACGCCGGCTGGGAGATCGAGCACACGCGGGTCGTGCCGGGGCAACAGCTCGTCGTCGTCACCGACGGCGTCACCGAGGCCGCCGGCAGCGGCGAGCGTTTCGGCGAGCGCCGGCTCCGGGCCGAGCTGGTGGGGGTGACCAATCCGGCGCTGGCGACCCAGAAGCTGGAGGACGCCCTGCACGCCTTCACGGCCGGCGAGCACGACGACGACGCGGCGATCATCGCGATCGGCCCTGCGGCCAGCGAGGGCGAGCCCGCACGGTTGGAGGAGCGGGCGCTGGTCGAGCGTCTCTTCGAGGCCTTCAACCGCCGCGACGCCGACGAGATCGCGGCCCTCTGCGACGCCGAGATGGGGTTCTTCCCGGTCGGCACGGCCGAGGCGATCGGCCGCGACGCTCCCTACGTCGGTCCGGAGGGGCTGCGCGAGTATCTGCGCGACGTCGACCGGGCCTGGGAAGAGCTGCAGATCGCGCCCAGCGTGATCGAGCGCCACGGCGGCTCGCTACTGGTCCGGGGGCGTGCCTACGCCCGCAGCCGGGCGCTGGGGATACGCGACATGCCGGTCGCCTGGATCTGGGACGTGGTGGACGGCCGCTTCGTCCGCGGCGAGGTCTTCCCGGACCCCGACCAGGCCGCGCTCCGCCTCGCCTCGGCCTGAGCGAGGCGCGAAGGCTCTAGCTCTCCCCCTGCAGGTGGCGGCGCAGGAAGGCGACCTCGTCGGCGAGGACCGCCTCGTGGGCGGGGCCGTCGTAGATGTCGAAGTGGTCGACCCCGGGGTATGTGCGCAGCTCGCCGAGCGGGGCTCGGTGGGCCGCCGCGACCGCCGGGCCGGGCCTGGCGACGCGGTCGGCCTCGCCGACGCAGAGCAGCCAGGGGCAGTGCAGCCCGGAGGCGAGGCGGGCGGGGCGGTAGGGGCGGCCGAGCAGCCAGCGCGAGGAGACGCGGTTGCGCCAGCGCGAGTCCTCGCCGATCGCGACGACGTGGCGCCAGCCGGCCTCGCCCCCGGGGGCGTTGATGAAGGCCGCCTGGTGCGGCTGCCCGACCGCCGGCAGGTGCCTGCCGCGAAGCGCCGCGAGCAGCATCCGGGCAGAGACGAGCGGCGAGGAGCGGTGCGCCTGGCGCCACATGTCGAGGAACGGCACCTGGCTGACGGCGGCGGCGACGCGCGGGTCGTCCGCGGCTGCGGCGAGCGCGTTGCCGCCGCCCATCGAGGAGCCGAACGTCGCCACCCGTTCGGGGTCGATGCCCGGCAGCGAGCGGGCGCAGGCGATCGCCGCCCGCCAGTCGTCGAGCTGGCGGGCGGGCTCGAAGCGGTCCGGCTCGCCGCCGCTGTCGCCGAAGCCGCGGTGGTCGAAGAGGAGCGCCGCGATGCCGGCCTCGGCGAACCGCGCCGCGAACGGGCCCAGCCCGTCGCGCCGCGTCCCGGAGAGGCCGTGGGCCATGACCACGACCGGAGCCGCCGCGGCCCCGCCGGCCGCCGGGTACAGCCAGGCGGCGCAGCGCTCGGCGCCGCAGGAGAACTCGAGGTCTTCGCGATCCATGCCCCATTCAACGGCGCCGCCGGCGAGAACGTGAGATCGCCGTCCGACGCCTTCGCGCTTTAGGATCGTCGCCGTGATCTCCACCAACGAATTCCACAACGGCGTCCACATCGAGATCGACGGCAAGATCTGGAAGGTGATCGAGTTCCAGCACGTCAAGCCGGGCAAGGGCGGCGCCTTCGTGCGCACC
>Ga0190274_10001903_pt1 | contig 12252 bp, 12 predicted proteins | sample Popmic531T_FD_133002 | JGI IMG/M metagenome (GOLD analysis project Ga0190274, IMG submission 133002) | Populus adjacent soil microbial communities from riparian zone of Yellowstone River, Montana, USA - 531 T | ecosystem: Environmental > Terrestrial > Soil > Riparian zone | place: USA: Montana...
CCGCGGGTCGCGTTGGTTTCCACACAACCGCACACGGCGAACAAGGTAACGCCGGCCAGCACTGTCCATAGCGGCATTCGATAGGTCATATATGTACTCCTCGCGCAAGCCTAAGGGATTTCGGGGCTGGCACGTCAGGAGCGATCCCCACGGGTGCGCGTAGGACAACGCCGTCCCGAGTACTATCTATTCCTCCTATAAGAAGAGCCCACAAGAAGGCGAAAACGCATGGTCCGCACCATCCTTGTTTATGGCGCGCTGCTCGCCGGCGGCGCCTTCGCGCTGCAGTGGATGGAATTTCACTTCGTCGTGCGCACACACGCCACCGAGACCTATCTGCTGCTCATCGCCCTCGCCTTCACGGGCCTGGGGATGTGGGTCGGCGCGCGGCTGTTCCGCCGGCCGCCGCCGGCGCCGTTCACGCCCAACACGCAGGTCCGCGAGACGCTCGGCGTCAGCGACCGCGAACTCGAAGTTCTCGCTCTGCTGGCGGCCGGCCGCTCGAACAAGGAGATTGCCAACCAGCTTCATGTCTCGCCTAACACCGTCAAGACGCATGTGGCGAAGCTGTTCGAAAAGCTGGAGGCGAAGCGCCGAACCCAGGCCATCTCCCGGGCGCGCGAGCTCGGGATGATCCGCTGAGGGGATTTTCGGGCGTTCCGGGCGAAATCACCCTTTCTTACGATTGCCGGCGGAATGCAGATGCCCTCTGATGCGCTTACCTATCGCAGAACAGGTGCCCCATGACCGCCCTCATCCTTCGCTACGGCCTGGTCGCCGGGCTCATCATCGGCATTCCCATGGTGTGGCGCATGCTGGCCGCGAAACCCGGCGACGTACCCGTCGTCGGCATGTTGATCACCTACCTCGTGATGATCGTGGCGCTCAGTGCCGTGTTCCTCGGGGTCAAGGCGTATCGCGACAAGGTACTCGGGGGCGTCATCCGGTTCCTGCCAGCGCTCGGCGTGGGCCTCGGCATCAGCGCGGTGGCCAGCATCCTCTATGCCATGGCCTGGGAGATTTCGAGCGCGTACAGCAGCTTCGATTTCATCGCCTTCTACAAGGCATACATGGTCGAGTCCGTGCAGGCCAAGGGTGGCAGCCCGGCCGAAGTGAGCCAGGCGATTGCCCACGCGCAGGAGTTCGAAGCGATGTACCGGAATCCGCTGTACCGCATACCCATGGTATTCGTCGAGATGTTCCCGGTGGGCGTGCTGATCTCGCTGATCTCCGCCGCGATCCTGCGCAACGCCCGAGTCCTGCCGGCACGCGCCAGCAATTAGGCTGCTCAGCGCGCGGGAGCCGCGGCGCGCGTCTTCACGCCAGCGGCGCCGGGCACCGCAGCAGATGCATCGCTGTCGATGCGGAACCGCCCCACGGCGCCACCGAGTTCGCCGGCGAGAAGCTGCAGTTCATGCGCGCTCTCGCGCGCCTGCGCGAGCAGGCTGGAATTCTCGCTGTTGCTGGTTTCCACTTCGGCGATCTTGCGCGACACCGACTCGATGCCCACGCACTGCGCTTGCGCATCGCGCGCGATTTCGCCGACCACGTTGGCCATGGTGGCCACCCGCTCGACCACGTCTTCGATGGTCTTGCCGGCGCTCGCGACCAGCGTCGTGCCGTGGCGCACCGTGGCATTGCTGGCCTCGATGAGCTCCTTGATCTCGCGCGCCGAAGCCGTGCAGCGCAACGACAGGCTGCGAACTTCCGCCGCTACCACGGCGAAGCCGCGGCCGTGCTCGCCCGCATGCGCCGCTTCCACCGCGGCATTGAGCGAGAGCAGGTTGGTGCTGAAAGCGATTTCGTCGATCACCGAAACCACGTCGACGACGCGCGCACTGGTGGTCGACACTTGGCCCATCGACTTCACCACGTCGCCGACCACCGAGCCGCCGCGCACGGCCGCGTCGCGGGCCTCGCCGGCGATGCTGCAGACGCGAAGCGCGTTGTCGGCGTTGCGCCGCACGGCTTCGGTGAGCTCCTTCATGGTCTGGACTGCAGTGGCAATCGAGTGCGTGAGTTCCTCGCCCTGGGTGTGCAGCGTTTCGTTGCCGTCGTTGATGGTGGCCGCCACCGATGAGACGTTCTCGGAGCCGGTGCGAATCTGCGCGACCATCTTCGACAGGTGCGAGCGCGAGGCGGCAAGATCGTCGAACACCCGCGCGAGGAGTCCCTGGTAGCGATGTCCGCCGGCTTCCGTGAGCTCACCTTGACTGAGCGCCGCCAACTGCAACGAAGTGGCGTGCAACGCGGTGTGGAAAGTTTCGGTGAGCTGGTTGAGCGAGCTCGCGAGTTCGCCCCAATAGCCGGACTTGCCATCGGCGGGAATGCGCTGCGAGAAATCGCCGAGCCCCGCGGCATGCACGACGGCGGACACTTCGCGCTGCGCGCGGACTTCGTCGGTACGGTCGACCCATTCGGCGACGCGGCCGAGCAATGCGCCGGTTTCCGTCGTGATGGTCGAAACCACCACGTCGGTCGTGGTTTGCTGGTAACGCAAACGCATCGAATTCGGATCGCCAGACGCCGCGCCCTCGTTGGCATCGGCGGCGGACAGCAGTTCGTCGAGCTGCCGGCCCACGACCATCGCGCCGGGCTGGATGACGTTCATGAGCATCTGCGCCGCGGTGTTCGCATAGATGATGCGACCGTCGGGATCGGTGATCAGGACGCGCGACGAGGCGAGATCCAGGCCCGAGCGCACGCGGAAGGCGCCCACCGCGGCGGCAGCGGCCGAGTCGGCGGCGGCGCGCCGCTCGATGAGCTGCTGGCACAGCTCGCTCATCGCCCGCACCAGCTCTCCGAATTCGTCGGTGACGTCGGATTTGCGCACATCGTCGTAATCACCCGTCGCCAGGCGGCGCGCCGTGTGCGCGGCATACTGCACGGGCTCGATGACCGAGTTGCGGATCGCGCGGAATGCGCGGAAGGCGGCGAGCCCGGCGATCAGGACCAGCACCGCGGCGATACCGAGTGCGATCCAGAAATCGAATTGCCCCGCCTTGAGTACGCCGGACAACGACGTCGCGGAGGTCTGATTCAACGCCGTGACGGTGGAGATGACGTAGGCCAGAAGATTCGGGTCGAAGGTGACCTGCAACTCGCGCTGCGCATCTTCGATGCGCCCTTTCTGCGCGAGCCGCGTCGCCTTGACGCCGCTGACGACGAAAGTGGACAGGCCGTCGCTGACCGCCTGCTGCAACGAGGGGTCGCTGGATAGTTTGGTCGAGATCTCGTCGACCACTTCACCGAGACGCGCCTTGGTCTCGTTGAAGGCGGCGATGCTCTCGGTGCGCTGCGCATCGTCGGTCGCGGCGACCGTGGCGCGCGCGTGATCGGACAATTCCTGGGCGGCGCTGAGCAGCCGCCCGGTGAGCTTCATGCTCGCTTCGCTGTTGGAACTGGATTCTTCGAGCCGGCCGACCAGCAGCAATGCCGAGCCGCTGGACAGAGCGGCCTGCACCAGCAAGAGCAAGATCAGGACCAGCCCCGGAATGGCGAGGCGTCGCGAAACCGACTCGCCGATCCAGGCTCGAAGTTTCGCGATGGAATTCATGAGCCGTTACTTTATTTCGCGGCAGTTCCGGTCCTGCGCAGCTCGCGCAGGAAGGAAATGAGATCAGTGATCTGCTCGTCCGTGAGTTCGTCGCCCCAGGGCGGCATGTATGACGAGCGGCCCACGGCAGGCCCACCACCGCGGATGATCATTTCCTTGTACTTGTCGGGAAACGGACTCACGGTGAGGTTGGCCGGACGCGGCGTGTACATCTTCGCGGCGCGGCCGTCACCCTTGCCCGTGGTGCCGTGGCACAGCACGCAGTAGGTGCGAAACGCGATGCTGCCGCGGATCACGGCGGCGTCGGTCGTGTCGCGCGGCAGAGGAATGACGTCTTCCTCGGCGCGGGCGAACGGCGCCGCCAGCGTCAACGTCAGCGTCAACGACGCGATGGCGGCGGCAAGTTTCACTTCGCTACCTCGATCTTCATCTTCATTTCCGGATGAATCGCGCACTCCACTTCGATCGTGCCCGGAGCGGTGAGCTTCACCGTGCGCACTTCGCCTTTCTTGTACGAGCCGAGATCGAAGCTCTGCACGTCGCTCAGGCTGAAGACGTTGTGGGCGAATTCATCGTCGTTACGGAACGTGATGGTGTCGCCGACTTTCGCCTTGAGCACACCGACGGTGAAGGCCTTCTTGGCCTGGCTCACGACCTGGTCACCGGCGAAAGCCGGCATCGCGAGCGTGACGACCACAGCCATAAGGCTCAGGCGAATTGCGGAATAGGAACGCGGAGTCATTGTCTGGACCTCTTCAGTTAGAGCGACTTCAGTTAAAGCGGAAGGGCCGGCACGCGGACATCCGGCGGGACACCCGTGAGCGACTCGAGGAATGCGACCAGGTCGGCTTTCTCACTGGCAGTGAGTTTCAGCGGAACCATGTTGATGTCAAGATTCTGTTTGTCATCGCCACCACGATCGTAGTGCTCGACGACTGCCATTAGGGATTTATACGAACCGTTGCGCATGTACGGCGCGGTGCGGCCGATGTCACGCAGTGTCGGCGTCTTGAACGCACCGTGCATGGACTTGAGCGGGCGCTGGGCGTAGCGGCCGACGTCGGGCGCGCCTTCGTCTTTCACGCCGATGTTGTGGAAACCGTTGTCGGTGAAGTTGTAGCCCATGTGGCACACGGCGCACTTCGCCTTGTCCTGGAACAGCTCGAAGCCGTTCTTGGCCGACGCGGAAACCGCGTTCTCTTCACCTTTGCGCCAGCGATCGAACGGCGATTCGGTCGAGAGCACGGTGCGCTCGAAGCTCGCGAGTCCGCGCGCCACGGTCACGGCGGTAATGCCCATGCCCGGATAGGCGTCTTCGAATTTCGAGGCGTATCCCGGAATGCCCTTCAGGCGCTCGATGAGCTCGGGCAACGGCAGGTTCATTTCACCCGCTGCTTCGATCGGGCCCGTGGCCTGATCTTCGAGCGTCGACTTGCGGCCGTCCCACATCTGGATCGGATTGAAAGAAGTATTCACGATGGTCGGCGTGGCGCGCGCCAGCGTGTGCATGTCGAAACCAACTGCCGTCGGCAGGCCATCCGACCAGCCGAGCGAAGGGTTGTGGCAGCTCGCGCAGCTCATCGTCGCCTTTCGCGACAGGCGGGGATCGAAGAACAGCATCTGGCCGAGCAGCACGCGTGCCGGCGTGAGCTGATTCTCGGGCGGCGCAGGCGCAACTTCGGGGCGCAGCCACGGATCGGATTCCGCGGCCACGACCGTGGCGGCGATGAAGAATCCAAACAACAGGGCCAGCGGCAGTGAAATGCGCAGGCTTGAGAATTTCTGGGACATGCGGGTTCGACTCCCTCAAAAAAAAGGCCGATCTTATTGACCAGTGATTCACCATCGGCCGCGGGTAGATGCTCTTAAGCTGATCCGGGTCACGTTCGCGCAATCTGTGAGGCGGGTCGATTCGACCCCCAAGGGTTTTCCCGAAGGCGGGCATAATGCGTATCGTTGCAACAAAGGGAGGCGCAATCGCCATGCAAAAACTCATTCTGATCGCAGCTGCAGCATTGCTCGCCACCCAGGCCTCGGCGGGAGTGCGCATCGAAACCATCACCCGCAACATCGAAACGAAGGTTGCCGATGGCGGCCCCCAGGTCGTGATGGTCCAGGATGGCTGGATCCGCACCACCAATGCGAAGCACTCGAACGGCATCATCCTGAAAGACTCCAAAGTCTTCGTACTCGATGACCAGCGAAAGACGTACATGGAGATGGACAAGGCCACCATGAAGAAGACCGCGGACCAGGCCGGCGCCGCGATGAAGCAGCTTCAGGACAAGATGAAGAACATGCCGCCCGAACAACGCGCGCAGATGGAAAAGATGCTGGGCGCCAACATGCCCGGAATGATGTCCGGGAAAACGCCCAAATTCGAAGTGAAGGACACGGGCAAGAGCGATACCTCTGAAGGACGCAAATGCCGTCTCTGGCACCTGCTCAAGGATGGCGTCGTGAACGAAGAACTCTGCGTGGTGCCGTTCTCCTCGATGCCGGGCAAGGAAGACTTCCAAAAGACTTTCAGGGAACTGGCTGAATCGTTCGAGGGAATGACCAGTGGCCTGCCCGGCGCCGGAGATTCGATCACCGCCCGCAACTCCATCGACGGATATCCGGTCCGCATTCGCCCATTCAACGAGGCCGGCAAACCGCGCGGCGCCGAGTCGGTGGTGACGAAATGGGTCGAGGAATCGCTACCGGGCTCTACGTTCGAGATTCCGGCCGGCTACACGAAGAAAGAGATGCCGGCGCTGAGCCGGTAACGAGAAGAAGGCTTACGGCCGCCAGCCGTCAGCGCCTGACAGAAACTTTTTTCGCGACCACGCGGCTGCCCCGGCGTGGTCAAGTTGTTTGCTGCTGGGCTCTCGTGTCGAGACGCTCGCGCCCTGCCCTGTGGATTTGTATTCGCGATAGGTCGCAGTTTTAAAGGTGTCCGTGGTGCCCGGCGTCCATTCGCGCCAGCCCGCGGGCTGCAGCGGCGCATCGATGCGCGTATGCATGAAAACGACGGTGGCATAGGGGCGCCAGGCGCGGCCTAACCACAGCTCTTTCACATCGGCGTCGGCAGTGATGCGGCAGCGGTCGAAGACATAGGCGCTGTCCTGCCCGGGCTTCACCTTGCTTTGCGCGGTGATCATGACGATTTCATTGGCGATGCCGTGGATATGGCAGCGCTCGAAGAAAGCCTTGGCGTCGCCGAAGATGAAATCCACGTGGCCTTCGACGTAGCAGTCGCGGAAGTATTGGCGGCTGGGCGAATCGGGGCTCTTGCTGGCGGCGTACAGCGTGTCCTGCGCACCTAACAACCGCACCCTGGTGAGCACCGCGCGATCGGCGGTGAGGCGCAGCGCCACGGCCTGCGACCGCTCGGGGTTGTTCAGGTGATAGTCGTTCTGGATGGTGAGGTTGTGCGCTTCGAATCCGTCGCCCGCAGCCCAGACCGAGGCGGACTTGCCGGTGCCGCCCGCGGACTTGTTGCTGTCACCCCAGACCAGCACCACGTCCTGCGGATGTTTTCCCCGGCCCATGAACTTGACGTTGGGCTTGGCGATGACGAGTTTCTCGCGATAAGTGCCCGCATCGATTTCAATGGTGCCGCCGGATTCCGGCAGCGCTTCGACCGCGGCCTGCACCGACTGGTAAGCGGCAGCCTGCGGATTGCCCACGCGCAAGGTCACGGCGAAGCCGGTCTGCACCACGGCCAGGGTGATGAGACCGAAAACCAGGCGTTTCAGTGTCGGCAAGGGCACCCCTTATTACTACAGCGGCAGCCGCTCGACAGAGCCGTCCAGCCTGGCTCGCCAGAACTCACCATTCTTGATGAGCACGCTTTCGAAGTTGGCCTGCCCGGATTCGTTGCGACGCGGGTAGACCTGCACGGCGATGACCTTGCCTTCGTACAACGGCGTGACCACCGGCACGATGGTGTGGCCGATGAGGATCCGGCGAGCACCGAATGCTTCGAGCGCACGGCCGACATCTTCTGATGACGCGGTCGGAAAACTCGTCTGCTCGGCGAAATAGCCGCGATACCAGAGCGGACCCAGGCTCCCCATTAGCAGCGACAGCCGCTCGCGTTGCGCATCGTTCTCCGGCGTCGCTCCCGTCAGCGCCAGGCGCACGCCCGCGTTGATGTCGGCCAGCGACATCCGGCTGTCGACGAGCGCAGGCGAAAGCCCGGCATGCAGGAACAGCAGATCGTTGATCTGGAGCACGGTGGGCAGCGTTCGCAGCCACTGTCCCAGAACACTCGTGGCGTCGAACAACTGCGAATACGACCCGAAACCCAACCGGTCCGTGGTCTGCACGTACTTGGGATTCAGGTATCGCAGGTCACCCGTCAGCACCATGCTTTCATGATTGCCGAGCACCAGGTGCACGCCACCACCCGCGCGGCGCGCTTCGGCCTCGAGTTGATAGACGAGCCAAAGTATTTCGGTGTGATTCGGGCCACGATCGAAGACGTCGCCTAACAGCACCAGGCGCCCACGCTCGAATTTCCACGCGAGCTTCTGGTCGACGACGCCGTGCTTCTGCAGCATCGACACGAGGATCTCGTATTCACCGTGCGTATCGGCCACGACGAACAGCGGCGCGGTTTTGGGAACGCGTATCTGGTCCGGCGGTGGTCGCGCCGGCGCGCGTAGCTTGACCTTGAATGCCGGCACCGCACCGACTGCATTGACGGTGATCGACGCGCCGCGGGCCAGCGACGCGATGTCTTTTTTATCCTCGCCGCCTTTTGACTGGACCGAGAGCGCTTTCCACGCATCCGCGCCGTCCCGGAAGACATAAGGTCCATCGGGTGCCGCCGCGACGGCGGCCGCAAACAACAGCAAGGCGATGAAACGAACGGCTCGCATCGCCGCAGGATACAGCAGGACACAAACATGCCTGGCAGCGCAGACCCTATATGAGCGGTACCGTACAGAAAACTTTCCGGATTGGGCGCAGCCTGCCGCAATGGCCAAGACCGCACCCCGACAGGTATTGCAGAAAAACCTGACGGGCATCAAGGGATTCGACGAAATCAGCCTGGGCGGCCTGCCGCGCAACCGCACTACGCTCGTCATGGGTGGCCCGGGTACGGGCAAGAGCGTGTTCGCTCTCCAGACTCTCGTCAGCGCCGCAAGCAAGCACAAGCAGCCCGGCATCTTCGTCGCGTTCGAAGAAAACATCGACGCGATTTTTGCCAATACCGCGGCCTTCGACTGGCGCCTGTCGACGCTGGCGCGCAACCGCCTCTTCTTCATGAACGCGCAGCTCTCGCCCGCCTTCATAGCCACGGGTGATTTCGACCTGGGCGGCATGCTGGCCATGCTCGAGGCGAAGCAATTGGAGATCGGCGCGCAGTGGGTGGTGTTCGACGGCATCGACGTACTGTTGTCGCTGCTGCGTACGCCGCGCGCGAAGATGCGCGAGATCTATCGTCTGCGCGACTGGCTCACGCGTCGCGAGCTGACATCCGTCATCACGTCGAAGATAGATGGCGGAGGCGATGGCACGGATTCAACCAACTACGGCTTCATGCAGTTCATGGTCGACTGCGTGGTGCGATTCGATCGCCGCATGGAACAAGGGATTCCCGTGCGCCGGCTCGAGATCTCCAAATATCGGGGCTCCTCGTTTGCGCCCGGAGAGTTTCCGCTGAGTTTCGGTCCGCACGGCATGGCCGTGGCATCGCCTGGCGCCACCGACATCGCGCAGGAAGCGACCAGCGAGCGCGTGTCGACCGGCTTTGCAGGCCTCGACGAAATGCTCGGCGGCGGCCTGTTCCGCGGCAGCAGCACGCTGATCACCGGCGCGCCCGGCACTTCCAAGACCACGCTGGCCGGCCTCTTCACCGAGAGTGCTTGCCAGCGCGGCGAACGCACCCTGTTCGTGAGCTTCGACGAAGGCGGCGAGCGCGTGCGCCGAAACTTGAAATCCGTCGGCATTCAACTCGATGCGCACATGAAGTCCGGCCTGCTGCAGATGTATTCGGGTCGCACCGATTCGGTCAATCCGGAAGAACACCTCATCCGGATCGCCACGCTGATCTCCCAGCACAAGCCTCGTTGCATGGTCATCGACCCCTTGTCGGCCATATCCAGGACGGGCGCACTCAGCTCCGCGCGCGCCATCGGCAACCGCCTCATCTACAAGCTGCGTGATCATCACATCACTGCGGTCATCACCGCGCTCGTCGAAGGCAACAATGCATCGGCTGAAGCCACGGAACTGCAGATCTCCACGATCGCCGACAACTGGATCCAGCTCTCCTACCTGGTGTGCGGCGGCGAACGCAATCGCGCGCTCACCATCGTCAAGTCGCGCGGCACTCGGCACTCCAACCAGGTGCGCGAACTCGTGCTGAGCGATACCGGCCTTGCGCTCTCCGACGTCTATTCCTCGGGCGGCGAAGTGCTCATGGGCACGCTGCGCTGGGAAAAGGAAGCCGAGGAGCGGGCCCGCGCCGTGCTTCGCGAAACCGAATCCAGCCTCAAGCGCCGGGAACTTCAGTTCGCCGAAGCGGATACTTCCGCGCGCATCGCAGCCCTGCAACTCGATCTCGAGAGACAGCGCGCCGCGCTCGAGCTCAACACCAAGAACGATGCCGCGCGCCACGTGTCGTCCGGCGAGCAACTGACTGAACTGCGCAGACTGCGGGGCGCGAATGGCGACCATGCGGTGACCACGCTCCCGCAGCGACGCGCCGGCAAAACCCGCAGACCGGGCGGGAACGGCCACGGGCCGGAGCGAGCTCGACGTGGCTGACAAACGCAAGAAGAAGAGCGCGGGCAAAGATGCGGTCACGGTCGTGGTCATGCGCCTCTATGTCGCAGGCCGGGCACCCAACTCCATCAAGGCGATCGCCAACCTCGAAGCGATCTGCCGCCAGCATCTGAAGGACGGCTACAAGCTCGAGATCGTCGACGTGTGCGAACATCCGCGGCGCGCGCTGGACGACGGCGTGCTCGTCACGCCCAGCCTCGCCAAACTTTCGCCCACACCCGGTGCGAACATCATTGGCAATCTCGGTGACACCAGCAGCGTATTGGCCGCCCTGGGTCTGCCCACGACCGGGCCATGAACGACGCGCGCACAACGACTGACCGGCGGCTCACACCGGACAGGTCGGAAGCGGCCTTCAAACACTGGCTTCGACGGCTCGTCACCGGGGCCGCTGAGCTCAAAGCCTTCGACGCGGGCGAGATCGATGCAGTCATGGACCGCGACAGTGGCAGCGCCGTGCTGCTGCCCGAAGCGCAGAGCGCGCTGAATGGCACGAATCGCATCGTGCTCTCCGCGCTCGACGCGCTGCCGGGCGAAGTCTGCGTAATCGACTCCAATGGCGTGGTCGTCATGGCTAACAAAGCATGGCGCGTGTCCGGCACTGCGCATGCACGCGCGGGACTCGACGTGCGCGCCGGCGAAAACATCTACGCGGCCTGCCGCGACGTCCCGGAAAGCGAACGCGAATACGCCGCGGATATGACCGAGGGGCTGCGCCAGGTGCTCACGCGCATGCGCCAATCGTTGACCTGCAGATATGTCTGCCATGCTCCCCGCCCGCGTCGCACGTGCACGTTCACCATTGCGGCCATCGCCGGTGACGGACCCGCAAATGCGGTGATCACGCGCGAGTGGAGCGACAAGCCTGCGATAGAACCCGGTGGCCTCCCCCCGAAGCGCAGCCGCAATGTCGAGGTGGAGCGCGCTGGCGCGAGCAACAAGCTCCTGTCCGCACTACCGCCGCGGGAGTACTCGCGATTTGCGGGCGGGCTCGAACAGGTGACGCTCACCTACGGCCAGGTGCTGTATGAACCGGGCGAGCCGATGCACGAGGTGTACTTTCCAAATGACTGCCTGGTGTCGCTGCTGACCCTGGTCGAGGGCCATCGGGCGCTCGAAGTGGGACTGGTCGGCCGCGAAGGAATGATCGGCGCGCGCCTCGCCTTGGGCGCCGCCACGTCATCGGTGCGCGCACTGGTCCAGGGCACCGGCACTGCCATGCGCATGACTTCAGATCGCTTCCTGAAGGAATTCCGGCGCAGCCCGGCGCTGCAACGGGCGTTGTTCCAGTTCACGGACACGCTGATGATCCAGATCAGCCAGACGGCGGCCTGCAATCGTTTCCACATGGTGGAAGCGCGCCTGGCGCGCTGGCTGCTGATGACCGCCGAGCGCATGGCCTCGCCCGAGTTTCACCTGACGCATGAATTCCTCGCCGACATGCTGGGCGTTCGCCGCGAAGGCGTGACGGTGGCGGCCAGCGCCCTGCAACACCGCAAGCTCATCCACTATCGGCGCGGCGACATCACCATTCTCGACACCCCGGGCCTCGAGGCGGCGTCGTGTTCCTGCTATCGATACGTGCAGGCGCAAGCGCAGGCGGCCACTAGCTAGCGAACCGCGCAATCGAACGGCAGCCAGGCGTGCAGGCCCGGCAACGAATGCTCCACCCACGGCCCGGCGAACGTCAGCAGCGCGCTGATGAGCAGCACTGATCCGGCCAGGTGCCGCGCCACCGGCCGTGACGAGAAGCGCTTGAGTCGCTCGGCACCGCTGGCGGCGATGAAGAGCGCCGGCACGGTGCCCAATCCGAACGCGGTCATGATGAGCGCGCCGTTCAGGGCGTCGAGCTGCAGAGTGGCGATCAACAGCACCGAGTACACGAAGCCGCAGGGCATCCAGCCCCAGACCATGCC
>Ga0190274_10001904_pt1 | contig 12248 bp, 9 predicted proteins | sample Popmic531T_FD_133002 | JGI IMG/M metagenome (GOLD analysis project Ga0190274, IMG submission 133002) | Populus adjacent soil microbial communities from riparian zone of Yellowstone River, Montana, USA - 531 T | ecosystem: Environmental > Terrestrial > Soil > Riparian zone | place: USA: Montana...
ATGTAGACCAGGTCGGCTGCGAACAGCTTGTCCATGGCGGCGAAATCGTCGCTGGTCTGGGCGGCATAGCGGGCATCCTCCGCGGCCAGCACTTCTTCCGCGGAAACGGTTCCACTGCACTCCTCTGCATATACGGCACCCGACAGCAGCATTCCCATCAATCCGCAACCTGCCAGCAATCCCTTTAGCGTGTTCATGTTGCCTCCTGTTTATTGTGATTTCGTGGTTGGTAAATCCCGGCTTACGCAAACAAAGCCGGATTGCTGCCGCCGCCTAACGCGGCGACCCTGCCATCGGTGCACAAGTTACTGCGGCGTCAGGACCGCCAGGGGCCTGGCGTCGCAAACCACTTTCTTGCCTGCCAGCCTGGCCGGAAAGACAGAAAGCTTGCCGCCTTTCCAGGCATAGCCATAGCGCTTGTTCTCGTTTCCGTCCCTGATATCCTCGGTCTGCAGGTATTCGCAGCCGGCCGTCGGATCGTTGAGCGACAGTTCATAGACGAACTTCAGGTCCGGCCAGCGCGCTTCGCCGGAATCTGTGAATTCCCAGTCCTGTCCTTTTTCGTCCTTGTACCTGCCGGCGATGACGATGCGGTTGAGGGACGGGCTGAGTTCACCCGGCATCGGCAGATACTCGCTCCACTTGCCTTTCATGAACACCGGTTCGGCCACCCGCAGCTTGTCGAATCTGCCGGCCGCATTCTTCGTCCCCTCGAACGGAATGTACTTCACCTCGTTGCTGCTCACGGGCTTGTCGTCGGGCGCGACCACCAGGCGATAGAAACCGGGCTTGCCGTCGGGCTCGACATCGAGGACGGCCTGGATCGACGCCTTGTTGAAATCAGTGATGACGATCGGGACCGCCCGGCCTTCGCGCTTGATTGCGATGACAACCGGCGACGCTTTCCTGGCCGCGGCATGGGGGCTGCGCGACTGCGCCAGCGCCTTCATGTACGGCTCGTTGATCCAGATGCCCTCGACGTCTTGCAGGAACACTCGGTCCTTGCGGGGAGCGGCGGTCTGCGCCAGCGCGCAAGTGCTGAAAAAAACGGCAAGGAAGATGGTGAAAAGCTTGGGGATGCGTGGATTCATCTGCGGTTGTTCGTCATGTGAAAGGTTGGGCCGGCTCAGGCGCCGGCGATCGCGGGACGCTGCTTCCAGAATCCAGTCGCCTGTTCGAATGCGTGCCCCATCTGCAGCACGCCGAAATCGTCATGGTAGCGGCCGGCGATCTGCAGTCCCACCGGCAGGCCTTGCGCACTGAAACCGCAGGGCACCGATAGCGCCGGCGCGCCGGTAACGGTGATGTAATAGCACGAGCGCATCCATTCGATGTAGTTGGCCAGCTTCGTGCCGTTGATTTCGGTCGGGTAGGGAACGTCGACGTCAAAAGGCAGCACCTGCACCACCGGCGCCACCAGGAAATCGTATTTGCCCATGAAGTCGTGCATGCGCTGGAACAGCTGGGTGCGCTTGGCCTCGGCGGCGCCAACCTGGGGACCAGTGAGCTTCGCGCCCTCTTCGATGTTCCAGATGACCGTATCCTTCATCTGGTCGCGCCTGGTCTTGAGCATCTGTCCGAAGCTGAGCTCCATATTCCAGGCCCGCATCACGCCGAAGATCTCGTCCGCGTCGCGCAGGTCGGGCGTGGCATCCTCGACCATGCAACCCAGATCGACGAACACCTGGCGCTGCGCATCGACGATTCTCCTCACTTCCGGTTCCAGCGGCAGCCCTCCCAGGTCGGAACTCCAGGCGATGCGCGCGCCCTTGAAACTCCGCTGCAGCGGTCGGGCGAATGCCTGCCCCGGTTCCTGCAGCGACAGGGGCGCCCGCGAATCCGGGCCGGCGATCGCGGAAAGCGCCAGCGCCACATCCTGCGTTGTGCGCGCCATCGGGCCAACGACAGTCATCGAGAACCATGCGGAAAATCCCGGCCAGTTCGGCACCCGGCCCGAAGAAGGCCGCAAGCCGACGACGTTGCAGAAACTGGCGGGATTGCGCAAGGAGCCGCCGAGGTCGGAACCGTCGGCGATCGGCACCATGCCGCAGGCCAGCGCGACCGCCGCGCCGCCACTGCTGCCGCCACAGGTCTTCGACAGGTCGTAAGGATTGCGGGTGGCCCCGAACACCTTGTTGAATGTCTGCGAGCCCGCGCCGAATTCGGGAGTGTTGGTCTTGCCAAGCGAGACCGCTCCCGCCTTTTTCAGGCGTTCGACGATGATGGCATCGACCTCGGGGACGAAATCCTTGTAGATCGGTGAACCAAACGTCGTGCGCACGCCCTTGGTTACCGCGAGGTCCTTGTGCGCTACAGGCAGGCCCGCAAGCGGGCCAGGATCGTCGCCGCGCGCGATGGCCGCGTCCACGTTCCGGGCCATGGCTCTCGCCTGGTCCGGCACCAGGGTCACGATGGCGTTGACCTTCGGATTGACGCGATCGATCTGCGCCAGGTGTGCCTCCAGCACTTCGAGCGCGGACAACTCGCGCGCACGGATGCGCCCGACCAGATCAGAAGCGGTCATGAAGCAGATTTCGGCGGCGCTCATCGTCGGATGCGGGAATTCGCGAAAAGCGCACATGGTAGCCGAATAGCACGGGCCTGATGGCTGCCGGAACCATGCATTTCAGGGGGCCGTTTCGCTGCGGCGCATCAGGCTTTCGCGAAGCGGCGCCCAGGGCGCGGCGGAATCGAGCACGACTTCGCCACCCGACACCGTCACGCCGGCGCGCACCAGCAGGGACTTGAAATCCGGGAACTCGGGGTCGTCGAGATGGCCGCGCATGACGTCGCTGAAGATCGTGGTACCCGACGCCTTGTCAAGCTGGTCCATGAGTTCCGCGGCGGTCCAGCGGCGGTCCTCGCCGAGGCAGCATTGGGCGATCGCGTCCAGCGCGGTATCGAGCGACTGTGCGCCGCCGGACTGTTCACGCAAGCGCAAGTCGGCCTCCAGCATGAGCGCCGCGCCACCCCAGTAAACCCTTTGATACAGGCCGCCGATGCCCACCCGCTCGGAGGCCCGGACCAGGCTCAGGCCCGGGCCGACTTTTGCCGCACGCTGAAAGCCCAGAATCATGCGCTTCCACGCTTCCCGTTCGTCGATCGCGCCCCCGCGCGCCATCAGCACGTTCTGCAGGTAGGTTGGCACGCCTTCGCTCAGCCAGGAATCGCGCGCCACGGCATAGGGCAGGAACAGGTGCGACATCTCATGAGTGGCGCTCCAGTCCCGCTCGAACGCGCCCGGCTGGTGCGCCGGATTGATGAAAAGATGCACCGCGGGCCCGCCGCCGCGAGCCACATAGGCCCAGGGCACGGGACCTTTGCCGCGCGGGGTCGGTGCCACGATCACCTGCACCGACTCGACGGGAAAACGCCCGCGCAATGTCCCGGCATTGCGCGCAGCGGCGGCGATCCAGTGTTCTATCCAGGCCTGCTGTTGTGGCGGCGGTCCGTCAAGTATCGCCAGATGCAGCGTTGCGCCCGCCACGGCAATGTCACGGACGGTGAAGTGGCCAAATGCAACGATGCCGGGCCAGTTCACCGGCGTCGAGCCCAGCCGATACTGGCTGGCGTTGCCCGCCTGCCCTGTTCGCTGCCAGGGTGCGGACACATTCACGCCGGGCGGCATCCTGAACGAGATCTCGATTTCGCCGGCTTCCAATGGCGGGCGCCAGAGCCAGTCGCCGATCGAGGTCAGCAGGTCGCGACCCGCCCAGCGCGATTCCGGGCCGCCGGACTGGACACCCCCGCGTTCCGCTTCGAGTTTCACGTGATATTCGATGCAGCCGTCGTCAGCGATGCCTTGCAGGGAGATCCGGTCGCCCTCGGGCAGCCGTGCCTGCTCGCCCGGCTTCAACTTCAGCTGTTCGAGAAAAGCGCGCGCACCGCTGGTCTCCGCCTGCAGGATCGCCGGTGCCGCGCCATCGAAGCAGGCGCGCACATGCAGACGGTCCAGGGAGTCGGCGACATCGACGTGATATTTGTGCAGGGGCGCCGCGTGCGCCGCCACGATTCCGGCCGCTGCAAGCAGCAGCCCCGGTAGCCAGGAGTAATTCATCGCTTCAGTGCGGAGCCGGCTGGGTGCCGATGCCGCGCGCCATCAACACGGCCATCAGCGGAATCAGGGTGAACAGGACGAGCTCCGCCAACAGGTAACGGCTCACGCGCGCGATCTGGTAAGTCGCCGGCGTCGCGTCGCCGGATTTGAGCTCCCGCATCCAGCGCAGGTACTGGAGAGTCGGTGGAATCGACATCAGGCCCACCGCCACGAACAGGGCGAGCTTGATGTACAGGACAGGATTGTAAAGATAGAAGGCCGCGCCCTTGCCGAACCAGACCAGCCGGGCAATCCCGGTGCCCAGCGCCAGTATTCCCGCCAGCATGTAGAACAGGTCGATGCGCGCAAGGTAGCGGATCCGCTGCGCGGTCAGTTCCGGCCTGCAGGTCTGGTACTCGATCACGAGGAAAATGGCGATCAGGACCATCGCGGTGTAGTGCAGGTAGGCAACGATTGCGTCAATCATGGCTATTGCGCCGGGACTTCGCCGATTGCCAGAACGCCGGTTTCCATGATCGCCTCACGCAGCTGTCGCTCACGGCCATCGGCCGACAATTCGATTCCCCCTGATTCCCGCGCAATGCCGAGCGCCCGGTAGGTCGCTGTCAGGTCGGGAAAGTCCATAGCGGCAACGTGCATGTCGTAGAGCTCGCGAAACACACCGGTACCGGTGATCTCGTCGAGCTTGCCCATCAGGTCGCCCGCGCTCCAGGAGCGATCCGGCGAACTGCAACAGTCGTTCAGTGCCGCAAGGGCGGTGTCCAGCGACTGCTTGCCCGCCGTCATCTGTCGCAACCGCACGTCCGCCATCAGCATGATGGCGGTGCCCTCCCAGTAGACGCGCATGTAGGCGCCGCTGCGGTACATGCTCTCCGTTGCCTGCGCCAGTGTCATGCCGGTTGCGTCCTCGCGGCCGCGCAGGAATCCGGCGTGCATCATGACCCAGGCTTCCCGGGGCGTGATCCGCCCGGCACGCGCGCGCAGCACATTCTGATAGTAAGTCGCCACGCCTTCGTACAGCCAGGCCGCGTCCCGATTGACCAGTGGCAACAACAGGTGGGAAAACTCGTGTACCGCCGTCCAGTCCTCGTAGAACTCGTGGATGGGGCGGCGCTGGTTGACGAAAAAGTGAACGGCCGGCGCACCGCCCCTGACCACATGCGCCCAGGGGGTGGGCTCGGCGCCCCGCGTATCCGGCACCACCAGCACCTGGGCCTGCGCAAGCGGAAATCGCCCGTACAGGCTGGACACGATGTTCGCCGCGTCTGCGATCCAATCCTGCATTTCCTCGACGGAAACATGCGGCGATCCTTCGAGGACCGCAAGCCGCAGCCGGGAACTGCCAATCGGCAATTCCCGCTCGCGGAACCGCCCGAACGCAACATAGGCGGGCTCGTCATGGGGACTGTGGCCGAGTCGGAACACCGCCCGTTCCGGCGCTGCCGCCAGCGGCTTCCAGGGAGCGGAAACCGCCAGACCATCCTGCAACAGGAAGCTGATCTCCACGTCTTCGTTGTCCGCCAGCTCGGCCGGACGCCACAGCCACAGGCCGACCGCTGTCAGCAGGTCCTTGCCGAGGCGGCGGATCTTGCCGTCCGTCCGATCGTGCTGGCGGATCGGCCTGGAGACATTCGCCGAATAGAGCAGGCAACCGTTTTCCGGGACGTGGCGCAGGCTGAGGGAGCCGCTGGGTTCAATGGTCTTGCGGCTGCCTTCCACCCGCGCCTCGATCAGCGCGAGCGGCGCATCGAGCGATTCGGCGACCAGTTCGCCAGGTGGCCTGCCATCGAAACAGGCGCGCACATTGAGGACTGTGAGGTCGGGATCGATCGTGACCGAGTACTTGTGCAGGCGCAGCGGCACTTCGCCCGCCTGCGCGAGGCCGGACGACGGCACGATCAGAAATCCCGCTGCAAGTCCGCTCAGGATTTGCCGGCTCAGTCGGTGCAACGCTAGCCCCATCTGCATAGGTCCCTCCGCGCACCGCGCGCAGAAAGCGCGGCACAAGCGCGTTCGAGCCGTGACGCACCGGGAAGTTCGGCGGCCATCGGCCCTCAGGCGGCCAGTGCCGCTCCGGGTTCGTACGACAGGTTAGACGCCAGCCAGCGCTCCGCTTCCTGCAGGCTCATGCCCTTGCGGCGCGCATAGTCCTCGACCTGGTCACGGTCGATTTTCGCGACGGCGAAGTACTGTGACTGCGGATGCGAGAAGTAAAAGCCACTCACTGCCGCCGTCGGCAACATGGCAAACGACTCGGTCAGCGTGATGCCGGCGGACTTCGCCGCACCCAGCAGATCGAACAACAACCCCTTCTCGGTGTGTTCAGGGCATGCCGGATATCCGGGCGCCGGGCGGATCCCGCGATACTTTTCGTCGATCAGGTCTTCGATGCGCCAGGCTTCATCTGCCGCATAGCCCCAGAACTCGCGGCGCACGCGCTGGTGCATCAGCTCGGCAAAGGCTTCCGCAAGCCGGTCGGCGAGCGCCTTGAGCATGATCGCGTTGTAGTCGTCATGCTTTTTCTCGAATGCCACGACCCGTTCGTCGATGCCGATGCCGGCGGTGACCGCAAAAGCGCCGATGTAGTCGCGAATGCCGGAATCCCTTGGCGCCACCATGTCGGCAAGGCAAAGGTTGGGCTTGTCCTGCGGTTTGACCATCTGCTGGCGCAGAAAATGGAATGCCGTCGCCAGTTTTGCGCGCGATTCGTCGGTATAGACCTCCACGTCGTCACCGACGCTGTTGGCCGGGAACAGGCCGATCACGGCCGATGCACCGAGCCATTTTTCCTTGATGATCTGCGCCAGCATTTTCTGCGCGTCGTCGAACAGGTTGCGCGCGGCCTCGCCCACAACCTTGTCCTGCAGGATCTTCGGATAACGCCCGGCCAGTTCCCAGGTCTGGAAGAAGGGCGTCCAGTCGATGAGCCTGGCAATTTCATCCAGCGGATAGTCATTGAACACCTGGAGGCCGGTCATCTTCGGCGCCGGCGGCACATAAGCGCTCCAGTCGGTCTTCAGGCCGTGCTTGCGCGCCTCGGCAATCGGGTAATGGGGCCCCTGGCCCTTCTTACCCTTGTGCTGGCTGCGGGTCTTCTCGGCTTCCTCGCGGACCTTGCGCACGTAATCTTCGCGGATCTCCTTGGAGATCAGACTGGTGCAGACACCGACGCTGCGCGATGCATCCGGCACCCAGACGGTCGGGCCGGAATAGTTCGGTTCGATTTTCACTGCCGTGTGCACGCGCGAGGTCGTTGCGCCGCCGATGAGGAGTGGCATGGTGAATCCCTGGCGCTCCATTTCCTTTGCAACGTGCGCCATTTCCTCGAGCGAGGGCGTGATGAGCCCGGACAGGCCGATGATGTCGGCGTTCTCCTCGATCGCCGTCTTGAGGATCTTCTCGGCCGACACCATGACGCCGAGGTTCACCACGTCGAAATTGTTGCACTGGAGCACGACGGAAACGATGTTCTTGCCGATGTCGTGCACGTCGCCCTTGACCGTGGCAATCACGATCTTGCCCTTGCTCTGGCCCGTCGTGCCTGATTTCGCCTTCTCCGCTTCGATATACGGTATCAGGTGCGCCACCGCTTCCTTCATCACGCGCGCGGATTTCACCACCTGGGGCAGGAACATCTTGCCCGCGCCAAACAGGTCGCCGACCACGTTCATGCCGTCCATCAGCGGGCCTTCGATCACGTGGATCGGGCGCTCGGCTTCGAGCCTCGCGGCTTCGGTATCCTCGATGATGTAGGTGTTGATGCCCCTCACGAGCGCATGCGTCAAGCGTTCTCCAACCGTGCCCTTGCGCCATGCCAGGTCTTCCTTCGACACCTTCGCATCGCCCTTGTAGCTTTCGGCGAATTCGACCAGTCGCTCCGTTGCATCGGGCCGGCGGTTGAACAGCACGTCCTCGACCAGTGCCATTAGCGCCACGGGTATCTGTTCATACACGCCAAGCTGGCCGGCGTTGACGATGCCCATGGTCATCCCGGCCTTTACCGCGTGGTACAGGAATGCGGTATGGATGGCTTCCCGGATCGGCTCGTTGCCCCGGAACGAAAACGAGATGTTCGACACGCCCCCGCTGATCCTCACATGCGGCAGCGATTGCCTGATCATGCGGGTCGCCTCGATGAACTCGATGGCGTAGACGTTGTGTTCCTCGATTCCGGTCGCAATGGCGAAGATGTTCGGATCGAAGATGATGTCCTCGGGCGGGAACCCTGCTTCCTTCAGCAACAGGTTGTAGGCACGCGTGCAGATCTCGATGCGTCACGCCAGGGTGTCCGCCTGGCCTTTCTCGTCGAATGCCATCACCACGGCTGCCGCGCCGTAGCGCCTGACCAGCCGCGCCTGGCGCAGGAATTCCGCCTCGCCCTCCTTCATGCTGATCGAGTTTACGATGCACTTTCCCTGCACGCATTTGAGACCGGCCTCGATGACCTCCCATTTGGAGGAGTCGATCATGACCGGCACCTTGCAGATGTCGGGTTCGGAGCCGACCAGGTTCAGAAACGTAGACATCGCCGCCTTGGAATCCAGCATCGCCTCGTCCATGTTGACGTCGATGATCTGGGCGCCGTTTTCCACCTGCTGGCGCGCAACCGTCAGGGCTTCCGCATAGTTGCCTGCCAGGATCAGCCGGGCGAACGCCTTTGAACCCGTGACATTGGTGCGTTCGCCCACATTGACGAAAAGCGAGTCGTCGCCGATGTTGAGCGGTTCCAGTCCGGACAGGCGCAGCTTCTTTTCCACTTCCGGCACCTTGCGCGGCGCAATGTCCTTCAGCGCCTCGCTGACAGCCTTGATGTGGGCGGGCGTAGTGCCGCAGCAACCGCCGGCGATGTTGAGGAAGCCCGCCTCGGCGAATTCCTTGAGGAACGAAGCGGTGTACTCCGGGCTCTCGTCGTATTCGCCGAATGCATTCGGCAGGCCTGCATTCGGATGCAGGCTCGTGAACACGTCGGCGACCTTGGAAAGTTCTTCGATGTAGGGCCGCAGGTCCTTCGCGCCGAGCGCGCAGTTCAGGCCCACCGAGAACGGCCGCGCATGGGAGATCGAGTTCCAGAAAGCTTCCGTGGTCTGACCGGACAGCGTGCGGCCGCTGGCATCGGTGATGGTGCCGGAGACCATGACGGGGACATGGACACCGTGGCGGGCGAAGTAATCATCGACTGCGAACAATGCCGCCTTGCAGTTGAGCGTATCGAACACCGTCTCGACCATCAGCAGGTCGGCACCACCGTCCAGCAATCCGCGCACGCACTCCGTGTAACAGGCCACCAGCTCGTCGAAGGAAATATTGCGGAAGCCCGGATCGTTGACCTCGGGGGACAGCGAGGCCGTCCGGTTGGTGGGCCCCAGCACGCCGGCGACGAAGCGTGGCTTGCCCGGCGTTTTCGCGCTGAACTCGTCGGTCGCGGAGCGCGCGAGCCGGGCACCCGCGCTGTTCAGTTCGAACACCATGTCGGTAAGGCCGTAGTCGACCATGGACACCGAGTTGGAATTGAAGGTATTGGTCTCGATCAGGTCCGCGCCGGCCGCGAGGTAGGAAGCATGGATGCCCCGGATGATCTCCGGTTGGGTCAGCGTGAGCAGGTCGTTGTTGCCCTTCTGGTCGCAGGCATGCCCGTGGAAGCGGTCGCCGTGATAGTGCTGACCCTCCAGGCCGTGGCCCTGGATCATGGTGCCCATCGCCCCGTCGAGGACCAGGATGCGTTCCCCGAGCAGGTCGTTCAGGAGCTTGATGCGTTTTTCCGTCATGGATGAAAAGTAAAAAACCCGTCGGCTGAAGCGGGACGGGTTTGTCGCGCTTTAGCGGTATTTATAGAGCGCCCGCAAGCTGGTGATCAAATCGGCGCGATGAACCCCAAAGTTACAGGCTGGCCCCGTACCTGTCAATTGTCACGCCCCGGACGGCCTGCGAGCCTGCGTGCGTTGGAAGGGTCGAAAAAACACCATTCCCTGCATGGGGAATGCCTCGCGTGCCGATCGTCAGTTTCTTTCATAGCGCCGGTACTGCACGGCCTCGGCAACATGTGCCGGCGAGACGTCCGCCACGGCGGCAAGGTCGGCGATGGTGCGGGAGACCTTGAGTATCCGGTGAAACGCGCGCGCTGAAAGGCCCAGGCGACTGATGGCCTGCCGTGCAAACTCCGCTGCCTTGCCGTCGCCCATGCAATGCTCCTCGACTTCCTTGACCGTCAGCATCGTGTTTGGTTTGCCTTGCCTTGCAATTTGACGCTCGCGCGCCGCGGTCACCCGCTCGCGCTGCACGGTACTGGAGTCCCCGGACTGGCGCGATCCGAGATCCTTCTCCGGAACCGCGGGCACTTCGATATGCAGGTCGATCCGGTCGAGCAGCGGTCCGGATATCCGGTTGCGATAACGCGTGACCTGGTCGGGCGTGCAATGGCATTTGCCGGAGTAGTGGCCGAGGAAACCGCAGGGACAGGGATTCATGGCCGCGATCAACTGGAAGCGCGCGGGAAATTCCGCCTGGCGGGCGGCACGCGATACGCTGATTTTTCCCGACTCGAGCGGTTCGCGCAGCACTTCCAGCACGTCGCGGTTGAATTCGGGCAACTCGTCCAGGAACAGCACGCCGTTCATGGCCAGGGAGATTTCGCCGGGCCGCGGATTGCTCCCGCCGCCAACCAGCGCGACCGCGGATGCCGTGTGATGAGGGGAACGGTAGGGCCGGCGTTTCCAGTTGCGCACGTCAAAACCGGAACTGCCCAGCGATTGCATCGCCGCGGATGCCAGCGCATCTTGCTCTGTCATCGGCGGAAGAATGCCGCCGAAACGCTCGGCCAGCATGGTCTTGCCGGTACCAGGCGGTCCCACCATAAGTAGGCTGTGGCCGCCCGCCGCCGCAACTTCAAGCGCGCGCTTTGCCTGTGCCTGACCCTTGACGTCGGCCATGTCCGGAATATCAGCAGGGGCGGTGACAGGGAAATCAGTCATGCGCGCCAGCAATTCCTTGCCGGCGAGATGCGCGCAAACCTGCAACAGCGTCCCGGCGGGATGGACATGCGCGTCGCGCACCAGCGCAGCTTCCGCCGCGCTTTCGACCGGCAATACGAACGCCCGACCGGATTGGTGGGCGTTGTAGGTCATTGCCAATGCGCCGCGAATCGGGCGCAATTCCCCCGTCAGCGCCAGTTCGCCGGCGAACTCGTATTCGCCAAGCCTGTTCGCCGGAACCTGGCCCGAGGCGGCAAGGATGCCCAGCGCGATCGGCAGGTCGAATCGGCCGCTTTCCTTGGGCAGGTCGGCGGGCGCCAGATTGACGGTGATGCGGCGGGCCGGAAATTCGAAGCGGCAGTTCTGCAGCGCAGACCGTACCCTGTCCTTGCTCTCCTTCACCTCCGCTTCCGGCAGGCCGACGATAGTGAAATTGGGCAGGCCGTTGGCAAGGTGCACCTCGACCGTCACCAGCGGAGCTTCCATCCCGGCGAGCGACCTGCTGTACAGAACGGCGAGGGACACGAATGCCTGCCGGGGCTAGTTTTTCCCGCCGGCCAGGCGCTGTTCGAGTTCGGCGACCTTTGCTTCCATCTGTTCCAGCTTCTCCCGGGTACGTTTGAGCACCTCTTGTTGCACGTCGAATTCCTCGCGGGTCACCAGTTCAAGCCGGGAAAAGGTACTCGACATGAGAGCCCGCACATTCTTCTCGATATCCTTTGCCGGCGAAGCGTCCATCAGTTCCCTGACCCTGCGATTCAGGTCGTCCAGAAGTTTGTTGTCCATGGATTCATCCTCCTCCGAAAAAGTGTAGCCAATGCGCAACTCGGCGTGTGCGATCCGCAACGCACCCTGAATGTGCGGGGCACCTATTTGGTGCGTTACTTTGGTGCCACGCGACAGGCGCGAAACCCGGAAAGCACTATAAATATCTGATCTTTAATATTTAATGGTTTGGCATGGTAAATGCTGACGCTTCTCGCCGCTGTTTCAGCCAAGTTATTTCGTATCAACATCAAAAGGAAGATCGACATGCTGAGGAACAAACTTCTTACCGCTGCAGTTGCCGGTGCATTCGCACTACCGGGGGCCGTGATGGCCGAGGAGGCCGCGTCACCGCACACCATTACGGGCAATGTCGGCTTCGTGTCCGACTACTCGTTCCGCGGGCTAAGCCAGACGCTCGAGGAACCGGCGATCCAGGGCGGTTTCGACTACGCCCA
>Ga0190274_10001906_pt1 | contig 12246 bp, 12 predicted proteins | sample Popmic531T_FD_133002 | JGI IMG/M metagenome (GOLD analysis project Ga0190274, IMG submission 133002) | Populus adjacent soil microbial communities from riparian zone of Yellowstone River, Montana, USA - 531 T | ecosystem: Environmental > Terrestrial > Soil > Riparian zone | place: USA: Montana...
ATCGTCGGGCAAGCTGCCGGCGTTCTTCGACTCCATCATCGATCAGGTTGCCGGACGTGCCGACTGATCGCTTGCGCGAACGCGGTTCAGCGGCGGTCGAGTTCGCGCTCCTGTTGCCGATCCTCCTCCTCCTACTGCTGGCGTTCGTACAGGTCGGGGCCATCGCCCGCGACTCCCTCGTGATCACGCAGGCCTCACGCGCGGGCGCGCGCGAGGCCGCCGTCCAGGGGAGCCGGGATGCGGTCGACGAGGCGGTCCGCGCGGCCGCCGTCGGTCTGGATCCCGATCGGATCAGCGTGGTCGCGACGTGGAGCGGAGCTCGGGGTGCCCCCGTGACGGTCGACGTGGCCTACGAGGCGCCGGTCGCGTCGCTGCTGGCCGGATGGTTGCTCCCTTCGTCGGTGTCGCTCCGGGCGAGCGCGACCATGCGGCAGGAGTTCGCGTGACCGTCGGGCGGCTCCGACGCGGCTTCGCGCACGCACGCGCGTCACCGATTCCCCGGCTGGAGGGGGACCGTGGCTCGATCACGGTGCTGAGCGCGGCGGTGCTTGCGGCCCTGGTGGTGCTCGCGATGGGCGCCTCGGATGTAGCCCGGGTGCTGCACGCGGCGTCGCGGGCGCAGACGGCGGCGGACGCGGCGGCGCTCGCCGCCGCGCAATCGCTCGCGATCGACGAGGAGGGTCCCGAACCGGCGGCGCTCGCCGGCGAATACGCCCAGCGGAACGGGGCCGTGCTCGAGACGTGTTCGTGCGAGCGCGGGACGTTCGAGGCGACGGTCAGCGTTCGTCTGCCCGTGGGCGACCTGTTCCTGGTCGCCGGGGACCGGACGGTGCAGGCGAGGGCTCGGGCACAGGTCGACCTGCCGCTCCCCTGATCTCGTGCGAAGCCGACCCGGCCTCCGTCGGGAGGCGGGTGTACGATGCCTCGACCATGGCCATGCGACAACGGCTCCCGGTCAGGCGAGGCCGCCGCTCGCTGCTCGCGACGGTGGACTACTCGCTCGCCAAGCGCGCCCTGATCAACCAGGTCCGGACCGGGCTCGCCTCGTGGACCGACATCTGCGACGCCCATCCCGAGTTGATGCGTGCCGCCCAGCACGTGGGCGAGCCGACGCGGAGGGAATGCCCGGTGTGCCACGACGCCACGCTCAAGCTCGTGACGTACGTCTACGGGGACGGGCTGAAGCATGACAACGGACGCGTGTGGCCGCTCGACGTCGGGCTCGACATGGCCGCCGACCGGCCGGGCTCGTGGTGTTACGTGGTCGAGGTCTGCACCGAGTGTCACTGGAACCACCTGCACGAGGCCTTCGTGGCCCGCGCCGGCTGATCGCGCTCGCAAGGCTCCACGGGAACACCACGACGTTTCCGCAGGTCGCGTGCTGGGGAGATGTCGACCCGTGGCTACACTGGATGGCGAATTGGCGGTCAAGACCGCGCCGGCGCGCGCGCCCAGGGGTCGTAGGCACGCCCCCACCAAGAAGCGGAAGGGATTCAAGCCCTGGCTCCGCCGCTGGTGGTGGGTGTTCGTCGTCGTGCCCCTGGTCGCCGCCATCGGCCTGCTGCTGACCCTGTTCTACCTCTACTCGCAGCTCGAGCTGCCCGAGACGCCGCCCCCGTTGCAGACGACCTACATCTACGATCGCGAAGGCAATCAGATCGCGACGTTGCACTCGACCGTCGACCGCACGATCATCCCGTTGTCGAAGATGCCGCCGCAGCTGCGGCACGCGGTCATCGCGGTCGAGGACAAGGGCTTCTACGAGCATCCCGGGATCGACGTGACCGGCATCTTCCGCGCGGCGTGGACCGACCTCGTCTCCGGCGAGATCGTGCAGGGCGGCTCGACGCTCACCCAGCAGCTCGTCAAGAACGTGTACGCCGGCCAGTACACGGAGGATCCCGAGACCGGCGTGAAGACCTACGCGGTCCCGTCGCGGACGCTCGGGCAGAAGGTGCGCGAGGGCCTGCTCGCGATCAAGGTCGAGCGCGAGTTCACCAAGGACGAGATCCTGGCCAAGTACCTGAACACCGTCTACTTCGGCCGCGGCGCGTACGGCGTCCAGGCCGCGGCGCAGACGTTCTTCCGCAAGGACGCCTCCGAGCTCTCGGCGCTCGAGTCCGCGCTGCTCGCCGGCATGATCCAGAGCCCCTCGTACTTCGACCCGGAGGAGCAGGAGGAGGCCGCGCTCGACCGGCGGAACTACGTGCTCGAGCAGATGGCCTCGGAGGGCTACCTCAGCCCCGAGCGCGCCGCGCAGCTCGAGGGCCGCAGGATCAAGGTGGACCCGATCGAGGTCGGTCTGAACTTCCCCGCCAAGCTCGGGTACTTCCTCGACTACACGCGGCGCGACCTGATCGATCTGTACAGCGAGGGACAGGTGTTCAGCGGCGGGCTCCAGGTCAAGACGACCCTCGACTCGCAGATGCAGCGCTACGCGGAGGAGGCCGTCGCCAAGCGCCTGGGCACTCCGGGCGACCCGGCGGCGGCGCTCGTCGCGATCGACCCACGGAACGGGGCCGTCCGCGCGATGTACGGCGGGAAGAACTTCAACGTGTCGAAGGTGAACCTCGCGACCGGCGACGGCGGTTCGGGACGGCAGGCCGGTTCGGCGTTCAAGGCGTTCACGCTTGCCGCCGCGATAGAGCAGGGCTACGACCTCGACTCCCAATGGTACGGGCCGTCGACGATCACGATCCCCGACCAGGCCTGCTACACCGACGGCGAGCCATGGGAGGTCTCGAACGCGAGCGACTCCGAGTCCGGGACGTTCTCCTTGCTGTCGGCGACCACCCACTCGGTCAACACCGTGTACGCGCAGGTCGCGGACGCGGTGACGCCGGAGGCGATCGTCGACGTGGCCGGGCGGATGGGGATCCGCACCCCGCTCGAGCCCGTGTGCTCGATCACGCTCGGCACACAGTCGGTCACGCCGTTGGACATGACCACGGCGTACGCGACGCTCGCCGCCCGCGGCTGGCGGCACCGCGCCTCGCCGCTCGAACGGGTCGAGACGGCCGACGGTGAGAGCAAGCAGGTCATCGGCGGGCCGGGCAAGCTCGTCATGCGGCAGAACGACGCCGACATGGTGACGTACGCGCTCGAGACGGTGATCCAGAGCGGCACCGGGACGAACGCGAGCATCGGTCGCCCCGCCGCGGGGAAGACGGGTACCGCACAGAACTACTGGGACGCCTGGTTCTGTGGGTACGTGCCGCAGCTCGCCACCTGCGTGTGGGTGGGGTACCCGCAGGGGCAGATCCCTTTGGAGGACATCGAGGGGTACTCTGCGGTGTACGGCGGCACGATCCCGGCGCTGATCTGGCACGACTTCATGGCGCAGGCGACGGCCGACATGCCGATCAAGGACTTCGCGCAGCCGTCGTTCGAGAGCTATACGGTCGGGGCGCCGACGCCCCCGCCGGCGCCGTCGGTCTCCCCCCCGCCGTCTCCCGAGCCGGCTCCTTCGCCGTCGCGGTCGCCCAAGCCGAGCCCGTCGCCGTCGCCCCAGCCGAGCCCCTCGCCCAGCCCGAGCCCCTCGCCGAGCCCCTCGCCCTCACCGTCGCCGACCACGTCACCGCCGGCCGCGCTCCCCGAACGCTCCGTGATCCTCGACTCGAGCTGACGCGGGGATCGTCCGCCGTTGGCCTGCGGAGCCGGGTCGCTCGGCGGTCCCGACGCGTCGTCGCCCGAGAACTCCCGCGCCGCCGGCACGGCGCCCATCGGCAGGGAGGCGACCACGGTCGTGCCCCTGCCGGGCGCCGAGTGCACCATGAACGTCCCGTTCGCGAGCTCGACCCGTTCGCGCATCGAGGCCAGACCGACCCGTCCGCTCTGAAGGTACTCGCGGGCCTTGCCGGCGTCGAAGCCCTCGCCGTCGTCGACGATCTCGACGCGGAGCTGGCCGCCGGTCGTCTCCACCGCAAGCGTGACCGAGACCGGGTGCGCGTGCTTGGCCGAGTTCGACAGCGCCTCCTGGACGACGCGGTAGGCCAGGGTCTCGAGGTCCTGTGGTATCTCGCCGCTCGCGCGGCCCGAGAACTCGGTATGGACGTGGTTGTCTCGCCCGAACCGATCGACGGTCTCCCGCAGCGCCGGGATCAGGCCCCGCTCCTCGAGGAGCGGCGGACGGAGCCCCGACATCAGCCGCCGGAGATTGTCCGCCTCCTCCGAGAGCTCGGAGCGCACCTTGGACAGGATGCCGAGCCCCTCGTCGATCTCGCCGGCCTTCAGCATCAGGAGCACCGCCTCGAGCGACAGCGATGCGGCCGAGACCCCCTGCACGGGACCGTCGTGCAGGTCGCGCGCGATGCGGTTGCGCTCCCCTTCGATCGCCGCGTTGGTCCGGCGCATGATCCGCGTCCGGTCCTCGTCGCGGTCCTGCAGGAACTTGAACAGGGACCGGATCGTCTGGTCGGCAACCCGGGCCGCCGTCACGTCGCGGACCAGGAGCAGCCGCCGGGGTGGGTCGCCGGGGATCTCCGAGGTCCTGGATTCGAGGTAGATGGCGTGACCCTCGCGATTGATCGTCCCCTGGCCGGTCACCGGGAGCGAGGCGAAGTGGTCGTCGGCCTGGATCGAGGCGGCGAGCGCGCTCCACGGCTGACCCTCGACGAGCGACTGGGGGAGCTCGACCATCTTGCGGAAGGCGCCGTTCGCGCGGACGACGACGTCGCGAGGATCCAGCTCGACGATCCCGTCGACGGCGGACTCGAACACGGTGCGGAGGCGTTCCTCGGACTCGCGCAGGGTCTCGTTCGCGCGCTGGAGCCGCGACAGGGCCATGTCGGTCTCGCGGAGCGCGGCCTCCTTCTGGTCGAGCGCGTCGTGGACCGCGCGCTGCGACTGCGTCCCTCGGACCTGGTTCACGAGGATTCGGAGCGCGACCGCGGCCGCCAGGACGCCGATCAGGAGCGAGGCCTGGCCGTCGTCGATCATCGTGCTGCGCGTGTCGACCGCGACGAGGGCGAGGGCGGCGCTGGTCGCGGCGACCGACAGGGTCGTGAGGACGGCCCTGCCGTACCGCGCCGGATCCTTGCGTGGCTGCGTCACCCTTCGGGGGATGACGCTGACCAGCGCCGCGACGAACAGGGCGGCGAACGCGATCGGCAGGTCGATCTCGGGCCGTCCGACCTCGAACGATGCGCTCAGCCACAGCTTGGCAAACTCGTGCACGCCCACGCACATCCCGCAGACCGCGAGGAACATCCCGAGATGCGCCACGTTGGGTCGTGCGAGCGCGAGGGCACCGAAGGCCGACGCTCCCGAGGCGATGATCAGCGCGAACTCCGCGACCGACGCGGAGCTCGCCGTGTCGGTCGCCGAGTCGGGTCGCAGTGACAGGAACAGGATCGTGCCGATCGCGGCGGTCAGGAGCGCGACGTCCGCCACGATCTCCCGGCGGTCCTCACGGGCCACGTGCTCGCGGAACTCGATCGCCACGGCGATCAGGAACAGCACGCCCGCCGCGAGGAACCCCGCCTCGTACGGGCCGAGCCTCGGAGGTTCGGATCCCGTCGCGTCGGTCACCAGGAACGTGGCGCTCACGACCCCGATCGCCCCGATCCCCAGACCGAGCGCCGGGGCGCTCTTCCACGCGCCACGGTGCCGGCTCCGGAGCAGGATCACGATCGCCGAGAGGAGACAGGAACCCGTGACGACGGGGAATCGGATGTCTTCCGGGGAGCCCGAACGGCTCGACGCCGCGTAGGCCAACGCCACGCCGCCGCCCGCGACGAGGAGGACGAAGGGCGCGAACCACGGAGCCCTGCGCTGTGTGTGCGTGGACATCGTTCGAGCGTCCATGATGCAGCAGGCGGGCTCGCGCCTCCATCACCCGACCGGGGTCAACCGGAGGACCGACCCTAGGCCGTCCGGCGGGTACCGCCGTAGCCCGGGGTGACTAGTCCACGAGCGGGAGCGTCGCGCCGGGCACGCGGACGGCTACTCGATCAGGCGGCGGCGGAGCGCCTCGGCGACGGCCGCCGTTCGGTCCGAGGCGCCGAGCTTCTCGAAGATGTGTTCGAGGTGAGTCTTCACGGTGTCGGGCGAGATGTACAGCCGCTCGGCGATGTCGCGGTTGGTGTGCCCGAACGCGAGCAGCTGCAGGACCTCGATCTCGCGGGCGGTCAGGGTCTCGGCCCGGCGGTCCCGCTCCTTGGCCTGCGAGAGCTCCTCGGCGAGCGCCACCACCAGCTGGGGGTCGATCACCATGTTCCCGCCGGCGACCAGGCGGACGGTCTGGATCAGGTGCTCGGCGTCGCGGGCCTTGAGGACGTAGCCGCGAGCACCGCTCCGGACGGCCTCCACCACGAACTGCCGGTCGTCGTAGGCGGTCAGCATGATCACCCCGGTCTTGGGATGGGTCTCGCGGATCTTCCGGGCTGCCTCGAGACCGTCCATCTCGGGCATCCGGATGTCCACCAGCGCGATGTCCGGTTCCTCTTTGGCGACCAGGTCGACCAGTTCCTGACCGTTGGCGGCCTCGCCGACCACCTCGATCCCATCCGCCATGTCCAGGTACCTGCGGAGCCCCTGCCGCACGAGCGAGTGGTCGTCCGCGATCGCTACACGAATCGTCACGCTTCTCCTTCCGGACCTCGACGCCGGACCTCGACGCCGGACCTCGACGGCGTGGGGCCCATCCTATATGGACGCCGGCACGCCTCAGAAGATGTAGTACCAGTTGACGGTCAAGACCGAGAGGATCCCGAGGCCGGCCGCGCACACGACCAGCGCCGTCGATCGTGGGATCCGGAGCCGGTCGAGGCCGAGCGCCAGGCCCCAGAAGGCAGGGAACAGCGGCAGGACGAACCGGGGCATCGACATCAGCGGACGGCCCGGGAAGACAAAGGTCAGCGGGATCAGCAGGGCGCTCCACAGGTAGACGCCGTAGGAGGGCCGCAAGCGCACGAGCGCGTAGACCGACGCGGCTAGCATCGGGATCACGATCAACCAGTCGATCAGCCAGTAACCGCCGTTGAGCTCGTCGAGGTAGCCGAACGCGTCGGCCGTGCCGTTCGACAGGGTCGCCCACGGCCACGAGAACGAGCGTTCCCAGTTCGCCTGGAATGTGAGCGGGGCGAGCCACTCGCCCGCTCGGAGCCACCAGAAGCCGAGGTAGGCGAGCAGCCCGCAGCACGTGGCGGCCGCCGCGAGGAACCCGGGCCACGCCGGCCCGCGCCGTTCGACGCGCTGGTGAAGCGCCTCGATCACCAGCGCCGGCGCGATCACGATCCCGATGCTCCGGGTGAGCGCCGCAAGCGCCCCGGCGGCGCCCGCGACCGCCCATCTCCGCCGGCGGGCACCCCAGAACGCCGTGGCGGACAGGAGGAGGAACAGCGACTCGCTGTAGGGCATGAGGAAGAAGTGCGCGGTGGGGAAGACGCACATCAGCAGCACGGTGGTACGCGCGGTGCGCTCGGAGAGCTCGGACGTGGTGAGGAGATAGGTGACGACGAGCCCGCCCCAGAAGGCGGCGTTCGACACGATCGTCGCGGCGGCGAGGGGTTGGCCCCCGAGCGCGAACGAGAGCCCTCGGATCGCGAGCGGGTAGAGCGGGAAGAACGCGGCGCTCCCGTCCTGGAGCCGATAGCCGCTCTCGGCGATCCGCAGGAACCACAGCGCGTCGAACCGTTCCCACGCGGTGAACGCGTTCTGCCACCCCGGGTCGAGCGTGTCGACGTGGCGGAACGGCGGGAACAGGGCCACGCCGACCACGCCGATCACGAACATCGCGACCCGGAGCCCGACGAACGCGAACAGACAGAAGCGGATGGCTCGGAGGACGCGCTCGCGCCATTCCTCGTGACCGCCCGAGAGGGCGACGGGGGACGCCGTGTCGGTCGTCAAACGGGCACCTCGACGCGTGCATCGGCCCGGTCCGGCGGAGGTCGTTCGGGCCGGGGGATCGGCTCGCCGGCACGGATCCACCCGATCACGCAGACGACCAGGACCGCCGCCCTCACCAGGATCGCGACCTCGAAGGCGCCCAGCGGGCTGCCCGCGAAGCCGTTGTGATGCCCGCCGAGCAGCCCGAACCACGAGAAGCGCGTCACGAAGACGGCCATGTCCGCAGCCTCGAACGCGAGGAAGAAGCGAAGGTTGGGCAACGCCAGCGCGAACCACGGCAAGAGCCAGACGCTGTACTGCGGCGAGTACACCTTGTTGGTCAGGAGGAAGAGCACCAGGATCGGGAACCCCAGTGTCCATCGCGGGAAGCCGGGTTGGCGTCGTCCGTTGATCGTCCACACGATCGCCACCCATCCGAGGAACAACGCGAGTGACCCAAGATTGACCAGGCGCGTGTTCGTGCACCCCATCCCGGTCGCCTGCTCGCACACGACGAACCACAGGCTGTCCCAATCGGCCGGTCTGGAGGCGTTGTAGCTGAAGAACTCCAGCCAGCCGCTCGTGCCGGCGAGCGCGAACGGGAGATTGACCGCGATCCAGGCGCCGGCGGCGGCCCACACGAGATAGATCGCTCGGTCGGGTTCGTGGCCCCGGAACCGACCGACGACGAACGGGATCACCAGGAGCGCGGGATAGAGCTTCGCCGCGGCGCCGAGTCCCAGCAGGACCCCGGAGGCGACGTCTCGCCGGCGGAGGTATGCCACCGTTCCACCGGTGGCGAGCGCGACCGGAAGCAGGTCGAGGTTCAGGGTGGCGTAGATCGCGAGGGTCGGTGCGAGCGCGAAGTAGAGGGCTCGGCGCCCGACCACCGTGTAGAGGAGGTAGGCGGTCCACATGGCGGCGAGCCACAACAAGATCGCGTTCGCGTAGAAGAAGCGCGTGTTGTGCGGTCCCGCCACCGAGGCGGTCAGCCGCATCATCCAGCTCGTCAGGACCGGGTACTCGTCGCAGGTGCCTTCCGTCCGCTCGCAGGGGTCGAGGTACGGGAGACGGTCGCCATAGAGCTGCTCGTTGCCGAGCAGCGGGATGATGTCCGTGTGGCAGAGCCACGTGAACGGCCGGCCGTCGCTCCAGTCGCCGTGCACGCATGGTGTCTTGATCGCGTGACCGATCGCCAGGGTCCCGGCGAGGAGGAGGAACACGACACCGATCCCGATCGTCCGCCTGGAGGTGGGCACGACCGGATCATCTTCGCCGGGGACCCCCGGGGGCGGCCGCGGACCCGAGGGTCCGCCCGCGTCGTAGCCCGGCATCACGCGAGGACCTCCGCCGTGGCCCCTCGTTCCTCGTCGGGGGCGGCGGGCCTCGGACCCGCCCGCGCACCCCGGACCCACCCGATCACGCAGGCGATCAGGATCAGCGCGCGGATCGCGACCGCGAGCTCGAAAAAGCCGATCGGCAACCCGGCGAGCCCCCCGTCGATGCCGAGGTAGCGGCCGAACCACGAGAAGCGCGTGACGAATACCGCCACGTCCGCGAGCTCGAACGCGGCGAACCACCTCAGCCGGGGGAACGCCAGAGCGAACCACGGCAGCAGCCACAGGCTGAACTGCGGCGAGTAGACCTTGTTGGTCAGCAGGAACAGCACCAGGATCGGGAAACCGAGCGTCCAACGGGGGAACCCCGGTTCTCGCCGCGCCTTGAGGACCCACACGACCGCGACCCACGCGACGAACAGGCCGACGGAAGCCAGGTTGACGAGTCGAGTGTTGGTGCAGGTCTCACCCGTCGTGCGTTCGCACACCAGGTACCACAGGCTGTCCCAGTCGGCCAAGCGAGCCGCGTTGAAACGGAAGAACTCCCACCAGCCCCTCGGCGCGAGGAGTACGAAGGGCAGGTTCACCGCGACCCACGTCCCCGCGGCGGCCCACGCGAGCCGGATCCCGCGATCGGGCTCCTGCCCGCGGAAGCGGGCGGCGACGAACGGAACCACGAGGAGCATCGGGAAGATCTTGGCTGCCGCCCCGAGCCCGAGGAGCACCCCCGACCAGCCGTCCCTGCGTCGCAGGTACGCCAACGTGCCGCCCGTGGCGAGCGCGACCGCGAGCAGGTCCCAGTTCATCGTCGCGTAGAGCGCGAGCGTGGGGGCAAGGGCGAAGTACAGGGCCCGATCGCCGACGAGTACGTATAGGCAGAACGTGATGACGAAGGCGGCGATCCACAACATGATCGCGCTCGCGTGGAAGTAGCCGCTGATGCTCGGGCCCGAGATCCATGCCGCCACCCGCATCGTCCACATCGTGAGCACGGGGTACTCGTCGCACTCGGCCTTGGCGTCTGCGCAGGCGTCCAGGAAGGGGAGCCGGCCCCCGCGCAGCTGCTCGGTGGCGAGCTGGTGCACGTTGTCCGAGTAGCACAGCCGCGTGTACGGGCGGCCGTCGCCCCACGCGCCGGACGCGCACGGCGCCTTGATGGCGTGGCTGAGCACGAGGGTGCCCCCGAGCAGCGCGAAGACGGTCCCGAGCCCGATCCGTCGGACGGCGTTCGGCATGCGGGTGATTATCACCGGCGCGCCGCTCGTAACGCGGCACGCTCGCCGAGGCCCGTGGGTCCGGGCCGCACGATCGAGGCCAGGATCGAGACCAAAGGATCGAGACCAAGGATCGAGGGCCAGGGATCTGATCCGGAAAAGGCGGCGGGGCCGCCGAGGGGGTGGCGGCCCCGCCTTCACGTCCGGACGGATCCATATGTGGCTCCGCCGGTGGGCGGCGCCTCGTGGGCATCACCCGTTCGTGCTGCCCTCTCTCTTCGGCACGCGCCGACGTCGGCCTGAGCGTTCGACGGAAGGAAACCCTGGACGGCTCCTCCGCAGCGGCGTGGTGTTCCTCCGTTACGGCACCGAAACGTGAGGCGTCGGCGCGTTCGAGGTCAGACGCTCGCGCCCTGCGAGTAGTCCGCGCCGACGAAGTCGTCGCAGAGCTCCCTGCAGGCGGCCAGTCCCTTCGCGAACCCTGGACTCGACTTCCACGCGTCGCGAGCTCCGGCGTCGGTCCACTCCGAGAACGACAGGAAATGGCGTGGATCGTCGGAGTCTCGCAGGAGCCGTGCGGTGCCGAAACCCTCGGCCGTCTTCGTGCTCTCGGAGAGAAACGCGATCCATCGAGCGACGAACTCGTCCTCGTTCCCTGCCTTCACGGTCCAGTTCCCGGAGGCGTACTCCTGACCCGCCATGACGCTTCCCCCTTGCCTCGCGGGCCGATCTCGGCGACCCGACCTCGCCGAGCCTAGCGCAGGTTCCGCGGAGACGGATCTCGGGGCGTTGGCTACAGTGGCCGCGATGACGACCGTGCTCCTGTTCCACCACGCCCAAGGCCAGACGCCCGGGTTCTTCGCGTTCGCCGACGAGCTGCGGGAGGCCGGCCACACGATCCACGCGCCGGACCTATACGAGGGCAAGACGTTCGGGACCGTCGACGAAGGTGTCGTCAGCGCCAAGCAGATCGGCTTCCCGGAGATCATCCGTCGCGGTTCGGAGGCGGCCCAGGAGCTCCCCACCGACATCGTCTACGCGGGCTTCTCGCTGGGCGTGATGCCGGCGCAGTCGCTGACGCAGACGCGACCGGGTGCGCGGGGGGCGATCCTGTTCCACGGCGCGTTCCCGGCATCGGAGTTCGGGGGCCCGTGGCCCGAGGGCGTGCCGCTCCAGATCCACATGATGGATCAGGACCCGTGGGCGGGGGAGGATCGACCCGCGGCCGAGGCCCTGGTCGAGGAGATCGAGGGCGCGGAGCTGTTCATCTACCCCGGCTCGGGTCACCTGTTCGCCGACCCGAGCTCGGACGACTACGACGAGCGGGCCGCCGGCCTGCTCATGGAGCGCACGCTCGCCTTCCTCGGGCGGGTCGTCTAGCTCGAGATCGCGTGTTCGCCTCGTTCAGGTCCCTGCAGGGGCCCGTCGGACGAGTCCCATCGTGAGGACGAGATCCGCTAGGTGTACGAGTGGTCCTCGTCGGGGAACGTCCCGGCGGCGACGTCGGCGGCGAACGCGGTCGCTGCCTTCGCGATCTCGCCGCGCAGATCGACATAGGCGCGCGCGAACTTCGGCACGCGCTCCGAGAGCCCGAGCAGGTCGGGGGACACGAGCACCTGCGCGTCGGTCCCCGGTCCCGCGCCGATGCCGATCGTCGGGATCTGCAGGGTCGTGGTGAGCTCCGCGCCGAGCTCGGACGGCATGGCCTCCAGCACGATCGCGAACGCGCCCGCCTTCTCGAGCGCGAGGGCCTGATCGGTCACCCGCGCGGCTTCCTCGCCGCGGCCCTGTACGCGGTACCCGCCCATCGCGTGCACCGACTGCGGCGTCAGGCCGACGTGCGCCATCACCGGGATCCCGAGCTC
>Ga0190274_10001907_pt1 | contig 12243 bp, 15 predicted proteins | sample Popmic531T_FD_133002 | JGI IMG/M metagenome (GOLD analysis project Ga0190274, IMG submission 133002) | Populus adjacent soil microbial communities from riparian zone of Yellowstone River, Montana, USA - 531 T | ecosystem: Environmental > Terrestrial > Soil > Riparian zone | place: USA: Montana...
CCTCACCGTCTTCCCCACCCACCGCCTGCTCTCCGGCTTCGCCGCCGACCCCGAGCGCCAGCGCCGCCTCGGCGCCGGCCTGCGCGAGCTGTTCGAGGCGACCGAGGTCGGGATCGGCGACATCGACCCCGCCGGCGAGGAGGGCGTCGGCGTCTTCGGCCTCTACGACGGCTTCCACAAGCAGGCCCTGCGGCTGCGGCTGAAGGACACGGCCGAGCTCGACCGCCGCCTCGAGGGCAAGCCCGAGTCCTACCGCCGCCTCGACTCGGCGATCCTGGAGACGCTGGTGCTGAAGGGCCTGGCCGGGATGAGCGACGAGGACATCGACGAGCGGCGCGGGCTCGAGTACGCCAAGAGCGTCCCCGACGCCCTCGACCGGATCGACGACGGCTCCTTCGACGTCGCCTTCATCCAGCGCCCGGTCCCGGTCGAGCAGGTCAAGGCCGTCGCCGAGACCGACGCCAACATGCCGCCGAAGTCGACCTACTTCTTCCCCAAGGTGATGACCGGCTTCGCCTTCAACCCGGTCGGCTAGAGCCACGCACGGCCGCGAAAAGCAAGCAGGTCGGTGGACGCAGGGAGCGAGGTGAGGGGAGCGCACTTCTAGTGCGTGACCCGATCCGAGCGACCGAGGACGCCGAGATGCGCCGCTTTGCAGCGGCCGCGCCCACGTAGGATGGGCTCACCGTGGTCAAGATCTATACGAAGAAGGGCGACGACGGGAGCACCTCGCTCTGGTACGGCGGCCGCGTCCCCAAGCACCACGGCCGCACCGAGGCCTACGGCTCGCTCGACGAGGCCTGTTCGCTGCTCGGCGTCGCCCGCGCCCTCTGCGGACCCGAGCAGGCCGAGCTGGCCGCCGACGTCCTCCGCCTCCAGGACGACCTCTTCGTCGCCGGTGCCGAACTGGCGACCGCGCCGGAGGCCTCCGAGCGGCTGGAAGACGGGGTCAGCCGCGTTACCGAGCCGATGGTCGCCGAGCTCGAGCGCCTGATCGACCGCTACATGGACGAGGTCGAGCTGCCGCCCAAGTTCGTCATCCCCGGCGGCAACCAGCTCTCCGCCCAGCTCGACGTCGCCCGCACCGTCGTCCGCCGCGCCGAGCGCCACATCTCCGCCCTCGCCGCGGCCGGCGAGCTCAACGGCGAGACCGTGATCCACTTCGTCAACCGCGCCTCTGACCTCGCCTACGCGATGGCCCGCTGGGCCGACGTCGACGACCCGGCCCTGTTCGAGGGCCGCCGCAAGGGCTGAGGCGTGAGGGTCGTCGTCCGTCGCCGCGAGGGGTACGCCCACGAGGTCGACATCGAGGGCGGCCACACGCTCGTCCTCGACGAGCCGGCTGAGGTCGGCGGCACCGACACCGGCCCGCGGCCGACCCAGCTGCTCGCCGCCAGCCTCGCCGGCTGCACGGCGATCACGGTCGAGATGTACGCCGACCGCAAGGGCTGGGAGGTCGGCCCGATCGAGGTCGACGTCGAGGTCGTCTACGACGGCGTCGTCCCCTCCGCCTTCGCGGTGGCGCTGAAGCTGCCGCGCGAGCTGAGCGAGGAACAGCGCGGCCGCCTGCTGACGATCGCCGCCAAGTGCCCGGTGCACAAGGTGCTGGTCGGCGAGGCCTCGGTCAGCGTCTCCGAGCGGGTTGAGGCCGCCTAGATGGACCTCGGCCTCGCCGGGCGCGCCTGCGCCGTCACCGGCGCCAGCCGCGGCATCGGCCGCGAGACGGCGCTCGCCCTCTGCGCCGAGGGCGCCAGCGTGCTGCTGGTCGCGCGCGACGAGGAACGGCTGCGGGAGGTCCAGGAAGAGGCCGTCGGGGCCGGCGCCAAGGCCGGCGGCCGCGCGGCCGTGCTCGCCCTCGACGTCACCGTCGCCAACGCCGGCGAGCGGATGCTGGCCACCGCTGGCGAGTACTTCGGCGGCCTCGACGTGCTCGTCAACAACGCCGGCGCCGCCGCCTGGCGCGACCTCGACGAGATCCCCGACGAGGATTGGTACGCGCAATACGAGCTCAACGTGATGGCGCCGCTGCGGGCGATGCGCGCCGCCGCCCCGGCAATGGCCGAGCGCGGCTGGGGCCGCATCGTCAACGTCTGCTCGACCGCCGGCAAGCGTCCCTCGGCGGCGATGCCCGAGTACTCGGTGGCGAAGGCGGCCGAGCTCTCGCTCTCCCGCCTCTTCGCCGATCGCTTCGCCAAGACCGGCGTCCTCGTCAACGCGATCTGCCCCGGCCCGGTCGAATCGGAGATGTGGATGGACCCGGGCGGCCTGCTCGACCAGTCGCAGACGCTGACCGGCGCCGCCAGCCGCGAGGAGGCGCTGGCCGAGGCCGGCTCCAAGCGCCCGATCGGCCGCCTCGCCGACCCGGCCGAGATCGCCGCCGCGATCGTCTTCCTCTGCTCCGACCGCGCCTCCTACGTTGCCGGTGCCGCCTGGTCCGTGGACGGCGGCACCGTGCAGGTGATCATCTAGCGGCGCTGGCGCTTTTGTCTCCTATACGGCGACAAAAGCGCCACGCCGGGTGCAGTCGAGGATGATGCCGCGGTGGCGAGCGCACAAGACCTGACCCGGCGACTATTGACTGCGGAGGAGGCGGCGGCGATGGAGGCCCGCGGCGGCACCGACGCGGCGGTGCTGCTGGCCCTCTACGGCTGGCCCGAGGAGCCGGGGCTGATCTTCACCGAGCGGCGGGCGGACATGCGGCGGCACGCCGGCGAGATCTCGTTCCCCGGCGGGCGCCACGACGAGATCGACGCCGACCTCAGGACCACGGCGCTGCGCGAGGCTGAGGAGGAGATCGCCCTCACCCCGACCCGGGTCGAGCTGGTCGGCGCTCTGCCGCCCGTCTCCACCTTCGTCACCAATTACCGCGTCCACCCCTTCGTCGGCCTCGTCGCCCACCCGGCCGAGCTGGGCCTGCGACCAAACCCGGCCGAGGTCGAGACCGTCCTCACCTTTAGCCTGGAGGTGCTGCGCGAGAGCTACGAGATGCGCCGCCTGGTCCGCCGCGGCGTCCCCATCCGCACCCCCACCTACGAGGTGGACGGACAGCTCATATGGGGAGCCACCGCGCGGATCCTCGGCGACCTGCTGCAACGACTCGACTAGTTGGAGTCGCCGTTGGGTTGCGGAACGATGCGGATGTAGGGTCGCGGCTCCTCCCAGCCATCCGGGTAGATCTCCTTCGCCTGGTCGTTGGAGACCGAGCCGGCGATGATCACGTCGTCGCCCTGCTGCCACTGAGCCGGGGTCGCGACTTTGTGGTTGGCGGTGAGCTGCAGCGAGTCGATCACCCGCAGCACCTCGTCGAAGTTGCGCCCGGTCGTCATCGGGTAGACGAGGATGAGTTTGACTTTCTTGTCGGGGCCGATGACGAAGACGTTGCGGACGGTCTGATTGTCGACCGGGGTGCGGTCGCCGGGGTCGCCAGAGACGTCGGCCGCCAGCATCCCGTAGGCCTTCGCGACCTCGAAGTCGGCGTCACTGATGATCGGGTAGTCCGGCCGCGAGCCCTGAGTCGCCTCGATGTCGTCCACCCACTCCTCGTGTTTGTCGAGCGGATCGACCGAGAGGCCGATGATCTTGACGCCGCGCTTTGCGAACTCGGGCTCGATGCTCGCCATGTAGCCGAGCTCGGTCGTGCAGACCGGGGTGAAGTCCTTCGGGTGGGAGAAGAGGACCGCCCAGGAGTCGCCGATCCAGTCGTGGAACTTGATCCGGCCCTCGGTCGTGTCCGCCTCGAAGTCTGGTGCTACCTCGCCAAGTTGCAACGCCATCGAATCGCCCCTCTCGCGTGTGTTTCAGCATCTACCTTAATTCCTATCCGAGTTTAACTATTTGGGATCTCCGGCTGGAGAAAGCAATCCCAGAGCCAAATTCGCCATCTCCTCGGACCACTCGTCCGGGCCGCCAAGTTCCGCCTCGACGACGGCGACCGGGATGTGCCAGGTGCGGGAAGCGGTCCGGACGAGCTCCGCACCGGTCGCCAGGACCCCTGGCTCCGCACTGCCCACCGCCTCGTATACGACCCCCCGCACCGGGGTGTCGACGACCTTTTCCAGCAGCCGTTCCAGGCGCGGGCCGTGGACCGCGGCGAGCGCCTCCGGCTCGCCCGCGGCCGAGCCGAGCAGATGGAAGACGACGGCGACGTCGCCGACCAGCTCCAGCAACGTGCCGACCCGGTCGGGGTCGGCGAGCGCCGGCTCGATCCCCGCCGCCGCGATCGCCGCCAGGCCCTCCTCGCGGCGGCTGGTCCCGCGCACCGCCCAGCCCGCAGCCAGCAGCCGCTCCCCCAGCTCCCTGCCGCGACAGCCGCAGCCGACGATCAGCGCCCGCGCCACCGCGGACTAGCTCGCTTCGAACGGGCCGCGCCCGCGCAGCCGCAGGCGCTCGTCTTCGGCGACCTTTTCCCGCAGCTCCGCCTCGGTCATCTCCGGCACCCCGCGGCGGCGGCGCATCTCGTTCTGCGCCTCCATCATCTGGCGCACGTCGTCGATCTCGTTCTGCGCCTCGACCGCGGGCGAGCGGGTCGGCTGCCAGTCGACCAGGTCGGCGCTGCTGCCCGGATAGAAGTGCCCGACGAGGACCAGCACTCCGATCATGAACGCGATTATTCCCAGGGTGCCGAGGATGTAGAGCACCTGACCAGGATACGGTTCTCATCCATGCCCGAGGCCTACGTACTGGACGCGATCCGCACCCCGATGGGGTCCTACCGCGGTGCCCTCGCCGGGGTCCGCCCCGACGACCTCGCCGCGCACACGATCGCGGCGATCGTCGAGCGCACGGGCGTCGACCCGGAGCGGATCGCCGACGTCTACCTCGGCGCCGCCAACCAGTCCGGCGAGGACAACCGCGACGTCGCCCGCATGGCGGCGCTGCTGGCCGGCCTTCCCCACAGCGTCCCCGGCGCCACCGTCAACCGCCTCTGCGCCTCCGGCCTGGAGGCGATCGTCTGCGCCGCCCGGGCGGTCAAGGCGGGCGAGGGCGACTTCTACCTGGCCGGCGGCGTCGAGTCGATGAGCCGGGCGCCGTGGGTGGTCGAGAAGCCCGAGCGCGCCCTGCCCCGCGGCCCGCAGACGATGCACGACACGACCCTCGGCTGGCGCATGATCAACCCCCGCATGGCCGAACTCGGGGTCTCCACCGAGTCGATGGGCGAGACCGGCGAGAACGTCGCCGAGCGCTACGCGATCGGCCGCGAGGACCAGGACGCCTTCGCCCTGCGCAGCCATCGGCGCGCGGTCGCCGCAGCAGAGGCGGGCAAGCTGGCCGAGGAGATCGTCCCGATCGAGGCGCCAAAGGGCCGCGAGACGGTCCTGGTCGAGGCCGACGAGGGGCCGCGCCCCGACGCCTCGGCCGAGAAGCTGGCGCAGTTGCGCCCGGTCTTCCGCGAGGGCGGCACGGTCACCGCCGGCAACGCCTCGACCCTCAACGATGGCGCCGCCTGCCTGCTGATCGGCTCCGAGCAGGGCGCCGCCGCGCTCGGCGCCGAGCCCCTGGCCCGCGTCGTCGCCACCGGCGTCGCCGGCGTCGACCCCGCCTACATGGGCATCGGCCCGGTCGCGGCCGTCCCCCGCGCCCTCGCCGCCGCCGGCCTCACGATCGACCAGATCGACCTGGTCGAGATCAACGAGGCCTTCGCCTCCCAGGTCCTGGCCAGCGCCCGCGAGCTCGGGATCGAGGAGGAGCGCCTCAACGTCAACGGCGGCGCAATCGCCCTAGGCCACCCGCTCGGCTGCTCCGGCGCCCGCCTCACCGGCACCCTCGTCCGCGAGCTGCGCCGCCGCGGTGGCAAATACGGCGTCGCCACGATGTGCGTCGGCGTCGGCCAGGGGTTGGCGACGGTATTCGAAGCGGTTTAATTCCCTGAGCGCTCAGGGAATGAGTAGCCTCGACGGATGGAGCGCTGGGAGACCTCTCGACGGCGGCGGTCGGCCACTGTCACGTCTCTATGCGCGATCTCGGCCGCCCTGCTGGTACCGGCTCTGGCACAGGCCGATCTAGGAGCACGGGCATCGATAATCGGCGGCGAGGTCGCCGCGATCGCCGACTTCCCATCGCTCGCGTACATCGGCGCTCGGACCGACAAGAGCAGCGGCTTTGCCTGCACCGGGACCGTGATCGCCCCGCGGGTGGTTCTGACCGCAGCCCACTGTGTCGAGAACCTAGAGGCCGGCGGCTACACGCCGGCGGACAAGTACGCCGTAGCGGCCGGATTCTCGGACCCACGCGAAGCCAAGGCCGCGAACACGGTGCTCGACGTCGCCAGCACCCACGTCTTCCCGGAATTCGACCCCGCCACTCTGCGCGGCGACGCGGGCATCCTCATCCTCTCGACCCCCACCTCCGCGCCGCCGATCGCCCTGGCCAATGCCGCCGACGGCGCCCTCTACGAGAGCGGAACGAAGGTCCTCCTAGCGGGATGGGGGCTGACGGGAGGCGGCTCGCTCTCGCAACCGAGGAGGCTCCGGTCCGCCGCGACCCAGGTCCAGCCTCCCGAGGCCTGCAAGCAACGCTCGCGACGCTTCTACCCGCCCTACTCCCCCGCCTCCCAGCTCTGCACCTTGAATCCACCCACCCTCTCGACCGGCGGTTGCTTCGGCGACAGCGGCGGCCCGGCGATCGCCCAACGGCCCGATGGCTCGGCGGTCGAGATCGGCATCACCAGCACCGGTGGCCCGGGGTGCAACACCAGGTTCCCCGACATCTTCACCCGCATCGACCGCATCTCCACCTGGGCTTCGGAATGGGTTGCCGCAACCGAATCCGGCGCCCCGCCGCCGACGCTTCCGCCTCTCCGACTGCCGCCGCTGAGCACGAAAAGCGCCAAGAGCTTCGTCTCGGCAACGCTGCTCGACGTCTTCAAAAACCGCTTCCTCCGGGCCCACGAACTCAGCGGTGGCTGCCGGCGAGTCGAGCGCGCAAAGGTCCAGTGCGGCCTGGTCTGGCGATACGGGCCGAGCCTCTACTACGGAACCGTCACCGTCTTCTACGTATCCCGGCGCGATGCCGTGGTCTGGGACAGCCACTACCGGATCAGCGCGCTCAACGCCCGTTGCTGGTTCCGCAGCGCCCACCCCAAAGCCTGCCCCGTCCACACCCTGCGCCATTAGTCTTCTCAGGTAGCCTCGCGCGGTGACTTCGGGCTTCGCAGAGCTGGCCAGCGTCGACGGAACGGTGACCCCTACCGCCGAGGCGATGGTGCCGATGAAGGACGACGGCCTCTACCGCGGCGACGGTGCCTTCGAGGTGATCCGCCTCTACGACGGGAAGCCGTTCGCGCTGGTCGATCACCTCGACCGACTCGGCCGTTCGGCCGCCGCGATCGAGCTGGAGTTCGACCTGCCGGCGCTGGAGGCGGAGATCGGCGCCCTGCTCGAGACGGCCGGCCCCGTAGATGGGCAGCTGCGCCTGATCGTCACCCGCGGCGGCCGCCGTATCGCCGCCACCGAGCCGATCCCCGACCATGGCGAGACGCTGAAGCTGGCCACCGTCACCTACAACCCGACGGTGATCCTCAACGGCGTCAAGTCGCTCTCCTACGCCGCCAACATGCAGGCCAGCCGCCTGGCGAAAGGGCGTGGTGCCGACGAGGCCGTCCTGGTCCGCCCCGACGGCACCGTGCTGGAGCCGCCCACCTCCGCGATCTTCTGGGTCTCCGCCGGCGGCGAGCTGCGGACGCCGGCGCTCGAGGACGGCGTGCTCGAGTCGATCACCCGCGACCGCCTGATCAAGGCGCTCGACGTCGCCGAGGACAGCTGGCAGGTCGACGATCTGCGCGCCGCCTCCGAGGCCTTCCTCGCCTCGACCACGCGCGAGATCCAGGCCGTCGCCGCGATCGACGGCGCCGACCTCCCCGCCGCGCCCGGCCCGCGCACCCGGGAAGCCCAGCAGGCCTTCGCCGAGACCCTGGGCCGCGAGCTTCGAGAACTTTGACGACGACGAGAGAGTAGGAGCCAGATAGCAATGAACTTTCAGCTCAGCGACGAGCAGCGACTGATCTCCGAAGCGGCGCGCGAATTCGCCGACAAGGAGATCGAGCCGCGGGTCAAAGAGAACGACCGGGCCGCCCGTTTCGACCGCGAGCTGGCGAGCAAGCTCGGCGAGGTCGGCTACCTCGGCGCCCCGGTCTCCGAAAAGTACGGCGGCCGCGGCCTCGACTACATCGGCTACGGCCTGATCGTCGAGCAGGTCGGCCGCGCCGACTCCTCCGCCCGCACCGTCGTCTCGGTCCAGACCTCGCTGGTCGCCGGCTCGATCGAGCGCTGGGGCACCGAGGAGCAGAAGCAGCAGTGGCTGCCACGGCTCTGCTCGGGCGAGGCCCTGGGCTGCTTCGGGCTGACCGAGCCCGACACCGGCACCGACGCCGCCAACCTCCGCACCCGCGCGACCAAGACCGACTCCGGCTGGTCGATCAGCGGCCAGAAGATGTGGATCAGCCTCGGCAACTTCGCCGAGGTGGCGCTGGTCTTCGCCCAGACCGACCCGGAGAAGAAACACAAGGGCCTGGCCTGCTTCCTGGTCCCAACCGCGAGCGAGGGCTTCTCCAGCCAGGAGATCCACGGCAAGCTCGGGCTGCGCTCCTCCGACACCGCCTCGCTGGCGCTGGACGAGGTCGAGGTCGGCGAGGACGCGATGCTGGGTCAGATCGGCGACGGCTTCAAGGTCGCGATGAGCGCCCTCGACAACGGCCGCTACAGCGTCGCCGCCGGCTGCGTCGGCATCTGCGACGGCTGCGTCGACGCCTCGGTCAAGTACGCCCAGGAGCGCAAGCAGTTCGGCGTCCCCCTGGCCCGCTTCCAGCTGGTCCAGGAGATGATCGCCGACATGATCCTCAAGCGCGACGCCAGCCGGATGCTGGTCTACCGGGCGGGCGTGCTCAAGGACGAAGGCAAGCCGAACACGACCGAGACCTCGGTCGCCAAGCTGTATGCGACCGAGTCGGCGGTCGAATGCGCCAACCTGGCGATCCAGGTCCACGGCGGTGCCGGCTACGTCGACGACTACCCGGTCGAGCGCTACCTGCGCGACGCCCGCGTCACCACCCTCTACGAGGGCACCTCGCAGATCCAGAAGCTGATCATCGGCCGCGCCGCGACCGGGATCAACGCGATGCTGCCGTTCGAGGAGAGCTGATTTGGCCGGGGTCGTCGAGACCTCGGTCGACGACTTCCACGTCGGCCTGCTGCGGCTCAACCATCCCGAGACCCGCAACTCGCTCTCGCAGGAGATGCGCGCGGGGATCCTCGAAGGGCTGGAGCGCTTCGACGCCGACCCCGAGGTCCGCTGCATCGTCCTCGCCGGCTCCGACAAGATCTTCGCCTCCGGCGCCGACATCAGGGCCCTGGCCGCCCGCGCTCTGGGCGAGCCCTCGGACGCCAGCGGCGTCGAGTTCTGGCGCCGGGTCGCCGCCGTGCGGACGCCATTGGTGGCGGCTGTCTCCGGCTACGCGCTGGGCGGCGGCTGCGAGCTGGCGCTGGTCTGCGACATGATCGTCGCCGACCAGAAGGCCCGTTTCGGCCAGCCGGAGATCACGCTCGGAATCATCCCCGGCGGCGGCGGCACCCAGCGCCTGACCCGGGCGATCGGCAAGCAGCGGGCGATGGAGTACGTCCTCACCGGCCGCGTCTTCGACGCCGAGGTCGCCGCGACCTGGGGCCTGGTCAACAAGGTCGTCAAGCCCGGTAAATCGACCGCGGAGGCGATCGCGCTCGCGCGCACGATCGCCGAGCGCCCGCCGATCGCCACCCGCCTCGCCAAGCAGGCCGTGCTCACCGCCCATGAGTCCGGGCTCAGCGAGGGCCTCGCGGCCGAGCGGGGGATGTTCGAGGAAGCGATGGCGACGGAGGATCGGGTCGAGGGCATGCAGGCCTTCCTCGAAAAGCGCGAGCCCGACTTCAAGGGCCGTTGACCGTCACCCGCGTCGGCGTTCTCGGCGCCGGCACCATGGGCAGGGGCATCGCCCAGGTGGCGGCGCTGGGAGGCCTCGACGTCCGGCTCTACGACGCCTTTCCGGGAGCCGCAGAAGCGGCCGCGATGAGGCTCGGCGAGGATCTGGCCGACGGCACCGCGCGCGGTCGCTGGAACGAAGACGAAGCCGAAGCCGCCTCCTTGCGCGTCTACACGGCGCAGGAGATCGGCGAGCTGGCCGACTGCGAGCTGCTGATCGAGGCCGCGCCCGAGGATCTCGAGTTGAAGCGCCGGTTGTTCGCCGACGCGGCGGACGCCTGCGGGCCGGAGACGATCCTCGCCACCAACACCTCCTCCCTGCGCGTCTCCGACATCGCCGCCGACGTGCCGAATCCCGAGCGGCTGGTGGGCATGCACTTCTTCAACCCACCGGTGCTGATGAAGCTGGTCGAGGTGGTGGCCGCGGAGGCGTCCTCCGAGCAGGCGCTGGCAACGACGACCGAGCTGGCGCTGGCGATGCGGCGGACACCGATCCGCGCCAAGGACACCCCCGGCTTCGTCGCCAACCGCCTCGCCCGCCCCTTCGCGCTGGAGTCGCTGCGGATGCTCGGCGACGGCGTCGCCGACGCCGCCACGATCGACCGCATCGTCCGCCTCGGCGGTGGCTTCCGCATGGGGCCGTTCGAGCTGATCGACCTGATCGGCCTCGACGTCAACCTGACGATCGCCCGCTCCTTCTTCGCCCAGGGCGGCGAACCGGAGCGCTGGCGCCCGAACCCGATCCAGGAACGCCTGGTCGAGGAAGGCAAGCTCGGCCGCAAGAGCGGCCAGGGCTACTACCCCTACGGCCCGGGGGTCGAGCGCGAGCTCGACCCCGAGCTGGGCATCCTCGCTCCCACCCTCGACCCCGAGAAGCTGGCCCTGGTCGACCCGGCCGCGACCGAGGTGCTGAGCCGCCTCTTCGCCCAGATCGCCAATGAGACCGCCTTCGCCCTGGAAGACGAGATCGCCTCGCCCGCGGACATGGACAAGGCGATGCAGCTCGGCCTCAACTGGCCGCTGGGCCCGTTCAGCTTCGCCGCCAAGATCGGCCCCGAGCGCGCCGTCGAGGTGCTTGACGCACTGCGGGTCGAAAAAGGCGACGCCTACCTCGTCGCCCCGCGCCTGCGCGCCGAAGCCGAAGCAGGGCGGACGTGAGCGCGTGCGAGGCTCAGCTGTCGCGCAGCCGAAACATCAGCTCGTCCGGGTAGCACCAGCTCCAGTCTTCGCCGGGCTCGGCCGAGCGGATGATCGGATGCCCGGTCGCCTCGTAGTGGGCCGTGGCGTGTTTGCCGATCGAGTTGTCGCAGCAGCCGATGTGGCCGCAGCTCTGGCACATCCGCAGGTGAACCCACCGCATGCCCTGCTCCAGGCACTCCTCGCAACCGGCCACCTCGTCCGGGAGATCGAGGATCGCCACCGAATCGAGGTGCATGCACTCGGCCATCAGACGACAAAGAGTAGAACCCAGACGATCGCGGCGAGAACCGAGACGGCGATCAGCCGCATTCCCTGTTCGCGATCGGTCTGCAGCGCGACCACCCCGAGCATCACTCCGACCGGCGGCAGCAGGACGGCGAGCGCGAAGGGGAAGTAAGCGGTGAGCTGCTTTCCCATCTAGGGAGCGATCTCGGCCGGCTCGCCGCCGGGCATCCAGTGCGCCTCGACCGGGGGCGGGCTGTCGCGCAGATACCACTCGGCGTCGAGGGCGCCCATGCAGCCGCTGCCGGCGGCGGTTACCGCCTGGCGATAGGTGTGGTCGACGACGTCGCCGACGGCGAGGACGCCGGCCAGGTTGGTCCGGGTCGAGCCGGACTCGGTGACGATGTAGCCGTCCTCGTCGGTGTCGACCTGACCGACGACGATCTCCGATTTGGGGATGTGGCCGATCGCGACGAAGGCGCCGCTGGCCTCGACCTCCTCCTGCTCGCCGGTCTCGGCGTGGCGCAGGCGGATCTTCTCCAGCTTGCCGTCCTCGCCGGCGACGAACTCCTCCGGGACGAACGGCGTCTTCAGCTCGATGTTGTCCTGCTCGCGGGCGCGCTCGAACATGATCTTCGAGGCGCGGAACTCGTTGCGGCGGCCGACGATCGTCAGTCGCTCGGCGTACTTGGAGATGAAGATCGCGTCCTCCATCGCCGAGTCGCCACCGCCGATCACGATCACGTCGTGGCCTTTGAAGAAGGCGCCGTCGCAGACGCCGCAGGTGGAGACGCCGCGGCCGCCGAGCTCCATCTCGCCGGGGATGCCGAGCCGTTTCGGCTCCGCCCCCATCGCCAGGATCACGGTCTTGGC
>Ga0190274_10001908_pt1 | contig 12243 bp, 12 predicted proteins | sample Popmic531T_FD_133002 | JGI IMG/M metagenome (GOLD analysis project Ga0190274, IMG submission 133002) | Populus adjacent soil microbial communities from riparian zone of Yellowstone River, Montana, USA - 531 T | ecosystem: Environmental > Terrestrial > Soil > Riparian zone | place: USA: Montana...
AACGAGGAGGCACTGGAGGTGCTCGTGAAGGGCATCGAGGCGGCCGGCTACACCCCCGGCGAGGAGATCGCGATCGCACTCGATCCTGCCACCAGCGAGATCTACAAGGACGGCCGCTACGTGCTCGAGCACGAGGGCCGCAGCCTCTCGCCCGAGCAGATGGCCTCCTACTGGGAGGACGCCTGCTCGCGCTACCCGATCGTCTCGATCGAGGACGGCATGGACGAGGAGGACTGGGACGGCTGGAAGCTGCTGACCGAGAAGCTCGGCGACCGCGTGCAGCTGGTCGGCGACGACCTCTTCGTCACCAACCCCGAGCGCCTGCGCCGCGGCATCGAGCTCGGCGTCGGCAACTCGATCCTGGTCAAGGTCAACCAGATCGGCACCCTGACCGAGACTCTGGAGGCGATCCGCCTCGCCCGCGAGGCGGGATACACCGCCGTGATCTCCCACCGCTCCGGCGAGACCGAGGACACGACGATCGCCGACCTCGCCGTCGCCACCGGCGCCGGCCAGATCAAGACCGGCGCCCCGTCCCGTTCGGACCGCGTCGCCAAGTACAACCGCCTGCTCCGGATCGAGGAGGAGCTGGGCTCCTCCGCGCAGTTCCCGGGCCTGCAGGCATTCGTCCAGCGCCGCGGCTAAATGAAGGAATGCGGCGCCCGGCCGCAAAGGACCGGGCATGGCAGCGAGCGCCTACGCCGGGCGGAACCGATCGGCCCCTCGCCGTCGCCCCACCGCCCGCAAGCGGCGGCCGGCTGTCCGCAGCAGCCCCAGCCGGGTCAACTGGGACCGCGTCGGCAGGATCGCGCTGACGCTCGTCCTCGCCGCCGTCCTCTACTCGTACCTGAACCCGGCGATCGACTTCGTCAAGACCTATACGGCGACGACCGCGGCCAAAGCCCAGCTGCACGAGCTGCAGCACGAAAACACCAGGCTCCACAACCGGATCCAGTCCGCCGGGGATCCGCTCGTCGTCAACCGCCTGGCCCGCGGGCAGGGGATGGTCGCCGCAGGCGAGACCCCGGTCGTCGTCCGCGGCCTCGGCGGCTGAGCAGCCTCTCGAGGGCCTCCCATGCTTAGCCTCGGCTCCTACCTCCTGGGAGCCGCGCAGCTGGCCGTAGTCGCCCTCTCGCTCGGATTCGCCGCTTACCGGCTCCGACGCCGCCTGCTGCCCGCCTGGGAGGGCGCCCCGGCCCACCTGGTCGAGTCGATCGCGGCGGTAGCGTTCCTGATCTGGATCTCGGAGATCCTCGGGGTGTTCGGGTTTCTGTATGCCGGAACCTTGATAGGCGCCTGTCTCTTGCTCGCGGCTGCCACAGCGCTTTCTCCGGGGGGTGGCGGTGGGGCGGGGGATGCCGCACCGACAGGACCCGCCGGCCAGAGCGCCTGGCGCCTGCTGATCATGGTCGGGGCGATCGCGCTCGTCGTCGGGCATTGGGCCTTGACGACGAAGCACGCGTTGGATCGAGGCATCTTCAACTTCGATTCGCTCTGGTACCACATGCCCTTCGCGGCGGAGATGGCGCAGAGCCACTCGGTGACGGGGATGCATCACGTGGACACGGTGTTCACGAACTGGTTCTACCCGCAGAATTCCGAGTTGCTGCACGCCGATGGGATGCTGCTGACGGGGCGGGACACGCTGTCGCTGTTCTTGAACTACGGCTGGCTGGCGATGGCTTTCCTGGCCGCCTGGTGCATCGGGCGGCCCTATGGGCGCGGAGACCTCAGCGTGGTCGCTGTGGCGATCCTGCTCGAGGCGCATGTGCTGGTGGTGCGAGAGCCCGGGGCGGCAAAGAACGATCTGATGGCCGCGGCCTTGATCCTGGCCGCGATCGCGATCCTCGTCACGACCTGGAACCTGCGCCGCCCCGGCAGAACGGATGGGGTCGATGGGCCGATAAGTCGCGTCAGGGACGACATATCGGCCCATCGACTGGGAGTTGGCTGGCCGCTGGCGGTGGCGGGGCTCGCTGTCGGGCTGGCGGCCGGGACCAAGGTGACGGCGCTGGCGATGGCGGCGGCGCTGAGCGTGGCGGTGCTGGTGCTGGCGCCGAAGGGGAGGAGATGGGCGGCCGCGGCTTGGTGGTTCGTGCCGGCGCTGCTGGCAGGGGGCTACTGGTACCTGCGCAATCTGGTCGTCGCCGGCAATCCGCTGCCGGCGGTCGAGAGCCTGGGGCCGCTCTCGTTGCCGCACCCCGAGCGGCTGCAGCTGGGTCGGCCCGACTTCAGTATCGCTCACTACGCGACCGACACCGACGTCTGGCGCCACTACTTCTTCCCGGGCCTGCACGACGCTTTCGGGGCGCTCTGGCCTCTGGTGATCGGCGCCGCGCTCGCAGCGGGCCTCTGGGCGCTTCTGAAGGGACGGGACCGCGTCGTGCGCGCGGTCGGGGCGGTCGTCGTCTTCGGCTTCCTCGCCTACCTCTTCACCCCGCTCAGCGCCGCCGGCGCCGACGGCGCTCCGAAGGCTTTCGGCATCAACCTCCGCTACGTCTACGGCGCCGTCCTCGGCGGGCTGGCGCTGGTCCCGCTGCCGCGCCTCTTCGACGGCAGGCGCCGCCAGTGGGGGCTGCTGGCGGTGCTGCTGGTCGTGCTCCTGCTCAGCGACCGTGGCGATGGCGTCCTCCGCGATCCCGAGCGGCCGTTCGCCCTGTTGCTGGTCGTGCTGGCTGTGCTCGTACCGGCGGCCCTGCTGGCCGCTCGCGGCCGCGGCGCCAGCGGTGGCTTGATCGTCGGTGGCTTCGCCGCCCTGGCGCTCGCCGTCGTCGCGATCGGCTACCCGGTCCAGCGCCACTACCTCGACGAACGCTTCCGCAACCAGGTCGCCGACGAAAGCATCCCCGGGATGCACCTCGACTCCGCCTACCGCTGGGCTCGCAGCATCGAGGACGCCCGCATCGGCCTTGCCGGGACGACGGCCGGCTTCGCCCAGTACGGCTTCTACGGCACCGACCTCTCCAACCGCGTCGTCTACCTCGGCGTCGAGGGCCCGCACGGGGCCTTCAACGCGGTTCCGAACTGCCGCGCCTTCCGGGCCGCTGTCAACGCCGCCGGTCTCGACTACCTGGTCACCGCTCCCTTCCTCAACTTCCTCCATCCAGGGGAGCCGATCTCCTCGCCGGAGGCGCGCTGGCTGCGCGGGCAGGCCGCCGTCGCCCCGGTCCTGCGCAGCGGCCCGGTGACCGTCTGGGAGGTGCGGGGAGAGCTGGATCCCTCTGCCTGCGGCCCCCGCAACGCGCCGCTGCGCGAAATCCCGAACTGACCGGGGCGGCGGGCCGATATGTCGTCTCCGGGACGACTTCTCGGCCCATCGGCCGCGGGAGTAATCTCGCCGCATGGGCTATCCGCTCGCCAACGCTCTGTACCAGTGGGAGGAGGGCTACCGGGAGCTGCAGGCGCTCGCCGACCCGCGGGCGCGCCGGCTCGCCGACCGGGTCGTGGACACGGTGCGGGAAGAGCTGCGGCGGCGGATCGGGCCGACCTTCACCGCGGCCGAGCTGGCCGAGCTCTACGGCCGCGGCACCGACTGGTGCCTGCAGGTCGCGATCGACGTGGCGCCGGCCGCCGAGGGCGATGCCCAGTCGCTGGCCGACGCGGCCTTCTGGCTCTACCTGCGCGGCGCGACGGACTTCGCCGGCGGCAAGCAGCTAGTCGTCTGAGTCTGAATCCGAGCCGGAGTCGTCTGACTCTGGCTCGGGCGCGCCGGCGCGGCGGATGACGATCTGGTCGGCGTCGATGCGGACCGTGACCTCGCGCTTGCCGGCCCAGTGCTCGGCGTAGACGGGGTTGTCCTTGACCGCGGGGTCGAGCCAGAGGCCGTAGCCGTCGGTCTCGCCGTGGTCGAAAGTCGCCTCGAGCTCTTTGCGCCGGCCGCGTCCACCGCGGCGGCCGCGGCGGCGCCGGCGTTTGGGCCGGCCCTCGCCGCTGGGGCCGCGCTCGGAATCCTCGCCGGATCCCTCCTCGCGGTCCTCGTCGTCCTCGTCCTCCTCGACGTCCTCCTGCTCGGCGGCGGCCGCCTCGATCTCCGCTTCGATCTCGTCGCGGAGATCGACTTCGCTGGAGCCGGCGTTCTCGTCGTCGGCGGAAAGGTCGTACTGCTTGCGGAACTCGCGCAGCTCGGTCGCGCTGATCTCCAGCTGGTGCGCGATCCAGGCGTCGGTCCGCCCCTGGTGCACCCAGGCGCGGATCTGGTTCAGCTGCGGCTTCAGTGAGCGTCGGGCCATCGGCGCGCGAGTCTATTCAAGAGAGAGGTTCGTTCGCGGAGCGCTAGGCCATCAGGAAGGCCAGCGCCTCGAACATGGCGACGACGACCACGGCTACGGTGACGGTCAGGCAGACGGCGAGGACGCTGAAGCGGACCTTGCCCTCCTGCTCGGTGCGGTTGATTTTCCGCGCTCGCGAGCGGTTCGCCGCGCGTCTGCGCAGCTGCTCGCGCCGGCGGCGCTCCAGTGAAGTCTCCTGCTCGAAGGCGTTCTCGAACTGGGAGATGCTCTGTCGCATTCTCATAGGGGGTGGGCCAAAAGGGCCGCGGGGCACCGTAGCAAAGCTGCAAGAGACGGTTCAAGGGGGACAGGCGCCCCAGAGACCCCGCCCGGAGCGGGCCGCGCCGAGCTGCAAACGTTCGAAAAGGGCTCGGTAGCGGGTATTTGGCGGGATCGAGAGGGTCCTGGCGAGGCCGCGCCGGACCAGCATCGCGTTGACGAACCTGTGATCGATGTACACGTAGGCGAGCAGGCGCCCGTAGATGTCGCGGCGCTCGGCGCCGTAGACCAGCCGCACCGGCCGCCCCTCGAGCAGGCGGTGGGTGAAGCTCGAGGCCTGCGGCCCGAAGCACTCGACCGGCGCTTCGGGCTTGACCGTCTCCGGGGTGTCGATCCCGATCAGGCGCACGTCCTCGACCTCGTTGCCGATCTGCGCCTCGACCGTGTCGCCGTCGACGACGCGGGTGACGAGAACGTCCTCGGCCGCCGGGCCGCTCTCGCCGGCGCTGAGCTCCCCATCCCACGGCCGCAGGATGAGGAGCGCAACCACGGCGAGCAGCAGCAGGCTGCCTAGCGGGCCCCCCTTCATCTACATGGGGGGCTAGGGGGTGCGGCGGACGTTGGCCAGCAGGCTGGCCTTGATCTGCTCGACGATCGCCAGCGCCTCGCTCCACTCGCGCTGCCAGACGTTGCGGCCGAAGATGACGCCGGAGCCGCCCGCTTCCATCACCTCGCGGGTGTTGGTGAGGACGGTGTCGTCGTCGGTCTTGGAGCCGCCGGAGAGCACGACCAGGGCGCGGCCGGCCGATTCGACGCACTGGCGGATCGCCTCCGCCTGGTCGACTTCCATCTCGTTATAAGGAGCGGGCGCGTCCTTGTCCTTCTTGGCGTCGATCTTCGGCATGTTGAGCTTGACGATGTCGGCGCCCATCTCCATCGCCATCCGCGCCGCGTAGTCGATCGCGTAGAAGGAGTTGGCGCTGCCCTTTTCGTCGACGTTTTCGCCGCGCGGATAGGACCAGATCACCAGCGGCATCCCGAAGCGGTCGCATTCCTGGCGGACCTGGCGCAGCTGGGCGAGATCCTCGTCCTGGCGCGGCGAGCCGACGTAGAGCGTGTAGCCGATCGCATCGGCGCCGAGCCGGACGCCGTCCTCGACGCTGGAGTTGCAGGAGGAGAAGGACTTGGCCGAGGAGGGGATGTCGGTCTTGCCGTTGACCTTGAGGATCAGCGGCACCCGGCCGGCGTAGTCGGGGTAGTACTTCTCCGCCATCCCGATCTGGCAGGCGAGGGCCGAGTAACCGGCCTCGGCGGCGAGCCGGAATTGGTAGTCGGGGTCCTTCGACGCCGGGTTAGGGAAGAAGTCGCGGGGGCCGTGCTCGATCCCCTGGTCGATCGGCAGCAGCATCAGGGTGCCGTTGCCGGGACCGAACTCGAACAGCAGCCGGTGCAGTCGGGCGCGTTTGCCTGGCGGCAGGGTCGCGAGCAGCGATTTCTGCTCGGTCAGACTCTTCAGCTCCACGTAAATTCCTCCTCGAAGACGGGTGTCCCGGGAGTATGCCACCGCAAACGGGCGCGGGGCACCGGACAAGGGGGTTATTCTCGATGGACTATGAGCGAGACTGAGCTCAGCGTCATCTGCAAGAACTGCGGCTCCGAGGTCAGTCCCTACGTCACCGAGTGCCCCTACTGCGGCACCAGGTTGCGCAAGCGGGCGCCGAAGCTGGAGCGCCGCGACGGCGCCCTCGAGGCGCAGCGCCCCAGGCGCCGGCGCCGGCCACGGCTGCGCCGCCGCGCGACGCCCGGGACGCCGGGCCCCTTCCGTCCTTACGCGACGCTCGCCGTCATCCTCGGCTCGGCGATCCTGCTGCTGGTCCACAAGGCCGGCGGCGAGTCGTTCTCGAACTACGGCGGCCTGGTGGTCCCGCTCGAAGGCGAGTGGTGGCGCTGCCTCACCGCCCCCTTCGCCTACACCGACGTCGGCTACCTGTTCGTCGTCGCGCTCGGCCTGGCGATCTTCGCGACCGGCGTCGAGCGCCGGCTCGGCAGCGCCCCGACGGCGCTGCTGCTGCTCGGCTGCGGCGCCCTGGGGATGCTGGCCGCCGCCGGCGTCGCCAACGCCCGTGACGAGCTCGCCGTGATCGCCGGCGGCAACGGCATGGCGCTGGGCGCCGTCGCTGCCTGGTTCGCGCTGCGCCGCGCCGAGGCGCGCGGGGCGATCGCCGAGGAGTACGACACGGTTGGGGTGGCGGTCGCCGCCGCGGTCCTGATCGCGCTGCCGCTGTTCGTCTCCTCGGCCGACCTCGTCGCCGGCCTGGTCGGCGGTGCCGTCGGCGGCCTCGCCGGGCTGGCGGCCGCGACGGCACGCTCCTCCGACTGACTAGGCTGAGCCGGTGCCAGACGAGAGCGAGTTCGAGGCCGCGATCGAGCGGCTGCTCGACCCGGAGCGGTTCTCCGCGGCCGAGCGCGTCGTCGCCCAGGCGGCCCCGCAGCTGCAGAAGGTGCTCGCCAGCGCGCTCGCCGAGGGCGGCTGGTTCGGCGAGCCGCACGAGGCCGAGGCCCTGCGGGTCGCGACCGTCCCCGACCCCGACGAGCGGATCGCCGCGATCCGCGCCCTGCTCGCCGAGGAGGCGCGGATGGGGATGATGGTCGGCGTCGCCGTCGGCTGGGCACTGAAGGAAGAGATGACCGACCCCCCAGACAGCAAGGGAGAGCACTGAGATGGAGATCAAGTTCCACGGCCAGTCCTGCTTCGAGCTCAGCGACGGCGAGGCGACCCTGCTGGTCGACCCGTTCCTCAAGCCCAACAACCCGGTCGCAGTGGCCACCGCGGAGGAGGTCGAGCCGACCCACATCGCGCTCACCCACGGCCACGCCGACCACATGGCCGACCTGGTCCCGGTCGCCAAGCGGACCGGCGCCTCCTGCGTGGCGATCGTCGAGCTGGCGGAATGGCTCAAGGGTCAGGGGATCGAGGACGTCAGCGATCCCAACCTCGGCGGCACGGTCCGCTTCGACTGGGGCTCGATCAAGCTGGTTCCGGCCTGGCACACGAACACGCTCCCGGGCTCCGAAGAGGCCCCGTTCAGCGCCGAGCAGGGGGTCGTGATCGGCACCCCCGCCGGCCTCGTGATCGAGATCGGCGGCAAGACCGTCTACCACGCTGGCGACACCTGCCTCTTCGGCGACATGAAGCTGATCGCCGAACGCGACCCGGTCGACGTCCTGCTGCTGCCGATCGGCGGCCACTACACGATGGATCGCCACGACGCCGTCGTTGCCGCCGAGTTCGTCGGCGCGGGAACGGTGATCCCGATGCACTACGACACCTTCCCCCCGATCGAGACCGATGCGGAGGCGTTCAAGGCCGATGTCGAGGCCCAGACCTCCTCCCAGGTCGTGGTCCTGAAGCCGGGGGAGACGCACAGTGTCTAGTCGCGGTTGATGACTTGACCCCCCTGGGGTGGGGTCAAGTCATCAACGAAAAACTGGCCGGCTGGCCAGTTCTGCGGTAGCCTCGCCCGGACCCTGCAGCCGACCGGAGGAGGAGAGCTGAGATGGAGGCCAAAGAGGCAGCCGGGACCCAGTCCCGCACCGAGCGAGCCGACTACCAGGAGACCGCCGACCCGGCCCTGATGAAGGCGGCGGACCGCACCGCCGACGTCAAGCTCCTCACCTACGAGGAGCTCTACCTGCTCTGGGAGCGCCAGCAGTGGCAGACCCAGGAGCTCGACTTCAGCCGCGACCGCGAGGACTGGCACGAGCGGATCAGCGAGGAGGAGCGCTTCCAGCGCATGTACGGGCTCTCCTCCTTCTTCATCGGCGAGCAGAAAGTCGCCGAGGAGCTGGGGCCGATCATGCGCGCGGCGCCGACCGAGGACCAGAAAATCTTCCTCTGCACGCAGATCGCCGACGAGGCCCGCCACGTGCGCTTCTTCGAGCGCTTCTACCGCGAGGTCGGCGTGCTCGAGTCCGACGGGCTGAGCGAGATGCTGGCGGAGACCTCGGCCCACCTCAACGACAACTTCGGCCGCCTCTTCGACGAGATGCTGAAGCAGCGGACCGAGCGCCTCTCGGCCGAACCGGAGGACACCGAGGCCCTGGTCGAGGCGGTGACGCTCTACCACATGGTCATCGAGGGGATGCTGGCCCTGACGGGGCAGCACTTCATCATGGACTTCAACGAACGCGAGGGGACGCTGCCGACCTTCGTCGAGGGCTTCGGCAAGGTCGCCCGCGACGAGCACCGCCACGTCGCCTTCGGCTCCGTCTTCCTGCGCGAGAAGGCGCGCGAGGACGAGCGCTACAAGCGGGCGATCCAGCGCACTCTGGAGGAGTCGCTGCCGGTCGCCGACGGGGTGCTCTCGCCGCCCTGGGCCGAAGCGGAGGACTTCGAGCTGTTCGGTTACTCGCTCGAGGAAACCCGCCAGTTCGCCGGCACCTGCCTGATGCGGCGGCTCAAAGTGATCGGCCTCGGCTAGCGCCGCGGCGGGCGCGTTCGCTCAGGCGGCCGGTTCGGGGGAAGGCGCTTCGCCTTCGCCTTCGGAGCTGGGCGGCGTCGCTTCGGCCGGCGGCGCCGCGGGAGGAGCCGGTTCGGTTGCCGGGGGAGTGGCGGCCGGAGGCGGGGGCGGCGGGGTCGTGCCGACGGTGACGACGACGGTGCCGCCGCCGCTGTGGGCGCCCGCGACGACGCCGGCCGGAGGCGTCGCGCCAGTCACCGCTTCGGCGGCCGGGTCGCTGGTGCCGATGGTTTCTTCGGGGGCGACCGATTGCCCGGCGGCTTCGACGTCGACGGCGACCGGGATGGGCTCCGCGGCGGTCTCCTGCGGGGCAGCTTCGACCGCCGGGGGCGGGGTCGTGGCCTCGGGCTCGTGGACGACCACCTTCGGTTCGCTGACCTGCGCCGGGGCGATGGCGGGACCGCTGGGCTCGTGGTGGACCTGGGAGATCTTGGCCGGCGAGGGGTCCACGGGGGTGGCGTTGTTCTGCTTGACCTCGACCGCGCCGGCGGTGAGCACCGCGGCGGTGACGACTCCGGCGACGGCCTTGGTGCCGATCGCGCCGCCGAGCGCGCCGATCCCTCCGGCCGCACCGCCGCCGCTGATCGCGGCGCTGACGCCGCCGACGGCACCCGCCCCGGCCGCGCCACTGGCGGCAGCACCCGCGCCGGCGGTACCGGCACCGGCACTGCCGGCGCCGCCGAGCCCGAGCTTGGAGGCGATGAAGCCCTTCAAGGCGAAGAGGCCGCCGACCGGGAAGAGAGCGGCCAGGGCCTTCTCGTTGGAGCGGACCTGGGAGCGGAAGTCGGCGCATTCCTCGCACTCGCGGACGTGACGGCGGACGGGGCCGGAGACCTTGCGCAGGCCCTCGGCGGCTTCGGAGAGCTCGACGTGGACCTCGCCGCAGGTCAGCAGCCGCGCCTGGCTCGCCTCGGCCAGGGAGATCCGTGCCCGCACCAGCAGCGACTTGACCGATGGCACCGTCGTCTCCATCGCCGCCGCGATCTCCTCGTAGGAGAGGGCGTCCATCTCGCGCAGCAGCAGGGCCGAGCGCTGGGTCTCGGGAAGTTTCTTGACGTCGACGAGGAGCTGGCGGAACTCCTCGCGGTTGTGGACGCACTCGGCGGTGGAGGAGGCTTCGACCGCGGGCACCATGTCCATCGATTCCTGCGCATCGGCAGTCGGTTTGCGCAGGTGGTTGAGCGAGCGGTTGCGGGCGATCCGGTAGAGCCAGGGGCGCAGGTTGATCTCGCGCCCGTCGCGCAGCATCGCTTTGTAGGCGTTGACGAAGACCTCCTGCAGCACGTCCTCGGCGTCCTCGGTTGAGCCGAGCATCTGGCGGCAGAAGCCGAGCAGGCGACCCTCGTAGCGGTCGACGATCGTCTCGAAGGCACCGGGGTTGCCGCTGCGCACCATCGCGACCAGCTTCGCGTCTCCCTGCAGCTTGAGCAGGGGAGAGCGCCGGGCCAAAAGTCCGCGGCGACTGGCGTGCGTTAGTGCTGATGCCTCCAAGCTCTCCTCCAGGGAAGGCGTTGTTCCTGTATCTAGAGACACCGTAACAGCGGTGGAGTTGCGCCCCGCGAACATTTACTGGGGTTTTATGAGGGTGCAAGCCGGATACCATCGGCGAGCCCGGGTGGCGAAACTGGCAAAAGCGGCGCCCTTAAAAGGCGCTGCCCCGTATGGGGCTTGCGGGTTCGAGTCCCGCCCCGGGCATCGTCCTGCGTACAGCCGCCGGGGGAAGGGGGTCCTGCGGGCGGGCCAAACTGGGTCCGTTCTCGGACCCCCTTCCCCCGGCGCCCCGGACCGGGGCAGGGCTCGTTAGGCTCGTTTACATGGAGCACGGGGGGCGCCTGGTTGCGAAAGTCTTGAGGTCGAGAGGGGTCGACCACCTCTTCACGCTGTCCGGGGGACATCTGTTCTCCATCTATGACGGCTGTAAAGAGGAGGGGATTGGGATTGTCGATGTGCGGCATGAGCAGACCGCGGTCTTCGCCGCCGAGGGGCTGGCGAAGGCGACGCGGCAGCTGGGCGTCGCTGCGCTGACCGCCGGGCCGGGGGTGACCAACGGGCTCAGCGCCATCGCCGGCGCTCAGGCCAACAACTCGCCGATCGGCGTGCTCGGCGGGCGGGCGCCGGAGATGCGCTGGGGCTCGGGCTCGCTGCAGGAGATCGACCACCTGCCGTTCGTCTCGCCGCTGGTCAAGTCGGCGGCGACCGTGAAGGAGCCGGGCGCGATCGCGGCGATGACCGCGGCGGCGCTGGACCTGGCGGCCGCAGCCCCGAGCGGACCGACCTTCGTCGACTACCCGCTCGACGTCGTCTTCAGCGAGGCCGAGGTGGAGGTGCCGGCGCTTCCGGCCGGTCCCGCGGCCGAGCCGGCGGCGGGCGTCGAGGAGGCGGCGGCGCTGCTGGCCGCGGCCGAGCGGCCGGCGATCATGGCCGGCAGCGGTCTCTACTGGGGGCACGGCGAGGGGGAGCTGCGGGCGCTGGCCGAGGCGCTGGGCATCCCCGTCTTCCTCAACGGACTCGGCCGCGGCTGCCTGCCCGCCGACCACGAGCTGGCCTTCAGCCGCGCCCGGGGCGCGGCGCTGAAGGGGGCCGACGTGGCGCTGGTGGTCGGGGTGCCGATGGACTTCCGGCTCGGCTTCGGCGGCAGCTTCGGCGAGGAGACCAAGGTCCTGCGCCTGGACGTGGCGCCCAACGCGCTCAGCGCCAACCGCGCTCCCGACGTCGACCTGGTCGGCGACGTGCGGGCGAGCCTGGCGGCGATTCGCGAGGCGGCCGGGGGCGGCGAGCCGCGCAGCGGGCGCTGGCTGGAGCAGCTGCGCGGGGTCGAGGCCGAGAAGCGGGCGGCGGAGCAGGAGGAGCTGAACGACTCGCGCTCGCCGCTGCACCCGGTCCGTATATACAGGGAGCTCGGCGAGGTGCTCGACCGCGACGCGATCGTCGTCGGCGACGGCGGCGACTTCGTCTCCTACGCCGGCCGCTTCGTCGACACCTACGAGCCCGGCTGCTGGATGGACCCGGGGCCGTTCGGCTGCCTCGGCGCTGGGCCGGGCCAGGCGATCGGGGCCAAGATCGCCCATCCCGACCGCCAGGTCTGCCTGCTGCTCGGCGACGGCGCCTTCGGCTTCGCCGGGATGGAGTTCGAGACGATGTCCCGGCACGGGCTCGGCGTGGTCGGGGTGATGGGGAACAACGGGATCTGGGCGCTCGAGCACCACCCGATGAAGTTCCTCTACGGCTACTCGGTG
>Ga0190274_10001909_pt1 | contig 12239 bp, 10 predicted proteins | sample Popmic531T_FD_133002 | JGI IMG/M metagenome (GOLD analysis project Ga0190274, IMG submission 133002) | Populus adjacent soil microbial communities from riparian zone of Yellowstone River, Montana, USA - 531 T | ecosystem: Environmental > Terrestrial > Soil > Riparian zone | place: USA: Montana...
CAGCGGCCCGCCGATCCCGTAGTCGCTCGCGCGACGAAAGTCATACGAGCTGGATTGATGCCGAGGTTCGGCTGACGCCGCGTCGGCGCGAAACCGGCGTTGCACAAAATGCCGAGCATTTCCTGCTCGTCGTAGTGCGCCACGCCGAGGGTCTTGCTGAGCTTGCGGTAGTCGGACAGCGCCGTGCGCACGAGGCCCGTTAGCGCCGCGACCAAGAATCCGTGCTGCGCCGCGAAGCGAAGCAGCGCCGAAGCGTCCGTTACCGGCCCGACGCTGCGCGGGATGACGTCTGCGAGCGCAAGCGCACCCTGCGGCTTGAGCTTCGCCCTGCATACGGAGAGAAGGCGGTCGAATTCAGCACGCGCGACGTATTGAATGACGGAGTTCACGACGACGATATCGAGCGATGCATCGGGGAGCGTTTCCACGTGATCGGCGTGCAGCACCCGAATGCGCGGAGTACCAGCAAATCGCGCCTGCAGGTGATCGACGACGGTGGAGGCGGCATCTGCCAGCAGGAGACTCTCGCAGCGCTTCGCGACCTGGTCCGCCTCCAGCGCTTCCCCGCAACCGTAGTCGAGGACCACGGGCTTACCTTGCGGACAGATCTCGTCGATGAGAGCGACAAGGTCTGTCGCGATTCGCCGATAGTGGAGCTGCCTGTGCCGCTCGTTGACGTAGATCGGCGTATCGCTGTTCCAGTAGTCGCGCCAACTCATCCCAACCCCGTCACGGGACCGCTAATCGAAATGTTAGCCGGCGAAAGACTTGCCAACATCCGGAAACCCAGCCGTGGGGTGCGACTTCAAAGAGCCTCATTCTTCGCGGCAGGGGACTCCGAAGACTCCACGCTCCGGACACGACGCCCGACGTCATACGAAACCTTCTCCGTAAGCACCTTCGGCATCTGCTGCGAGTCATGTTCGTATCGATCGTCGATTATGAAAGGTGGGCGGCGCTTGATTTCATCGTAGATCTTGGCGATGTACTCTCCGATGATTCCCAAGCTGACCATGATGAAGCTACCGATCAGCAAGAGCGTGATAATGGTCGTGGCAAATCCTGAAACGGAATTGCCGTGCAGCCGAGACCAGACCGCATCCGTCCCCACCCCAACACCGACAAAGAACGTAAGCACGCCAAGCACGCTGATGACGCGAAGTGGTGCGCTGGTGAACGACACCATCGCGGTCAAAGACAGAGCCACCAGCGCTCTCAGCGACCATCCGCTTTTTCCTTGGTGCCGCGGAGCAACATCGAACTCCAGCGTTGCTTGCGGGAAACCCATCCATCCAGCAAGACCACGGTAAAAACGGCTGCGCTCCGGCAAAGACCGCGTCAAAACGTTCACGGCCACTCTATCGAGCAACTTGAAATCTGAAGAGTGCTGCACGTCGATCCCGCCCAGCATCGTGATTAGGTTGTTGACGACGTACGCCCGGGCACTTGCCCACCACTTTTCGTCCCCACGACGGCGCTTGACGCCATGCACAATTCTTGCGCCGCGCTCCCATGCCGCAACCATTTCGGGAATCAGCGACGGCGGATGCTGCAGGTCGGCATCGATGGTGATCACCGCATCGCCGCGGGCATTCTCCAAGCCGGCCAACAACGCGCCCTCCTTCCCGAAGTTTCTGGACAGGCGGATTGCCCGGACCGGCATGCCCGAGTCGGTCAATTGCGCCGCGCGCTCGAACGTGTGGTCGCGGCTACCGTCGTCGATCACTACGATTTCATAACGATAACCGACGGCGCCGAGGACCTCCGCGAGGATTCGGACGGTCGCCTGTATGCCCGCTTCCTCGTTGAAAGCGGGGACGACGACGCTGATTGTCTTTTCGCCTCGCGCGTTTGCCACGGTCTCCAATGCTCCTATCGCGATCCCGACGCAACGTTCAGTGAAGGCTCCGAGTACGACACCAGGGCGATATCGCTCGTGCGGAGGAGCTCGGCGAACTCCGGGCTCGTCAACGTACGTAGTTCGAGCTCCCAATCATGATACGCCGCCAATTTAGGAGTCTGCAGCGCAACCGCATCTTTCCAGCCAGGGTGGCACATGAGCTCGTACGTCCGATGCCGCTGGAGCTTCGCGAATCTCGACCGAAAGTACCTCATATCCAATCGTCCACTGTTACTGAGTCCAATCAACGCGGGGATTGGCAGGCGCTGGCGCGGTGCCATTGGACGGACCGCCGCAAATACGGCGCTGCGGAACACGCCAGCAGCAGACCAAGACGGCCCCCACTCTGGTCGCGGTGACCGGACGTGGGAGATACCGAACTCGTTGGCAAGGCCAAGCACGGCGCGAAACAGCGAGGGGAATACGTGGATGTGCTCATGGGAATTCAGGAAACGCAGCTTCAACCCGGCGCGCGCACAGTGCTCGATTTGTGCGCGCCATTCGTGGATCACCGTCGAGACAGCGACTCGACCGCGCAGCAACATCGCCGCCAGCGCGCCCTTCGACGGAAATTCCTTTCGCGGCGAAGGCAGCTCGGCGCGCATCTCGGCCGTGAGCGGACGTCCCAATGTTGCATTCAGATGAACCCCGACGCTCACAGCAGGCAGGGCACGCAGTCTACCCACCCACTTCTCGAATGCGGGACCGTTAGCCATAACACCCGTCGCCGTAACGACGCCCGCTTCGGCGCAGTGCAGGATTCCGCGCGACACTTCATCGAAATATCCGAAATCGTCGGCATTCACGATCATTCGAATCGCGGATTCTGCTGTCACCGCATCTCTCACGCGCTGAATGTCCCAGAGGAATTCGCAGTGACGTTCCGAGTAACAGCGCCAGTCTCAGGGCAAGAGACCCGCTCAGCCCCCGCACGGCTACCACCGGATTGCATAACGAAATATGGCCTGTGGTGCTATTCGAAGATGCCGCGCGATAGTAGCGCGCCGCCATGCAATAGCGAAGACTGGCCGTTAAGTCAAATTTTGGGGCTGCCCGCTCGAATGACATAGAGTGGCTCGCGCGCTCAACGTAGAATTTACTCTCGCGACAGATCGTCTCAGTGGAGCTGTATGTACGTAGTTAGCGGATGGCGAGGCCTCACCCACGCGCAACGCTGGGCGCTTGGCGCGATCGTCATAGTCGCACTCATCGTGAGAGTACTTGGTATCGCATCCGAATCTCTCTGGGTAGACGAGGCGGCGAGTTGGGGATTCTCGAGGCTGCCCTTGTCGGAGCTTTGGGGAGTGGTGCCTACGTACGAGCCCCATCCACCCATGTATTACACGCTGTTGAAATTCTGGTCGATGCTCGCCGGTACGAGCGAGACCGGTCTGCGCCTTCTATCGACCGTCGCTGGAGTGGTGACTGTCTACTTCGCCTTCGTCTTGGGACGACTCGCGCTCGAGGATGAGAAAGGCACCTGGATAGCTCTCTGCGGGGCAGCGATTGTCGCGTTGCATCCCACCCAGATTCACTTTTCTCAGGAAGCTCGTGCATACGCGTTGCAAACTCTCGGCGTCGTGATGACCTTGGTAGCTAGTTGCTGGTGGCTGAAGAATCCCGCGGCGCTTGCCGTTACACCGCGGAAGCTGCTCTTCAGCAGCGCAACCGAGAACAGGAAAGCTGTCGCCCTCTTCGTGGGCGGCACCACGCTCGCGCTCTGGATGCACCATACGGGAATCGTGTTGCTGGGCTGCCTGCTGGCGCTCAACGCGATCGTCATTATCGCGGCCTCCGCCCAGCGCAACCGCACTACCAGCAATCTTCTCCTGCTTGGACTGGCAATCCTCATCCTATGGATTCCGTGCGGATTCTTCCTTCTCGAGACGATCGGTCCGCTAAACGAGAGCGGGCACGTTCTCCCCCCCGGCATTTATCAACTGGGTTTCAGCTTCGACTACCTCTTCGGGCCGGGATTGACTACCGCCATCCATTCCACGACGGGCGACTACCTCGCCGGCGGCTTCACGGGCCTGTTCGCCCTTGCCGGCGCCGCGGCTCTCGTGAGACGGGGTGAGCCGTTGGTCGCGGTGCTATTGTGTTTTGGAGCCGCGTTGCCGGTACTGGTTGCGCTCGTTGTCAGTTACACGATCGAACCAATGTTCGCAGAAAGAGCAATGATCTGGGTGCAAATCCCGTACGCGCTTCTCATCGCCTCGTGCACGCTGTGGATAAGCGCGCTATCCGTTCGGCTCGCGGGCCTCGCCGCTCTCGTCGCCTGGTTTGCGGTCGCGTCGCCGATCGAACGATCACGTCTGCACAAAGAACCGTGGCGACAAATCGTCGAACTGTTGGAGAAGGAGGCAGGACCCGATGACCTGATCATGGGATGGTACGATTACGCGCAAGTGCCGTTGCAGTACTACCACGCTGCCGAGCGGATCAAGGCGCCGCGCCTCAGGCTTTGGAAAAGCGGTGGTGAGTATCCCACCATGTCGGCCGCGATTTCGCCTCTCGACAGGTTGTCGACCGACGAGGTCTTGGCGCGCGTATCCGAAGCGTTGGACGTGAAGGGTACTGTATGGGTAGTTACCTTTTCGTCCGTGACCTCCCCTGTTGTCATCGGAATGCATCACCAGCTGACAGCGTTGCGCGGGCCGCCAATTCTCAGGACGAATTTCATCCTTCGGGGAACCGAGAGCACCCTCCCGCCGGTGCAGCTGTCGGAATACCGCGCAAACAGCGCCAAGTAACTTCAAGCGTCCGCGCCACCGTGCGCTATCACCGGAACGAAACAGCATTCGGCTAGCACCGACACAGGTGTCCACATCGACTCCATTGCAGCTGCTCCGTGGCGCCGCGGTCTGCTGGCCGGCGGCGAGACGTCATGCACACAGGTACCGTCGATGACTCAAGGGCTAGACAACAAGACGTTTCTTCGCCATCTGCACGCGTTTCGCGGATTTGCGATCACAAACGTAGTCGCGATACATGCGTGGGGAGATCAGGTGTCCACGTTCGGCGGATATGATCGCTCCTTGGACGCGTCCAAAGTCTGGGTAGTGAACGAAGCGCTGTTCCATAGCAGCACCAGCTACTTTGCGCTGATCTCAGGGATTCTGTTCGCGCTGGTGCTGCGGACGCGCGGTTGGACTGCGTTTTTTCGGGGCAAAATGCTCAACGTCGTCTCACCATACATCGTCATGACGCTGCTGTTCACGTTGTATGGGCTCCGCGACAACGATTACGTCGGCATGTTCGAAGGCGGCCTCGGCGACTATGTCGCGACCGTCGCCGCGAATCTGTGGACCGGCGGCGCCTCCTATCAATTTTGGTACATCCCGATCTTCATCGTGCTGTGCCTCGCGACGCCCCTCCTCGCGTGGCTACTCGAGCAGCCCCGAGCGCGTTGGCTCGTCGTGCTCATCGTCCTCGCGCCGCTCGTCGTGTCGCGCACAGTCGAAGTGTCGTGGGCCAGCGTGGTCTATTATCTCGGCGTCTACACGGCGGGTATGGTCGTCGGGAATCACTACCGCGTCGCCCTCGGCCTCTTTCGTCGTTATTGGTGGGTGTCGTTGATCGCGGCCGGCCTTTGCACGTTGGCGCTCCTCTTCTTCCTCGACGTGGATGCGGTGGGCTTCGTGTCGATTCGAGAGACACTGTTCTACGTGCAAAAACTCGCGATTGCTGCCGTCGTCATCGTCTTGTTTCACGCGAACGAGGAGCGCTTACCCGAATGGCTCTCTACGGTTGCAGCCTTTGCCTTCTCGATCTTTTTCTTGCACGTGTTCATTCTGACGCTGCTCTCCCACGCTCAGGCGCGTCTCGGGCTGGGATCGGCGAACCTCATAGGAATCCTTGTCGCGGGGCTTCTATTCCTCGTGGCCGCGATCGTGCTCTCCATCGCGTTGAGTCGACTCGCGCAGCGCGCGCTTGGAAAACGTTCCCGTTTGCTGATCGGCGCCTAGCCGGGTGCCGCGCAGCTCGCAGAGTCACGGCTCTCCCGAACCGTTGTGCATCATGCGGATCACGTAGTAATCGCCACTGCGAAACAATATCCGCTCCTCCGGCGGATGCTCGAGCGCGAAGCCCTGCGCCCGTCCGCGCGTCAGCAGACCCTGGACCATAGGGTCGTAGGGCTGAAGGTAGCCCGTCTTCCGCCAGACGCTCGGACCGGTGACGAACACGTCGACTCCATACGGAGCGAGCTCCTTGTCCAACGCCTCGATGCTGGTCGCATAGGCCGCCCGCAATGAGGCTTCCACACGAGGTTTGACGCGCGCGAAGTAGACCTTCATCCACGGCATCGACGTCTCGGTCGAGGCGAGCACGCTGCGGCGCGCGCGCAGCGGTATGAAGTCCGCGAGGTCCGGATGCGCCGCTACCAGCGTCGTCTTGGGCAAACTCGCGAGGAACGCGTACGTCTGCTCGAGATCCTCGTCCACCGGAGCCAACCCCTTCTCCACGAAGTGCGGCAGCAGCAGTGCAGTACTCGCGACGGCCGCCGCGGCGGCGAACCATCCAGTCGCGAGCTGCCGCTGTTTCGGCGTGCGCCGGCGCAGCACGACCTGCAGCACGCCATACCCGGCCGCGGCCAGCGCCACGATTCCAAACGTGCCAATCACCCACCGCGCGTGGCGATTCGGAACATAGAGACCGAACATGAGCTCGTCGGGGAACAGCCGCAGCGCGAGCCACCAACCGAGGCCCACCGCGAGCATCACCCATGCGGCAAAGTGCAGCAGGCGGCGCTGGCCCGTGAGCCAGGCGGCAATCACTGCTGCACCAAAGGCCAGTAGCGTCGACGGCAACCAGCCGAGCCCCATGATCTGATTCCAGGCCCAGTTAGTCGGAGACGGCGTGCTATAGAAGTCGAGTCGTCCGCCAAGACCGAATTCGGGCATCGTCATAGCCTCGGTGAACGTGTATGCCGGCCCCAGCTCATCAGCCTTGGGCATACCGAATACAGCGAGGCCAATGGCTGCGAGTCCGAGCAGTGCATTGAGTCCCCACTGCGCCGGCATGGCCCGCTCGCGGACCAGGTCACGAAGGAATACGCACGCAGCGGCCACACCAAGAGTGGGCAAGAGCACGGGATAGAACAGTCCCGAGGCGAGCCACGCTCCGCCGACCCAGGCGTAGCGCCTCGCGATGAGCGCCCACAGGCACAACAGCGTGAGGGGCAAAGCGAACGTGCGCTGAAGCGCCATGATCCCCAGCAGATCCGCCCCCGGGTCCCAACCGAGCATTGCGATGAGGCTCGTGACCGCCAGCAAACCACGCAGCTCGCTGTCGGGTTTCGCGATCGCAGACGCGAGCTTCCAGGTCAGCCAGAAGGACAGGAGCAGCAGACCCGCCGCCAATAGCTTGGTGGCGTAAGCGACGTCCATCAGCTGGGCCGCGGCCGCGTACACGGCCCGGTAGCCCAGCGGCGCGCTCGTGCGCAGGTAGTCGACGGTAATGTCTCCGGGGAACAGCGCGGCGTCGGAATACCGGTACAGCCAAAACACATGGTGCGCGGCATCGTCCTCGAAGATGTCCGCGCGCAAAAGCGCCGGTCCCAGATGGAGGCAAGTGGCGAGCAGCGCCGCGAGCAGCGCGGCGGCAACGTATTGTCTCTCCGCTCTCATGGTCGGGAGACTGAAGACGCCGCGGGGCGTGTCAGCAAGACGACACCCAGCACGATCAATGCCGTGCCCGCTAGCTTCAGGGGACTCAGTGTCTCGCCCAGCGCCAGCGCGGACGCTGCGGCCAAGAAAACCAAGCTCAGGCCCACGACGATCGGATAGGCAACAGAGAGCGCATAGCGCCCGACTAACAACATACCGAGCACGATACCCAGGCCATAGATAAGGATTCCTGCAGCAAGGGGCACGATATGAACGACGCCGCCCTCGAGCCCGCGCTTGAGCATCACGATCCCCAGCGCGCTGCACACGCTGGTTCCGGCCGCCAGCAACAGCCCCCGCCCTGATAGTGTGTCACTCACTAGGAGCACCGTCGACGAAAGTCAGCGCGATTCCACCCGTGATGAGCAGCAGCCCGATGAGCTTTCGCGGCGAGAACCGCTCAGCGTAAAAACGTGCGCCCACGAGGTTGGTGGCAACCACCGTGCAGCCGATCGCGATTGGAAAGACCGTGCTCGCTGCACCGTCCCTCAGCAGCAGCAGCAGCACGGCCAACACGGCAAGGTAGATGAGACCGCCCGTCGAAAACCATCCTAAAGCGGCCAAGCGTGCGGCAGCGTCGAGGCTGCGCATCGAGGCCTTGGCGGCGGCCATCGCAGCAGTGTTCAGCGCAGCGTAAGACAGATAAAGGAGCGCGTGAAAAAGCATGAACCGCAGCGTGGCTCCGTCTCAGGGCTTCCGAACGTGAAAGTGCAGCCCACTCGCACTCCAAGAAACATTCTGCAGGAATCGCGATTCATGATACGCGAGGCGGTTGGCAAATTTGGCCAGCCGGCTCACCAGGGACGGCTTTGCTGCAGGGGACGCGCCCCGGTAGAAGGGGTTTTCCTGGCCGCGCCAGAACTCCTCCATGCGGCGCCCAATGACGGGTGCCTTGAAACTCGCGAAGAACAACGCATCGAGCGTTCCGCCCAAAACGTGGTAGCTGTACGCGAGCTGCACGATACGGAAACGCGATCCGAGCCAGGATTGGAGCTCGTGATGCGTGTACGCATGGTTGTGGTCCTTCGTGTCCCTGTAGATGTTCTTGTCCAGGAGACGAAAGAACCCGTGCGCACCAGGTCCGCCCTCCATCGGCACGAACCCGATGAACGACCCTGCCGGACGAAGCACGCGCCTGATCTCGTCGAGTGAACGCTCGATGCTGTCGACATGCTCGAGCACGTCGCAAGATATCACCGCGTCGAATGTTCCTGTATCGATCGGCAGCGGCGCGTTCGCGTCGATCCGGTGAAACTCGAAGTCCAGAGCGCGATGAGGGTCACGCACGTCCACGCCCACGCGGCGGGCCTGCGGCCTCACCTTGCGGATGAGCTGAAGATACTTGCCCTCTCCCGACCCATAGTCGAGCACAGAGGACGTCTCCAGCGGCAGTTGCTCAACGATCCAGCGCGTCTTCAAACCGATCAGGTCGCGAGCTTCGGGATCGGGCGCGACGTCGCCGTAGACCCAGGACTCTGGATCGGTGGACACTAAAGGATCCCTCTCCGCGCGAAACAGGCATCGTGCGTCTTCACTTTATTTCACCGCTCCACAGCACACTCGAAACAAAAAGGCTGCCCGCATCGCGAGGAAAAAACAAATCACCCGTTCGCAAGGTCGTCACGCACCGGCACTTTGCGGTCACCGACAAAGTCGCCGACGAACAATATGCCCGGGAGACTCGCCAGACGCGCTACCACGTGCTCGATCAGGGACATGCTCACCGCCACAGCAGGTCCGATGCCTACCAGCGCCATCAGCAGCACGTAGCTGGCCTCCTGCACGCCGAAGCCGCCGATCGTGATCGGCAGCATGACTAGGATCCAAAGAATCGGTATGACGAGGAGCAAATCGAGTATCGGGACATCCACGCCGCAGCTCAGCGCAATCGCCTTCGCAAACAAGATGCGCACGAAAAACAGCAACAACGTTGTCACGATCACCTTGCACAGCGCGCGCCACTGATGACGGTACGCAAGCGACGCTTCCGCGACGGCGGCGACCGTCGCGCGAAACCGCTCTGGGATGCGCGTCAGCACACTCGCGCGCACGAAGCGCCGGACCGGGGGATACAGGCACAACGCGCACGCAAGAACACCAGCCGCCGTCATGACGAACACGAAGGTGGCCACATCCGGTGGGATGCGCGTCTGAGCCAAAACGAGCAACATCGCCGAGCCAAACAGCAGCGATGCCAGCACGAGACTCAGCCGGTCCACGAGCGTGGCCGCAACCACGGCGGGCATCGGTTGGCCTGATCGGCACAGCGCCGTAACGCGCAGCGCATCCACACCGATCGAGCTGGGCAAGAACGACCCCGCGAAATTCGCGGCCAGCTGGATTCGGAACAAAAGAGCAAATCCCAACGCGAGGCTCCGTCCCGCCAGCAGCACCTGCCACCGGTAGCTGATAATGAGCCGATCGCAAATCGCCAGCCCCAGCGCAGCCGCTACCCACTTCAGATCGACAGTGCGCAGGACGCTCCATACGGCTTTCCAGTCCGCCAGCGTGATGACCAGGACCAGCAGCACGACGGAAACTAGGATGCGGACGATTCTCGACATGCGAGGATCAGGATGCGAACTGCCGCCGCCATGCTCGCGCGGTCTTGGCGCGGTGGAGACGCTCGCGCACCAAGTCCAAGATAGTCGCGCGGCCTTCGCCAGGAAGCCTGCGCAGGAACTCGTCGCTCAGACGGCTGATGTGAAATGGGGAGTCGCCGCGCCGATTGAGCGGCCGGCCGGCGATGAGCCCCCAATGACACGCCTTGAAGCCGAGCGTGGCGGCGATCCGCACCGCCGCTTCGTTGCCTTGATACATCGGAAACGAAAGGTGCTCGACCATGACTGCCGGCAGTCGAGAAGCAATGGCCGTTCGCGACGCAGCGAGATCGTCGTTCAACGCCAAAGCAGGTCGCCGCCGGGCGTTCTCTATCGAGGGCGCGCAGCCGGCTAGCGGCGCGGGGCGCGGCCAGTCCGGGACGTAGCGACTCTCGAGCGTGTGCGACTCGAAGTCGACGAGCCCCGAGTCCTGAACGGCCCGGATCTCGCCCCACGTCATCGGCCGAGCCGCGGCGGCGTCTTCGGGCCCGGCTTCCGAATGCAATCCGGGCGCGATGAAGGCGACGACTTTGGCGGCGTATTTCTTCAGCAGAGGAAACGCGACGTCGTAGAAATTGCGTGGACCGTCGTCGAAAGTCAGCACGACCGACCGCGGCGGAATGCTCAGCGAGCCCGCGAGATAAGCCACGAGCTCGCCGGCCGCGAGCGTGCGATAACCGTTCCTTCGCAGGAATTCCAAGTCAGCTTCGAGTCGGTCCGCCTCCACCAGGTGATAGCAGAACACCGGCACACCCGCGAGCGGCTCGCGAGCGTGACGCGCTGTGACGAACGCGGGCAGCGCCCCGTTCCACCATCCGACCACGTCTGGAGCATTTTTTCGCCACGCGTCTTTGATAAACGTCTCGACGCCCATTGCTACGCCTTGACTGCCGATGCGTCTGCGTCGATCTCTCGATAGCAACTCAACAGCGTTTCGATGTGACGTTCGAGGGCGAAACGCTCCGCGGCTACCATCGCGTACTGACTGTAAGATTCCCGCAGCTGCCGATCCTCCAACAACGTTACGACCGCCCGAGCAAACGCATTCTGATCACCGGCCGCAACGAGCTTGCCGTCGCGGTCATTGCTTACGACCTCTCGCAGACCGCTCACTCCGTACGCCACTACAGGCTTGCCCGCTGCCAGGGCTTCGATCGCAGCCAACCCCAAACCCTCCGATTGCGAAGGCATGACGACCAGATCGGAAGCTGACAGCAACTCCGGAATGTCGGTGCGCTGACCCAAGAATCGCACGTGGTCTTGCACACCGAGTTGCGCTGCGAGCGCTTCGCACGCCGGTCGCTCCGGCCCATCTCCGACAAGCAACAATACCGTCCCGGGGCGCGAGCGCAGGATGCTAGGCATCATTTGTACCATGCCGCGGTGACCTTTCACCGGGTGCATGCGTCCGATCATTGCGATGACATCTGCAGCGTCGGCAACCTGCAACTCCTTGCGCAACGATGAGCGTGCATCCGGCGCGACTCTGCGCATCGCATCGATGCGTATCCCGTTATACGCGACTCGGCATCGGCCCGGCGGAACGTGATAGCCGTTGATCGCCACGTCGCGCACGGCTTCCGACACGCAAAGTCCGGTGTCGGTCGAGCGCGAGAACACGCGGTGCAAGGCCCTCACCAAGAGCTTCGGATACAGCAGATCGTGCACGTGTATGATCGCGTTCGCCCCTACCATTCGCGCTACGAGCCGCGCCACCAACGTTGCTTTGATGCCGCAGCCGTGGATGATCCGACAGCCCCGTTCCTTGGCAACACTCGCCACGCGGGAGACGACGAACGGGTCCAGCGGCGACGCGGAAAGAAACAGCGGCTCGATTCCGGAAGCGCGGAGTGCCGCCGCGGCCGGATGCGGGTCCCGAAGGAAGCAAACGGTGATGTCCACTCCGGCGGCGCTCAACGCCGGCAAGACGTTGAGAAAATAGCTCGTCACCCCGTGCATGACTCCTGAGGGATAACCGAAGTGATCACCGAGGAACATGACGGCCGGCACAGGCGCCTTCGCAACGGCGTCGATCGCAAGGCCTGTTGAGCTCGTTGTATGGACCATTTC
>Ga0190274_10001910_pt1 | contig 12237 bp, 8 predicted proteins | sample Popmic531T_FD_133002 | JGI IMG/M metagenome (GOLD analysis project Ga0190274, IMG submission 133002) | Populus adjacent soil microbial communities from riparian zone of Yellowstone River, Montana, USA - 531 T | ecosystem: Environmental > Terrestrial > Soil > Riparian zone | place: USA: Montana...
AAAGGGACCACCGGAAATTTAACTTTTATCACCAATAATACGGAGCAAATGCGCATATCAGGGACAGGCAATGTGGGCATTGGCACCGCAACGCCAAGTAGCAGCGCATTACTTGAGCTTTCCAGTACAACGAAAGGTATGTTGATGCCGAGAATGACGACCGTACAACGGAATGCGATAATAACACCGGCGCCAGGCCTGCAAATATTAAACCTCGATGATTATTGCATTGACATCTTCGATGGAGCGAACTGGATAAAAAATTGTGGTATGAAGGTTACGACTTTTGATACCATGCCGGAAGCGTGGAAACCAAGAACAAATTTTGGAGGCGGAGTTCGATCAGGTGCAGTTGCCTTTTCATTGACCGGCAATAACATGGCGTATATGGGAACGGGTGCGGATCCTGCCTACAAGAAAGACTTTTGGGAATATAATCCTGCTATCAATGCTTGGGCTCAAAAAGCTGATTTTGGAGGAACTGCCAGAACTGGTGCAGTAGGATTTGGAATTGGTTTCGGGATATTCAAAGGTTATATTGGAACAGGATTCAATGGTGCATACCTGAATGACTTTTGGGAATACAACCCTGTCACCAATGCATGGGTGCCAAAAGCTTCTCTTACGGGTGCAAGGGCCGAAGCTGTTGGTTTTGATATTTCGGTGAAAGGTTATATCGGTACAGGCGTTAATGCATCCGGTTATGTTTTAGGCAATATGTGGGAATATGATCCTGTCAACGATTTCTGGACACAAGAGGATAGTATGGGTTACGGGACTACTACTTTGGGTCTCAAAAATGCAGTGGTCATCAATGGCGGCGGCGTAGCTTATATTGGAACAGGAATTACGCAGTCCAACTTTCCATTTTGGCCTAATGGAGAAACTAATTTCTTCTGGTCGTTTGATCCAGCCGGAGTAGGAAGTTGGACTACAAACAGTACTTTTGGAGGGGTGGTCAGAAAGAATGCTATCGTTTGCGGATACTATGTAGGTACAGGCATCAGCAATGGAACACTTTTAAAAGATGTTTGGAAATTCAATCCAGGTCCTGCTACCTGGACCCAGGTTTCTGATTTTGGCGGCACACCCAGGCAGGATGCAGTCGGGTTCTCTGTTGCCGGGAAATACTTTGTTAGCGGAGGTAATGATGGAGGATATAAAAATGATCTGTGGGAATATATTCCTTACCCCATAGGGCCTGCCTATACTGGTTCACAATCCTTAACGGATGTATACTCCATCAATGATGCAATGTGGACCCGGGAGAATCAAAAAGTATATAACAGTAATACAGGTAATGTGGGAATCGGTACCACTAATCCAACTGCTAAGTTTGAAATTGCCGGTACATTCAAAGTATCCGGAACTGTTGTGGCTCCCTTAAAATTTGAAAACACGAATGCTAACAAAAAAATGGTCCTGTGGGATGCTACCAACAATGATCACCAATACTTTGGCTTTGGCGTTAACGGAACCATATTGCGCTACCAGGTCTCCAGTGTAAATGAAAATCATGTTTTTTATGCCGCGACATCAACCACCTCGAGCAATGAGCTGATGCGTATCAAGGGAAATGGAAATGTCACCGTGGCTGGAATCATCGAATCAGAGCCCTTCATCTCACCCGCGCTGGCCAATGCCTTTACAAACTATGGAGGTGAGTTTGCTACAGCAGCCTATTATAAGGACGAAATGGGGATCGTTCATCTTAGGGGCCTCATCAATAACGCAGGTGATCCGGATGATCTTATTATTTTTACCTTGCCTGTAGGGTATAGGCCTTCCACCAGTGGACGGTTACTCTTCTGCACTAATAATAATAATACCTTCTGCCGTGTGGATGTGGTTGCAGATGGTACCGTAAAGGTAGCATTTGGTGATATTGGCTATATTAGCCTGGATAACATAAGTTTTAGAGCTGATTAATGAAAACAATTTACCTGGTAGCTTTGATTACCTGTTTCCTCACTTCCATTGGATGTGGACAGGGGGTGAAACCAAAACCGGATTCTCCAATGTCATCGGTAAGTGATTCGCTGCGCGAAGCCATGATATTGCAAAAAAAACAATTGGCCGATCAGATGGCCAAAGCTCAAATTGAATATTTCATCATCAATGTTCCGGAAAATCAATTCGGCTATTACATCATGATCGATGGCAAAATGTATATCGAGCAAAAATCCATCCCCGCCGTCCAGGGTAATAATGGTTTCGCCACCAAAGAAGATGCTGAAAAAATAGCGAAACTCGCCATCGAAAAAATCAAGCAAGGCGAGATGCCACCTACCATCTCCGTTGAAGAATTGAAGGAACAGGGAGTAATTAATAATTAGTTCGTACTAATTATTAATTAGTAATTTAATCCTGTGCACCCATTTATCCATAAAGGTCTGCTTCTCGTTCTGTTGATCCAGTTGAGTTGGAATGCGAATGCTCAGCAAGAATTACCCATCCGGGAATGGATTACCATGTTGTGTGCGAAAGAGGACGATGGCTCCATCAAATTCCGGGAAATTGTATTGCAATGCCTGGAAATGGATTCGAGTAGTTATTGTGCAGCCCTTCGCCAACTCACTGAAGACGGTCCATTATCGAATACTCGCTTCCAGGTTCGTCTGAAACTATTGGAAGGCAGGATGTACTTGTATGGTAAGCCTTGCTGGCCATACAAAGCGAATGCGGAAATGCTGGAAGAAGCACTGCTGATGGCTTATCAAATCGAAGACAGAAGTTTGATGTTTGAAGTGCATCAAGCCTTAGCTGCGGAATATACCACTGACAATCATTTGGGATTGGCCACTCTTCATGCACTCAGTGCAGCAGAGTTGGCCGAACAACCCGGTAGAGAAAAACTCAATATGGGACAGGGTGGCTGGTATAATCTAGGCTACCTCCTGTTTCATTCGCGACAATACCAGCCTGCTCTCGTGGCGACCACCAGGGCACTGAACCCTCCTGTTGAAAAAGTGGCTATGCAAGGAGATACCCTTGCACTGGATTATAAAATGAATGCATGGAATACAGTTGGTTTGTGCTATGAATATCTCAATAAACCGGATTCAGCATTTATTGCTTTTGATCACGCTTATGTCCTTGCGGAAAAACTGGATCAGCCATTTTGGAAAGGAGTCATCAAGGGAAATAAAGGAGATGTGTATTTTAAAATGGGAGCCTATGATTCTGCAGCAGTGCTGCTGAACTATGACTATCAACAAAGCATGGCCACTGCCCAATATGACAATGCTGCGAACTCCCTTCAATGGCTTTCACGTATTCAGTTGTATCAATCAGATCCACAAACAGCATTGAAAAGTGTTCGGGAAGCGAGGCGCTTGCTGGACTTAATGTCCCAACCAACGTATATGGCCAATATGCTTTATACATTCACCCAGGTTTTCAAAGCATTGGGTAATGCCGATAGTGTAAGCTATTACATGGACCGTTACCTGGTCCTACATGATTCAATTGAAAAGACTGCTTATGATAGCCGTGCTGAAATAGTCAAGATGCGGATGGATAACCAATCCAATGTCCATACGATCACTACACTCAGTAGGGAAAAGCGAAACATTGCTGTGCTCCGTAATTTTATCATTGCTTTCATCTTGCTTGTCTTTACCATTGGGCTTCTCATCATCAACCGGCAAAAACTTAAGCTCAAGCTCCGCCAACAAGAAGCTTTGGAAGGACAAAGAAGGGCAGAGGAAAAGGCGGCCCAGGCCATTGATCAACTGAATTCCTTCACTCAAAATCTCGTGGAGAAATCCAGCCTCATCGAGAACCTGCAATCGCAGTTGATTAAAAAGGAGATGAATGAGGACCAGGTGAGCCGGATCTCTGAATTGACCCAACACGCCATCCTGACCGAAGAAGATTGGGAGCGATTCAAAATGCTTTTTGAAAATGTGTATCCCGGTTTCTTTTTTCAATTACGCTCAAAAAATCCCGACATCACCCTGGCTGAACAACGCATAGCAGCCCTAATCAAGCTTAAACTTTCCGTTAAAGAGTCAGCAGCGTTATTAGGCATATCGCCGAACAGTGTTTATAAAACCAGGCAAAGGCTTAATAATCGCCTGGGGTTTGAGTTTGATGCCGAGCTCGATGAGAGGTTAACGGCAGCAGAAGTTTCTTAAGCTAGCTAAATCACTCGCTTTCATTCTTTTATTGCATGGCTAATTTTTGTCCACAGCCCGGCGAAGGGTTGTCCACGGTATTCTTTGGATGCTGGAGTTGAGTGGACATAGTTTTGATCCGTTCGTGATTCGATCCTATATGCAAGCCTTTCAAAAGAATAAAATCATCATCCTTTTCTTCCTCCTGATGCTCCTCATGATCGTTCTCGCATGTTGGGTGGCGGATCAATTGATGGCTAACCTGGATCAACACATGCCTCGCTAATAATATCACCTCAACTATGAAACAGATCATATTCTCTCTCCTGCTCATGGGCCTGGGTACTGTCATCAGTGCCCAGTCCGTGGGTGTCGGCACGACAATTCCTGACTCATCTGCTATCCTGGAATTGAAAAGTACAAATAAGGGGATTCTTATGCCGCGCATGACCACTGCTCAGCGAGATTCAATTGTTGATCCTGCTATCGGGTTACAGATCCTTAACCTGGATGACTTTTGCTTGGATATTTATGATGGTGTGAGCTGGATAAAAAATTGTGGGATGCGTATTACGGGTATGGATACCATTCCATCATCCTGGAGCCTGGCAGGTAGCTATGGAGGGGGAAGTCGGACTCATGCAGCTGCTTTTAGTATTGGATCGAAAGGTTATGTTGGAACAGGATATTTGGGCGCAGACCCTACACTTGATTTTTGGGAATTCGATCCTGTGACAAACACCTGGACGCAAAAAGCAAATGTGGGCTATGATGCACGTGCCGAGGCCAGTGCATTTGCTATTAACGGGAAAGGATATATTGGTCTCGGAGATGGTGTGAATACATTTCATCTTACTGATTTATGGGAATATGATCCAGCTACCAATACCTGGTCACCAAAGACATCATTCCCGGGTGATGGCCGTCGTGGTTCAGCGGCATTCTCCGTTAATAATTCGGGTTATATAGCGGGAGGATTTAAGTGGAATTTTCCTAATGATATCATTCTCTCCGAAGCATGGAGATATACACCGGAGACTGATACCTGGGAACAGATCAGCAGTATGCCCTGGTTTTTAGGGAGTGCGGTGGGCTTTTCGATTGGAGATTATGGTTATGTCGGAACTGGATTTTCGAGAAGTGTTTTTTCGAGTACTGTCTTTCCGGTGAGTACGTTTTATCTTTATCAAGGTGGGGAGTGGACTACTATGAGTGATTTCGGAGGAGGCATTCGTTATCATGCCACTGGTTTTTCGTCTGGCGCTTGTGGGTATGTAGGGACCGGCCAACTTGATTACAATGTCTTTAAAAAAGATATTTGGAAATGGGATGCCAATACAGAAGCCTGGTCGCGTATTGCTGATTTTGGAGGGACATCCAGGGGGGCAGCGGTAGGTTTTTGTATAGAAGGCAAAGGATATCTAGGATTAGGTGTTGATGGTAGTAATTCTTGTGTAGATTTTTGGGCACTGGAGTTGTATCCGCAGGGACCTATTTTTGAAAATAACCTTCCTGTCGAGAACGCTGCAGTTGTCAATGATGGGATATGGACTAAATCTGTGGATAAAATTTATTTAACCACCCCGGAATTACTCGGTATCGGTACTTCTAATCCTGTAAACAGCCTTGATGTATCAGCTGGTTTGGAAAGAACTGGAATCCATCCCATCAATCGGCCTTTATACGTTACAGGTGATATTGGACCTTCGTACAAAGGAGTTGAAATCCGCCATAGTAATTCAACCCAGGGAATTGGTTTTGGTTTTAATACCATTTATGCAGCTGGTTCAAATTTTGACCAGGACCTTGGAATGTCAGCAAAAGGAGCAGAAGGAAAATTGGTTTTTTCCACCCATGCTGTTGAAAGAATTACGGTCCTTGGAAATGGAAATGTAGGAATTGGCACCACCACAACAAATGCACCTCTTCAATTTGCTACAGAAGAGAAAATCAGGAAACTGGTTTTATTTGATAACTATAATAATGATCACCAGTTTTTTGGTTTTGGAGTCAACAGTGGTGCATTGCAATATCAAACCGATAGCCCTTTCACCGATCATGCTTTTTTTGCCGCCACATCCGAATCGAATAGTAAAGAGTTGATGCGTATTAAAGGGAATGGAAATGTTGGTGTTGGAATTACACCTACCAATAAAATGGATATTCAGACTGGTGTTGCTCGAACAGGAAGTCACCCGGCAGATTTAGCTTTATACGTCACGAGTAATAGCAGCTCTGCCTCCAGTGGAGTTGAATTCAGAAATAATAATGGACTGCAAGGTATTGGATTTGGATATAATACGATTTATGCTACAGGGTCTGTTGCGGATCAGGATCTCGGACTCGCCTCCAGGGGAGCAGGAGGATTAGTTTATAGCACTAATGGAACTGAACGCATGCGTATTAAAGGGGATGGTAAGGTTGGGGGAGGAGTGGCATCACCTTCCAATCAAATGGATATTCATGCCGGCGCTGCTCGAACTGGTAATCATCCATCAAATTTGCCATTGTATGTCACAGGGGATATAGGGGCAGATACGATGGGGATGGAAGTGCGTCATAACAATGGTACGCAAGGAATTGGAATCGGGTATAACACTGTTTATGCCGCAGGATCGAGCGCCAACCAGGATATTAATTTAGCTGCAAAAGGACTCGCTGGAAGTGTTGGTTTAGAAACGAATGATTCCATTCGGGTTGTGATCAAGCCAAGTGGAGATGTCAATATTGCTAAAAAACTTGAAATCGGTTATGTCCAGGTGATCGGTGATCCTGTCAGTATTCCAGGATTCTCTTTTGGAAGCGCAATATGTAATTGTCCTGCCGGAACTGTAGTGGTAGGCGGGGGATTTGATTATAATGCGAGTGCTGGTGACATGACTGCCAGTCGTCCAAATAACACCACATCCTGGATAACCGGTGTTTATAATGCTGACATTGTATCGCATACTCTCAAGGCCTATGCCATCTGTGCTCGCCTGGGTAATTAAGGAATTAGTTGGGCAGCGCCAAATACTCGATCAGTTTACCGCTGAGCAGTGAAGTAAACATCGCAAAACAAAAACTCAACAACGTACCGATCAGGATATACTCCGATTGCTTTCGGGCATTGGTCTTGGAGGCATCACCAAATCGAAGCAAAGATTTCGCACCAATTAAAAATCCAATGGCGCTATATTCATGCATCAGGACAAAAGTCACGATCAGTAATCGTTCCAAAGCACCGATCCATAATCCTGCTGAAGCCAAACTATCCCTTTCCTCACCAGGTACCACAATTTCCTCTCTCCATCTACGAGTCAATTTTTTCATCAGCCAGCCAATAGGCTGGACCTGGATGATGTACAACACGATGATGATGATGTAGAGTATATAATTCAATGGGTTGCTCTAGTTAAAGATGAATTATTTTGGATTGTAGAAGGGGCGGATTGCAATACGCCCCTTCTACAATCCAAAATTTATTTCGGATCTCCAATATACTTCAAAATCTGCCTTTGACAGAATGCTTTCAGGTATTGAATTGCTTTTTCATCAGCACTCTGTAGCGACCGGGTGATAGTCGGTTGCGTTACTTTTAATCGATTGGCGATGTCCTGGTGAACATAACCCAGCAATGCCCATTTCATGCTTTTGGATTGTGCCACGGTCCATCGGGCGATGATGGTTTCCCATGCTACATTGATGCTGTTCAGGTTCTCATCCAATTCCTCAATCCCGGTTTTGATCCAGATGTTGGCCAGGTTTTTTTTTACGGTTTGATCCAATGCTTTTGCAGCATAGCGGAACGCGGTACCATCCGATGCGTTTTGGGTCTTGGCTTTAAATTCGATGGGACCAATTCCGATACCGAGCCGCACATCTAATACCTGGTCGCCCTCAAGGTCAGTACCCCGCATGCAAGCCCTGAGCAATAGTGCTACTTCAGGTGCCCTGTTGATTTCTTTTAAAACAAGTTGAAAACTATCTCCCCGGAAGGTTTCCTGGGTATTTACTTTGTATCCACCTTGCACGAGTATGGGTCCGAGTTGCTGTATGGACTTATTCATCCGTTTGCGGTCAGCAGCATTGAGGAGCGTAGAGTCTATCACATCCCCGGTGATTACGCAAAATATTTTCGGTTTGGTCGCCATAGCAGCCGGTTGTCCCCGGATTATATATTATGCACAAAAATAGGCATAATTGATGATTATGCATAAAAATATGCATAATTGGCGATTATGCATGAAAATATGCATAATGCATAAATACGGGGAAAGTGATAATTTTTCATTCGGTAGGGGCGTATTGCAATATGCCCCTACCGAATGAAAAATTATCGAACTACTTAGCCTTAGCCTTAGCCTCAGCCTCCTCCTTCGCCTTTTTTATCTTATTTTGACTCAAATTCACTCTCCATGATCCGGCCCATCCTATGGTGTTGCCTCTTTGCACTCGGTCACCAAATTGCCTTTGGACAAATAAGCTTTGGCCCGAAAGCCGGGATCAACCTGGCCAATTGGACCACAGAGGGACACAATACCATAACTGCATTCCAGGGAGGCGCAGTGGTGCATTTTCCTTTGGTCGACCATTTTTCAATACAAACTGAATTACTTTATGAAGGGAAAGGAACGGATCTCTCTGATTTCATTCCTAATAATCCGATGCGCTTTTCATTGAAGTACTTGACGCTGGAAGCATCTTTGGGATATAAAATCAGGGGTATAACTTTTTTGCTGGGCCCTTATGTCAGTTCGCTCTTGAATTACAAACTCGAAATCAATGACAGGGAAATTGATTTTCCTGAAGGCGCTACACCATTTGAACCATGGGATTGGGGGCTAGCTACCGGCGCATCCTTTGAGATTACGCCCGGTTTTGGTTTTGAAGTCCTCTATTATTTTGGTTTCCCGGATATAGTAGATATCACCTTCGGAGATCAAGACGGACACTTCCTGGCCAGGCTGGATGAAGGAAAGAATAGGGTGCTGCAGCTGGGCGGCTATTATAGGTTTAATAGTGAGTAGTGAGTAGTGAGTAGTGAGTAGAGAGTAGTGAGTAGTGAGTAGTGAGTAGTGAATGTTGAATTACTAATTACTAATTACTGATTACTGATTACTGAATACTGAATACTGAATACTGATTACTGATTACTAATTACTTAATAGTATCCCCCTGGAACGCAGGATCATCTTCCGGCACTTCGTACTCCTTTTGTTTCTTTCCAAACACAGACACATTCACATAACGCTTTGGATTGAGGCGGAAGTCCTGTAAAAAGAGATCGAGATTTTTAGTCGATCGGTTGAGGTTGTCGTAGAGTTCGGGATCCTTGAGCAATTTACCCATAGTCCCTTTTCCTTCCTGCAGATCCGTGCTGATGACAGAAAATTGCTTGAAGGTAGTCTTGGCATCCACCAGCGTGGCATTCAATTCGGCCATCGTGGTATTTGCATTTTTCATCAACAGGCTAACATCCTCTCCAATCTTGGCTTCGTCCAATTGCCTGGTGATGCTTTCGAGATGAGCTATGGAATTTGAAATTTTATCCTGGTTTTTGGCTAATGCTCCGGTAAGAATTGAAACGTTGGAAAGTGATGCTTGCAAATGGCGGTCATAAGTGCCCATTGATTTATCCAAAGTGCCTGTGATAGAAGCCAGGTTTCGTATCAGCGTTGACAAATCCTGGTACGTCTTGGCGATTTCATTATCCGCAGTTGGAGAAGTGAGTGAATCACCCAACGTATTTAAAATTTCACCAATAGTGGCTTTCACTGAATCCAATGTGCCGGGGTCAAGGAAAGAATCAAACATGCCCTTCACCTTACCCGGTAGGAATGATCCTGGTTCGGCACAATTATCATTGATACATGGGCCACTCACTCTCAATTCGATCGCTTTACCACCCATCAATCCTGTTGAGATGATATTGGCTTGAGCATCTGCAGGTATGCGCAAACCTTTGTCCAAGGTCATGGTCACAATGATCGATCTAAGATCGTCATCCAATTCAATGGACGATACTGTACCAACACTCATGCCATGGATGAGGACTGGCGAGCTCAGGGGCAATTGTCCAATGTTTTCATACCGGGCATAATAGTTATTGGAGGCCTTGATGATATTTCGCCCTTTTAAAAATTGGTATCCCCAAACTGATGCTGCCACTACTACTATGGCCATCAGCCCGATCTTAAACTCGTTGGATATTTTCACTAGGATAGGTTTTGCGCTGATTGAATTGCTGGTTGCCTGGCTGTCGAACAACCCTGGAATGCAGGTATGAACAGTTTTAGCCGCGTAAAGTTAATCGGCGGAAGCCAAGCAGTCAGTATTCCTTTCGCGGATATTTTAAGCTCTTACTCGCTGACCTTCTTTATAGGCAACGATGAAGGCCCCTTCAAATCCACTGGCCTTTAAGGCGGAGAGCCTTGGCCTTGCTGCTTCCGGGGTAGTGAAGCGACCCACCAAAAACTTGTATAGGTCCTTTTCCTTGATGATCTCGAGGTCCTCAAGCGCCTGGTAGCGGCTATCGACCGCCGATTTGGAAGAAGCTGCAATCTGGATCCTATAAATGGTGCCTTCGGTCTTTGGGGCAACCGGAGGTGTCTTGACTGGCACTGTATTGCTGGTCTTGATGGTATCAATAGAATCTTCCGTCACCATCACAGTTTCCACCTCTGGTCCTTCCATCTCTTTCTTATACTGGCTGAATGCCTTGAATATGCATAATGCCATCTCGTCCTGGTTCTCTTTTTTGACCAGGTAATTTTCATCCACATCGGTACTCAAAAAACCAGTCTCAATCAGCACGCTGGGCATGGTCGTTTCCCGCAACACAAGGAACCCGGCTTGTTTTACACCTCGGCTAGCGAGGTCGGAGAAATTTTTCACTGCACTCTGCACATGAGTGGCAAAGCTTATGCTTTGTTGAAGGTGTGCATTTTGAAACATGGAGAGGATGATATGGCCTTCAGTGCTATAAGGATCAAAGCCATTATAGGTTTTTTCATAGTCCTCTTCAAGCAAGATCGCTGCATTCTCGCGTTTGGCTACATCGAGGTTGTCTTCTGCCCGGTAGAGTCCTAATACATAGGTTTCTGCTCCTGTGGCCCGGTTACGAACACCGATATAATTGCAGTGAATGGAAATAAAGAGGTCGGCCTGGTTGCGATTAGCAATAGCAGCCCTTTCGTTGAGGGGAATAAAGACATCGGTATCACGGGTATAGATGACTTTAATCTCCGGGTAGGAGCTATTGATTTTCTTCCCTAAGGACAGGGCAACGGCGAGGGCTATTTCTTTTTCTTTGGAATTATTGCCGTGGCAACCGGGATCTTTCCCGCCATGGCCGGCATCGATGACCACTTTCCTGATCTTATAGGATGCCTGGGCGCTTAGTTTTTGGTCAAAACCATAAAACATTGTTAAAACCAAAACCGGGATTGTCAGTATAGTTGACTTCATCGTTTTAGATCGGTACCAAACTTTCATACCTTTGACCGTATGCATTGCATTAGCAAAAGTAATAATATGTAATGTAATGTCCAAGGCGATGTTGTATAAATTTTTTAACTATTCCTCCTTTTCTGCTGATCCTGTCCCAAAGTGGCCTTTAAACGATGGGCGTTCATGGCTTATTTTCATACTCCAGGTCTGAAGATCGATTGAAAACCATCCCTGCCATATTATTCCATTGTCTCCTTCTTCTCGGACTGCCTGGGATTGGTTTAGGGCAGATTGACCCCAAATTCATCACCACAAAGTCCGATACCATTCCGGGAGAACCTCAAACCCCAGACAGCACGGTCAGGGTACAAGAGATTCATGTCCAAATCTCACCAGACAGCCTTGATGCCAAAGTGGATTACGGTTCAGTGGATTCCAACTATCTTGATAAAACTGAACGTCGCGTCCATCTCTTCGGCAAAGCATATGTACGCTACAAAGACATGTCGATTACGGCCGATTATATTGTCATTGACCTCGATTCCAGTATTGCCACTGCAGTAGGGAGAAAAGATAGCCTTGGAAAATTGATCGGAATTCCTGAATTCAAAATGGGAGCTGAGGAATTTAAGGCGAAGAAGATGCGCTACAATTTTAGGACACGGATCGGGAAGATTTATGAAGCGGT